>CAJDUI010000073.1_pt1 | contig 14801 bp, 17 predicted proteins | sample 7390031 | NCBI WGS metagenome assembly CAJDUI01 (sample SAMEA7055675, study PRJEB34461) | soil metagenome | biome: terrestrial ecosystem; feature: Peninsula; material: soil | place: Antarctica | collected 2016 | reverse complement strand
CTCGATGGGATGTCCGCGACGCGTCTGTGGCAAGCCGAGGCCTGACCCCCGCCGTCACTCCGCCTTCGCGGCGCGCACCGCCTTCGCCAGCTCGGGCACGGTCTGAAAGATGTCGCCGACGATCCCGTAGGTCGCGACCTTGAAGATGGGCGCCTCCGGGTCTTTGTTGAGAGCGACGATCACTTTCGACGAGCCCATGCCGGCGAGGTGCTGGATCGCGCCGGAGATTCCACAAGCGACATAGAGCGTCGGCGAGACGACCTTGCCAGTCTGGCCGACCTGGTGCTGGTGGTCGATCCAGCCCGCGTCGACGACAGCCCGCGATGCGCCGAGCGCCGCGCCGAGCGCTTCGTCCCTTGATTCCGCGGCCGCCCGACACGATGACGTCGGCTTCGGAGACGTCCTGCTCCTTCGACTCGGACGTCTCGATCCGGACGACGCGGGCGCGGGGGGCGATCTCGCCTATCTCGAGCGCTTCGACTTTCGCTTCGGCAGCGGCTTCGTCGGCCTGCGCGGGAAAGACGTTCGGCCGCGTCGTCGCGACCTGGAGCAATGCCCGCCCGCAGTCCACCTCGGCGCGCGCCTTCCCGGAGTACACGGGCCGCGACGCGACGAGGCGGTCGGCCTCGAGGCGAAGGTCCATGACGTCGGCAAGAACCGACACGTCGTTTCTCGCGGCGAACCGGGGCGCGACGTCCTTGCCCATCGCCGTCGCGGCGATCAGCACGGCGTCAGGACTGTCCTTCTTCGCGGCCGCGTCCAGAGCGCCGACGTACCCCTTGTTGCTGTAGAGGGTGAGGTCGTCCCGGTCGGCGACGTATACGACGCCGGCCCCGTGTTTCCCGAGGCCGGCGGCGAGCGGCGTGACGCCCGTGCCCGGCAGCACTGCGGAGACCGGTCCTCCCGCGAGACGCCGCGCGAGGGACAGCGCCTCTAGGGAGGCCTTCCGGATCTTGCCGTCGCGCTGCTCGATGAAGACGAGGAACTTCATGCTGTAGTCATCACCCTCACCCCGGCCCTCTCCCTGAGGGAGAGGGTGAGGGAGAGGAGGGTGCGCGCCTCACAGGACCTTCGCCTCTTCCCGCAGCAGCCGCACGAGCTCCTTTGCGGCGGCGGCGGGGTCGTCGGCGGGGATCAGCCGGCACGCCTCGCGCGCCGGAGGAAGCTCGAGCTTCCTCCACCGCGTCTTCGCGGCCGCCGGGTCCGCCTCCGGTACTCCGAGGTCCGCGAGTTTCTTCTCCGCGATGGGCTTCTTTTTCGCCCCCATGATCCCCTTGAGCGACGCGTAGCGCGGCTCGTTGAGTCCCTTGTGCGCGGTCAGCACGACGGGTAGCGGCGACTCGACCACTTCGTGGGCGCCTTCAATCTCCCGATGTGCGGTCACTTTCCCGGGCGAGACTTCGAGTTTCACGACACTGCCGACGTGCGGCAGGTCGAGGAGCTCCGCGACCATCGCTCCGACGAGGGACTCGTCCAGGCCGACGCCCTTCTGACCGAACCAGAGGAAGTCGTGCGCACCGCCCCGCGCGACCGCCGCGATGGCTTTCGCGGTTCCGAGCGCGTCGAGAATCCGCGAATCTCCCGAGTCAACCCAAACGGCGTCGTCGGCGCCCCGCGCGAGACACTCGCGCAGGCCGGTCTTCACCCTTTCCGGCCCGACCGACACGACGGTCACCGTCCCGGCGCCCGCCGCTTCCTTCGTCCGCAGCGCCTCTTCGAGGGCGAACTCGTCGTAGGGCGAGACGATCCACTTTACGTCGCTTTCGTCGAGCGACTTGCCGTCCGGCGCGATCTTGATCCGGGTCTCGGTGTCCGGCACGTACGCGATGGCAACGAGGGAGTTCACCGGCGAAGTCGTCCGTCAGACCGACTTGAAGATGAGGCAGCCATTCGTTCCGCCGAAGCCGAACGAGTTGGACATGGCGTACCGCACCCGAACCCGTCGCGCCTCGTTCGGCACGTAGTCGAGGTCGCACTCCGGATCGGGCGTTTCGTAGTTGATCGTCGGCGGCAGGATTCCGTGGTGAAGAATGAACGCGACGATCCCGCTCTCGAGCCCCCCCGCCGCTCCGAGGAGATGGCCGGTCGACGACTTCGTCGAGGAGACGGCGAGCTTGTAGGCGTGCTCTCCGAAGACCATCTTTATTGCGATCGTTTCGACCTTGTCCCCCACAGAAGTCGACGTACCGTGGGCGTTGATGTAACCCACGTCCTCCGGCGCGATCTCCGCGTCCGCAAGCGCGTTCTTCATGACGCGAGCGGGGCCGTCGCCGTCCTCCGACGGCGCGGCGATGTGGTACGCGTCGCCGGAGAGGCCGTAGCCGACGAGCTCCGCATAGATGCGCGCTCCCCGCTTCCGCGCCGCCTCCATCTCCTCGAGAACGACGAGACCAGCTCCCTCGCCCATCACGAAGCCGTCCCGGTCGCGATCGAACGGGCGCGACGCGCGCGCCGGGTCGTCGTTCCGGGTGGAGAGCGCACGCATGACGGCGAAGCCCCCGACGGCGAGCGGCGTGATGACGGACTCCGTGCCGCCGGCGATCGCGGAGTCGGCGTCACCGTACTGGATCATCCGGTAAGCCTCGCCGACCGCGTGCGCCCCGGTCGTGCAGGCCGTGACAGTCGCCAGGTTCGGACCCTTCAGACCGTACTTGATCGACACGTTGCCCGCAGCCTCGTTCGCGATGAGCGCCGTGATGAAGAACGGAGAGATCACGCGGGGACCTCGCGCGAGGAAGTTCTTCTGGGTCTCTTCGATTATGGGCAGTCCGCCGATCCCCGACCCGATCACGACGGCGATCCGCTCGCGATTCGCGTCTGTGACCGGGAGTCCGGAGTCTTCCATCGCGAAGTGCGCGGCCGCCATGGCGTAGTGAATGAAGGTGTCCATCTTCTTGATTTCCTTCCGCTCGATGTAGAGCGAAGGGTCGAAGCCCTTCACCTCCCCGGCGATGCGGCAGGTAAAGGCGGACGCGTCGAAACGGGTGATCGGGCCCACGCCGTTTCTTCCCGCGACGAGGCCGTCCCAGTTTTCCTGGTTGCCGATGCCGAGAGGGGAGACGAGTCCCACCCCCGTCACGGCCACGCGGCGCGGAGAGGACACTCGAGGCATGGGATCTCAGTTCTGCGGGGAGCTCTTCTCGATGTACTCGACGGCGTCCTTGACCTTCTGGATCTTTTCGGCGGCCTCGTCCGGGATCTCGATGTTGAACGCCTCTTCGAAGGCCATGACCAGTTCGACAGTGTCGAGAGAGTCGGCGCCCAGGTCGTCCACGAAAGAAGCTTCGGGGGTCACTTCGTTTGCATCGACGCCGAGTTGCTCGACGATGATGCTCTTCACCTTTTCTTCGACACTCATCCGTCCTCCTTCTTCGAACGGGAAGCGGCCGTATTCTAGTCGGGAAACGGGAAACGTAAACGGAAAACGACGAAGAGTCTACGGCGCCTTTCCCGGCTACATGTAGAGCCCTCCGCTGACGTTCAGAATCGCTCCCGTTACGTACGCGGCGTCTTCGGAGGCGAGGAAGGCCACTGCGCTGGCGACGTCGTCCGGCGTCCCCAGCCGTTGGAGCGGGATCTGGCCCGAGAGCGCCTCCCGAGCCTGTTCCGTCATTCGGTCGGTCATCGCGGTCGCGATGAACCCAGGCGCGACAGCGTTGCAGGTGACGTTTCGCGAGCCGAGCTCGCGGGCGACCGAACGGGTGAGACCCACGAGGCCCGCTTTCGCAGCGGCGTAATTGGCCTGGCCCGCGTTGCCCATGAGCCCGACGACCGACGTGACGTTGACGATGCGCCCATAGCGGCGGCGGACCATGCCCTTGACGACCGCCTGGATGAGGAGGAACGCTCCGGTCAGGTTCGTCGTCAGGACCCGGTCCCACGCCTCGCGCGACATCCGCAGAATGAGGTTGTCCTCCGCAATCCCCGCGTTGTTGACCAGCACGTCGATCTGCCCGTGTTCCTCGAGCGCGCTCTTCATCGCCGCTTCGATCGACGCGGGCAGGGAGACGTCGAGCTCGAGGACCCGGGCGCGGCCGCCGGACTTCGAGATGTCGGCGACGACTCCGTCGAGCACGGACGTCGAGCGGGCCGCCGCGAGAACGGTGGCGCCTTCGGCCGCCAGCCGGCGCGCGATCGCCTCACCGATGCCTCGCGAGGCGCCCGTGACGAGTGCGATACGGCCGTCGAAGCGAGCCATGGGGCGAGTTTAATCGAGCCGGGAAATGCCAAATAGGAAACGGAACACGGGCAGCGGGGAACGGAAGCCGGCAGGAAGAGTCCCCATCAGCGCGGCTGGCCCGGGGTGTCCGGCAAAGTCCGGCTCCACTCGTCCACGATAGTTCGAGCGATCTCTCCCATCGCCGCCACCGCGGGGTGGATCGGCAAGGACTCGTTCGACACGGGGCTCGCGTCCGAGAACACCACGATCACGAACCGGCCCTTTCCGGTGCGCAGAATGCCCGCGTCGTTGCGGACGCCCGACATCGTCCCCGTCTTGCCCGCCCAGAGCGCCGCCGAGGGGAAGCGCCGGGCGACTCGCGCCCGGCTCGGCGTGTTGTCGAGATACCGGAAGATCTGGCGAGAGGAGTCTTCGTGGATGAGCTCGCCGGTCGCAACCCGGGAGAGCCAGAGGGCGATTTCGCCCGGCGCCGCGGAGCCGAAGCGAAGGCCGGTCCACCGGGGCCCCGGCACGTCGGGATCGAGCCATGGCAGAACCGACAGGAGCTGCACGTTCGGAAACCCGAGCGACTCCATCCTCGAGTTGATGGCTTCGATTCCGAGCCGTTCGATCCAGGCGTTCGTCGCGGTGTTGTCGGAAGGTCCGATCATCAGGGTCACCAGGTCGTTCCACGTCGGCGCAAGCCCGGGGTCGAAGAGCTTCAGCCATCCCGACTCGGACGCCTTGTTCCCGGGGGTGAGCGTCCAGCGCTCGGCCAGGTCGACGCGCCCCTCACGCACCGCGGCCATCACCTCGGTCAGGACGGCAAGCTTGATCACGGACGCCGCTTCGAACCGCTCGTCCGCAAGGCGGTCGTACGCGAGCCCGCTCTCGATGTGGCGCGCCGCCACCCCGATTCGGCAGGCGCAGAGGCGCGACCCCGCTTCGACGGCGGCGTCGATCGGCGACGCGGGATGGAGACGAGCGGCCCCCCCCTTCTGCGTCGTCGACGGCGTCGACGCGCACGCGGTCAGTAGCGCGGCGGCGCCGAGGACTCCGGCGATCCGGAGCACCGGCCGTTTCGCGCTCACCCTCCCCACCCTTCGACCCGAATCTCCTTCTCGATCCGGCGCGCGAGACCCGCGAGCACATTGCCCGGACCGATCTCCAGGCCCCGATCGACACCGTCGGCGGCCAGGCGGCGAACGCTTTCGACCCATCGCACCGGGGAGTCGATCTGGCGTGCGAGGGCATCGCGAAGGAGCGCGCCCCTCCACGTCGGTTCGGCGTCCACGTTTGTCACGACCGGAATCGCCGCGTCGGCGAACTCGGTCGCGGCGAGGAGCTCAGCCATCCGTTCGCGCGCGGGACTCATGAGCGGGGAATGGAAAGGAGCGGAGACGGCGAGCGGGATCGCGCGTTTCGCGCCAGTTGTAGTTCGCCGCCCGGACGACCTCGTCGCCGGCAGCCTCGCGGCAGGCCGCCTCGACATCTCTGGCCGGGAGGCCGACGATCGCCGCCATGGCTCCCACTCCTGCCGGCACCGCCTCCTGCATGAACGTGCCGCGCTTCCGCACAAGACGCACGGCGTCCGCGAACGAGAGCACGCCGGCCGCAACGCACGCCGAATACTCACCGAGCGAGTGTCCGGCCGCGAAAGCGGCCCCCTCGAGTTTCTCGGGGGACGCCGAGCGAAGCGCCGCGAGGGCAGCGACCGAGTGAGTGAGGATCGCCGGCTGGGTATTCCGGGTCGCGCGGAGCTCCTCCTCCGGCCCCTCGAAGCAGAGCCGCGCGAGCTCGAAACCGAGGGCCGCGTCGGCCTCCTCGAAGACGGCCCTCGCCGCGGGTGAGCCCTCGAAAAGAGCGCGGCCCATCCCCACGAACTGCGATCCCTGGCCGGGAAAGAAGAGGGCGAGCGTCAAGCGAGCGTTGCTACCACCGCACCAGGACCGAACCCCAGACGAGCCCTGCACCGAACGCGGTCAAGAGGACCAGGTCGCCGTCGGCGATCCGTCCGGCGCGCGCGCACTCGTCGAGCGCGATGGGAATCGAGGCCGCCGACGTGTTTCCGTAGCGCTCGATGTTCTTGTAGACCTTGGACGCCGGCACCTTCAGCTTCTCTCCGACCGCGTTGATGATCCTTTCGTTCGCCTGGTGCGGGATGAAGAGGGCGATCTGCTCGTGCGCGAAACCCTGCTCCGCGAGAAGCTCGGACGTCACGTCGGCCATCGCCTTGACGGCGACCTTGAACGTCTCGTTCCCCTTCATCTTGATGTACGGGAGTTTCTCCGCGATCTGGGTCGGGTCGTTGGCAGGCCGGTTCGAGCCGCCTCCCGGCATGCAGATGAAGTCGGCGTACGCGCCGTTCGACTTCATCCGGCTCCCGAGGATCCCGTGGTCGCCCTTCGTCGCCTGGAGGACGACGGCGCCGGCGCCGTCCCCAAAGAGCACGCACGTCGAGCGGTCGGTCCAGTCCACGATGCGCGAGAGAATCTCTCCGCCGATGACGAGAACGTTTTCCGCCTTGCTCGACTGGATGAGGCCGTCGGCGAGGTGAAGGCCGTAGAGAAAACCGACGCAGGCGGCCGACACGTCCGACGCCGCCGCTTTCGTCGCGCCGAGGTTGTGCTGGACGAGGCACGACGTCGCCGGAAAAAGCATGTCGCTCGAGATCGTACCGACGAGGATCATGTCGAGATCTTCGGGGCGCATGTGCGCTCGCTTCAAGGCGAGTTCCGCCGCCCTGGTGCACAGATCGGAGAACTTCTCCCCTTCCGAGACGATGTGGCGCTCCCGGATTCCGGTCCGCGACATGATCCACTCGTCGGAGGTGTCGACCAGCTTCTCGAGGTCGGCGTTCGTGAGGAGCTTCTTCGGCACGGCGGCGCCGGTGCCGACGATTCGCGCGCGGTTCATCCGGTTCGGCTAGGCCTTGACCAGGCTCGCTTCGCGCGAGTGAAGCTCGGCGATCGAAGACTGAATCTTCTCCGCGAGCCCCTGGCGAGAGAACTCCGCGGCGAACCGGATGGCGTTCTTGATGGCCTTCGCGCTCGATCGTCCGTGGCAGATGATCACGCAGCCCTTGACGCCGAGCATGGGCGCCCCGCCGTACTCCGAGTAGTCGAGACGCTGCTTGAAGCTGCGGAACGCGCTCCGCGAGAGGAGAAAACCGACGGACGCCTGGAGGGTGCGCTTGATCTCCTCCCGCAGGAGCTTCTCGACCATCTCTCCGAGCGCCTCCGAGACCTTGAGGATGACGTTGCCGGTGAAGCCGTCCGTGACGATCACGTCGACCTTGCCGTCAAAGACGTCGCGCCCCTCCACGTTGCCGATGAAGTTCAGGCCCGCCTCGTTGACGACCTTGAAGGCCTCCTTCGTGCGGTCCGTGCCCTTCGTGTCCTCTTCCCCGATGGACATGAGCCCGACCGAGGGGGACGGCTTTCCGAACGCGAGCTGGGCGTAAATCGAACCCATCACCGCGAACTCCTTGAAGTGCTCGGTTTTCGCGTCCGGGTTGGCGCCCACGTCGAGCAGCAGGCAGTGACCGGAGAGGTTGGGAAGGATCGCCGCCAGCGCCGGCCGATCCACCCCTTCGATCGTCCCGATGACCATCTTGGCGCAGACCATCGCCGCACCCGTGTGCCCGGCGGAAACGAGGCCCCCCGCGCGCCCGTCGCGCACGCAGTTGGCCGCGACACGGATCGAGGAGTTGCGCTTTTTCCGGACGGCGGCCGTGGCGGGATCGTCCATGGTGACGACCTCCGGGGCCTCGACGATCTCGATGTCGGAGCCGCGATAGCCGGAGTCGGCGAGCAGCCGCTCGAGAGGCGAAGAGCTTCCGACGAGAAGGGTCTGAATCCCGAACTCGCGCGAGGCGGCGATCGCCGCGTCCACGTTGGCGTGGGGCGCGTGATCGCCCCCCATCGCATCCACCGCGATACGCATGCTCAGGCCATCCGTCCGACGGGCAGCACGGGTCGCGGATTATACGGCCTCGCAACGCGAGGACGCGTTCTCGGTTCTCGGCTCTCAGATCTCTGCGGAAGAGAGAACTCGGACACCTGGAGAACCCTGTTCAGACGTTCGTGACCTGTTTTCCCTTGTAGTGACCGCAGCGGGAGCAGACGCGGTGGGGCGCTTTCGCCTCGTGGCAGTTCGGGCACTCCGACAGCGCGGGCGGCGGGAGCGCGTCGTGCGCGCGGCGCTTGTCGCGGCGCGCTTTGCTGTGGCGGCGTTTTGGGTTCGGCATCCGTTCCTAACCTTCTTTCAAGAGCTTCAGAGCGTTCCAGCGCGGGTCGGCGAATTCCGTCACGCAGTTGCACTCGGACAGGTTGCGATCCGTCCCGCACCGGGGGCAGAGGCCGAGGCAAGCTTCGTCGCAGAGGGGCTTCATCGGTACCGCCATCTGGATGCGCTCCTCGACGATGGGCGCAACGGGCACGACCGGGTCCTCGTAGAAATACGTGTCGAGATCTTCGGAATCGAGAGAGATCTCCTCTCCGGCGACCGGCACGCGGCGCCGCAGAATGAGCAGGAACTGCTCGTCGTGAGCAAACGGGTAGGGCGCGAGGCAACGGCTGCATTCGAGCTCGCCCCCCCACGCGAGGCGGGCAGAGAGAACGTAGCCCCCCTCGGAGCGGGAGACTTCGCCATCGATGCGCGCCGGCGTGAGGGAGACGAGCGGTTCCCGGTCGAGGGCCTCGAGTTTGAACGGGACCTCAAAGGCGAACCGGAGGGGCTCGGCGACGACGGTTTCGAGCGAGAGGGAGGGCGTGTTAGTCATGATCGAACCGGTGATTCTAGCGATTCCGCTCCGACAGTCAAACCTCTGATAGCTTGGCCGGCGATGACTGGATCGCCCTGCCGGCGATGAGGATCGCCGTCGACGCGCGCGCGCTCCTCGGGCAGAGCACGGGCATCGGGACTTACACGCGGGGGATCACTCGGGCTCTGGCCGCGCGCCACGGAACGAAGGTGGGGCTCTTCACCCCGCGGCGCCTCGACAACCCCCCCGCCACCAACGGTTCGGTCTCCTTCCACGCGGATCGCCACCGATTCGGGACCGTTTGGTTACAGACCACCCTGCCGGCGCGCGCCGCCGCCTGGAAGGCCGACGTTCTTCTCGCGGCGCTCACCATCGGGCCCGCGCGCGGGGAAGTCCCGCTCGTCTCTGTCGTTCACGACTTGACCCCGCTCTCGAATCCGGAGTGGCACGCGGCCCGTACCCTCGTCGGGTTTCTGCCCCTGTGGGAGAAGACCGTCGAGCGAGCCGCGAGGTTTCTCTGCGTATCCGAAGCGACGGCGCGGGAGCTCGCCGCCCGGTATCCGGAGACGCAGGCACGCATTGGCGTCGCGAGGAACGGCGTCGAAGAGGAGTTCTTTCCGCAGACGAATCCGGCGGCCGCCGAACGCACTCGGCGACGCTTTTCGGCAGGCCGCCCCTACATCCTCTATCTCGGCACCCTCGAGCCGCGCAAAAACGTCGAGACGCTCGTTGCGGCTTGCGAGAGACTCTGGGCGAAGCGACGGGCGCGGCCAGACCTGGTCCTCGCGGGCGGCACGGGCTGGAAGACCGGACCCCTTCATCGACGGATCGTCCGGTCCGCGTTTCGCGACAAGATCCACCTGGCGGGATACGCCGCGCAGCCTCAGGCGCTCGAGCTCTACCGCGCTGCGGAGGCGTTCGTCTATCCGTCGCTTGCGGAGGGCTTCGGCCTGCCAGTCGCTGAAGCGATGGCGTGCGGCGCCCCGGTGGTCGCCTCCGACATCGCGCCGCTTCGCGAGGTCGCGGGCGACGCCGCGCTTTTTGCCGCCCCGGGAAACGCCGCCGGCTTCGCGCGCGCGATCGAGCGGCTCCTCGAGGACGAAGACACGCGCGAGTCGTTGAAGCTCGCGGGCCCGCGGCGCGCGGCGCTTTTCACGTGGAAGGAGTCGGCGGAACGGACCGCCGCAGCGCTCTCGGCCGCGGCGTTCGGGGCGGGGCCGTGAGCGTCCCGGGCGAGGTGATCGGCGTTGACGCCCGGAAGCTCATGGACTTCGGGATCGGCTCCTATATCCGCAACCTGCTCGAAGCAGTCTCGTTGCGGCCGGAGGCAGAGCGCTACCGGTTTCGCGTCTACGCGCGGAAAGCGGACCGGGAGTCGATGCCGCCACTCCCCGCGAACTTCGAGGTCGTCGAGGAGGACTCGCCCGGCTATTCCGTGGCGGAGCTGACGCGCTTCGCCTTCCGGCTCTTCCGCGACCGGCTCGACCTCTTTCACGCGACCCACTACGTGCTCCCGCCGCTCCGCAGCCGCGCCGTCGTCACGATTCACGACATCATTCACCTGCTCTACCCGGAGTTCCTGCCCAACCGCCTCGCACTCATCTATGCGCGCGTGATGATTCGGCGGGCTCTTGTCCGCGCGGACCGGATCATCACGGTCTCCTACAACAGCAAGAGAGATCTCGTTGACTACTTCGGGATTGCCCCCTCGCGCGTCGAGGTGATCTACAACGGCGTCTCGCCGCGCTTTCGCCCGGACGTCCCGGAGGAGGAGCGCGGCCGGGTCGCCCAAAAGTACGGGCTCGCGCGCCCCTACCTTCTGTTTCTCGGGGGAGAAAAGCCGCACAAGAACGCGCAGAACGTCGTCCGTGCGTTCGCCGAGGCTCGCCGGCGCCGTCCGGACCTGCCTCACGCTCTCGTTCTCGCCGGCCCGATTCCGGCGAACCGGGCACGGATCGATGCCCTGATTGCGGCTCTCGACGTCGGTTGGTCGATCGTGCGTCCCGGCCGGATCGCCGAAGACGATCTGCCCGGTCTCTTCGCCGGCGCGGACCTCCTCCTCTACCCCACCCTGTACGAGGGGTTCGGGTTGCCGGTGGTCGAGGCGATGGCGTGCGGCACGCCGGTGCTCACGTCCTCCACGTCCGCGCTGCAGGAGATCGCGGGCGGATATGCCTACCTTGTCGACCCTCTGGACGTGGACGCGATCGCGCAGGGCATCGTCCTGCTTACGACCGACGCCAAGGTCCGCTCGGACTTCATCGAGCTCGGAAGAAAGCGAGCGCGCGACTTTTCGTGGGACAAAGCCGCGAAACGCACGCTCGAGGTCTATGCGGAGGCGCTGGCCGCTGGAACCCGGAAGTCATGAGAACCGCCGTGGTTCACGACTGGCTGACCGGGATGCGCGGGGGCGAAAAGGTCCTCGAGGCGATCCTTCCGCTCGTCCCGGACCCGACGATCTTCACGCTCTTCCACGTCCCCGGCGCGGTGTCGAGGGAGATCGAGCGTCATCCGATTCGCGCGTCTTACCTCGATCGCCTTCCGTTCGGCCGCGGGCAATACCGGCAGCTCCTTCCGCTTTTTCCGCGGGCCGTGGAGGCCTTCGACCTTTCGCGTTTCGACCTCGTCATTTCGTCGTCGCACTGCGTGGCAAAGGGAGCGGTCGCCCCCGAGGGCGTGCCGCACCTTTCCTACTGCCACACGCCGGTTCGGTACGCGTATGAACAGTTCGACGTTTACTTCCCCCGCGAACGGACGCGGCTCTGGGCGCTCAAGAAGGGGCAGATCGACCGGCTGCGGAAGTGGGACCAGGCAACGGCCGACCGTCCGACGAAGTACCTGGCCAACTCCACGGCCGTGGCCGAACGGATCCGGCGTCATTACGGGCGCCCCGCGACAGTCGTCGCCCCTCCCGTCGACGTGGAGTTCTTCACCGGATCCCAGGGGCCGCGCGCTGCCTTCCTCCTCGCAGTTGGCTCGCTCGTCCCGTACAAGCGGTACGACGCGGCGATCGATGCCGCGCGGCGTCTCGCACGCCCGCTCGTCCTCGTCGGTAAGGGCCCGGAGGAGGCGCGCCTCCGCGCGCTCGCCTCTTCCTCCGTAAGAATCGTCGCCGACCTCGACGGCGAAGCGCTCCGGGAGCTTTACCGGACCTGCCACGCCTTCGTGCAGCCGGGAGAGGAGGATTTCGGGATCTCGCTCGTGGAAGCGCTTGCCTGCGGCGCTCCGGTCGCTGCTCTCGGCCGCGGCGGAGCGCTCGACACGGTAATCGAAGGGGTGAACGGAACGCTCGCCGAGGCGCCGGCCGGGGAGAGTCTCGCGGCGGCGGTCGCGCGGCTTGACCAGAGCCGGTTCGGCTACACTGAAATCCGGACAACCGCACTTCGCTTTTCGCGGGAACGTTTCGTCCGGGAGTTCCGCGGGGAAGTCGAGGACGTTATCGCCCGCCCTTACGGAGTGCGGCCCGGGGAGAAAAGAACAGAGGAAGAGGCTTCGTGATCCACCGTTCTCACCGGCGCCTCGCGGCGCTCCTTCTCGTTTCCGACCTCGCGGCCACCGCCCTCGCCCTGGCGGCCGCCTACTGGCTCCGATTCGAGGCGGAGATCATCCCGGTCACCAAGGGCGTCCCGGCTCCCGCCGTTTACCTCCGGCTGTTCCCGTTCATCGCCGGCTTGTGGCCGCTCGTCTATTACTTCCACGGCCTCTACCGGGTACGGCGAAACCGGTCGAGCGTCGAGGAAGGGTTCTCGGTCGTCGTCGCGACCGCGCTCTCCACGCTCCTTCTCATCGGGATAACTACCTTCACGCGGGGGTTCGACTACTCGCGAGCGGCGCTCGTTCTCTTTTTCGCTGCCGACATCCTTTTCGTGTTCGCGGCGCGGACGGCGATTCGGCGCTATCTCGAAGAAGCGTGGCGGCACGGATACGGCGTGCAGCGGGTCCTCGTCGTCGGCGCGGGTCGGTTGGGGCGCGCGGTCGTGGACAAGCTCGTGGAGCACCCTGAGGCGGGCTTGCGGGCGGTCGCCTTCGTGGACGACGATCCGGAGAAGCTCGGCTCGGCGTACGGAGGAGTGCCGGTCGTCGCACCGACGGCGGCAGCCGCCCGGGTCGTGGAGGAGAAGCGCGCCGACGCCGTTTTCCTCGCGCTGCCGCTCGAGGCGCACCGCACGATGCTCGCGGTGCTCAAGGACGTCGCCCGCACGGTCGCGGACGTTCGGGTCGTGCCGGATCTTCTCCAGCACATCACGTTCCGCGCGGGCGTGGAGGATCTCGACGGGCTGCCGGTCGTGCATCTCACCCAGGTGCCACTCACCGGCTGGATGAGTCTCGTCAAGCGCACGCTCGATCTCTCGATCGCCTCGTCGGCGCTCGTTCTCCTCTCGCCGCTCTTCGCGATGATCGGCGTCGCGATCCGCCTTTCGGACGGAAAGCCGGTCTTCTACCGGCAGCGCCGGATGGGACTCGACGGCCGACCCTTCGAAATCGTGAAGTTCCGCTCGATGCGCCCCGGAGCGGAGGACGAGTCGGGTCCTACCTGGGCGGGTCCCGACGATCCGCGCCGAACGCGCCTCGGCCGATACCTTCGCCGCTCGAGCCTCGACGAGCTGCCCCAGCTCGTCAACGTCGTGAGGGGGGAGATGTCGCTCGTCGGACCGCGCCCCGAACGGCCCGAGTTCGTCCGGGAGTTCAAAGAGAAGTTTCCCCAGTACATGGTCCGGCACCGCGTGCGCGCCGGGATGACCGGCTGGGCGCAGGTTCATGGCTGGCGCGGCGCGACCTCCCTCGCCAAGAGAATCGAGTACGACCTCTATTACATCGAGAACTGGTCGCTCGCCCTCGACTTGAAGATCCTGTGGCTCACGCTCCGCTATGGCCTGCGTCATCGAAACGCGTATTGAGCATCCGGTAGAGAAGCGTCCCTTATGAGAACCAGAATCATCGGAGCGATTCTTCTCCTCGCCGTGCTCCTCGCGGCGGACCGGAGCCCCGTCACCCGAAGGGACCCGCCAGCGAAGCCCGGTGCCCTGGGGCCGAACCTCTCCCTCGATGGCAACGCCGTCCTCCTCTCCTGGCTCGAACCGCCGCATCCGGGCGTAAAGCCTCAGGACGGCAACTACGCGCTCCGGCTCTCGCGCCTCGACAACGGTCGGTGGTCGGAGCCGGTGACGATCGCCTCCGGAACCGACTTCTTTGCAAACTGGGCCGATTTCCCCTCAGTAATCTCGCTGCAAGACGGATCGCTGGCCGCTCACTGGCTGGTGAAAAGCGGAACGGGAACGTACGCCTACAACGTTAACCTTTCCAGATCGGACGATGGTGGCAAGACCTGGAGCAAGCCTATCGTTCCGCATCGTGACAATACGCAAACGGAGCACGGCTTTGTATCGCTAATACCGTTACCGGACGGCCGCCTGGGTGCTGTTTGGCTCGACGGTCGAAACATGAAGGACATGAAGCATGAAGAGAATGACAATGCGCCAGCGGCCGAGAGCATGACGTTGCGCTACGCCGCAATCGACAAAGACGGCAAACTCGCAGATGAAGCGCAGCTCGATGAAAGGGTTTGCGAGTGTTGCCAGACATCCGGGGCTTTGACAAGCGAAGGGGCCATCGCAGTGTACCGTGACCGGTCGCAGACAGAGGTCCGAGATATCTTCTTCGTGAAGCACACAAACGGCAGTTGGGGCACTCCTCAAGCGGTGCATGCGGACAACTGGGAAATTAATGGCTGTCCGGTGAATGGACCAGCCGTCGCCGCCGACGGACGACGCGTGGCCGTAGCGTGGTTCACCGGAGCAAACGATACTCAGCACGTTAAGCTGGCCTTTTCCGATAATGCAGCTTCTACTTTTGGTAGTCCAATACAGATAGATGACG
>CAJDUI010000067.1_pt1 | contig 14937 bp, 12 predicted proteins | sample 7390031 | NCBI WGS metagenome assembly CAJDUI01 (sample SAMEA7055675, study PRJEB34461) | soil metagenome | biome: terrestrial ecosystem; feature: Peninsula; material: soil | place: Antarctica | collected 2016 | reverse complement strand
GCTGGTGGGAGAACCGCGTGTATCGCGAGGCCGAGGCCATCGCCGGCGTCGGCTCGCCCATCCTGCCGGGGGCGTTGGCGGACGCCCGCAAAAGGTCGACCCGGGTTCAAAGGGAGAAAAGGTCGAAGCGGCGCTGGGCAAGGCCTCCTTCGCGGTCCGCACCGAAGGCACTTCCATCCACGAGATCTGGAAGTATTACTTCGCCGACGGGACGCTCACGATAAACGTGACAGACGGCTACGTCGCGCGCGTCGGGACGGAGTTCGGCCCTCCGCGGCGATCCGGGTCGTCCTCATGCCGAAGGACACCAACGCCCACGGAACCATCTTCGGCGGCGTAATCCTCTCCTACATCGACCAGGCGGCCGCGGTCGAAGCGAAGCAGCACGGCGCTTCGTTCATCGTCACGGTCGCCATGCGCGAGGTCGTGTTTCACGAGCCAGTCCACGTAGGCGACCTGGTCTCGTTCTACACGGGGCTCGTAAAGATCGGGCGGACGTCCATCACCGTTTCGGTCGAGGTTTTCGCCCAGCGCGGTGAGGGTGCCGCGCGCCCGGTGAGGGTGACGGAGGCCGAGGTCACGTTCGTGAATCTCGACGCGAATCGGAAGCCGTTGGCCATCCCCCGCGAAACGGAAAACAGGAAACGGGAACCGTAGGCGACCGGACCTCGCCCGGTCTCCCCCTCCGTTTTTCGTTCGCCAGAAAAACAGAAGGTCCCGATTTCTCGGGACCTTCGTTTCGTCAGCCGAGCAAGAGCCCGACAATGGGTGCCTGTCGGATCTATCCTACCACTCCGGCTCCTCCTCTTCGGGCACACTCGGCGTGGGGATGATCTCCTCGTCGTCGTCGCCGATCTCCGCGAGCTCGGCAATTTCTTCGCCGTCTTCGACCTTGACTTCGACCGCATCGTCGACGGGATCCGGCTCCGGAACCCACGCCGCCTGAGCCCGCCGACCTCGCTCCCTGACCGGTTGTGCGGAGGCCGGTGACGCCGCGAGGCGGCGCACCGGCGGCTTCGGCGACGACTGCCCGGACACGGCCGATCGCTTCCGGGCCGAAGCGCCCTTTTGAGCGGGCGCCTTCTTCCGAACGGGAGCGCTCCCTGAGGCAGCTGCCTTCCGGACCGTCGTCTTCTTCCGGACCGCCGTCTTCTTCCCAACCGCCGTCTTCTTCCGAACTGCCGTCTTCTTCCGAACTGTCGTGTTTTTCCGGGACGCCGCCTTCTTCCGGGCACTCGCCCTCTTCCGTGTGGCAGAGCCCGCGACGCCCGACTTTTTCGCTGAGCCCCTGCGCCCCGTTTTCGCGGTGCGGGCGGCGCTCCGCGTCGACCCGCGCGCCGGTTTACGCGCGTTCGCCTTCTTCCGCGCGGGCGGTCTCGAAGCTTTTCGCCGGCCGGCGCGTCCCGTTTTTTTCGATTTCTTCGCCACTTCGACCCTCCTCTCGACCGGCAGCCGCCGGGAGCCGGATCATACAATTCCGGAGACACTGGCGGCGCCGGCTGACGGCGGCCGCGATCGTCGTCGTTCTCGCCGCGCTCTTTGGCGCCTCCAGACTCGTCCCGCTCTGGGAGACCAGCCTGAAACGGGGCAACTTCACTGAGCTGCCGCTCGGGGTGCTCGTCTTCCTGACTCTTGCGGTCGGTATCTCCACGCCGCTCACGCTCGTCGGCCTCGCCGCTCTCGCGTTCTCGGAGGAGACGGTCGAGGTCGACGGCCACGAAGTCATCATCCGGACGACGACCTTCGAGCGGACCCACGTCCGCCGGATCCCCCTGGTCGAGCTCGACTGCTGGCGCGAGACGAGCGTGCCGCTGCCGCCCTGGTGGAGCTGGAGCGTGAAGCGACTCGCGGCCCGGTCGAACGGACGCCTCTACCCCCTCGCTGGCGGTGCGGGCCCAAAGGAAAAGCGCGCGATCGGGCTCGCTCTCGCCCGGGCGACCTCCCGGCCGCTCGTCGGCGATTTCGGGCGAGTGATCAGCTCCGGGGTCTGATCCCGAAGGGGTCAGATCCCTCCCCGTCCTCCACCTACAATGGCGCCGTGCCGATGACCGAAGACCCCCTTCATCACCACCTCACGGAGACTCGGCTCTCGTCTTACGACCTGCCCGAGGAGGTGCGCCGGGGCATAGAGGCCGCGGGATTCGTCCACGCTACCCCGATCCAGGCGAGAACCCTTCCGATCACCCTCGCCGGCCGTGACGTCGCGGGCCAGGCACAGACCGGCACCGGCAAGACCGCGGCGTTTCTCATCACGATCTTCACGCGCCTCCTGCGAAGCACCCCGAAGGAGCGACGCGGCCCCCGGGCCCTCGTCATCGCCCCTACGCGCGAGCTCGTCGTTCAGATCAAGAACGACGCCGAGGTGCTCGGCAGCCACACCGGCCTGACCACCCTCGCGGTCTACGGCGGAATCGACTACGCCCGTCAGCGAGACGCCCTACGCAGGAAGCCCGACGTCCTCGTGGGAACACCGGGACGGCTTCTCGATTACGAGCAGCAGAAAGCGACGACGTTCCGCGACGTCGAACTGCTCGTCATCGACGAGGCGGACCGGATGTTCGACATGGGCTTCATCCGCGACCTGCGCCGGATTCTGCGCCGCTGTCCCCCCTACGACGCGCGCCAGACCTTTCTCTTCTCGGCCACACTCTCCCCCCGGGTCATGGAGCTCGCGTACGAGCACACGAACAACGCGGAGAAGATAGACATCGAGCCGGACCGGGTGGGCGCGCACGGCATCACCGAAGTGCTGTACCACGTCTCGTCGCACGAGAAGCTGCCGCTCCTGCTCGGGCTTCTCGCGGCGGAGGGGGGGAGCCGCATCCTGATCTTCGTCAACCGCCGGACGACGGCGGCGGATCTCGTCCGCACGCTCACCGCGAACGGGTACCCGGCCCGCGCGCTCGCCGGCAACGTCCCGCAGGACCGGCGACTCAAGATCCTGACGGACTTCAAGGAGGGGCGGCTCGCCGTCCTCGTCGCGACCGACGTCGCGTCTCGAGGCCTCCACATCGACGGGGTGTCTCACGTCGTCAACTACGACCTGCCTCAGGACGCGGAAGACTACGTGCACCGCATCGGGCGGACCGGCCGAGCCGGCGCGGTGGGAACGGCGGTGTCGATCGCCTGCGACGACTACGTCTTCTCGCTCGACGCGATCCAGAAGCTGATCGGCCGGGGGATACCGGTGCTGTGGGCGCCCGAAGAGATCGTCGAGAAGGGGCGACTGATCGCCGAGGCGAAGCCGCACCGGAGGGCGCCGCCGAGAAAACCGGCGCGGCCGAGCGCCCCCTCGTCGGTGACCTACGGGCGGGAGAAGAGGAAGAGCCGGAGGCGTTGAGGGCGGAGTCGACTCCGGGTACGCGGCGCCAGGCTTAGAAGCTTTTCAAAAAATCCGCGTTCGTCGGGAACTTCGAGAGCCTTCCGAGCACGAGTTCCATAGCCTGGGTCTTTTCCACGGCCACCAGGGCGCGGCGCAGCTTGACGATCTTCGGCAGCTCTTCGGGAGTGTAGAGCTTTTCTTCCTTGCGGGTCCCGGACTGGGAAATGTTGATGCAGGGGAAGATCCGGCGGTTGAAGAGGTCTCGGTCGAGCACGAGCTCCGTGTTCCCGGTGCCCTTGAACTCCTGGAAAATGATCTCGTCCATCCGGGAGCCGGTATCGACGAGGGCCGTCGCGATGATGGTGAGCGATCCGCCCCCCTCGGCGTTTCGCGCGGCGCCAAAAAACCGGCGGGGCTTCTCCATCGTGCGGGCGTCGATGCCGCCCGACATGATCTTGCCGCCCCCCTTCTGCATGTGGTTGTAGGCGCGCGCCATCCGGGTGATCGAGTCGAGAAAGATGATCACGTGCTTGCCGACCTCGATCAGGCGGCGGGCCCGCTCCGCGACGATCTCCGCGACGGCGATGTGGTTCTCCGCCGAAAGGTCCGCGGACGATGCGACCACCTCGCCGTGCAACACGCTGCGGCGGAAGTCGGTGATCTCCTCGGGGCGCTCGTCGACCAGGAGCACGATCACGTGGACGTCGGGGTCGTTGACGCCGACGGCGTGAGCCATGCGTTTCAAGAGCGTCGTCTTCCCCGCTTTCGGCGGCGCGACGATCAGGCACCGCTGGCCCCTTCCGATGGGCGCGAGAAGGTCCACGACGCGGCCGCACATTTCGTCCGGCTCGGTCTCGAGCTTCAGCCACGAGTTCGGGTCGATCGAGACGAGGTCCGCGAAGGCGGGGCGCTGCCGGAACTCGGCGGGAGTCAGGCCTTCGACCGTCTCGACCCGCCGGACGACCTGCCTCGACCCGTCGGCCGCGAACCCGGCTATGAGCGCCCCAGCTTCCAGACCCTCGCGCGCGATGAGATCGCGCGGGACGATTGGATCTTTCGGGGTGGGAAGAAAGTTCGCGGCAGCGGACACGAGAACGCCCGGAGCGCTCTCGCGGGGAGGCAGGTACAGAACGCCTTCCACGGCCCTCTCGGGGCCTGCCGCGGTGGCTTCCTCGGCGCGCTCCGGCGCCCCGTTGGCCGGAGGGCCTCCCCCCGGCCGGCCTCCGCGGCGGCGGCGGCGGCGGCGGCGGCGGTGGGGACGGGGTTGGCCGTCTCCTCCCGGCGCGCGGTCTCCTGCGGGCAAGCCACCCGCGGCTTCCGGAGCAGCGGAGAACGACGCAGCGTGCTTAGGGGTCTCGGGGTCTTCGGACATGAACTCCTGGGTTGCCGCCGCGCTGACACGGGTCCGGGCGGGAGAGGGTGATTCTAGCCCAAAAACCCGCCGGGGACCAGGAAAGCGCGGAGGGCGACTTCACCCTCCAAGAAACTGTGCGGTCGCCGAACCCCTGTACGTTACTCGAAGAGAGACAGGACTCGGCTCCGTTCCGCGGGGGGCACGCCGGCCAATCGAAAATTCTCCCGTGCGTGCCCGGGTGTGGAAACGCCGACGAGGGCGGTCGTCATTCCGGGCGCCGACCGGGAAAATTGCAGGGCCTGCTGCGCGCCGGCTTCAGCGTCCGGGAAGGCGGCCTCGACCTCTTCGGGCAGGTCGGCCGCGAGGCGCCCCTGGAGAAGCGAGGCGGATCCGAAGACCGCGAGACGCTCCCTTTCCGCGGCAATCAGTGCCGGCAGCCGCTCCTCCCCGAGCTCCTGCGAGCGGTAGCCGACGGCCTGGGCCATTGCGAGGTTCACCGGGAGCTGGACCGCCGCAAAGTGATGACCATCGCCCGCCACCTCTTCGGCCACGCGACGGGCGTCGGCGAGCGAGATGTGCTCGGGGTGCTCCGGAGGCACGCGGAGGCCGTCCCAGGTCGCGAGCCCCCAGGAACCGATGCGGCCGGAGGAGGCGGCCTCCTCGAGAGCCTCGACCGCCTTCACGAGCCGGACCCGGAAGACCGGGCGTTCGACCGCCGTCGTCTGCGACTCGATGTTGTGCAGGTCGTCGGCGTCGTGGGGCAGGTAACCCCCCTTCGTTGCCACGAAGGTCTCATCGCGCCGTGCGGTCCCGTTTTCGAAGGCTTTTGCGAGAGCGCGGCCGATCGCCCGCTCGCTCTTCTGGCCCCGGTAGTTGATCGCCGAGTCGAAGACGTTGACCCCGGACGAGAGGGCGATTCCGACGCTCTCTTCGTAGCCGAGGTCGGTCGCGGCGTCCTCGCGGCCGAGGTATGTCCCGAGGCCGATCGAGGAGAGGAGGAGACCGGCGGCCTCGCGAAAGTGGCCGGACGCAGCGCTCGACCGAGCCGCGAATCGCTCGGTTCCCTCGAGGGTGGCCCGGCCGGAAATCACGGGAACGAAACTATCAGAGCCCTCTCACTCCCCGGAAAAGGGGACAGATTTATTTTCGACCGCGCGGCTACACGTACCCCCGATTCAGGAACCCGAGGTTCGGATACCCCGTCCCGAGGATCGCCGTCGCGTCCGCGCCCAGCCAGTCCTGAAGGACCGTGCCGTAGTAGGCCCGGAAGTCGTTTTCGATTCGCCGATTGCCGTTTGCGTCGAGGTTCGAGAGGTTCGGCGACGCTCCGTAAACGCCCGGCCGAACGGCGTCGCCGACGACGAAGTGGGCACCAGCCGTTCCGTGGTCCGTCCCGTTCGAACCATTGTCCTGGGGGCGGCGCCCGAACTCGGACCACGTCATCAAGAGAACGTCGTGAGACTTGCCGTGGGCGTCGAGGTCGTCGAAGAGCGCCTTGATCCCGTTCGAGACGGTCGTGAGCAGCGGATCGTGGTCGACGTTCTGCGTCGCGTGGTTATCGAAGCCGCCGAAGGTTATGTAGAGGATGCGCGCTCCGACGTTCGCGTTGATGATCTGCGCGATCAAGAGAAGGCCGGCGCCGAGCGTGCCGGCGGGGTAAGCGCCCCCCGACACGTAACCCGCGCCGACGGTCTGCAGGATATTCGAGGAGCTGATCGCGTCCTCCCCCACCTGAGAAAGAGTGTCGGCCGAGTTCGGAACCTCGTACTCCGTCCCGTTCTGCGTCAGAAACGTCCGGATCTGGTTGTTTCGGTCGCCCGGATACGAGCCGTCGGTCTGGTACTGGTAACTCGCCAGATTGACGAATGAGGGGACGCCGACGTTGTCGGCGAGGAGCGTCCTCGGTAGCGATTGCGAGATCGCGGTGCAGGCGAGCGGGTTGCCGCTTCCGGCGATGTACCGATCCGCCCACCGGCCGAGCCAGCCGTTTCTCTGGGCGAGGGCCGGGTCGGCGGTGTGCCAGACGTCCCGGGCGGCGAAGTGCGAGAGGCTCGAGTTCGGATAACCGACGTTCTCGACCACGGCGACGCGGTTTTGATCCCACAGGCTCTTGACGCCGGTCATCACGGGGTTCAACCCGAGTCGGGCATCGAGAGCGAGAACGGCGCTCGCCGGGATGGCGATTCGCGACCGCATCTGGGCGTAGAGAGTGTCCGCGTACGGCACGACCGTGTTCAGGTCGTCGTTGCCCCCGGCGAGCTCGAGCACCACGAGCGTCCGGAGTGCGTTCGGAGCGCCGATCGACTCTTCGAAGACGCTCGCCCCCTTCACCGCCCAGCGCGGCACCATCGCCGACACCGTGACGAACCCGGACGTCCGGAGCAGGAAGTCGCGTCTCGAGATGGGCATGGCCGTCCTCTCTTCCGATCGTGCGCTACGCGAGGTGGAAGGCGGGGCTCGTCAGCATCAGGTGCACGAGCCCCCGAACCTTCTTGTCCACGTTCGCAGTGGTGTTGGTCCAAGTTCCGCGGGATCCGTCATCGTTCGAGTTCATGTAATCGATCCAGGAGAGTCGTATGGTCGACGAGACGTCGCCCACGTTGAACCGGTCCGCGAGAATATCCACGACCTTCTCGGCGCTGGCGGCGTCACGGCCGGCGAGCAGACGGTTCGGGTCGATCCGCGTCCCGCTCGTGCCCCGGTTCGTGCACATCGTGTTCACCATCGTCGAGCGGGCGAAGAGCGTTCCGGTGTTCATCCACGCCGTTCCCCAGTCCCAGCCCTTCGCGTCTTCCGGATTGAACAGGACCTGTCCCATGCCGGCGAGCGAATTCGACGCGGTGGCGAAATCGGTCGTCGCCTCCGCCATCCGCACGGACGCCACCGCGTACTCGGCGGGGCTGCGCACCCAGGTCTTCCGGCTGTGGGCCTCGTAGAACTCGGGGTGGAGGAGTATCGCGCGCACGACCTCGCGGATCGATCGCCCGCTCGACAAGTAGGCGGCGGAGAGCTCGTTGACGACGTGGGCCGGTGGGTACTCGTAGGCGAAGAACGACCATAGCCGGGCGCCGATGAAACGGCCGGAGACCGAGCCGTTCCCGTCGGACGCCTCCAGGATGATCCGGATCGCGTCGTAGCCGTTCCAGTTGCCCGTCTGACCGAGGATCGTCTTCACGCCGTTGTCGTGAAACGCCGGGTTGTCGAGGAACGTCGCGCCGTTGTAGTTGTCGTCGCGCCGGTAGTTCTGGACGGTCCACCCCGTGAGCGCGCGAGAGACTTCCCGGACGTCGTTCTCGGTGTAGTAACCGATCCCGAGGCAGAAGAGCTCCATCAGTTCCCGGCCGTAGTTCTCGTTGGGCCGCCCGGCCCGGTTCAAAGAGTTGTCCAGCCACACGAGCATGGCCGGGTCCTGCGAGATCTTGACGACCAGGTCGTCGAACTTCCCGAGCGCGTACTGCCGCTCCGTCTTGTTCTGGTTGTGCATCAGGGTGACGCCGCGGACCTTCGAGATGCCGGAAGTCCAGTGCAGGTTCCAGAAGTAGGTCATTTTCTCTTCGAGGGGGCGCGGGGAGAACGCCATCCGGTCGAGGAACCACTGCTGGAGACCGCGGACGTTCGTCAGGTTGTAGTTCTTCGCCGCGAGCGCCTGTTCGTAGGCCGCCGTGTCGATCGCCCCGTAGTCCACGAGTCCCGAAACCGCCCCGGCGAGGCCGCGCGCGTAGAAGTCGTCGATCTCCGAAGGTGTCCCGCCGAACCCGGCCCGGCGCAGGAGGTGGGCGGCAGCGTCGCGGGTCCAGTTGATGACCATGTGAGCCCTCCTTCGGGCGGGTGACTAGGGGTTGGACGAGCCGCGCAGGTTGAGGTTTACGCCGCCCGCCTAAACAACGGGCAAGGGTACTCCTCTCCTCCTCGTCGTGCCTTCCACCCTCGGATCCCACCGGCCGACGATCGGGGTCTCGCACCTCCCGCAGGCGCCGTCGACGAGCCGGTTCCTGAGCACTCGGAAGCCGAACCGCTCGATCAGCGCGGCCCCGCAGCCGGGGCAACGCGTGTCCTCCCACTTCCCCACCCGGCCGGGCAGGTTGCCGGCGTACACATAGTGAAGCCCGACCTGTGACCCGATCTCTGCCGCTCGCACGAGCGTCGAGGCCGGGGTCGCGCCGTGGTCGGTCATCTTGTAATCGGGATGGAAGGCGGTCACGTGCCAGGGAATGTCTTTCGACACCGAAGCCACAAAGCCTGCGGCCCGCCTGAGCTCCTCCTCCGAGTCGTTGAAGCCGGGGATGATGAGGGTCAGGACCTCGAGCCAGATTCCGCGGCGATAGATCCCTTCGATCGTGTCGAGGACGTTCTGAAGCACGCCGCCGAGCTGGCGGTAGTGCTTGTCGTCCATGGACTTCAGGTCCACCTTGTAGAAGTCGACCCAGGGCCGGATGTAGTCGAGGACCTCCGGAGTTCCGTTCCCGTTCGAGACGTAGGCGGTGTAAAGGCCGCGCTCCTTCGCCTCCCGGAAGACGGCGACCGCCCACTCGGACGTGATGAGCGGCTCGTTGTAAGTCGAAACGACGGAGGGCGCCCCGCTCTCGATCGCGAGCGCGGACAGATCCCCGGGCAAGACGTCGCGCGGGGACGCGATCGCTTGCGGGTCGCGGATCGACTGGGACGTAAACCAGTTCTGGCAGTAGCCGCAGTGGAGGTCGCATCCGAGCATCCCGAAGGAAAGCGCGTCGGAGCCGGGCAGCGCATGGAAGAAGGGCTTCTTCTCGATCGGGTCGCACTGGATCGCACCGACGTAACCCCAGGGGACTTTGAGCACGCCCCCCTCGTTGTAACGGACGCGGCATACGCCCTCGCGTCCCTCGGGGATCGGGCAGCGGTGACCGCACGAGTAGCACTTCAGCCGTCCGTCCGGAAGCCGCTCGACGAGCTCGGGTCCCGCCGGCGCGGTCCGGCGCGCGAGTGCCTCGGCAACCGGAGATCTCGGGAGGGGAACGCGGGCGGACATGACCCGTCAACGATAACGCCGGGCGCTCGCCAGAGACTACTCCCGAGTCCGGCTGAGGGCGGACGCTGATGGCTGATAGCTATTTAGTTTGAAATAGTTCCGTCGTGTGCGCGGGTTATGATCGGCCGATGTCCAAAACCCGTCTCTTCCCGGCATTTTTCGTCCTCCTGTCGCTTTCCGCGGTCCTTACGGCCCAGACGCCGACGACCATCGCCGCCGGGACGTCCTACGCGACGGAAGAGTCCGCCGCGGTCAGCGGCGTTCGGATCGACGTCCAGCCGGACGGCTCCGTATGGTTCCTACTCCCCGCGCTCGACCGGATCGCGGTCCTGCGCGGTCGGGAGATCCGGCAGTGGCAGATCCGGGAAGACCGGAATCGCGGTGCCAACCCCGTGGATTTCGAGGTGGATGGAGACGTGGTGTGGTTCATCTGCAACGGCGAGAGCCTGATCGACGCCGGTCGCTCGATCTTCGGCAGGCTCGACACCGTCACGGGCCAGCTCCGCGAGTGGATCATCCCCGGATCGCGTCCGGCCGGGTTTTACCGGGCACCGGACGGCAAGGTGTGGATTCCGCAAACGAACCAGAGACTTCAGTCCGTGGACCTCACGACGCTCGAAGTGATCGACTACCGCGCCGGTTCGCCCCAGGGGGGCGGAACCCAGACGATCGCTTACTCCGACGTCGTCTTCGGCCCGGACGGCGCCCTCTGGATGACGGATTTCGGCAACAACCGGATCGTCCGCTACGTACCGGGCGCCACCGTGGAGACGTCCTGGACGTTCTTCGATCCGCAGATCGCGATCCTGAACCCGTCGCAGATTCAGTTCGACGAGAAGGGTCTCCTCTGGATTTCGCAGGTCTCGGGGGGGCGGATGGATCGCTTCAACCCGACGACGGGCGAGATCGCGAGCTTCCTCGGATTTCGGAACCCCATTCACTTCGACCTCTTCGGAGGCCGCGTTTACGTGACGGAAGCCGACGGCGGAAATGGGGAGATCGCCGTGCTGGAGCCGCTGCTCGCGGCGAGCGCCGAGCGGACGCTCGAGCCGCTCACCCTGGAAGTCGGGTCACTCGTCAACGCCCGCCGCGCGACCATCCGTAATACGACGATCACCCCGAGGACCTTCGCGTCGGCCCCCGAGGAGATCCCGGCCGCCGACCTCGACGTTACGACGAGCCTCTCGGGCATCCTCCGAACCGAGATCCCGTTCACGAGCGCCTACGGAATCGACGTCGTCGGCGGCGAAATCTGGGTCGGCTCGAACGGCCGGCTCTCCCGGCTCGTGCTCCAGACGATCGGGACCGAGGCGGATCTGTCGGCGCCCGTGGCGACGCAGCTCGCGGGGCCGGCCGACACCGAAGGTCGTGTGGACATCACGCTTTCGAACCTCGGCGACACTGCGATCGCCGGCGAGGTGCTTTATCTCTTCTCGCCCGGCTTCTTCGCCGCGCGCGCGACGTTCAACGTTCCGCCGCTCGCGACCGTCGTCCTCTCCGACGCGTTCGCCGACCTCGGATCGAGCACCGTTCCCATCTCGGGGCCCGTGAGAATTCACGTGACGTCGGGCCCGGTGGGGAACCTCGCCGTGTCGGTGAGGACCGCACAGGCTCGCGCCGACGGCGGCACGTTCGGGTACTCGACTCCCGCGTTTTCCGGGGCCGAGAGCCTGCGCGAAGGCGCCACGCGGACACTGTTCACCGGCGGCCGCGAGTCGGAGCTCTCGATTCTCGGGTTCTACTCGCCCTCCGGCGCCCAGGCGGTCTTCACCCTGGTCGCACCCGACGGGACGGTCCGCGGGACCCTTCCCATCTCGATCGCCGCGAACATCGCCCAGGAGTTTCAGCCTGCGGCGTCGGCGTTCGGTGTGCCGCCGCAGCCGGGCGACGTCGTCCGGGTGTCTGTCCTCTCAGGCGTCCTCCTCCCGTACGTGCGCGTACTCGACGAGGGCACGCGCGACGTCGCGCTTTCGCTCCCGGTCCGGGCGACGACGGACGGCGTGTTCCCCAATGCGGGCACGGCCGTGGGCCTCTTCGACACGAGCTTCGTCTCCGACCTCTTTCTCTCCAACCCCGACGCGGGGCGGGCCGCGGCTGTAACCGTCGCCTACTACCCGCTCGATCCGTTCAAGGCGCCCGCGTTCCGGTCCCTCACTCTCCCGCCGGGTGGGAGCGCTGTCCTCGCCAACGTCCTCTCGACGCTCTTCGGGGTGGAAGCGGGACAGGGCACTCTGGTCGTCGGCGCCGACATCCCGATCGCTTCTTCCCTGCGGGTCGCCTCTCGCAAGCCCGAGGGGGACTTCGCGGTCTTCGCGCTCCCGATCGAGAGGTCCGGCGTCGTCCCGCCGGGAGGTTCTTCAAACGCGATCGGCGTGCCCCAGACCGCGACCCGCCGCACGAACCTTCTCCTTTTCAACGGCGGAGCGGCAGGCACCGTGACGATTATCGGGATCAACGGAAACGGCGACGAAACGGGCCGGACCACGATCGCGATCGGGGAGAACCGCGCCGTCCGGCTGGACGCGGTGATGACCACCCTCGGAGCGACCGACCAGAACAACGGGCGGCTCGTGATCGAAGCCTCGGCGGGGATGCTCCTGTACGCCTGGACGGCCGAAGTGGACGCAGTGACGGGAGACGTCGAGATCCACCCCCTCTTCTAACCGGGGTCGAGTCTCACCTCGAGCTCGGGGCTCGGTCCCTCCTTCTCCTGATAGCTTGTTCTCGTCGTGCCGATCACCACGGTCATCCGCTCCTCCGGAATGTTCGTCCCGGAAGGAGTCGTCACCAACGAGCGCATCTCGCGCTTGATGGACACGAGCGACGAGTGGATCCGGCAGCGCACCGGCATCGAGCAGAGGCGCTACGCCCGAAAGGGAACGTCGTCGTCCGATCTGGGCTACGAAGCCGCAATGCGCGCGCTGGCCGGCGCGAGTCTCGAACCGGCCGAACTCGACCTCATTGTCTTCGCGACCATGACTCCCGACCACTACTTCCCCGGCAACGGCGGGCTCCTGGCGAAAAGGCTCGGGCTCGATGAAACGCACGCTCTCGACATTCGCATGCAGTGCGCCGGGTTCCTCTCCGGGCTGCACGTCGCCGACGCCTTCATCCGATCCGGGACGTATCGGCGCGTGCTCCTCGTCGGCGCGGAATGCCACGCATCGCTTTACCCGTGGAGCGACGCGGAGTGGGCGGTCATGTTCGGAGACTCCGAGGGTCCGGTTTCGCCGGAGGCGTTCGCGTGGGGGACTGCTCAGCGGGACCGTGCAGTCATCTTCGGGGACGGCGCGGGAGCTTTCGTGCTCGAGGCAAACGAGTCGGAGGACGGGCGCGGCTTTCTCGGCTTCGTGATGAGGACCGACGGCAACCACTGGGACAAGCTCTACGTGCCGGGAGGCGGATCCGCGAGTTTTCCGTACTTCTCGCCGGAGATGTTCGCAATCAACGGGACCGTCCCCGTTGTCGAAGGCCGGCAGGTGTTTCGGCTCGCGACGACCGCCATGCCGCAGATCGTCCGGGAAGTCCTTTCGACGTACGGGCGCGGCGTGGAGGACCTGGATCTTCTCCTCATGCACCAGGCCAACCTCCGCATCAACGAGGCGGTCCAGAAACACCTCGGTCTGCCCGACGAGAAGGTCTTCAACAACATCCAGAGGTACGGCAACACGACCGCGGCCACGCTCCCGCTCGTGTTCCACGAAGCGAGGGAGGCCGGACGGGCGAAGCCCGGCGACCTCGTTGGCTTCACGGCGCTCGGCGCTGGACTTCACTGGGGCGCCGGTCTCATCCGAATGTGACGGCGCAGAGCGCGGTCATCCGGAACCTGGTCCTTCCTGTCATCCCGCTCCGGGGGGTCCAGATTCATCGGCCTTCGGCCTCGGAATGACAGAGGGGGAAGAGCGTCATCCCGAGCGCCTGTCATCCTGAGCGAAGCGAAGGATCTGTGCCCTTGAGGACAGAGGCCCTCCGCCGAGGGCTGCTCCGCGAAGGCTGTGTCCCTCTCGACAGGGACTCCGCCAGATCGGGCTCCGAGAGGGATCTCGCCCTGCTCCTCACTCGGCTCAAGATTTCGTAAAGAACCGGCACGCCGGAAACGCGTGGCTATACTGCCGCGCGCCGTGAAACGCGGGACTGTTCTCCTCGGGCTCCTCGCCTCCTGCGGGCTTTTCGTCGGCTGCGGCGAGGAGAAGCGGCTCTTCACCGAGCCGGAGGGCCCGCCGTCCGAGCTCGCGACGTTTACCCGCGTCCAGCGGGAGGTCTTCACCCCGAAGTGCGCTCTCTCCGGTTGCCACCTCGGGCCCGCCTCGCGCTCGCAGGAGGGGCTCGTCCTTTCCGAGGGCGCCTCGTACGACAAAATCGTGATGGTGCGCGCGAACCAGAACACGTCCCTCTTCCGCGTCGCGCCGTTCGACCCGGCCAACTCCTACCTCGTTCGGAAGATCACGCCCGGATCCTTCTTCGTGGGGGACAAGATGCCGCAGACAGGCAACTTGACGGCCGCCGAGCGCCAGCTCGTGACCGACTGGGTCGCCCGCGGAGCGCCGAGGGACTGATGAGCAGGTCGCGCAAAGGCGGTGCTCTCGCTTTCGCTTACTTTCTCGCTTACGGCGCGGTCTTTGGGCAGGAGACGGCCCCTCCCGAGCGGTCGCGGCCACCCGAGGGCTCGCGCATCATCAACCTGCCCTCGGCGGACGTGCCGGCGAAGAGGACCCTCGGCGTTCTCTTCACCCACCGGTTCTTCCAGCCGCTCGACGAGAGCGACTACCAGTCCTTCTTCTCGTTTGACTCCGGGGCGGACATCGGGCTCGGGCTCTCGTACTCGCCGCTCGACGCCCTGGAGATCTCCCTCGATCGGTCGTCGGCGCAGGACGACTACGAGGTCGCGGCGAAGTACCGCTTCCTGCCTTTCGCCCAAGGGCGTCCTTTCGCGCTTTCGCTCCGGGTCGGAGGAAACGCCCGGACCGAGGAAGGGATCGAAGACCGGACCGGTTTCTTCGCGCAGGGAATCGCGTCGGTCGCGCTGGGCTCCCGCGTCCGAGTGACCGCGATCCCGACGTTCGTCTCGAACACGGCTCTCTTCCGCAACGTGTTCACCGTACCGGTCGCGCTGTCCGTCGGGGTCACGCGGACGGTGAACGTACAGGCGGAGTTCTACCCGAAGAACGGCGACTTCACGGAGCTCCCGGCGACGGCGACGGCTCCTCCGCGCCGGACGAGCGCCGGCTGGATCGTCGCGTTCGAGAAGACCGTGCT
>CAJDUI010000096.1_pt1 | contig 14964 bp, 14 predicted proteins | sample 7390031 | NCBI WGS metagenome assembly CAJDUI01 (sample SAMEA7055675, study PRJEB34461) | soil metagenome | biome: terrestrial ecosystem; feature: Peninsula; material: soil | place: Antarctica | collected 2016 | reverse complement strand
CCGCGGTGGGCGATGGCCCCTTTGATGAGGGCGAGGAGCTGCTTCATGTCGCCAGAGAAGGATCGCGCGACGTACCCGCAGCCGAGCTCGATTGCGAGCGCGCAGAGGTCCATCGCGGGAAGGTCGTTGACGACGCCGGTTTTGAGCTTCGAGCCGAGGTCCGCCGTCGCGGAAAATTGTCCCTTGGTCAGCCCGTAAACGCCGTTGTTTTCCACGATGTAGATCATCGGGACGTTGCGGCGCAGGAGGTGCACGAACTGTCCCGCTCCGATCGAGGCCGTGTCTCCGTCGCCCGAGACGCCGATGTAGAGCAGGTTGGGGTTCGCGAGCGCGGCCCCGGTTGCCACCGACGGCATGCGGCCATGGACCGCATTGAAACCGTGTCCACGGTCGACGAAGTACGCCGTCGTCTTGGATGAGCAGCCGATGCCCGACATCTTCGCGACGCTGTGAGGCGCGACCCCCATGTCGTAGAAGGCCTGTGTGATCTGGCGCGTGATGACGTCGTGACCACAACCGACGCACAGCGTGGACTTTCCCCCGCCGTAGTCCTTGACGGAAAGGCCCCGGCGGTTGGTGGGGACAGCCTTCGGTTCGGCGACGGTGGACATCAGCTTTTCTCCCCGGCTTCCACTCCGTCGACCACCGACTCGGCGTCGAGGGGGAAACCATCGTAATGGCGTATGGAACGGAGCTTCGGACTGTTGCCGAGGACCTCGACGCAGAGGAGCTCGTACATCTGGCCGTCGCGGTTCTGGTCCACGACGTAAACGCGATCGTGGGCCGCCACGAACGCGGCGGCGGCGGGGGTGAAGGGCAGAGCCCGCAGCCGCAGGTAGTCGGTCTCGATGCCGCGCTTCGCAAGGAGCACCCGGGCCTCTTCGACGGCGAAGTCGGAAGAGCCGTAAGCAATCAGTCCGACCGGCGAGCCGGAGCCGTTCGAGACGGCCGGCGCGGGAACCCTCGTCTTCGCGGTCTCGAACTTTCGCGTGAGCCGGTCCATGTTGTTCTTGTAGTCGTCCGGGCGCTCCGAGTAGGTCGCGCGCTCCGTGTGACCCGACCCGCGCGTGAAGTACGCGGCGAGCGGGTGGTCGATGAGGCCGGGAAGCGTGCGCCACGGGATGCCGTCGCCGTCCACGTCCTTGTACCGCCCGAAACCCTCGAAACGCTTCGCGTGCTCCTCGAGCTCTTCGACGGACCGCAGGACCTTGCCCCGGTCGAAGGGCTTTTCCGGATAGGCGAAGGGGTCGCTCATCCAGTTGTTCATGCCCAGGTCGAGATCCATCATGACGAAAACCGGTGTCTGGAAGCGTTCCGCAAGGTCGAACGCTTCGATCGCCATCTCGTAGCACTCCTTTACGCTCGCCGGGATGAGCAGGATGTGCCGGGCGTCGCCGTGGGAGAGGTTGTACGTCGTGAGGATGTCTCCCTGCATCGTCCGCGTCGGGAGGCCAGTGGACGGTCCCACCCGCTGGACGTCGAAGACGACGGCGGGGATCTCCGCGTAGTAGCCGAGGCCCGTGAATTCCGACATGAGGGAGATCCCGGGGCCGGACGTCGTCGTCATCGCGCGCGCACCCGCCCAGCTCGCGCCGAGGACCATGCCGATCGCGGCGAGCTCGTCTTCGGCCTGGACGATCGCGAAGGTCGGGTGGCCGGTCTCCGGGTCCATCCGGAAGCGGCGGCAGTAGTCCATGAAGGATTCCGCCAGCGAGGAAGACGGGGTGATCGGATACCACGTCACAACCGTAACGCCCGCCATCACGCAGCCGATTGCCGCCGCGGCGTTGCCGTCGACGATGATCTTTCCGGCCGTCTGGTTCATCCGTTCGAGCCGGAAGGGGTCAGTCTTCGTGAGATTCTTCTCCGCCCAGTCCCAACCGCCGCGAATCGCGCTCAGGTTGATTTCGACGGCCTTCGCCTTGCCCTGAAACTGCTTCGCGACGGCACGCTCGATCTCCGCCATGTCGATTCCGAGCAGCCAGCCCGCGACGCCGACGTAGATCATGTTGACGACGAGACGGCGCAGCTTCCCGTCCTGCACGAGCTCGAGGACGAGTTTCTGGAATGGGACGGGGTAGTAATGGAGGTCGCTCCGAAGGGTGTCGAGCTTGAGACTTTCCTCATAGATCACCGCGGCGCCCGGGTGGACCGTGCGAACGTCCTCGTGCGCCGTCTCCGGGTTCATGCAGATCAGGACGGCGATGTCGCGGCGCCGCGCGATGAACCCCTCCCGGGAAGCTCGGATCGTGAACCAGGTGGGAAGTCCCTGGATGTTCGAGGGGAAGAGGTTCTTGCCGGAGACCGGAATCCCCATCTGAAAGATCGACCGCATGAGGATGTTGTTCGACGACATGCTGCCGGATCCGTTCGCCGTAGCGATGTGGATCGAGAAATCGTTGACGATCGCAGGTTCCTCCGGCCCGGTGGGGGCGGACTTTTCTTCGAGAATCGCCGTGGACATGTGACTCCTTCGATTGAGTTTGTCTGCCGCCGGACTGACGATAATAACAAAGGGGGCGGGGATTTCCCGCCTATCACCCCGCCGGAACGCACCGCTCCGACGCCCATTCCCGAAGCTCGGCAACCTCTTCGCCGCGGACCACCGAGAGCGGCCGAGTGGACCGCAACGCGACGAGGATCCCGCCGTCGTCGAGCGGCAGCCCGGCGGCGCGCGTCTCGTAGAGCGCCGACACGACGGCCGCCTCGATTTCCGCGCCCGAGAAGCCGTCGGACGCGCCGGCGAGCTTGGCGAGATCGAATTGCGTCGGGTCTTCGCCGCGCCGGGAGAGGTGCAGGCGAAAGATATCCGCGCGCGCCGGCGGTTCGGGCAGGTCGACGAAGAAGACCTCGTCCATGCGCCCCTTCCGCATGAGCTCGGGCGGCAGCTCGCCGACGGAGTTGCAAGTGGCGACGAGGAACACGCGGCGCTTCCGCTCCTGCATCCACGTGAGCAACCCTCCCAGGAGCCGCTTCGCGACGCCGCCGTCGGACTCCGAAGATCTCGTCGCCACGAACGCCTTCTCGATCTCGTCGATCCAGAGGACGCAAGGCGCCATCCGCTCGACTCGCTTGAGCGCTTCGCGGAGGTTGCGCTCCGACTCGCCGACGTAGGGCGCGAGCAGCCGTCCCGCCTCGAGCGAAAAGAGCGCGCCTCGAGCGAAAAGAGCGGAACGCCCCAGGCCGCGGCGACGGCCTTCGCTGCGAGGCTCTTCCCGCAGCCCTGCACGCCGAGGAGCAGCAGCCCGCGGGGTGGGTCGAGCGAACCGTTGCCGCCGCTCCCGAGGAACCCGGCCTTGCGCGTCTCGATCCACTTTTTCAGCCTCGCGAGCCCCCCGACCCGCTCGAGGCCTTCGGGTGCGGCGACGAGCTCCAGAAGTCCTCCGCCTCCGACGAGGGTCTCCTTCGTTTTCCGGATGCGTGCGAGGTCGGCGCCGTCCAGCGTCCCGTCCTCGGCGATCGCGCGAGCGAGCGATCTCTCCGCTTCAAACATCGTGAGCCCTTCGAGGTCGGCGATGAGCGACGCCGCTTCGGCGGACGACAGGGCGGCGCGAGCCGGCGGGCTCGCACGGGACGTGCGGTGCAAGACGTCCGTCACGAGGCGCGTGAGCTCGGTCTTGCCGGGGAGAGCGAACTCGAAGCGGACCTCGAGATCCTCGAGCTCGGGTTTGCGGGGGAGAAGCGGTCCGACGAGGACGAGCGTCCGGCCCGTCCCCGAAAACTCCTGCGCCGTCTCGCGCAGGGCGCGCAGCGCCGTCGGGTTTTCGAGGTGTGCCTGCGGGTCGCGGAGGAGCCAGACGCCGTCCCCGCGGCTCGCTCGAATCGCCTTCAACGCGAACGCGAGGTCCGCCGTTTTCGGGGCGTCGGCGGGATGGGAGGGGGAGAGTCCGCTCGCGGCGCTCCACGTCGAGAGGGGGAAACCGAGTTTTGCGGCGACTGCGCGCACCAGGGCCTCGAAACGGGTTTCCTCGACCGTCTCGCATGAGACCAGGGGATGGTGCGAGCGAAGGAGAAGCGCGAGGTCTTCGGCGGCGACGTCCATAGGCTCTTCCTCGTCAGTTTAAGGGCTTTCCTCCCTTGACTTACGAACGACCGCCGAACCACACTTCGGAAAAGCGAAGTGAGTGATTCCATCTCAACAGGAGGAGCAATGCTCGATTCGAAGGCTGCCCGGGTCCCGTTTTCCCGCAACTTCTTGGCAGGCTGCGGCCTCGTTCTTCTGACCCTCTTCGCACTCCCCGCGGCCGGCTTTGCGATAGAGGAGCCGGGCACCGCGGCGACGGGCGGCACCGAGAACGCGACCGATGCGCAGGAAGCAGCGAAAGCCGCGGACGGACAGGAGCCGAAAAAGTCGGGGGATCTTGAGGAGCCGCCTCCGGTAAAAGAGGAGGTCACCGTGACGGCAAAGGCTCCACCGAAGAAGACCGAGATCAGCCCGGACGTCCGGAGTCTTCCGGCCGCCGCCAGCGTAATCGACAGGACGACCATCGAGACCCGTCCGTATCGGGAGACGACGGAGCTCCTTCGGGCGGCGCCCGGCATGGACTTCTCCTACTACGGCCAGGGCGGCGCGCCGTCCGGGCCGGCATTCCGCGGCTATACGGACCGCAATTTCGGACAGGACCTGGCCGGCTCCCTGGACGGGATTCCGATGAACGTATTCGGCGCCGTCGCGTCCCACGGCATGATGGACGTCACGTCGATCCTTCCGGAATCGATCGAACGGATCGAGCTCGTCCGCGGACCGTTCGACATCCGGTATGGCGACTTCCACCGCGGAGGGAGCGTCAACTTCGTGACCCGCGAGGGTGTCGCGCACCCGTCGGTTGCGCTCGGCCTGGGCAGCTGGGGCGAGCTCCGCGCCCTCGGGACCTACGGCAACTACGACCCGACCGTCCGGAAAGTGTCGGTGTTCGCGAACGTCGAGGTCCGCGGTTCCGACGGGTACAACGACAACCAGAACGTCGACTACTTCCGCACCTACAACAAGCTGTTGATTCCCCTGGGCGACACGGCCGATCTCACGTTCGCGGGCCTGTACTTCGACAGCGAATGGGACGCTCCGAGCTATCTCAACCGCGACCTCGTCCGAAGCGGCGCGATCGACGACCAGGACGCAGTCAACCCCACCGACGGCGGGGACCTGCAGCACGGGCTTCTCTACGCCCGGCTCAAGATCGGCGCCGAAAACCCGCTCGTCGCGACGCTGTACGGGTCGAGCCGGGACTGGACCCGCTTTCGCACGGATCCACCGGCGGCGCTTCAGAATCGGCAGATCGACGACCGCATCACGTGGGGTTACCGCGTCGAAAAGACCTTCGGCTTCACGCTCGGAGGAAGTGATGGCGTGCTCCTTTTCGGCACGACGCTGCAGCACGATGATGCCAAGACGACGATTTCCCGTACGCTCCGGAGGGATCTGGTCAGCCCCACCGACAATGTGGACGAGCTCCTGCTGCAGCTCGGCGGCTACGCGCAGGGACAGTGGGCGGCGCGGGAGTGGCTCAAGCTCGTCGCCGGGGTCCGCTACGATCACGTCGACTACGACCTGCACGACAACATCCGCGCGCCGAGCGCCTACGTGAACTCGTACTCGGACGGCGTCTTCAGCCCAAAAGTCGGGATCGCGGTCTCGCCCTTCAACGGCTTCGAGGTCTACGCGAACTACGCCACCGGCATGCGCTCGCCGACCCCTCGGACCGAGGTCCGGAACAGCCTCACGAGCGTCGGGCGAGTGGAGATCGCGAAAACCGAGAGCTACGAAGCGGGCATTACGACCCGCGTTCTCGAGAGGCTTCACTTCGTGGCCGGACTCTGGCGCACGGACAACTCGAACGAGACGCGCGGGATTCCGCCGGGCGGCATCGAGTTCGAGAGCCTCGGAAAGTCGCGGCGGGAAGGGGTGGACTTCGAGCTCAACTGGTATCCGGGCGCCGCCACCCGCATCTTCGGCTCCCTTTCGTTCGTGGACGTCATTCTCCTGACGCCGGTGAATCCCGCGGCGACGCACTTGCCCGACATCCCCGAGTACGTTCATCAAGTCGGGGCGGAGACGCACATCTATCCGGGCGGCTTTCCCGGCAACTTCACCCTCGCCGCGGACGTGGCGTTCTACGGTCCGAAGGACCTGAACACGCTCGGCACGATCCGAGCCGAGAGCTACGAGCGGGCGACGGCGCGGGTCATTTACAATACCCCGCAGGCCCACCGCGTGTGGCTGGGAGCGACCTACTACCCGGGTTCGCGGATCGCGGAGGCCGCGTTTCTCTTCACGAATGTTGTCGGCGTCCGGGCAAGCCCTCGCCTCAGCATTCAGGGTGGTATCGGCTACACGTTCGACTAGGGACCGGCCCGGATCGGCGCTCTGGCGCGGCCTATTTCGGCAGCTCGAAGAGGGCGGGGGCGAAGGGGACGTCGAAGCGGACGTCCTCGTAGAGGATCTCCGACGTCTTTCGCCCGGTCTTTCCCTTCGCGTTGGCGGCGTAGCCGAACCGTCGCATCGGCAGGAGGAGGCCGGCAACGGTGCGCTCGTCTGCGTACTCGGTGTAGTCGTACTTGTCCGCCTCGTACTTCAGGTTGTTCGCCACGAGTCGGCCGGTCTTCTTATCGAAGTAGTACCACCACGTGTGGAGGCCGCCGGAGTCGCCCGCTCCCTTGTCGTAGGTGACGCGGACCTTCTCGACGCCGACCCCTCCCGGCAGCGTCTCCGTGCCAGCAGGAGCGAGGTGCGCGCCGGCGTCCGTGAGCTTGAACGGCATGCCGAACACGTAGTGGGAGCCGTACGTCGCGCCGCGTGCCTCGTTATTGTCCTTTTCCGTGGTCGCCATCTTCCCGTCCACGAGCTTCGCCGCGTGGTAACCGGAATTGACGAGGACGTACTTCTTTCCATCCTCTTCCCACTCGACGCGCCCCTTCATGCCGGGGGAGAGCTCGTAGCGGTGGAGCTGGACCCTCTTGCGCTCGATGGAACCGTCGTTCTTGTATCGGATGACGGTCTTCTTGAACTGGACGGTCTTCTTCGCAGCCCAGGCGTGGAACCGTCGTTCTTGTATCGGATGACGGTCTTCTTGAACTGGACGGTCTTCTTCGCAGCCCAGGCGTCCCAGCCCCCGGTGTGATCGATCGAGCGGCGCACGGTAGCGCCCGCCGAGTCTGTCGGGAGCCGATCGAGGGGAGACTTCGCGCCGGGCGCGAGGCCGAGAGCGAGAAGGGCTCCGAAAACAACTGTTCTTTTCATGGAAGTAAGTCTAGCCGAGACCGAGCGGGAGAACGGCGATCGGAGAACTGAGATCTTCCTCAGCAGATCCTCGGCAGAACCTCGCCGAACGGGAGGTCGAGGATCCTCTTCCCTCCAATGGGCGTCTTCGTGACGACGACGCCCGGGTGCTCGCGCGTGACGCTGCCGATCCGGGCGGCGTCCCGGCCGAGCGGGTGGCCCCGCATTGCCGCGAGGGCGGCCGCGGACTCTCGCTCCGGAACGAACGCAACGAGCTTTCCCTCGTTCGCGACGAGGAGCGGATCGAGCCCGAGGATCTCGCACGCGCCACGCACGACGTCTCGGATCGGCACCGCGTTCTCGTCGAGCTCGATCCCGAGCCTTCGCCGCGACGCGATCTCGACGAGCGTGGCGGCGACGCCGCCGCGGGTCGGGTCGCGCATCGCGTGGGTTTCGGGAGCCGCGGCGAGAATCGCGGAGACGAGACCGTACAGGGGGGCCGTGTCGCTTTCGAGCTGCCCCTCGAACTCGAGCCCTTCGCGCTTCGAGAGAATGGCGATTCCGTGATCGCCGATCGAGCCGGAGAGAAGGATTTCGTCCCCAGGCGCGACGCGGTGCGACGAGAGGTCGACGCCGGGCGGTACGAGGCCGATTCCGGAGGTGTTCACGAAGACCTTGTCGCCGCTGCCGCGGTTGACGACCTTAGTGTCGCCCGTTACAACAGTGACCTCGGCACGCACGGCGGCGGCCCGCACCGACTCCACGACCCGGCGGAAGTCCGCAAGCGGAAAGCCCTCCTCCAGGATGAACGCGAGCGAGAGAAAGAGCGGGCGCGCTCCTCCCATGGCGAGATCGTTCACCGTTCCGTTGACCGCGAGCTCGCCGATGTCCCCGCCCGGAAAGAAGATCGGAGTGACGACGTAGGAGTCCGTCGTGAAGGCAACGCGCGAGCCGTCGATCGCGACGATCGCCTGGTCGTCGAGGGCTTCGAGAGCCGGGTTGCGGAACGCGGGGAGGAGAATGTCTTCCACGAGCCGCGCCGTGAGCTTCCCGCCGCTGCCGTGTCCGAGCAGGATCTCCTCGGTGTCCGCGATCGGGATGGGGCAGTCGCCGAACGGGACTCCGCCGTCGCTCATTCCGTCGTTTCCCGTGTCCCGTTTCCCTTTTTCCGCCTAGAGCACATCGTCTTCCCCGAGCGCGACGTGCACCTGGTCCCACAGCAGGTGCAGCAGCACGGTATGGGTTTCCTGCACCCGGTGGATCGACCAGGACTTCACGGTGAAGCAGTAGTCGCAAGTCTCGGCCATCCGGCCGCCGTCCCTACCGGTGAAGCCGACGGTCAGGAGGCCTTTCTCCTTCGCGCGCTTCAAAGCGCGGTTTACGTTCGCCGACGCGCCGGACGTCGAGATCCCGAGGATTGCGTCGTACGGCCGCGCCAGGAGCTCGAGCTGGTCCTCGAAAATCCGCGAGAAGTCGGTGTCGTTCCCGATCGCGGTCAGGGTGGCGCTGTCCACCGTCAGCGCGAGCGCGGGCAGAGGGCGCCGTTTCTCGACGATCGGATGCTGAAACTCTAGGGCTACGTGCTCCGCGTCGCACGCGGACCCGCCGTTGCCCATCGCGAGAAGCCTCCCGCCAGCGCGGAAGCGGTCGGCGAGGGCGCGGACGCACTCCTCGAAACGCTCCGCGTTCTCTTCGAAGAAGCGGATCTTCGTCTCCGCGCTCTCCCTTGCCTTGCGGAGGATCGCTTCCTTCACCCGATTCCCGACTCCCGGTTTCCGGTTTCCATGCCGACCGCGTCGAGGTACCGGCCGTACTGGTAGTACGCAGCGCAGGCGCCCTCGGCGGAGACCATGGTGGCGCCGAGGGGGGATTGCGGGGTGCACTGCCTTCCGAACGCGGAACAGTCCGCCGGCTTTTTCAACCCGCGGAGGATGAGGCCGCTGATGCAGAGCGGAGACTCCGACGTCTGAATTTCCTCCACGTCGAAGAGCTTCCCGGCGTCGTGGTCCCGGTACTCCCAGCGGATCTTGTAACCGGACTTCGGAATCGTCCCGACCCCGCGCCACTTGCGGTCCCCGATCTCGAACACCTCGAATATCAGATCGCGGGCGGGTCGGTTACCGTCGCGCGTGACCGCGCGGGCATACTGGTTCTCGACCTCGGCGCGGCCCTCTTCGAGCTGCTGGACGGCCATCCGAATCCCTTCGAGGAGGTCCACCGGCTCGAATCCGGTGATGACGATTGGGACCCGATAGTGCTCCGAGAGAGCTTCGTACTCGCGGTATCCCATGACCGCGCAGACGTGTCCCGGCCCGAGAAACGCCTGGACCCGGTTACCGGGCGCCTGAAGGATCGCGGCGATCGCCGGTGGGACGAGCACGTGCGAGACGAGCATCGAGAAGTTCGAGACCCCCTCGCGCTTCGCGCGGTAGACCGCCATCGCGTTTGCGGGAGCGGTCGTTTCGAAGCCGATCCCGAAGAAGACGACCTTTTTGTCCGGGTTCTGCCTCGCGATGCGTACAGCGTCGAGCGGCGAGTACACGACGCGCACGTCGGAGCCCCGGCTCTTCAGGGTCAGGAGGTCTCCCCGCGACCCGGGAACCCGGAGCATGTCGCCGAAGGAGGTGAAGATCACGCCGGGCCGGCTCGCGATCGCGTGGGCACGGTCGATCATCTCGAGCGAGGTGACGCAGACGGGACAGCCCGGGCCGTGAACGAGCTCGACCGTCTCCGGGATCATGCGGTCGATCCCGTATCGCACGATTGAGTGGGTCTGCCCGCCGCAGACCTCCATCAGCACCCACGGTCGAGTCGCGACCTCCGCAATCTGCCCGGCGAGGCGTGCGGCGATCCCACCGTCCCGGTACTCGTCGAGGTACTTCAAGACGGCTTTTCCGGCAACGGGCCGTTCTCTTCGACGTCGGCCGTCAACTCCCCGATCTGCCCGATCTCCTCGAGAATCTTGTAGGAGCGCGCCGCCTCCTCCGGATCGATCTTCGTGATCGCGAATCCAACGTGCACCGCGACGAACTCGCCGGGGACGGCGTCCGGCACGTATTCGAGGCAGACGTCACGCGTGATTCCGCCGAAGCGCACGCGCCCGAACTTCAGGCCCTTCTCCTCGCGGACCTCCAGGATCTCTCCGGGGATGGCAAGGCACATCAGCGGGTCACTCTCTGTGAAAGTCGCCACGCGGCGACTGCGGCCTGGCCGAGTGCGAGGCCGCCGTCGTTCGGCGGAACGCGGCGGTGGAGGAGGACTTCGAACCCCTCGGACTCGAGGCGGTACTGCGTCTCCTCGGTGAGTCGACGGTTCTGGAAGCAGCCTCCCGAGAGCGCGGCCGTCGAGACCCCGGTCTCTTCGCGCGCCGCGACGCACGATTGCGTGATTGCCCGTGCGAGAGTGGCATGGAAACTGGCCGCGATTTCCCCGCGGGGAACGCCGCTCGCCTGCCCTGCAAGGATCCCCCGGATGGTCGGCCTGAGGTCGATCTCGATTGCACCTTCGGAATCCGTTCCGAGACCGAACTCGAGCGGAGACCCTTCGTGATCCGACGCGATCGCCTCGAGCTCGATTGCCGCCTGCCCTTCGTAGCTGATGTCGCTACGGATCCCGAGGAGCGCGGAGACGGCGTCGAACCAGCGGCCCGCCCCGGTCGAGAGCGGGGCCGCGAACCGGCGGGCGAGGAGGCGCCGGACCGCCTCGCGGCGACCGGGGTCGGCTGCGTCGAGCCGATCAAGCGTCTCGCCCGCGTCCAGGAGCGCTGCCGCAGCGAGCCGCCAGGGCTCCCGGATGGCCGCCGCGCCGCCGGCGAGCGCGATCGGGCGAAGGTGTCCCAGCCGCCGGAAGCCCGCGAGGTCCGCGAGCAGGAATTCTCCGCCCCACAGCTCGCCCGCGGGCCCGCACCCGGTCCCGTCGAACGCGATTCCGATGGCCGCCGCCGTCGTTCCGTTCTCGGCGAGGCAGGACGCGATGTGCGCGTGATGGTGCTGCACTCCGAAGCGGGGCAGCCCCGAGGCGAGCGCGCGCCGCGTCGAGAAGTAATCGGGATGGAGGTCGTGGGCGACGGCCACTGGCGAGACTCCGAGCAGCCGCTCGAGCTTCTCGATCACCGCTTCGAAGAACGCGTGGGTCTCGGGGTTCTCGAGGTCGCCGACGTGGGGGGAGAGAAAGGCCTCGCCTTCCCGCGTCAGACAGACCGTGTTCTTGAGCTCCGCGCCGAGCGCGAGAACCGGCGGGGCGGAAAACCCGAGGGCAATCGACTCGGGAACGAACCCGCGCGAGCGCCGGACCGGCTGCGTGGAGCCGGCGACGATCCGCACAACCGAGTCGTCCGCGCGCGTGTGGATTTCCCGGTCATGCAGCAGGAACGCGTCGGCGATTCCCGACAGCTTCTCGAGGGCGTGCGCATCGTCCTTTGCAATCGGCTCCTCCGAGACGTTGCCGCTCGTCATCACGAGGAGGGGCGGACCGTCGGCGAGGAGCAGGTGGTGCAGCGGCGTGTACGGGAGCATTACGCCCAATTCCGAGAGGCCGGGCGCAACGCCCTTCGCGATGCTCGAGCGCTCGCCGGCGCGCACGAGGACAATCGGCGCGGCCGGCGACCGGAGAGCGCGGATCTCGGCGGCTCCCGGCCGGGCGATGGCACGCACGGTCTCGAGGTCACGGGCCATGAGCGCGAAGGGTTTGTGCGGACGGCGCTTTCTTGCCCGCAACGCCGCGACCGAGTCTTCGTTCGACGCGTCGCAGGCGAGGAAGAAACCGCCGAGCCCCTTGACAGCGAGGATGCGGCCGGCGACGAGATCCGCCGCCGCCGTGCGGAGCGCGCTTTCGCCTCCGATCGGTGGAGCGCCGGCCCGAACCAGCTCAACGCGCGGTCCGCATTCCGGACAGGCGTTTGGCTCAGCGTGGAAGCGGCGGCTGGCCGGGTTCTCGTACTCCGCGCGGCACTCCGCGCAGAGGCGAAACGCACCCATTGTCGTGAAGGCGCGGTCGTACGGTACCTCGCGGACGATCGTGTAGCGCGGGCCGCAGTCGGTGCAGTTGACGAAGGGATATCGGTAGCGCCGGTCCGCCGGGTCGAAAAGCTCGCCGAGGCACTCGGCGCAAGTCGCCGCGTCGGCCGGAATGGTTGCGGCCATCCGGGCCGCCCGATCACTCGCCACGACCTGGAAGCGCAGGTCTCCTCGCACGGTGAGCCCGGTGAGCTCGATCGCGTCGACGCGCGAAAGGGGGGGGGCATCCCGCCGCAGCGCCTCGGGGAAGCTCGCGATCGCCTCGGGGCTCCCTTCCACCTCGATCCACACGCCCTCGGAGTCGTTTCGGACGAACCCGCCGAGCCCTGCCCGGGTCGCGAGCCGAAACACGTTCGGTCGGAAGCCGACGCCCTGCACCGTTCCGCGGACCCGCAGGCCGACGCGAACGCGCGGCTCCGGCAGCAGCGCTTCCCTACTGGTCGGCATCAGGATGTCCCGAGCGACTCGGCGAGAGCCGAGAGAGCCGCGACCGCGGGGGAGTTTCCGGGCGCGTCCAGAAGGGCGAGGCCCGCTCTCTCCGCCGCGAGAACCGACTCGTCGAAGGGAATCCACGCGGCAACCTCGATCCCACGGGACCCGCAGAAGTCCCGGATCGCCGTTTCGTCTTCGGGGGTGCGAACCTTGTTCGCGATCGCCGCGATGCGGGGGATGCCGAGCTCCCGGCCGAGCTCGACCGCTCGACTCGCGGTCTCGAGCGACCGGAAGTAGGGCTCCATTACGACGAGGAGCATGTCGACGTGCCGCGGGGTCCCGCGGCTGAAGTTCTCGAGTCCCGCCTCCATGTCCGCGATCGTCGGGCCTCGCGACGACCCCACGAGCTCGGCCAGCAGGCTACGCACGGTAGCGTGGTTGCGGCACATTCAGCCGGTGCCCGCGTGGCCGACCTTGCCCAGGATCAAAAGACGAACGCCGTCGGGTGCGTCGATCCCATAGCGGCTCGCGATCTCTTCCGGGGTGAGGGCGAGCGCGAGGTGCTCTTCGCCGCCGGCGTCCCGACGCCGTTCCATCACGTCGCGAGGCACGGTCGGCAGGTTCATCGCGTTCGCCTGCGGGAGACCGAGGGCGACCCCAAGGTTCGGGTTCGAGTCGCCGTCTATGGCGAGCGCTCCACCCGCTCGACGGGAAAGCAGCCGCGCAAGCGTGCCGGAAATGGTCGTCTTTCCGACACCCCCCTTGCCGGCGACAGCGATTCTCATCGCCGTCTAGCGCTCATGTTCATGGTCCGCCTCGCAGGAAAAGTTGCACTCGCCGTGACCGTCCGCGAGCATGTCGCGAAAGTCGTCCACGAACCGGCGACGCGCCTCGGGAAGGCCTTCGGCCGACAGCCGGTACCTCTCTCCGTCGTGCTCGAGCGCGCCGAGCGCCGCGAGCTTTTCGAGCGACCCCGCCACCTCGTCTTCCGCGTGCGTGAGGAACCGCGCGACCTCCCCGACGGAAAGGGAGTCCGCGAAACCCTGTCCCCGCATCCAGAAGAGAAGCTCCAGAATGTCGTCGCGCCGCGCGAGTTCGGCGAGCGCGGGAGTCCGGGCGGGCGTTCCCGCCGGTCGAGGCGCCCCAGGAGCCTGTCCTCGTAATGCCCTGCTGCGCGCCGGCGATTCTCTTGCTGCGAGCGGAGTGCTCGGAGAATGGTTTGTGCGACGTCGCTCCGTTATGCCTCCGCGTGGTTCTTCTGCGCTTCCGGTCTCGCGTCGGCCTCGCCGCGCTCCCGACGGGCCTTTCTCGGACAGCCTCCTAGTGGACATCACTCTTTCGAAGCGCTTCGACGCGCACGATGCCCTCCTCGTTCCTCGTCGGCCGCGCGACGAGGGCGAGCTCCGGGCGCTCGCGGCAACGGCCCGTCCGGACGTCGAAGGTCAGGCCGTGACCTGGGCAGGTCAGGATAAAGGCTTCGAGCGTCCCGCCCCCGAGGGCCTCCTGCCCTGCAGGACACCGGTTGTCGAACGCATACGCGCGACCGTCGACGCCGCAGACTACGAGCTCCTCGTCGAAGAGCGCGACCGTCTGGTGGGGCTCCTGTTCGAGGTTCCACCAGTGGATGAGCGGGAGCCACGGGCGGCTCGGCACCGGCACTGGTGCCGCCGGTGCGGGCGCGGCGCGGAAAACGGGCAGGCTCAGTGGAACCGGGGCGGACCGTTCGCCGGACGTCTCTCGCCGCGCGACCGCGACACCGACGAGCTCGGGCGCCGCGGCGCGGACGGCGCGGTCGACCTCGTCCTTGAGCACCTTCCACGTCTCCCTGTCCCCGTCGGCTTCGAGCCGCGCGACTCCGCTCTGCACGCCAACGAGCCGGACCCGCTCGCCGTAACCGAGCGCTTCGACCGCTGCGGCAACCTTCTCCTCGAGATCCGGCTCCACGAGCCGGTACGCGCGCAAGATACTCGCGAGGAGCGGATCCTCCAGGAACCGCTGGACGACGCCCGTGTGTCCTTCCGCGCGGAGGACCTCGATCACGCGGGCGAAAGCGGTTCGCTGGACTTCGAGAAAGGTCTCGAGGGCGCGGTAGACCCGCCGGCTCGCCTCGTCGTCGGGCGAGGCCTCGAGCTCTTCGATCAGCTCGTCTAAACGCGCGATCCCGGTCAATGGTGTTCCATCTCGCGGCCGATCATCTCCCGGATCGACTCCGCTGCGCTCTCGACGGACGCGGCGACCGCGGGAGACAACTCCATCCCGAGCTCGCAGCTCTCCGGCTCGCACCCCACGACGGTGACCCGC
>CAJDUI010000103.1_pt1 | contig 15010 bp, 11 predicted proteins | sample 7390031 | NCBI WGS metagenome assembly CAJDUI01 (sample SAMEA7055675, study PRJEB34461) | soil metagenome | biome: terrestrial ecosystem; feature: Peninsula; material: soil | place: Antarctica | collected 2016 | reverse complement strand
AACCGGAGGCGCCGGCGTGGGAGTGGGCACCGCGACGAGGATGACGGGCGGTGGCGCGCTCCCGGGCGTTCGGGGTGGCGGGGCCGGCGCGAGCGGCTCTGAAGTCACCGAAGGCGCTTCCGACGGCGGGGGCACCCCGGGCGTCGGCGTCGCTTCGGGCACCTGAGCGTTCGCCGACCCGGCGGCGAGCGCGAGTGCGACGGCGAGCGCCGGGAGGAACCGGAAGGACCGCTTCATCGAAATGGGTCGGAAGTATAGCGAATGTGATCTGCGTCACGCCCCGTCGGTTCCTCGGCGGGAGAACGAGATCGAAGGGAACACAGATCCTCGGTTCGCTCGGATGGCAGGAAGGGCAAGGGCTCGGGATAACAGGGCGGACGAAGACGTCCGCCCTGTTACTTCTTCGCGTTCAGCCAGTCGTCCCCCGACCCCACGTCCACCGCGAGCTTTACGGCGAGGCTGGCCGCCCCCTCCATGACGCTCCGAACGAGGTCGGAGAGCTCCGGGACCTCCTCGTCGGGCGCCTCGAGGACGAGCTCGTCGTGAACCTGAAGAAGGAGACGCGCCCTCGATCCGGACCGTGCGAGCTCGCGATCGAGCCGCACCATCGCGACCTTGATGATGTCTGCCGCGGAGCCCTGGAACGGGGCATTGAGCGCCATCCGCTCGGCGTTTCCTCGCACCATGCCGTTCGACGCCAGAATGTCCGGGATCGGCCGCACGCGCCCGAAGATCGTACGGACTTCCTTCTCGCGCCGCGCCTGCTCCAGGATTCCATCGAGGTAACCGCGAACCCGCGGAAACTGGTTGAAGTACGACTCGATGTAGCTCTTTGCCTCCGCGGTCGGCACGCCGAGGTCGCGGCCCAGAGTGTACGCTGCCATGCCGTAGAGGAGTGCGAAGTTGATCCGCTTCGCCGCGAACCGCATCTCCTGGCTCACGAGGTCGGGCGCGACGCCGAAAATCTTCGCGGCGGTGGCGCGGTGGATGTCGTCACCCCGCTCGAACCCGGCGATGAGCGCCTGGTCGCCGGAGAGGTGCGCGAGGATCCGCAGCTCGATCTGCGAGTAATCCGCGGTGACCAGCTTGTGTCCCGGCGGCGCGACGAACGCCCGCCGGATCTCGCGCCCCGCGGCGGTGCGGATCGGAATGTTCTGGAGATTCGGATCGGAGGAGGACAACCGCCCTGTTGCCGCGACCGTCTGATGGAACGAAGAGTGCACGCGCGAAGTCGCGTCCGCCAGCTCCGGGAGAGCGTCGACATACGTCCCCTTGAGCTTCGAGATCTCCCGGTACTCGATCACGAGACGGGCGATCGGGTATCCGCGCTCGGCAAGGTCGTTCAGGACCTCGATGCCCGTGGAAGAGACGCGCGTCTTCGCGGTCTTCCGGCCAACCGGGAACTTCAACTTCTCGAAGAGGATCTGTCCGAGCTTTACGGGCGAGTTGACGTTGAACTGCTCGCCCGCCTCCTGCCAGATCTTTTCTTCGAGTGCGCGCAGGTCGCGCTCCATGCGCACCGAGATCTCGCGAAGGTACGGGATGTCGACCGCGATGCCTGCGAGCTCCATTCGCGCGAGCACGGGAGTCAGCGGCCTCTCGATCTCGCGATAGATCCTTTCGAGCTCCGGCCGCTTTTCGAACTCCGACCGCAGACGTTCCGCGAGATGTAGCGTTCCGGACGCGCGCTCCCCGAGCCAGCGGTCCGCCGTCTCGACGGCGTACCCCTCCGGCAGGCCGCACGAGACGATCCCGGCCTCTTTGTCCGGCGTGACCCGCTGACCGAGCCGCTGAAACGCCATGACCTCGAAGTCGGAGCTCCCCATACCGGGCGACAGGACGTACTGTGCGAGGCAAACGTCGAAGACGTCGGCAGCGATCGCGGCGCCCTCCCGGGCGAGCAGCGCGTCGAGCGGCTTTGCGTCCGCGATCGTCACGGGACGGCCCGCCCGGTCGAGTGCGCGCCATCGGCTGGCGACGTCGGCCGCAGGCTCCTCGGCGATCTCCACGTTCTCTCCGTCGGAGACCGCCAGCAGCACGTGGCTCCTCGCGCGGAGGAGCGCCACCCCGAGCGGGTGCGTGGGGCCCAGCCCGAACGGCTCGCCCGGACGGCGCCGTGTGGCGGAAACTTCCGGTCGCACGGCGGACTGGTCGTGAATTTCGGCTGCGAGCGAGTGGAACTCGAGCTCGACGAACAGTTCCTTCAGCCGCGCCGGATCGCCGGCGGTGCACTTCAACGTGTCCGGCTCGAACGGGATGGGAAGATCGGTCGGAATTTCTACGAGTTTCCGGGAGATGAGCGCATCGTCCTTGTGCTCGCGGAGGCTCTCTCCCACTTTGCCTTTGACCTCGTCGGCGCGCTCGAGGAGCGTCGTCAGATCTCCGTACTCGGCAATCCACTTTTTCGCGGTCACCTCGCCCACCCGCGGGACGCCCGGGATGTTGTCCACTGAGTCCCCCATGAGCGCGAGGACATCGGCGACGCGGTCGGGCGCGACCCCGAAAAACTCGCGCACTCCAGCCTCGTCCAAAAACGTTTCGCGTCCGGTGTGGAAGACCCGGACGCGCGGTCCGACGAGCTGCAGCATGTCCTTGTCCGCTGTGACGATGACGACGTCGAATCCCATGACGGATGCCTTCGCGGAAAGGGTCCCGATCACGTCGTCCGCCTCGTAGCCGACGAGCTCGAGCACGGGGATCCGATACGCGTCGAGAAGCTGGCGGATCGCCGGCAGCTGGACCTTGAGGTCGTCTGCCATCGGCTGCCGGTTCGCCTTGTATTCGGTGTAGGCCTCGTGGCGCACCGTCCGCTCCGGCCCGTCCCACGCGACCGCGAGGTAGTCGGGCGTGTGCTCGCGAAGCATTTTGCGGAGCATCGTCACGAAGCCGTAGACGGCGTTGGTGGGCCGGCCGGCCGAAGTCGAGAGGCGCTGAATGGCGTGGTACGCCCGGTGGATGTTGGACATGGCGTCCACCAGGTAGAGCTTCGGAGCGTCTGGCATGCTCCCGGATTCTAGGGGAGGCATATGGGGTCTGACCCCGCAGGGGTCAGATCCCTCCCCCCGCAGGGGTCAGATCCCTCCCCCCGCAGGGGTCAGATCCCTCCCCCCGCAGGGGTCAGATCCCTCCCCCCGCAGGGGTCAGACCCCTCCCCGCTGACTTCGACCCGAAGTTGACCGCCCTGCTGGAAGCTTCAGACCAGAAACCCAATGGAATTGCGCCTTCCGTCCGATTCTCTCCGCGTCGAGAAAGCGTTTTCCCCAGCGCGCGAGAACCTAAGCGAAGCGGCTGGAGTTGCTTGAAACGAGGGCGGGCCGGGCGCAAAAAAAACCGCGCGGACCTTTTGGGTGCCGCGCGATTCAATAGAAGAAGAGTAACAAAATCGCAAGGAGCTGTCAAGAGAAAACGCCGTTCGCGCGCCACGAGCGCAACCTCCACGGATTGAGAGGGATGCAGGAGCGCGAAGAGTCAGAAACGCGCGCGAACGAGAGACAGGACCCTCTCCCGCGTCGCCGTCGCCTCGCGACCGAGCCGCCCGGCCTCCGCGCGGAGCTCTTCGGCGAAGGCCGGATCTCCGGCTCCTTCGAGGTTGATGGCGACGTTCAGGAGAGCCCCTTCCACGGCCGCCGCGAGCAGGAGCGCCGCCGCCCCGGCGTCCGATGCCGCGTTGGGGTTCCCCTTCTCGGCCAGCGTCGGAATCTCGTCCAGCAGTCGCGCGGCTTCCCGGGCAGTTTGCATCGGAACTTCGGTGGCGTGTCGGTTCGCGGCGGAGATACGCCGCGAGCGCTCCTCCCGTTCTTCGTCGGTCCCCTTCGGCATGCGCCGCGCGGCCAGGACCCGGTCGTAGGACTCCGAGTCTTTGTCGGCCAACCGCAGGAACTCGGCGCGCGCCCGCCGGGCGGCGCCGGCGATCGGCCGGACGGCGTCGTGCGCGTCGGCGTATCTCTCTTTCGAGAGGGTCAGGCCCGCGACCATCTCGGCGAGCGCGGCGCCCATGGCTCCTGCGAGCGCCGCCGCCGTGCCTCCGCCGGGCGTCGGGGCGTCCGACGCGAGAGCCTTGACGAGATCTTCGAAAGAGAGCTTCTCGAACTGCATTACGTGTACAACGGGGGGACAGACTTAAGTCTGTCCCCCGTTTCGGCTTAACACTCGTCCCTCCCTCACCACCTGCGAAACGAGATTGACTCCCCAATGGTAGACGAGGTGACGGTCGTCGGGCGCGTCGAGAACGATCACGTCCGCGGACTTGCCCGGCTCGAGCGATCCCACGCGGTCCGAGAGCCCGAGCGAGGCCGCGGCGTTCAGCGTGCAACCCGTCAGGGTCTCCTCGACGGTGAGGCCCGAGTCGAGACAGGCGTGCGCCGCGACCGCGGCGAGCGATTCGGTATAGCACGTGCCCGGATTTGCGTCGGAGGCGACGGCGACCGGCACGCCCGCCTCGATCATCGCGCGGGCGGGAGCACGGCGCGAGCGCATCCACCAGGCGGTCCCGGGCAGGATGACGGCCACCGTGCCGGCGCGCGCGAGCGCGGCGACCTCCTCGGCGCCCGCGAAGAGCAGGTGGTCGGCGGACGCGGCGCCGAGCTCGGCCGCGAGAAGCGTCCCGCCGGAGCGCCCGAGCTCGTCCGCGTGCACGCGGAGGCCGAGCCCGGCCCGGCGAGCGGCCTCGAGAATCGTTCGAGACTCCTCGACGGTGAAGACGCCCTCCTCGCAGAAGACGTCGCAGAATCGGGCGAGGCCTTCGCGGGCGGCGCGCGGCACGATCTCTTCCGCGACGACGCGGACCCACTCTCCCCGCCGGTCTCGGTATTCGGGAGGGACCTCGTGCGCGGCGAGAAGAGTCGGAACGATCAGCGGCACGTCGTCGCGTTTCGCTGCCTCGCCAAGGACCGCGAGCGAGCGGATCTCCTCTTCCGGCGTGAGGCCGTAGCCGGACTTGGCTTCCACGGTGGTCGTCCCGTACCGGAGCATGGCGGAGAGGCGCGAGACGACCGCCGCCGTGAGCCCCTCGTCCGAGGCCGCCCGCGTCGCACGGACCGTCGCGAGGATGCCGCCGCCGCTCGCGGCAATCGACGAGTAGCTTTCGCCGGCGAGGCGCCGTCCGATCTCCTCGCCGCGGTCGCCGGCCCACACGGGGTGGGTGTGGGCGTCCACAAAGCCCGGCAGGAGAGTCCGGCCGGTCGCGTCCACCGTAACGTCCGCCGTGCGCCCGGCATACTTTCGCCGGTAATCGGCCTCTGTGCCGACGAAAGCGAGGACACCCCCTTCGGACCGCACCGCGGGCTCACGGATGCGCCGAATTTCGCCCTGCTCGCGCCCGCGCCGCGCCGTCTTGCCGATCGGTGTCGCCAGGCTGGCCGCACCGCGAATCTCGAGCGACCCAGTCGATGCGTTCACGCCCGAAGACTACCCGAGCGACGTTCTGCTCCCTCTCCCTCTGGGAGAGGGACAGGGTGAGGGCGGTGCGCTAGCCTGGATTCCGCCGCAAGTACGACAGCGGTCGATCCTGCTCGTCCTGCTGCCGGTCCATCTCGAGGACCTGCTGGTAAAGCTCGATCATTTTCTGGACCTCGAGCCGGAAGCTTGCCCGCTGAAGCTTCAGCTCGTGTATCGCTTTTTCAATTTCCGCCGCGCGCTGCATGGCGTTGTGCGTCAGCCGCTCCCCCGAGTCTTCGGCCTCACGAACGATCAGCTCCGCCTTCGACTGTGCCGCCCCGCGCATGTCTTCGGACGCGCGCTGCGCGGACAGGAGAGTGTCCTTCAGGATCCGCTCACGCTCCCGGTGCTCCCCGTTCTCCTCCTCGAGCGCGCGGATGCGGCCGACGAGGCTCGCGTTCTCGCGGGCGAGCGCTTCCATTTCTCCCGCAGCCATCTCGAGGAACGACTCCACTTCTTCGGGGTCGAGTCCCTTCCACTTCCGGCCGAAACGTTGCTTCTGGATCTCGAGGGGCGTCAGGCGCGAGGGCATGGGCGGACCTCCGTGGACCGGTTAAAACGCGAGGGCGGACGTGAGGAAGAGTCTCTTCAAGAAGATTTCCACGAAAAGGATGAGCAGGATCACGACCATGGCGGACAGGTCGATACCGCCCGTGCGGGAGGGGGGGAGGAGCCGCCGGAACGGCCGGAGGATTGGCTCCGTCGTGCGGTAGAGGAACTGGACGATCGGGTTGCGCGGGTCCGGGCTCACCCAGGAGATCACCGCGGCGATGATGACGAGCCACTTGATCACTGAGAGGATCGCGAAGATGACCTGCAGAACCGCCGTTGCGAACGCGCCGCCGACGTTCATCCGGCTGCGCGCTCTCCGAAAAGCGCGGTCCCTATGCGTACTTCCGTCGAGCCCTCTTCGACGGCGACCTCGAAGTCGTGGCTCATGCCCATCGAGAGCTCGGGAAGGGGATGTCCGAGCGCTCCCTGCAATCGGTCACGCGTCTCGCGCAGTTGTCGGAAGAAGGGGCGAGCCCGCTCCGGGTCCGGGTCGAACGGTGGCACGGTCATAAGACCGCGGACCTCGAGGTGGTGGCACGCCAGCGCGGCGCGGGCCAGCTCCTCCGCGCGCTCAGGAGGGGCGCCCGACTTCGTCTCCTCGAGGCCCACGTTCACTTCCAGGAGTACCGGCATCCTTCGTCCCTCCGCGGCGAGGAGACCCTCGATCCGCGCGGCAAGTCGTTCCCGGTCCACGGTTTCGATCGCTGAAAACCATTGTAGCGCCGCCTTTGCCTTGTTCGTCTGGAGGGGGCCGATGAGCCTCCAGGCGAGCGCGGGAAACTCGGCGCGAACGGACTCGATCTTCCGGATGCCCTCGGCCACGCGGTTCTCGCCGAAGAGCGGAAAGCCTGCCCGCGCGGCGGCCCGGACGAGCTCCTCGGACTGCCCCTTGGTGACGGCGAGAAGGGTGATGTCCGCCCGGTTTCGCCCCGCGCGTTCGGCGGCCATGGCGATCCGCGAGAGGACTTCCTCGCGCCGCCGGCCGAGCTCCTCGGCGGTCGGCAGACCTTTCAAAAGCGGGCCGACTTCTCGCTCGCGTCCGCTCCGAGGTTGGCGAGCCGGTCGGCTCGCGTGTTGTTCTCCCGGGGGATGTGCGTGATCGAGAAGGTGCGGAACCGCTTGGCGCGCAGGACGGACTCCGAGAGGAGGGGCTTCAGGTGCTCTGCGCGAATCTTGAAGTTGCCGCGCATCTGCTCGACGAGAAGCTTGCTGTCGGAGCGGATCTCGACCTCGTCCGCGCGCGCCTCTTCCGCTCGCTCGAGAGCGAGCAGCAGGGCGCGGTATTCCGCGACGTTGTTCGTCGTGCGCCCGAGCGGCTCGTAGAACTCGAGTACCGGCCGGTCCCGCTCCGCCTCGACGTAAACTCCCGCTCCGGCCGGACCAGGGTTGCCGCGCGCGGCGCCGTCGATGGAGGCGCGGAAGCGCATGATTCAGTTCCGAGCGGAGAACTGAGTGCTCGTCACGACTTCTGCATGTCGTAGTACAGGATCCTCTTGCAGCTGTCGCAGTAGATGATCTCGCGTCCCACCTTGAGGGACTGGAGCGCGGCGGGGCGGATCTTGACGTGGCACGCCGAGCAGGAGTTTCCGGCGACGAGCACGATCGCGAGCCCGCCTTTCTTTTCCAGCAGGCGCTGGAATTCGGCGCGGTCGCGAGGGTGCATCGAGGCCTCCAGCTTCGCGATCTCCGCTTCCGCACTTGCGAGCGGGAGGATCTCCTCGCGGCTCGCCAGCTCCTTCGACGCGGTCTGGATCACTTCCTCGAGCTCCAGAATCCGATTCTCCGCGGAGCGGACGAGCTTCTCGACGGCATCGATCTCGTTCAACACGGCGCCGTATTCGCGGCTGTTCTGGACCCCGCGCAGCTGCGCCTGGTACTTCCGCAGCTTTCCCTGGTGTTCCGACAGTTCGGCGTTCGCCCTCCGGCGCTCGACCTCGGCCTCGGTCCCCCGCCTCTTCAGGGTGGCGACGGTCTCAACCTTCTCGCGATACTCCCGGTCTACCTCGGTGAGCTCGGCCGGGATGGTGTCGCGCTCTCTCTTGCGGGATTGGACGAAGCGGATGCGGTCCTGGAGACGGTAGAGTTGATCGAGGGGGACGTTCAAATCCCCTCCCCGGTGCCAGACAGCAAAAAGGGTGTCCCGGTCGGGGAACACCCTTTCACAAACGGACTTTTCGCTTCGTGTCGATTTCGAATCCCGCTCCTCAAAGCTCCTCTACCCTCTCCCTGACCCGACTGGTGGGTCCACTCGGATTCGAACCGAGGTCTGACCGGTTATGAGCCGGTGGCTCTGGACCGCTGAGCTATGGACCCCGGCGCCCGATCGCCGGGCCAATATATCGCAGCTCTCGGGCCCACTACCGGATCGTCTCGAGGAACGGCTTCAACTTCTTCGCCCGCGACGGGTGCCGGAGCTTTCGGAGCGCCTTCGATTCGATCTGGCGGATTCGCTCGCGCGTGACGTTAAATGACCTCCCGACCTCTTCAAGTGTGTGTTCGGAGCCGTCACCCACGCCGAAGCGCATCTTGAGCACTTGCTCTTCGCGCGGGGTGAGCGTCTTCAAGACGCGCCGGGTCTGGTCCTGGAGGTTCGAGACCAGGACGGCATCGATCGGCGAGAGGACCTGCCGGTCCTCGATGAAGTCTCCCAGATGCGAATCCTCTTCCTCGCCGATCGGAGTTTCGAGCGAGATCGGCTCCTGGGCGATCTTCATGATCTTCCGGACCTTGGAGACCGGCATGTCCATGCGCTTCGCGATCTCTTCCGCGTTCGGCTCGCGGCCGAGCTCCTGGACGAGCGAGCGCGACGTCCGCGTCAGTTTGTTGATCGTCTCGATCATGTGGACGGGAATTCGGATCGTTCGCGCCTGGTCGGCGATCGCGCGCGTGATCGCCTGGCGGATCCACCAGGTGGCGTACGTCGAGAATTTGTACCCTCGCCGGTGCTCAAACTTCTCGACCGCTTTCATGAGCCCGATGTTCCCCTCCTGGATGAGGTCGAGGAACTGGAGCCCGCGGTTCGTGTACTTCTTCGCGATCGAAACGACGAGACGAAGGTTCGCGACGATGAGCTCGTGCTTGGCCTGGTCGGCCTCGTCCTCCCCCTCGCGCACCATCCGAAGCGTCTTCTTGACGTCTTCGTGCGAAACGCCGAACTTCTGTTCGAGCTCGCGGAGCGACTTACGGTACTTCGCGATGCGGCGCTTGTAGAAGTCGATGCGAGTTGGGTTCTTCTCTCTCTTGAGGGTCGTCGTGTCCTGCCGGATCGTCGACTCGGGCGCGAGCATCTGACGGTCGATGTCCTTCAGGATCCCGATGGCGCGGTTCAGGACCGCCGGCGTGAAGTCCGCGGCGCGGATCAGCTTCGCCATGTCGGCGATCTTCTTGTCGATCGACGCCTCGATCCGCGCGAGCGACTTGGTGCCCTTCTTGATCGTCCGCGCCTTGAACTTCATCCGCTTGATGTCTTTGTCGAGCCCCGCGATCTTTTTGAAGGAGTTGAGGACGAGCTCGACCCTCTGGGCGGCGCGATCGTCGAGATCGTCGGCGTCCTCCGACAGGTTGACGAGCTCGTTGACCATCCGCGAGTCGCGGCCCGCGTTCTCGAGGAGCTTCAGGATCTCTTCGAGAACGATCGGGTTGTTCGCGAGCGCCTGGTAAATTTTCGCTTCGCCCTGCTCGATCCGCTTGGCGATGCGGACCTCGCCCTCGCGATCGAGGAGCTTGACGGTTCCCATCTCGCGCAGGTACATGCGAACGGGGTCGTTCGTCTTCTCGACCGCCTCGCGAGCTTCTTCCGCCGTCTCGGCGTCCAGCGCGGCCCGTTTTCGCGCGGCGCGGTCGGGGTCCGTCACGATCTCGATCGACATCTCGAAGAGACGCTCGTACACCTGTTCGAGATCGCGGGGGCTCCCGACGAGCTCGTCCGAGGCGATCGTCTGGATCTCCTCGTAAAGCAGATAGCCCTTCTCTTTGCCCGCCCGGAACAGCAGCTGGCACTCCGGGTACTTTTCCTCGATCACCAAGTCGCGTTCCTTTCGCCCGGGGCCTTTCATCGGCCCAGCTCCACGATTCGTTTTCCGATCTGTTTTGCGCGCTCCATGAGGCGGGAGACCTCCTCCGGTTGCTCGGCCTGTTCGGCCCTCCGGATTGCGTCGACGAGAACCCCGTGCTCCCTCTTCAGGTACTTCTTCTCCAGCTGCTTCAACAGCCTCAGGACTTCCTCTTCCGTCGGGTCGGGGCTCTCCTCGAGAGCGAGGCGGGAGACCAGGTTGACGTCGCCGGGTTCCCTAAGGTGAGCCAGATGCCGGTGAAAATCAACAGTTCCCGAGACGCCCTCCGCCTTCCCGAATGTCTCCAGGAGTCCGCGAACCCCCGGATGCGTGAGATGTTCAGACCGTAAATTGCTCCGTATCAGTGAGATATGATCGCCGCCCCGAATCATCCACTGGAGAAGTCTTCGTTCGGCGCCGGGAATCTCCCCATCCAGTAACACCGATCCATTTCCCTCCGTTCCCGGGGCCAACGGCTCGCCGACCGCCCCGGGACCGGTATGGACGCTCCCGCCGGGGTGCGATCCGCCCGCGCCCGACCGTGCCTGTCCCGCCCAGAGAACCTCCACCGGAACGCCAACGGCGACCGAGAGACGGCGATACTCCTCGTACCGGAGGATTCGGTCGGGAATGGCGGAAAGGATTTCCAGGATCGCCCGGATCCTATCCTTTTTCTCCTCCGGGGAGAGCCCGGGCGCCGAGGGCTCGAGCGCGTCGAGAAGCCACGAAAGGTAACCGGGTGCCTGATCGATGCGCGCCGCGAGGGCTTCGGCGCCTTCCCGACGGCGGATGTCGTCCGGGTCCTCGCCGTCGGGCAGCTTCACGACGGCGACCTGGAGCCCCTGGGCGAGCAGAAGTCCGATCGCGCCGCGCGCCGCCGTGCGCCCCGCCTCGTCCCCGTCGTAGCAGAGCACGACCTTCGGCGCGAGTCGCTTCAACTTCGCCGCCTGCTCGGGCGTGAGGGCGGTCCCCATCGAAGCGACGGTCTCCTCGACGCCCGCGAGGAAGAGCGCGAGGTGGTCGAAGCAGCCCTCGGCGAGAACGGCCCTCTCGCCCCGGCGAATCGCATCGCGTGCGTCGGTGAACGCGTAGAGCAGCCTCTTCTTGAGAAAGATCGGCGACTCGGGGGAGTTCAAATACTTCGGTTCGTCCTCGGGCGACAGCGCGCGCCCGCTGAAACCGACCGGACGACCGCGCTCGTCGCGAATCGTGAAGAGAAGCCGATTCCGAAAACGGTCGTAGGATCCGCGCCCCTCGGTGCGCGCCTGCAGCAGCCCGGCCTCGACGAGGACGGCTTCCGGCCAGGCTCCGCCGAGTCCCTGCGCGAGGGTCTCCCAGCCGGCGGGGGCGTAGCCGATGCCGAGGGCCTTCGCGACGGGCTCGGGAACGCCGCGTTCCACGAGGTACGCGGCGGCGACGTTTCCCGGCTTCGCGAGCTCCGCGGCGTAGAACCGCTGCGCGGCGGCAACCGCCCCGAGGAGCTTTTCGCGCTCTACGTCCCGCGGGCCTCGTGAGACGCGTTTCGGAATCGTGACGCCGAATCGGCCGGCGAGCGCCTCGATCGCCTCGGGGAAGTCGAGCCGGTCGATCTGACGGACGAAGTGGATGACGTCTCCGCCCGCGCCGCATCCGAAGCAGTGGTAGAGCCCCTTGTCGCGGTCCACCGTGAAGGACGGCGTCCGCTCGTTGTGGAACGGACAGAGTCCCTTCCAGGAGCGGCCCCCCTTCTTCAGGCGCGTGTGCTCGCCGATGACCTCCACGATGTCGGAGGCGGCGCGCAGCTCCGCGAGCACGTTGTCGTTGATGTCGAGGTCGCTCATTTCAAAATGGGGACCATTTCAAAATGGGGACAGATTTATTTTTCGGATCTGACTCCCCGCCCCGCTTCGTCAAAAATAGATCTGTCCCCTTTTCAATAAAATAGATCTGTCCCCTTTTCTTCAACACCACCGGCCTCACGCCAGCTCCACGATCGTCGCGCCGTTTCCACCTTCGCGCGGGTCGGCCGCCCGTAGCTTCGACACCGACCGGTGTGTGCGCAAATGGTCGCGCAGTCCGTCCCGCAACCGTCCGGTCCCGTGCCCGTGAACGACGCGGAACCGCGCGGCGCCGGCCAGGAGGGCGCCGTCGAGCGCCTTCTCGACGTCCTCGATCGCCTCCTCGAGGCGCCGTCCGATCACGTTGACTTCGGGGGTCGATCCGCCGAGGTCCGGGGTCGCCTCGGCTTCATTCCCTCTCCCCGCCGCGCGGGGAGAGGGTCGGGGTGAGGGGCGCTGTCCGCCCCCGAGCCGCTCGAGCTCGATCCGCGGCACGCGCATCCGCTTTCCGCTGACCTCGAGCCACGCGACCTCCCCTTCGATCGACGCGACAACGCCGTCGACCTTCGTCCCCCGCATCCGCGCGCGGTCGCCGGGCGAGATCTCGCGCGAGCGTTCGAGAAGGTGCTCGCGCGCCTCCTCGACGGGAGTCTCCGCGGCCACCTCCTCCGCGCGCGAGAGAATCTGCGCCGCCGAGACGCTTGCGCGGCGACCCACGTCCTCCCGGATCGCGTCGAGCTCCTCCTCCACCTTCTTCGCAAGGTCCTTCTTCGCCTTTTCGAACCCGGCAAGACCCGTTTCGAGCATCTGCTCACGGTCCCGCGCGACTTTCGTGCGTTCCGAAGCGAGACGCTCCGACTCCCCGCGCGCTGTCTCTCTCTCCCGCGCGAGCTGCTCCTCGCCGCGGCGCAGCCGCTCGAGCGCCGCCTCGGCGTCCGCCTCCGTCCGCTCGCGCCGCTCCCACGACGGACCGAGGATTTCCCGGGCCCGCTCGAGCACGCCCGGCGGCAAGCCTTCCTGGGCCGCGACCGAGAGCGCCCGGCTTCGGCCGGCGAGACCCGGGTGAAGTCGGTAGTTCGGTCGACCCGTCGCCTCGTCGAACTCCATCGCGGCGCCGATCGCCTCAGGCCGCCCGGCCGCGAAGGCCTTGACCGCCGACAGGTGCGTCGTCACAATCGCCCGCCCGCCGCGGGCGAGATACTCCTCGAGAAAGGCGATCGAGAGCGCGCTCCCTTCCTCCGGGTCCGTCGCACTGCCGATCTCGTCGATGAGCGCGAGCTGACCCGGGCCCGCGGTCTCGAGGATGTCCGCGAGAGTCTCCATCGAGGAGGAGAAAGTCGAGCGGTCCGACAGGATCGCCTGCGCGTCGCCGATCTCCGTGCGCACGTCGGTGAAGAACGGGACGCGCGAGCCGGGGCCGGCGGGGAGCGGCAGGCCGGCCTGGGCCATGAGCGCAAAGAGACCTGCAGTCTTCAAGACGACGGTCTTCCCGCCGGCGTTCGGTCCGGACACGACGAGGAGCCTCTTGTCCGGTGCGAGCTCGAAGTCGAGCGGGACGACGTCCTTCGCGTCGCGGGATTCTCCGAGCGCCCGGCGACGCAGACCCGAGAGACGGGCGTCCAGAAGCGGGTGGCGCGCCGACGTGAGAACCCAGAATCCGTCGTCGGAGATCTCCGGCACGCGCGCGTGAGCGAGCGCGCCGAATTCGGCCGCGGCTTCGAGCGCGTCGAGAGAGGCCACCTCTTCCGTCGCGTCCAGGAGCTCGTCGGCGCGGCCGAGAACCTGCCGCCCGAGCTCCGCGAGAAGCCTCTCGATCTCCCGCCGCTCCTCGGCGGCGGCGAGCGCGAGCTCGTTGTTCGCCTCGACGACTTCGAGCGGCTCGACGAAGACGGTCTGGCCCGAGCCGGAGCGGTCGTGCACGATCCCGGCAACGCGGGAGCGGGCGGAGGCGGTCACGGGCAGGCAGTAGCGGTCGTTTCGCAGCACGACGACGCTGTCCGCGAGGGCGTCCCGCCGCGTCTCGAGCATTCTTTCGAGCATCCCCGAAACCTCGGTTCGGCGGCGTCGAAGCCGACGTCGGATCGAGGCGAGCTCGGGTGAGGCGTCGTCCTTCACCGTGCCGTCCGGGCCGAAGATGCGCGCGAAAAGGTCGATGAGCGGCTGGAGGTCTGGGAGGCGGGCGGCGCGACCGGCGAGGATCGGAGTCTTCGCCTGCGCGAGCGCGCGCCCGACGGCCTGCGCCGCGCGCGCGGAGGAGAAGATCGCGCGAAAGTCGGCGAACGACGCCGAGCCGCCGGACTCTTCGAGCGCGAAGAGCGGGGCCGAGACGTCCTGGAGTCCGGCAACCGGCAGGCGGCCTTCGCGCGCGTGGAACTCCTGGAGCTCGGACAGCTCCTCGAGTCGCCGGCGGGCGAGCGCCGGAAGGTTACTGGGGGTGATTTCGAGCGCGGCCGCCTGGCCGGGAGAGGTGCGGGCGAGAGCGGAAACGAGACGGAGGACGACGTCGAATTCGAGCGCCCGGAGATCGACGCCGTCCTCCTCGGGAAAGTTCTCTAGGGCGTGGCCCGACGCTCCTCCGAAATCTTGCGGAGCATCTTCTTGCGGGCCTGGATTGCCTTGCGCTTTCTCTTGGCGCTCGGTTTCTCGTAATGCTGGCGTTTCTTCAGCTCCGAGAGGATCCCGGACTTCTCGCACTTGCGCTTGAAGCGCCTCATCGCGTTCTCGAAGGATTCGTCTTCTTTGACGTGGACGAGAGGCACTGACATTCACCCCCTTCTCGGCGGACTTGGGACGATCCACGATCTTACTCTGGCAGATTCCGGGGCGTCAAGGAAATGCTTTATTAACAGAGACTTAGAGCTGAATACTCGCTTCCAAGAGCGAGGAACCGGGGAAGTCCGCGCCCCTAAACGCTGCCGACTCCCGACTCCTTCCTGACTTTCCCAAATTTCTCTCTCGCAGCGGTTTAGCGCGGTTGCTCTTGGCCGAACGGGCCCGGATAATCGAAGGCCGTGACGGAGAGGTTCCCCGGAAAGTCGGGCTCGAACGGCCACTCGGGCGTCCATCCCGACTCGGTGCGGAGGCTGGACGGCGCTTCGGGCCAGGTGGAGGCGCTCTCGCGCTTTCTCGAGGAGTGCCGCCGCCACGCCTCCC
>CAJDUI010000021.1_pt1 | contig 15196 bp, 14 predicted proteins | sample 7390031 | NCBI WGS metagenome assembly CAJDUI01 (sample SAMEA7055675, study PRJEB34461) | soil metagenome | biome: terrestrial ecosystem; feature: Peninsula; material: soil | place: Antarctica | collected 2016 | reverse complement strand
GGCCGGCCTTCTTCATGGCGAAAAGGGTCGGGAGGTGATCCTCCCACGCCATGAGGTTGTGGACCTGGAGGAGGTCGAGTCGCGGGATGTCCCAGCGCCGCCGGGACTCCTCGATCTGGGAAGGACCTCGCGCGCCGGACGAAATCCATACCTTGTCCGCCGAAAACACCTGCGACGGATCGCCGAGCTTGTTCAGGCCGCGTCCGATGACCTCCTGCGATGAGCCGTACATCGGAGAGGAGTCGATCATCCGCCCGCCTTCCTGGAAGAAAGCGCGCATGACTTCCGCGGAGGAATTTCGGGCGGCCGGGTCCTCCCCGACGTTGAACGTGATCCAGCTACCCAGGCCGACCAGCGGCAGCCTCTCGCCGGTCGAGGGAATCGGTCTGGTGACCATCGGAGCCCGGGTCGTCGCGGCGGGCAGCGGGCGGAAGCCCGTGGCGGCGCCGGCGGCGGCGAGCGAAGCGAAAAGCGTGCGGCGGTCGAGCGTTCTGTTGGGTGTCATGTGTGGGGCGGAAACACGAAGACCGAGGGCGTTCATTTCACTCGGAATCCGCTTCCGGGTATCGGTAGGATGACCGGCATGATTGCCGGGACCGCACTCGCCGCGCAGCGGTTCGAAACACCGCTCGGCATCATGACGGCTGTCGCCGACGAGGAAGCTCTGTACGTTCTGGAATTCGCCGACCGTGGCGACCGGCCGGGAGACATCGATCGCCTGCTCGCGCGCACGGGTTGGAAGGTCCACGAGGGAGCGTCGGGGCCCATTGAATCGATCCGTCGGGAGCTTTCCGAGTATTTCGAAGGCACCCGGACGTCGTTCGAGACCCCGATCGCCGCCCATGGAACAGAATTCGAGCGCTCCGTCTGGCGGAGCCTCAGAGAAGTTCCCTTTGGGGAGACCCGGTCCTATCGCGACCTCGCCGTCGAACTCGGCAGGCCGACCGCGACGCGTGCCGTCGGGCGCGCGAACGGCGCGAACCCTCTGCCCATCGTAGTTCCGTGCCACCGGATCATCGGCTCGAATGGGACGCTCTGCGGGTACGGCGGGCAGCTCTGGCGCAAACAGTGGCTTCTCGATCATGAACGCCGCGCCAGCATGGCGGCGGGCGAAGGAGAGCCGAATTGACGAGCCAGGCGGACCGGGCGAGGACTTTTCACTCTCTTCACGTGCCCGGAGATCCGGTCGTCCTCTTCAACGTCTGGGACGCGGGGTCCGCGAAGACCGTGGCTCGGGCGGGAGCGAAGGCGATCGCGACGGGGAGCTGGTCGGTCGCGGCGGCCCACGGCCACGAGGACGGCGAGGAGCTTCCCTTGGACCTCGCTCTCGCCAACCTCGAAAGGATCGTCGCGGCAGTGGATCTCCCGGTCACGATCGACCTCGAGTCGGGGTACGGAAGGCTGCCGGAAGCCGTGGGGGAGACGGCCGTGAGGGCGATCGCGTCCGGCGCGATCGGATTCAATCTCGAAGACCGTGTGATCGGCGAGAAGGGCCTTTACTCCATCGAAGACCAGTCCGCCCGCATCCGGGCGGCGCGCTCCGCCGCAGATCGGGCGGCGGTTCCGGTGTTCATCAATGCGCGGACCGATGTCTTTCTGAAGGCCGATCCCGCGACCCACGAGGAGGCCCACGCGGAGGAGGCCTTGCGCCGCGCCGCCGCCTACGCGGCGGCCGGCGCCAGCGGTCTCTTCGTGCCCGGCCTCGTGAACGAAGAGCTGATCGAGCGGGTCAGTAAGACATCGCCTCTCCCGGTCAACGTCATGGTGCATGCGGCGACGCCGCCCGCGAGCCGGCTCATGGAGCTCGGAGTGGCGAGGATCAGCTACGGTCCGGGCCCGTACCGGGAATCCCTGCGCGTCCTGGAGGAAGCCGCCCGCAAATCGTTCCGGTCACCCGGAAACTGACGGGACTATCCCGGTTCCTTTTTCCCCACGCGTGAATCCATCCTGCGCAACCTCTCGGCCATGATGCGCATCACCTGGAGCGCGAAGAACGGAGTCTGCTGAACGAGGAACATAAAACGTTTTTCGTCGATGCGCACGAAGCGTCCGGATGTCCTGGCGAGGACGGTGGCGCTTCTCGGCTCCCGATCAATGAGGGCCATCTCCCCCACGATGCCTCCCGGCCGGACGATCTCGACGGTCTTGCCTGCCACCTGGACATCGAGCTCTCCTTCGACCACGACGAAGAGGGCGTCGCCCGGCTCGCCCTCGCGAAAAATGGTCTGACGCGCCTCGAAGGGCTCGGTGTTCTGCTCGTTCTGGAACAGGGTGATTTCCGCCATTCTCTTTTTCCTTCTGCCCCGCGTTTTGTCCGGGAGGGTAGCGGCGCCGTGTTGAGTTGGTGTGAAGTGGATCTGCTAGTCTCCGCCCAAAACAAAAAGCCCTCGGAGGTGAGATGAGAGCCCTTTTCGCTGCACTGACGCTCATTCTTGTCCAATCCCCCCCAGCCACCTCGCAGGATGCGTCCCCCGGCACGACGACCCGGTCATCCGTCAGGGCCCGCGAGGTGTTGAACGCCGCGGCACAGGCCCACGGCGGCCTCGACAAGCTGCGCGGTGTGACGAGCCTGCATCGTACGGGCAAGGGAAAGACGTACACACAGGGCCAGAACCTCGGACCGGACACCCCGGCGATCGTGCGCGACCTGGAGACGGACCAGTGGCTCGACTTCGCGGGCAACCGCGCGCGCGTGGAGAACAAATTGGCGGTCGGGGGCATCCCGGTCCACAACCGCAACGTCCTTTCCGGTGATAGCGGCTACAACTGGAATGCGGGAACCGGTGCGAGCACCCGCTTCACTCCGACCGGTGGCGTGGGCCTGCGCAACGCCCTGCGCCGCGATCCGGCCCGGCTGATCGCCAACGCCCTCGGCCGCGCCGAGGCGGCCCGTTTCCTCGGCACGGAAGGCGTCAACGGAAAACCGCACGACGTCCTCGTGTACGCGGAGCCCGACGGCACCCTCCTGACGCTTTACTTCGACGCCGGGACGCACCTGCTCAGGAAAGTCGAGACGCTGAGCGACACCGCCGTGCTCGGCGACACGTTGAACGAGCAGATCTACGCCGATTACCGCGCCGTGGACGGCGTGAAAGTCCCGTTCCGCTTGACGGTCCGAAACGCCAGGCAGGTGACCCAGGAAATGGCCTACTCGACGATCGACCTGAACGCCGCGCCCGACGCGGCGGCGTTCCAGCTCCCGTCGGACCTTCTGGAGCCCTCTCCGACGGCTTCCGCCCCGATCGTCGTCACGACAATCGGGCCCGGGCTTCATCTGATTGGCGGAGGCACGCACAACAGCCTCGCCGCCGAGTTCGCGGATCACGTCGTCGTCGTGGACGCCCCCCTGTCCAGCGAGCGCTCGCGGGCCGTGCTCGACAAGCTCAAAGAACTCGCGCCGGGCAAGCCGGTGCGTTCGGTCGTGAACACGCACTACCACTTCGACCACTCCGGGGGGCTGCGCGAATACGTCGCCGACGGGGCGACGGTCATCACCCACGCGTCCAACGCCGACTTCGTCCGGAAGATGGCGGCCGGATCGCGCGGCATACGGCCCGATCGGCTGAGTGGCAAGCCGGCAGAGGCGAAGGTCCAGACGGTCTCCGACAAGCTGGTCCTCTCCGACGGCACCCAGACCATCGAGATCCACGCACTGCCCAACACGCATTCCAACGGGATGCTCGTGGTGTACGCGCCGAAAGAGAAGGTTCTCTTCAACGCCGACCTCTGGGGCGCCCCGCTCGTGGGTCCGCTGCCGGTGGCGACCGACTACGCCATCGAGCTGCGCGAGGGGATCCGCAAGCTCAAGCTCCCGGTCGAGAAGATCGCCCCATCGCACGGCCGGGTGGCCACGACCGCGGAGCTCGACGAGTCGGTGAAGAAGCGGCGTTCTCCGTCCATGTAACCGTGACGGCGCATCGGATAAGATGCGCTCCGAACTCCGAAGATGGGACGCTCAACCTTCCCGATCCTCGTCGTGGACGACGACGCGGATCTCCGCCACGCCTTGCAGGACATCCTCCGCGATGAGGGTTACCTCGTCGCGTGCGTGGACAATGGAAGACAGGCGCTCGACGTGCTGCAGGCCGGCGCGCGGCCGTGTGTCATCCTGCTGGACATCAAGATGCCGGAGATGGACGGCGTGACCTTCCGGCGGGAGCAGATGCAGGATCCCTCCATTGCCGACATCCCCGTCGTTCTCTTCACGGCGGATTCCTCGGGGAAGGGGGAAGCCGAGACTCTCGGCGTGACGTTCTTCCTCAAGAAGCCCGTGGACCTGCTGCAGCTCCTCGAGGTCGTGGCGCACCACTGCGACGACCCGGACCGGATCGAAGAGCCGGCGCGGCTCAGCAATACGAACTAGACATAAACTCCGCCGCGTGCTGCCGCGGGATTCGGCCATTCTGGAAGCCCTCCGGCAGAAGGGCTCCCGCGTTCTGACTTTCCGACAGCTCGCGAAGAAACTCGGGGTCCGGGAAGCCGACGAGGAGGCCTTGCGCGAGCGCCTCGAAGCGCTCGAGAGGGCCGGCGAGATCGCCCGGATCCGCGGGGAAAAGTACTCCGCCATCGAGTTCTCCAACATGCTCTCCGGACGCATCACCGTCCGGCCGGAGGGCTACGGCTTCGTCCTGGTCGACGGGGGAGCGGACCTGTTCGTGCCGCGCTCGGGAATGCACGGCGCGATGGACGGAGACACGGTCCTCGCGCGCGAGGAGCGCCCGCGCGGCCGATCGGCGGACCGGATCTCGGGCGTGGTCGTCAAGATCCTCGACCGGGCGCGGGAACGGGTCGTCGGACGGTTCCAGACCGAGGATGGCCGCAAGGTCGTCGTCCCCTACGACCCGAAGGTGGATGCTGTGGTCCGGATTCCCGAAGGCAAGACGCGGGGCGCCCGTGAGGGGGAGATCGTCGAGGTGCGGCTGACGTCCTTCCCCGACGCGAAGCGGGTCGCGCAGGGCGTGGTGGAGGAGAAGATCGGCTTCCTCGGCGAGCCGGGCGTGGACATCGAGATCGTCCTGCGCTCGCACGGGTTGCCAACCCGCTTTCCGGAGGCCGTCGTCGAGGAGGCCCGCCGGTTCCCCGACGAGGTGCGTACCGACGACCTTCTCGGGCGCCGGGACTTCCGGGACCGCCGCATCGTCACCATCGACGGCGAGACTGCCAAGGATTTCGACGACGCCGTGGAGGTGGAACGGACAGCGGCCGGGTACCGCCTCGGAGTGCACATCGCCGACGTTTCGCAGTACGTGGAGGAGGGGACCGCGCTCGACGACGAGGCCCGCAGCCGGGGCACGAGCGTCTATTTCCCGGGGCGCGTGCTGCCGATGCTGCCCGAGCACCTGTCCAACGGCCTTTGCTCGTTGAACCCGCGGGTCGACCGGCTCGTCCTTTCCGCCATCCTCGACATCGATTCCAAGGGACGCGTGACGGCCGCGGAGATGACGAAGGCCGTGATCCGCAGCGCCTTTCGGATGACGTACACGGAGGTCGCGCGGCTGCTCCAGACGGCTACCGACGAGGACAAGCACCGCTACGGACCGTTTCTCGACGATTTCCGGACCATGGGAGAGCTCGCGCAGCTCCTGCGCCGGCGCCGAGAGGCGCGCGGCTCGATTGATTTCGACCTTCCCGATGCCGACGTGGTGCTCGACGATGAAGGCCTCGTCGTCGGGATCGTGCCGGAGTCCCGAAACGAGGCGCACCGTCTGATCGAAGAGTTCATGCTGGCGGCCAACGAGGCCGTAGCCAAGAAGCTGCAGTTCGCCAAGCAGCCGGGGATCTACCGGGTTCACGACCGTCCGGACCCGGACCGGCTCGTGGACCTGCGGGAGGTCCTCCAGACCTTTGGCTACGATCTCAAGGGCGACCTCTCGGAGGTCCCGCCGTCGGCCTTCCAGAAGGTTCTCAAGCAGATCGAGGGCAAGCCGGAAGAGCGGCTGCTCTCGGATCTGCTGCTGCGCGCCCAGCGCAAGGCGGTCTACAGCGAAGAGAACCGGGGGCACTATGCGCTCGCCGCGCCCTACTACTGCCACTTCACTTCTCCGATCCGCCGCTACCCGGACCTCGTCGTGCACCGGCAGCTCGCCCGCCTGCTGCGCCATGGCAAGCCCGTGCCCGCTTCTGAGTTCGAAGCCGTCAACGAACGGCTCGCCGAGATCGCCCGCCGATCCTCGGAGCTGGAGCGGCGCGCGGAGCAGGCGGAGCGGGAGAGCCTTCTCTGGAAGAAGATCGTCTTCATGAAGGACAAGGTCGGGCGCGAGTACGACGCGTACGTCACCGGGGTGACGGCGTTCGGCGTCTTCGTCACGCTAAAAGACTTCTTCGTCGAGGGGCTCGTTCCCGTATCGACCCTCGGGTCGGACTTCTTCGTGTACGAGGAGAAACATCACCGTCTCCGCGGACGGGCGAGCGGGACGACGTATCGGCTGGGCGACTCGGTGCGGGTCCAGCTCAAGGCAATCGACGAGGTCCGGCGCCGGCTGGACTTCCGCCTCGTGGAGACTCCCGCCGCGCCGGCAAGAACCGCGTCGCGCCCCGTGGCCTCCTCCGAGCCGCGCGTCTCCTACGGCCGCCGAGGCCGCAGCCGCAAATGACCGCCCGGAGGGTCGCCGCGGCGCTCTTCGCTTTCGCCCTGGTCTCGGCTTGCCGGGAACGCGGGCAGCCGGACCCGGACGTCCGGATGGCGGTCTCGCACGACTCCGATGCGCCGGCGGAAGGAGCAGCGGCCCCCGGGGGCGGCGTGCCGTCGCGCCTCGTCGTACCGCCGGAGGTCGAGCAGGCGTATTCCGCGGTCAAGCTGCTCTGGCGGGATGCCTCTTCCCAGAAGGAAGGCGTCCTCGAGGTGCCGCTGAACGGCACCGCGCGAGTTCCGGGCACATCCCTGGACGTCCACGCTGACGTTTTTCTTCCCTCGTTCACCATGACGGAACAGGTGATCACGTCGGCGGGTGTCGAGTCAGACAATCCTGCGGCGAGGATCGAGGTCTCCGAAGCCGGGAAGAGCCTCTTCGCCGGATGGATATTCACGCGCTTTCCGGACGTTCATCCCTTCGCGCATCCCCGAGTGTCCCTCCGGCTCGAGGGAGGCGTCCGCCGCCCGTCGTCGTGAAGGGGAGGACTCGGGGGCGCGACACCACCCGGGCGCGTCCCCCGGATAAGCCTTTTCGGGTCGTCGTCGCCGGCCGGCCCAACGTCGGAAAGTCCGCTCTCTTCAACCGGCTGCTCAAGCGGCGCCGCTCGCTGGTCCACGACCTGCCCGGCATGACCCGCGACGTCCTCGAGGAGACGGCGTCGCTTTCCGATGGCCGCCGCTACACGCTGCTCGATACGGGTGGCTTCGACCCCGAAGGAAAAGAGGCCATTCCGGCCGCTGTTCGCGACAAGGCCACCGCCGCCATCCGGCAAGCCGATCTGGTGTTGCTCGTTCTGGACGCCTCGGCAGGCATCCTGCCCGGCGACCGATCGACGGCGAAGCTCGCCCGGCAAGCCGGTGTCGAGACCCTCGTCGTCGCCAACAAGGTGGACCGGCGGGCAGGAATGGAAGGGGAGGTCGAGGCCTGGGAGCTCGGCTTCCCGGAGGTCTATGGCGTCTCGGCGGAGCACGGGATCGGCATCGATGAGCTCCAGGACGCCATCGCGCTCCGGTTGCCTGCGGCGGGGGCCGAGGAGAGCGAAGGCGAAGGGGAAGCCGAGCCCGAAGAGCCGCGCGAGATCGCGCTGGCTGTGGTCGGCCGCCCGAACGTTGGAAAGTCATCGCTCGTCAACGCGCTGCTCGGGGAAGAGCGCACGATCGTCTCCGAAGTGGCGGGCACCACGCTCGACTCGGTCGACGTCTCCTTACAGCGCGAAGGCGCCGCGTTCCGTCTCGTGGATACCGCGGGGATCCGGCGCCGGTCCCGTACCGAGAAGGGGCCCGAGGTGCTTTCGGTGGTGCAGGCCCGCAAGCGCGTCGAGGAGGCCGACGTGGCCCTCCTGGTTCTCGACGCGTCCTCCGGGCCGACGGGTCAGGACGCATCGGTGGCGGCGCACGTCCACGAGGAGGGGAAGGGTCTCGTCTTTCTGGCGAACAAATGGGACATCGCCGGCGGGAGCACCGAAAGCGACGCCAAGGCGTTCCAGGAGACGGTGCTCGAGCAGATTCCTTTCGCCCGATGGGCGCCCGTGCTGTTCGTCTCGGCTCGGACCGGCCGCGGCATCAAGAGGGTTCTCCTCGCGGCCCGGAGCGTGGCGGCGAACCGGCGGAGAAGGATCCCGACCGGGGAGCTGAACCGCGTGTTGGGCCGGGCCCTCCGCGACAAGGCCCCGCGGTCGGCTTCCGGCAAGCGGCTGCGCGTCTACTACGTCGCCCAGACCGGGGTCGCGCCCCCCACCTTTGCGATCGTCGCGAACCGGGAAGAGCCGCTCCACTTCTCCGAGGCACGGCGGGTGGAGAACCTGCTCCGCGAGGCCGCGGATTTCAGCGGGACTCCAATCCGCATCGTCGTGAGGGGCCGCTCCCGGGAGGATCGAGAGCTGAACTGATTTCGGATACATTTAGCGAGGATGAAGCCCGGTCCCGAGCTGTACAAACCGGCGGAAGCCTGCAAGATGGCCGAGGTCGCGCCGTACGTTCTGCGCTACTGGGAGACGGAATTCTCCGCTCTCTCGGAAGGTAAAGACAAGGGAGCCAGCCGGCTCTACTCGGCGCGCGACGTGCGGATCATCAGCCGGATCCGCGAGCTGCTCTATGACGAGGGGTTCACGGTTGCCGGCGCGAAGAAGCGCCTCGACGCGGAGATGCGGGAAGGCCGGTTCGACGGCGGCGAGCCCGGTCCCCCGATCGCGGAGCAGAGGAAGACGGTGGCCGGAACGCCAAACGCTAAGCCGGCCGGGGCGACATCCCGTCCTCCGGAGGACTCGACCACGAACGCTGCCGCGTCCGGCTCCAACGAGCGCCGAAAAGTCATCGCCGAGCTGAAAGATATCGTCCGGCTGCTGGACCGTACGCGGCGCAAGACCGGCTAACTCGGAGTCGCTCCCCGCTTCCACCCTTGAAGATCGTCGATCACATCGGCATCGTCGCCTGCAGCGCGGAAGGCGCCGCGCTCTGCTATCGCACGATCTGCATCGAAAGCCTCACCGTGATTGGCGAGCACGATCATCCGCAGGTCACGCTGAGCTCCATCCCGATGGCGCGCCACATGGAAGCGATCCGCCGCGACGACTGGCCCGGCGTGGGCGAGCTTCTGCTGAAGGGCGCGGAGATCGTCGCACGGGCGGGCGCGGCGTTCGCCATCTGCCCCGACAACACCGTCCACCAGGCGTTTCCGTACTTTCTCTCGCGGTCTCCGATCCCCTGGCTGCACATCGCGGAAGTCGTCGCCGAGGAGGCATTGCAGCGCGGCTTCCGGACACTTGGCATTTTGGGCACTCGATACCTCATGGAAGGCCCGGTGTACCCCGAGGCTCTGTCCACGCTCGGGATCGAATATCGGATTCCGGGGCCGGCGGACCGCGAGGTCATCAACCGGGCGATCTTCGGCGAGCTCGTCAACGCCGTGTTCACCGACGAGACGCGTGAGATGTTCAACGAGCAGATGCGCCGACTGAAGCAGGAGGGCTGCGACGCGGCCGTCCTCGGCTGCACCGAGATCCCCCTGATCGTGCGTCCCGAGGAGGCCCCGCTCCCGACGCTCGATTCGACCCGGCTGCTCGCCCGGGCGGCGGTCGCCCGCGCAGCCCACCGCTGAAGCGGCAGCCGGAGATACGATGAGCGTGCGATGGTCAGGAGAACGAGCGTGCGGAGGGAGGGTGTTTTTGGTCGGGACGCCGGGATTCGAACCCGGGACCCCCTGAACCCCATTCAGGTACGCTACCAGACTGCGCCACGTCCCGACCGGAGTCGGGCATTTGAGCAGGCGCGGGGCGCGCTGTCAAACTGCGCGGGGTGACTTCAGCGCTTCTTCGGCTTCTCGAGCAGCCGCACGATCTCTTTCAGCTCCTTGATGACCGCCTTGCGCTCGGGGAAACCGGAACGCTCGGCGGCGAGCGCGGCAGCCGGAGCGTGCGGAGGTGCAACCACGACGGGCGGCGGCGGAGCCGAACGCGGCGCCGGAGTCGGCGTGGGCGCCGCGGCGACCGTCGGAACCGGTTTCGGCTCCGGTTTCGGCTGGGGCAGCTCGACTCTCTCTTCGACCTTCCGCCGCTGCTCCGTGATCGGCGGCGCCTTCTCGCCGTCGTCGAAGCGTCCTTCGGAGATCTCCGCCTCGAGCCGCTTCTTGGCTCCTGCGACCGTGAAGCCCTCGTCGTAGAGAAGCTGCCGGATACGCGCGATGATCAGAACGTCGCGGGCGGTGTAGAGCCGCGGCGCCCCCCGGTCCTTCCCCTCGGCGAGCGACGGGAACTCGGTCTCCCAGTATCGGAGCACGTACGGCGCCACCTCCGCCATCCGACAGGCGTCCGCGGGCTTGAAAAGTTGGGTATCGGCTTTCGCCACCGTGACTACTCTATCGCCGCGCCTTCGACTTTGTACCCGGGACTTTCGAGGACCGCCGCCGTTCGCCGCCTTTCGTGATCGAGGTCTTGTGCTCCTTCGATCGCGAGCGCACCGAGACCCGCAGCGGCGAGCCGCCAAAGTCGGCGGCCTTGCGAAGGAGGTTCTCGATGCGGCGGCTTTCGGAGAAGTGGAGCGGCTCCTCCCGATTGCAGACGAGCGTGAACGTGGGAGGGCCGACCCCCGTCTGGGCGACGTAGTAGACGCGCAGGCGCGTCCCGCGCTCGGTGCGCGGCGGCGAATCCCGAAGCGCGCGCCCGAGGACCCGGTTCAGCTCGCCGGTCGGGATCCGGCGGCGCCGGCTCTCCGCGGCCCGCACTGCCGCGGGCAGGACCCGGCGGATCCCTCTCCCCGCCTTCGCGGACACGCGCAGCATCTCCGCGTACGCGGCAAACGGAAGCCGGTCGCGAACGGCCGCCTCGAACCGATCGGAGGCCTCCGCGCCCAGACCCTCCGCAAGGTCCCACTTGTTCGCGACGATGACGAGTCCCCTCCCTTGCTCGTGCGCGAAGGCGGCGACCGACGCGTCCTGCGCGGTCGGCCCGTCGAACGCATCGAGCACGAGAAGCGCGACGTCGCACTCCTCGATCCGCTTCCGCGCCTGGACAACCGACAGGACTTCGGGACCCTGCTCCGTCTTCGCCTTGCGGCGGATGCCCGCGGTGTCGACGAGCCGGAAGAGCCGGCCGCCGGATTCGAGCGCGACGTCGGAGGCGTCCCGAGTTGTGCCGGCAATCTCCGACACGATGGCCCGGTCCTCTCCAGTGAGCGCGTTCACGAGGGACGACTTGCCGACGTTCGGGCGGCCGACGACCGCGAGCGCGATCTCGCGCGGCTCCCGACTCTCGTCTTCCTGCACCGTACCCCGTCTCCCGTTTTCTGTTTCCCGCACTGGCGGCACTCGCACCGCGATCGCGTCGAGCAGCTCGTCGATTCCGATCCCGTGCTCCGCGGAGACGCCGTACACCTCCGCGAAGCCAAGCTCCCACGCCTCGACCTCGCCCTCGCTTCCCTCGCGCCGGTCCACCTTGTTCGCGACGACGACGGTTTCGACCCCCGTCTCGCGCACGGCCCGCGCCGCGTCGAGGTCTCCGGGCAACACTCCGGCGGAGGCGTCCATCACGAGGAGCACGAGGTTCGCCTCGCGGATCGCCTGCATCGCGCGGTCCCGGACTTCGGCGGGAATCTTCTCTCTCCCCTCCGGGTCGAATCCGCCGGTATCGAGAAGTCGGTACGTGCGACCGTCCGAGAGCCGCGCCTCGACCTCGAGGATGTCGCGCGTCATCCCGGGCAGGTCGTGCACGAGCGAGCGGCGTCGCCGGAACAGGCGGTTGAACAGCGCCGACTTGCCGACGTTCGGACGGCCGACGATGACGACGCGGAAGGCCGTCACGCCTTTTTCCGCGGGACGCCTCCCTCGAGTCGGAGGGCGAACCGTGGATGCTGGAACGGGTGGACGTCCGGGAACCGCTGGAAGATCCAGCCGGTGAAAATCTCCTTCCCCCCCTGGACGACCGCGATCCGGGCCGCAGGGTTCTCCTCTTCCGTGCCGGTGGAAGTGATGGTCTGGGCGCTCATGGCGAATGCCGGGAGGTAGACGTCCGCTCGAACCTGAAGGTCCGAGCCGGGCAACGGAGTTGGAATTCCGATCGGAACCTCCAGGACCCCCTCCTTCGAACTCTCGGCGTCCTTCCACCCGATACGGACCCCCGAGAAGGCCGCGATCGCCTCCGGCGGCACGACGAGCTCGGTTGGCACGCTCGACGACGCATCGGAACCCGCGGCGGCCGTGTCCTCGCTCTCATGAGAGACCGCCATCCGGATCTTCGGGTCGGGGCGTCCGCGCTCGCGGCAGGCGAAGAGCGGCAACGCGACGGCGGCGAGGATCAGGAGGCGGAATGCGGAAGGGCGGTTCATCGCGTCCTCTGACGGCGGGACGACCGCGGAGGGGCTTCCGCGGCACTCGCGGTCCCGCGGGGCCGGGCGCGTACGGGCCTCGGTGCGTCCTCCGAACGGGATCGCTCCCGGCCGACGATCCGAAAGTCGAGCCGCCGCCGCACCTCGTCGATCGCCTTCAGTTCGACCGAGACCGGGTCGCCGAGTCGAAATACTTTTCCACTCGATCGGCCGCGCAAACGGTGTTGCTTCTCCTCGTAGACGAAGAAGTCCTCGCCCAGACTCGACATCGGTATGAGGCCCTCCACGAAAAAGTCGCGCAGCGTGACAAAGAGACCGAAAGAAGTTACTCCGGTGATGTAGGCGTCGAACTCGCGTCCGAGCTTGTCCTTCATGAACACGATCTTTTTCCAGAGCAGGCTCTCCCGCTCCGCAGCTTCGGCGCGCCGCTCTCGATCCGACGAATGCTTCGCGATCACACCCAGGCCCTCGTTGACCGCCTCGAAGTCGCGGGGAGACACGGGGCGCCCCGACTCGAGGAGTTGCGAGAGCTGCCGGTGAACGAGGAGGTCCGGATACCGACGGATCGGTGAAGTGAAGTGGCAGTAGTAGGGAGCGGCGAGCGCATAGTGCCCCCGGCACTCCTCGCTGTAAACGGCTTTCCGCTGCGCTCGGAGAAGGAGATCCGAGAGCAGGCGTTCCTCCGGCTTCCCTTCGATCGCCTTGAGGACTTTCTGGAAAGCGGACGGGGGGATCTCCGCGAGATCTCCCTTGAGCGCGTAGCCAAAGCTTTCGAGAACCTCACGCAGGTCCACGAGACGGTCCGGGTCCGGCGCATCGTGGACGCGGTAGACCGCGGGCTGCTTGGCGAAGAGGAGTCGCTTCGCGACCGCCTCGTTGGCGGCGAGCATGAACTCCTCGATCAGGCGGTGCGCGACGTTGCGCGACTCCGGCACGATACCGACGACGAGTCCGGCATCATCGAGGACCACGTCCGCGTCGGGCAGGTCGAAGTCGATCGCGCCCCGCGCCTCGCGCCGCTCGCGCAGCCGCAACGCGAGCTCCCCCATGTAACGGAAGTCCTGGAGGAGCTCCCCGTAACGCTCGCGGTCCGCGGCGGTCGGGTGCGTTTCGAGCAGCCGCGCGACCTCCGTGTAGGTCATTCGCTCCGCGCTCCGGATCACGCCCTTGACGAACTCAGCGCCGACGACCGTTCCCCGGCGGTCGGTCTCGAGAATCGCGGACAGCACCAGGCGATCGACCCGGGGGTTCAGCGAGCAGAGGCCGTTCGACAGGTGCTCGGGCAGCATCGGAACGACGCGGCCGGGAAAGTAGACGCTCGTCCCGCGGGAGCGGCCCTCGTCGTCGAGGCCCGTTCCCTCCTTGACGTAGTGCGAGACATCGGCGATGTGAACGCCGAGCCGAAAGCCAGTGCCGGTCTTCTCGATCTCGACTGCGTCGTCGAAATCCTTGGCCGTTTCGCCGTCGATCGTCACGACGCGACGGCCGCGGAAGTCGCGGCGGCCAAGAAGGTCTTCCATCCGCACGGAGGAGGGAAACTGCTCCGCCTCTTCGACGACCGGCTGTGGGAAGCGGGTCGGGAGACCGTGGGAACGGAGAACGATCTCGATGTCCACTCCGGGCTCTCCCAGGAACCCAAGCCGCTCTTCGACGACGCCGTGCGCGACGCGGCGCGCGTCGGGGAATGCCGTCAGGCGGACCTCGACGATCTCGCCGTCGCGGGCTCCCAGCGTCTTCCCGTCCGCAATGCGGACGACGGCGTCGATGCGCGGGTCGTAGGGCAAAACCGTTGCCCGCCCCTCCGGCTTCTCGAATCGTCCCACGACCCGTTCCCGTGCGCGGTCGAGAACCTTGACGACCGAGCCCGATATCTTCTCCGCGCCCCCGGCACGGCCACGGGCGCCCGCGCGCTCCTCGCGGGCGAGCACCGTGTCGCCGTCCATGGCGCCGTGCATGCCGCTGCGCGGGATGAAGAGGTCCGGGCCGTCCGGCACGAGAACGAAGCCGAACCCCTCGGGCCGGACCGTGATGCGGCCGGCGACCTGGTTCGTGAACTCGACGGGCGAGTACTTTTCGCCCTTGACGCGCACGATTTCGCCCTTCCGCTCGAGAGCGTCCAGGCGTTCGCGAAACGATTCTTCGTCCCGTTCGTCTATGTGAAGTTTCTTGGTGAGCTCGCGGAACGAGAGGATTCGGGACCCCTTGCGCCGGAGCTCGCCCACGATTTCCGAGTCGCGCGGCGGCACGCGGGCAGTCTACCCGAGCGGTTTTCGCGACTGAGAATGAGCTCTAGAGGAGGCGGTGCATCCTCCGCTGGAGCTGAGGCGGGACGGTTCCTCCGCCTTCGCTCAGCGAAGTTTCCCCTTTGGGCCAGATCAGCCGACGACCGACCTGGCGGGCATGAACTTCTTTCCCATTTTTCAATTGACAAGTGCGCGTTTACGGCCTCACGATGCGGTAACGGCAGACTTCGAGCGACACCAAGGATCGCGTACCCTTAAAAACGCGGGAGAGTTTTATGGCTCGACGGTCTTGGGTGGCGGCCTCCTTTCGCGCCTCTGCCGCAATAGTCCTGCTCCTCGGTCTACCTTCCGGGGCCGTCGCTCACGAAACTCCTGCCGGGTGCACCTCCAACAACCTCGTCGTCACCGTCACCCCCGACCAGACGACGATCTCCGATCCAAGCATTGTCAATTACCTCGTCGATGTGATGAACGGCGGCGCAGGCGCCTGCCGCGTGACGGCGGC
>CAJDUI010000112.1_pt1 | contig 15346 bp, 19 predicted proteins | sample 7390031 | NCBI WGS metagenome assembly CAJDUI01 (sample SAMEA7055675, study PRJEB34461) | soil metagenome | biome: terrestrial ecosystem; feature: Peninsula; material: soil | place: Antarctica | collected 2016 | reverse complement strand
GATCGAAGGAGGCTCCCATTCCGAGAAGACCGCAGTACCGCAAACCGAACCGCCGCCGTCCCGGTGAGGCGCCCCCCACGCACCGCGTCTATCTTTCGAACGAGGCGCCCATTCCGGAGGACCGCAGCCCCGACGGGAAGCAGTGGTATCGCCTTCGGCTCGACTCGGAGCCGTCGCCGGAGTGGATGAGGGCCTACCGCGCGGGGATTCTCGGGATGAGCCGGGAGGACCGCGAAGCGGTGCTCCGCTTCGAGTTTCAGGGGGCGGGCGTGCGCATCTCCGCGGCCGAAGGAGACATCGGGAAGCTCCGACGCGTGTTCGAGCGCCGCGTGGACGCCGTCAACGGGATTCTGTCCGGCGGTCGGGGAGCGGTTCCGAGCCCTTAAACCGGGGCGCGAGCCGAGATCCCGGCGCCTCCGGATCCTCGGTTGAGCCGTTAGCGACTAGCGACTTCTCCTGTAAAGGTAAGCCGACTCCCGAATCCTCGCGCCCGAGGCGTCGGCGATGGCGAACCGCGACGGACCCCACCGGCCGGTTTTCGGCCCATTCCACACGGCGGCGCCGGCGTAGTCACCCTTCTTGTTCACGGCGTAGAAGTTGATGTTGAAGTTGGGACGCCCCGCCTCGTCCTTGTTCTCCTTCGCCATCGCGACGATCCGCTCGAGCGCCCCGAGCGCGGCCTGCTCGGGCGACTTGCCCTGCCGCATGAGTTCGACGACCGTGTGCGAGCCGCAGGAGCGCAGGTTCCCCTCGCCCCACCCGGTCGAGCCGCACGCCCCGACCTCGCCGTCCACGTAGAGACCGGCGCCGATGACCGGGGAGTCGCCGAGTCTCCCCGGGATCTTGAAAAAAAGCCCGCTCGTCGTCGTCACGCCCGCGAGCTCTCCTGCGCCGGTGACGGCGTTGCAGTTGATGGTGCCCTGCCGGAAGTCCTCGTCACCGTAGCGATCGATGTACCAGCGAATGTCCGGGTCGTCGATCTCGCCCGCCGCGTCCTTCCAGTCGTCCCGCTTCGAGAGGCGCTCCTTCCAGAAGAGCCAGATTTTGCGAGATCGGTCCGTGAGCAGGTTCTCTTCCGGTACCCCGTGCGCCCGCGCGAACCGAAGAGCGCCCTCGCCGACGAGGAAGACCCGGCTCGTGCGCTCCATGACGAGGCGCGCGACGCGGGACGGGTTCTTCACCCGCTCGAGCGCGCCGACCGCTCCCGCCTTCATCGTGCGGCCGTCCATGACGGAAGCGTCGAGCTGGACGACCCCGTCTTCGTTCGGAATCCCGCCGTAACCGACGCTCACGTCGTCCGGATCGTTCTCGACGATGTTGACGCCCGACACCACCGCTTCGACCGGGTCTCCGCCTGCCGCGAGAATCTCCCAGGCCTTCCGCACGGCGGAGAGTCCGCCGAAGTCGCCTGCCTTTTTCTCGTTAGCCGAGGCAATGACGACCGGGCGAGACGGCCCCTCTTTCGCTCGCGATTTCGCCGCAAGACCGAGAGGAACGAGGGCCGCGGACCGGATGAGATCCCGGCGGGTCGGCCCGCCTGCCCGCTGACTCATTCGCTACTCGTCGGGGAGTTCGGGCTCTTCCTGCATCTCGCGCTTCGTTCCGGGCGCGAGGAGGTCCATGAGAAGGTCGGGAAGCGTCTCGGAGAACTCGCTGCGCGGCATGACCTTCGTAAGACCCGCTGCCGCCGCCTGCTTCGCGAGCTCCCGGTCCGTGTGCCGCAGGAAACCGATCACCGGCAGGTTCTTCGTCGCGCTGTTCTTACGCAGGCGGGCCACGGCTTCCAGGGCTCCTCCACTCTCGGAGATCTCCACCAGCACGGCCCCCGTGTCATCGGGCAGGACGGCCTTCGCGAGATCCTTTGGCTCCGAGAAGCGCACGGGGACGTTCAGATGACGCGCGGTCGCCTCGATCTTGGATCGAAAGAAGAGATCCTCTACGCAGGCGACGATGGCCCGGGTCATGGCGGAGGGAGTCTATCCGAACGTAAGACGTTCTTTTCGTCTTACCTCTCACCTCGCACCTCTCACGCTCAGAACACCTTCACGAGGTCCACCGTGATCCGGTTGATCGTCGACCGGAGGTCCAGGCGGCGCTGGAACATCACGGTTCCCTGCACGAAGACCTGGGGGAGGAGCGTGACCGCGACGCCCGTTCGGTGGCCGCGGTAGCGGGAGTGGAACCACCAGTCGTCGGTGTTGTACGCGCCGACGACGGCGTCGCGCTCGACGTACTGGTACATGTAGAACGCGCGCCACGTGCCGGGCGTGCCGACCGATCCGACCGCGATCGCGCCCTCGAAAGCGTTCCGGTTACCGTCGTTCGCCTCGAAGTTGTGGACTCCGTCGAACGAGACGGTGACGGGCTGCCGCAGAGCGGGGAAGCGCAGACGCAGGAGAAGGTCGGCGGCCCGGAAACCGCTCGCGAACCGCGGTCCGCTGCCGGACGGCCTGGAGCTGTTCTGCCGGACGTAGCGTGAACGGAGGCTGTCGAGGTCGAAGTCCCAGTAGGAGCCCGCGGCTTCGATCGCGAACCGGTTCACGTCCCCGCCGCGCCAGACGGCCTGGCCCGCCACGATCCGCGTCCGGTCGCCTTCGCGCTGTGGGCCGTAGAAACCCGCGGCCGTGAGCGTCAGGGTCGACGCTCCGGTGGGGATCTCGTGCGACACGGCGGCGCCGGGCGTCGGGACATCGCGGTCCCACAGCATCTCGCTCGAGACGAGCGGAACTCCGAAGCTGCCCGCCAGGATCGTCCAGGCGCCCGGGCGCGCTTCGACGTACCACCGGTCGAGAGTGACGCCGTCGGAACGGTAGTTGTCGAAGTTCCGCGCGTTGTCGGCGTTTTCGTCGGTCCCGAGGTTGCCGACGGCACGAACCGCGACTTTGAACCGATCGGAGGGCAGGAAGGCCACTTCGGGTCGGACCTCGACGCGGCCTCGCTCGATGTCGGGACGCGCGCGAAGCTGGTAGATGGAGTCGTATCGAAAGAGCGCCTCCCACTCCAGCGTAAATTTCGGCCGGGGAGGCGGCTCTTCGAAGTACTGCGGCTCCTGGGCATGTGCGACCGAGGAACAAAGAGTCAGGAAAACAGCGGTCATCCTGAGCCCTTTCCTCCTGAGCGAAGCGAAGGATCCGTGTTCCTGCTGCCTGAGGGATCCAGATTCCTCGTCGCGTCGCTCCTCGGAATGACAGAGGGGAGGGTGTTCCTCCCGCCCCGTCATCCTGAGCGTAGCGAAGGATCCCCGAAGAGCTGTCATCCTGAGCGAAGCGAAGGATCTGTGTTCCGGTTTGCGGGTTCCGCCGTGACCCGCGCCAGAGCCTCGTAGAGCGCGTTCACGCTCTGGTAACGCGCCGGCGCTTCCTTCGCCATGCACCGCATGATGATCGAGCTGATTTTCGGATCGATCCGCGGGTTGCGCGACTGCGGGATCGGAGGCGCGTCATTGACATGCTTGAGCACGACGGCAATCGGGCTGTCCCCCTCGAACGGCAGGGAACCGGTGAAGATCTCGTAGAGGACGACCCCGGTCGAATAGATGTCGGAGCGGAAATCGAGCGGGATCCCCCGCGCCTGCTCGGGGGACATGTAGTCCGGGGTGCCGATAACGGTGCCCGTCGCCGTCATTCCCCGGTCCTCGGTCAGACGCGCGATGCCGAAGTCCATGATCTTCAAGCCACCGGTCGGCTCGATCAGGATGTTCTGTGGCTTGATGTCGCGGTGGATGACGCCGACTTCGTGCGCGGCGGCGAGTCCCGCGCAGATCTGCTTGGCGATCCGAAGCCCGACGGGAGTCGGGAGAATCTCATCGGACTCGAGCAGGTGCTTGAGCGTGAGCCCCTTGACGAACTCCATGGAGAGGTACTTGAGGCCGTTCGACTCGCCGAGGTCGTGCGTCCGCAAGACGTTTGCGTGCGTGATCCGGCGGGCGAGCCGGATTTCCTGCTTGAAGCGGTCGATCAAGGTCGGGTCGGCCGACAGCGCCTCGCTCCGCAGGGTCTTGATGGCGACGGGCTCGTCGAGCTCGCGATCGAGCGCCTTGTAGACGATCCCCATTCCCCCTTTGCCGAGAACCGACTGGATGTCGTAGCGGCTCGCGAAAAGCGTCCCGATCCGAGGCTCCCCGAGCGATGGTAATCCCGCGGCCGCTCCTGGCTGGGTGCGCGTCGCGACGAACGTCTCTTCTCCGCCGAGCGACATCGTGAGTGACGCGACGTACTTCTCGAGCGCCGCCTTTTCCTTCAGTTCCTCGAGCATCGCGCGGAAGGAGCGAGCGAGGATGCCGATCTCGTCGTTCGACTCAACCGGAACTTCCGTGTCGAGGTTGCCGACCCGGACCGCTTCGGTCGCGCGCACCAGGCGGTCCACGGGACCGGTGATCCGGCGGGCGAGAACGAAAGAGAGGATGAACGCGAAGACGAGGGCAGCGAGGCCCACGAGAACCTGGCTGTTCTGGATCCGGCGGAAAGGGGCGAGTTCCCGTTCGCGGCTTCTGAGCGTCGCCGCCGCGCCGACGAGGTCGTCGGTCGAGGATCGGACCGGCAGGAAGTAGCCGAGGTACGTCTCGCCCGCGACGTCGAGATGGAGCGGACCGATCGTCTTTCCTTCGCGAAGGACCGCGGAGGCGAGGCGCGGGGTCTCGAGAATCCCCGAGAGGACGGCCGTGCTCCGGTCGCGCATGGTGGAGGCGGCGACGGCGGGCTTCGGCGGCTCGTTCCGCCGCGCCGCGTTGGCGAGAAAGACGACCTCCGCGTTGACGAGCGATTTCAGGCTCGACGCCACCTCGTCGTCGATCTGAAACCCCGCGGCGATCGCGCCGACCGTGCGGCTTCCCCCTTCGAGGACCGGCGCCGCGACGACGTGGTACAGCTTCCGGTCCAGCAACCAGATGCCCTCCGCGGGTTCGCCATCGAGCGCCGCGGCGACTGTCGGGACCGGGCGCATGTCTCGCGAGTAGGGAAGCGGCCGGTCCGTCCGCGCGAACGCGACGCCGTCCGGCCCGATCGCGATCAGAAAGTCGGCGCGCGCGCTCGAAGCCTGCTCGCGCTTCAGCGTGTCGAACGCCGTCGCGGCGTCGCCCTGCGTCATCATCGCGATGATCCCGGGGTTATTGGCGACCACGGCGAGAGCCCGGTGGAGCTCGCCGTAGCGATTCCGCTGGAACGACTCCCACGCCTCGCCCGACTTCTTGAGGTCCTCGTCGATTTTCGTATCTGCGATCGCCCGCGCACGCGTCGCGGAAATCGCGATCGCGCCACCCACGGCAACCAGGATGAGGAGCGCGGCCGCGAAAAAGATTTTTAAGGAGAGTGAAAACCGCGGCGGCTCGGGGGGTGGGAGCTTCAGGCCGGTGACGGCCCGCGGGGAGGTGGGTCGGGGCGTCGCGGCCTCAGTACCGCTCATCGTCCGACCCCGACTGCGGCGGATACTCCTTGCCGTACTTGTTTTTGTGGGGGACGGGTCGGAAGCCGGCCGTGTCGATGGAAACGGTGATCGGCGCGGTGCCGGGCGAGGGAACGATCAGGGGAACGCTCGTCTCCAACCCCTCCTCGTGCCACGCCTTGAGCTTCCACGAGCCGGCGGGGACCCCCTCGAACTGAAACGCTCCAGACCGGTCGGTGACGACGGCGAAGTCGGAGTCCACGACCATCAGAAATCCGACCATCTGCGGATGAATGTTGCAGTAGACCCGCACGAGGCCAGGCTCACCGAAACTGCGACTCTTCGTCGCGCCGCTTCGGTAGAGCCCCAGGTCGAATCGGTTCCCCCCGGAGACGGAGAACACGTTGTGGAAGATCGGGTCGCTGTTCGGAAAATCGACGGTGCCCGCCCGCGGGACGATGAGGGCTCGGGGAGCAAAACGCTTCGACTCCTGGATCATCTTCAATGGTCCGCGGGGGCTCCCGCCACGTCGCGGTCCCTCGATCCAGACGATGGCATTCGACGCGTCCGCCCGGACGGCAGCCCCTTTCCGGAGGGTGACGCGGCCGGATATCGAGCTCCCCGACCCCGCCGCAGGCGGCCCGAAGCCGGGGAAAAAGAGGGCGAAAAGGAGCGCCCCGACGACGAAAAAGCGCGTCGTCATGCGTGTTTTCGATAATAGCCCGAAACGGAACCGGGAACACGAAACGGCAAAGTGAGGGTTAGGATTAGGCCGCGTGGAAACCGAGCGCGTCGAGATCTTCGGGAAGGACACCTGACCGTACACGACAGCGGCCCGTGAGGACTACGCGCGCAGGAAGATCCCCTTCGATTACGTCGACGTCAAGCGCGACGCCCGGGCCCTTGCACGCATGGTCCAGCTTTCCGGCGGCCGCAAGGTCCCGGTCATCGTCGAAGGCGGAAAGATCATCATCGGTTTCGGCGGGACGTGAGGGGTGTAGCCGCCCCGGTGGGGCGGCCGTTCTCGGTATCCTCCTGCGCGCTTCGCCGCACGCTGTCATCCCGAGCGAAGAGGATCTGTGCCCGCTCGGGAAAGGTAACCAGATTCCTCGTCGCTCCCTCCTCGGAATGACAGGAACCCGCTTCCGCTCCTCGGAATGACAAGGAAGCTCTGCATATAATCCCCGCCCAGTTGGTCACCGCCAGGTAAGCGTGGCGGGTGCAGGCCCGCAGGGCCTGTCCCCGCGACAATCACAGGGAGGTCCGCATGGCGAGCGTTCCCGATAGACCCGGCGCGGAGTTTCGGCCGTACGTCCCGGCGAACGAGTCGATCCCCGAGTTCACACCCAAGGCGATCCTCCTCGGCGTCTTCTTCGGGGTCCTCTTCGGCGCCGCAACGGTCTACCTCGCGCTGCGGGCCGGGCTGACGGTCTCCGCGTCGATCCCGATCGCGGTGCTGGCGATCGCGGTCTTCAAGAAGATCGGCAAGTCCACGATTCTCGAGAACAACATCGTCCAGACGATCGGCTCGGCGGGCGAGTCGGTCGCGGCGGGGGTCGTGTTCACCGTACCTGCCCTTCTTTTCCTCGCGGGCGGAGAGAACTTCTTCCGGTACCTTCAGATCACTCTGCTTGCCATTTTCGGCGGCATCCTCGGCGTTCTTTTCATGGTGCCGCTGCGCCGCGCGCTGATCGTCAAGGAGCACGCGACCCTCAAGTATCCCGAGGGCACGGCGTGCGCGGACGTCCTCATCGCGGGTGAGAAGGGGGGCAACCTCGCGAAGATGGTGTTCGCGGGTTTCTGGGTGGCCCTCGGCTATAAGTTCCTCTACGGCGTGCTCGGTCTCTGGCACGAGACCGCGACGTTCTTCCGAACGGAAAAGGACTCGGTCTACCCGAGCGCGACGATGAACGTGGACGTCACGCCGGAGTACCTCGGAGTGGGATACATCATCGGGCCGAAGATCGCGGGAGAGCTCTTCTCGGGCGGCCTTCTGGCGTGGATGGCACTCATCCCGCTCATCGCCATCTTCGTGCCGGAAGAGCGCGTGGTGGCCGACCTCCAGGCCCTCGGGTTCAGCGACGCCTGGCGCGCGAACAACAACTACGCGAACTGGATCTACCGTGCCTACATCCGCTACATCGGGGCGGGTGCCGTTGCGTGCGCGGGCGTCGTGACGCTTATCAAGACGCTACCCACGATCGTCGGAGCATTTCGCGGCTCGATGAAGAGCTTCAGCGACAAGCGGGCCGGCTCCTCGGTGGCGCGCACGGAGCAGGATCTCGGGATGGGGATCGTGATCGGGGGGTCGCTCGCTCTCGTTCTCATCCTCGCGGTGCTCCCCGGCTTCCCGCACGGTCCGTTCCCCGGCTCGCTTCTTATGTCGCTCCTGATCGTCGTTTTCGGCTTCTTCTTCGTGACGGTCTCTTCCCGCATCGTCGGGATCATCGGGAGCTCCTCGAACCCGATCTCCGGCATGACCATCGCGACGCTCATGGCGACGTGCGTAATATTCGTCGCGATCGGCTGGAGAGGCGACATCTATCAAGCAGTGGCGCTCTCCGTCGGCGCGATCGTGTGCATCGCCGCGGCCAACGGCGGCGCCACGTCGCAGGACCTGAAGACGGGCTACCTGGTGGGCGCCACGCCGAAGGCGCAGCAGTGGGGTCTCATCATCGGCGTCGTCACTTCGGCGTTCGTCATCGCGATCACTCTCTTCGTGCTGGACCAGACCTACAAGGCGCCCGGGGAGATCCACGGGATCGGCGGGCCGAAACTGCCGGCTCCCCAGGCGACGTTGATGGCCACGATGATCAAGGGTCTCCTCGCGCAGAACCTGCCATGGGCTCCCGTGCTCGTCGGGGTCTTTTTGGCGCTGATGGCGCAGCTGGCCGGCGCGCACCCCCTCTCGTGGGCGGTCGGCGCGTACCTTCCCGTCTCGACGACCGCGCCGATCTGGATCGGCGGAATGATGAAGGCGCTCGTGGACTCGTGGCGGCGAAAGAAGGAGGGCCTCCCGACGGAAGAGTCGGAGCTCTCCTCCGGGATGCTTTATTCGACGGGCCTCGTCGCCGGCGGCTCGATCGGAGGGGTGCTGATCGCGTTCCTCGCGTTCTTCGGCGACCGTGTCCTGAACATGGAGTCGCCGACGCTCATCGAGAGACTCGACCTCGGCAAGAACTTCTCAGGACTCCGGGACGGCTTGATCAGCGGGAACGTGCTTTGCGGCGTCATGTTCGCGATCCTGTGTTATCTGCTCGTCCGAAACGCCCGAAAGACGCTGGAGACCTAGCTGGGGTCAGGTCTTCACCTGACACTTCCGACAAAGAAACTTGTCAGACGGGCCCTGCGCCCGCCTCGGACTCCGCCAGGCCCGGGTAGAAGGTGACGAGTCCGGCGTCGTCCACGGTCAGGTCCGCCGCAAAGCGTCCGCCGGCGCTCTCGTAGCGGTATCTGAGCGCGTCGATCCGCCGGTATCGTTGCTCGAGCGGCTCGAAGGCGAAGCTCGGAAAACGGAGCCACGCGGCGCGCACCACCGCCTCCTGTCCGACCTCGAGGTTCAGCCGCCGGATCGGGAGGAGGTTCGTCGAGGGGCTGAAGTTCAGGTCGATGTCGGCGGCGCCCCGGACGCCCGGCACTTCCGTTCCGTTCAGCCGCCAGAACCCGCCCGGCAGGACGGCGACGTCGATCGAGACCTCGACCTTCCCGATCCAGCCGACTACCCTCGCGGAGGTCGTTTCCCACCGCTCGTTGCAGACGACGACGTAATCGAGTCGGCAGGGCGCGCCTTCGTGTACGAAGACCGCGGTCCCCGAGAGACCCCACGCGGAGTCCCGCAGCGAAACCCGTGCGAATTCGTGCCCGGGCCGGTCGAGACGGCGCCAGAGAATGGACGCAGCGGGGATCGGTTTCACGGGTTCTTCATCAGCACCGCGCCGACCGGGCGATCAACCGAGCTGGATTTCGGGAGGGACCTGAGGAGTCATCAGTGATGCGCCGCCGTCCGCATAGATGACCTGGCCTGTGATCCAGCCAGCCTCCTTCGCACAGAAGAGCGTCACGACGTTGCCGATGTCGTCCGGGGTTCCCAAACGCCCCATGGGGGTCCAGCCGCGCTCGTGCCAGTCGCGGATGAGGCCCTGCACCGTCTCGGGCAGCGAGTTGAGAACGCTGTCCTCCGTCCACCCGGGGCTGATCGCGTTCACCGTGATGCCGCGTTTCGCGAGCGCGACCGCGAAGTATCGGACGAGAGACTCCAGCGCGGCCTTCGCGGAACCCATTCCCACCCAAGGCTGCAGCCCGCCGGTGCGGCTTCCCTCCGCGTACGTGAGCGCGAAGATCCTGCCTCCGTCGCTCATGAAGTCGAGCGCCTCCCGCACGGCGACCAGGAAAGCCTTCGGCTGGGAGTCGAACGCCGCGTCCCACTGCTCGAGACTGATTTCGAGAGGGGCCTGAAAGAATGCCGGCACCTCCGGCCTCGCGTTGGCGACGAGAATATCCAGCTGACGGAACTGGTCCCGGACGCTTCCGAGCATCCGCTTGATTTCTTCCGGACGCGAGACGTCCGCCTGTACCAGGATCCCGTCCGACCCGCGTTTGCGCACTTCGGCGAGCGTGTTCTTTGCCGCGGCCTCGTTCTGGAAGTAGTGAACCGCGACCTTCACCCCTTTTTCGGCGAGCTTCAGAGCGATTCCCCGACCGATGCCCCGTGAGCTTCCCGTGATCAACGCGTGTTTTCCCGTGAGCGACATGAACCCTCCTCCCGGTCGTGCGTTTACGGAGCGGGCTTCGCCGTCGGAGTGCGCGGTGGACCCGGACCGGGCCCCGGTCCCGGGCGACGGTTCGAGTAGCCGACCTTTCCGTCCGTCGAGAACGCGAGCGCCCGGAGCGACAGCGGTCCGCCTCCGCTGGCGTACGCCTCCCGGATTTCGGCACGGCCGCGCACGGGCGGACGACCGTTCGAGAGCACGAAGCCGTCCTCCGTGAAGAGGGCCGCGAGCGCCGCCGCGTCGCGCGCCTGCCAGGCGCGTTCGTAGTCGCGCAGCACGCGGTTGAGCTCCGGAGGCAGCGCGACGGAAGGCAGCGAGGCGTCCGGAGAGGGCTGCACGGCGTAAACGGGACAGGAGGCGAGGGCGACGAGAAGGAGGCAACCGATCGAGAGAGGGCGCATGACTACCTCGAAGCGGAGCTTACACCTCGAGGTCGGGATTCTTGTTGTCATTCCAAGGAGCAAAGCGACGAGGAATCCGTTTCAGAAGGCAGGGGATCCTTCGCTCCGGTCAGGATGACCGCGTCTTCGGATCAAGGGGAAGTGAGCCGCATTCGAACCAGAATGACTCGGTGAGGGTCTTCTCTTCGATGAACGTGGGAGAGAGAGACGAGGCCGCGGCGGTCCTTCTCGCTCAGAGCGGCGATCGGGAATCGCTCGACTTCCTCCTTCGGCTTATCGAGAAGCCTCTCTACGCTTACGTGTCCCGCCTGACGGGCGATCCGGAGAGCGCCCGGGACGTTCTCCAGGAGACGTTCGTTCGGATCTGGAAGAAGCTCGGATGGCTGCACGCTCCGGAGCTCTTCCGCCCATGGGCTTTTCGGATCGCCTCCCGGGAGGCGTTCCGGCTGTTGAAGCGCGAACGCCGCCGCCGCGAGGTGAGCGTGCCGGAGCTCGGGCTCGAAGCGCCGCCGGCGCCGGAGGAGCCTGTGTGGCCGAGAACGCTCGACCTTCCCGCGGTGCTCGACGGTGTTTCGCCGGCCAGCCGGGCGGTGCTGCTCCTGCACTACGTTCACGAGATGAAGCTCGAGGACGTGTCCGACGTGCTCGCCATTCCGCTCGGCACGACGAAATCCCGCCTCGCCTACGGGCTCCGGTGCCTTCGCCGGTCGCTCGACCCGGAGACCCCATGAACGCGATGAACGAAGACGAGCGGAGCCTCCGGAAGGCGGTGATCGTCTTCGCGATTCTGGAAGCTCTCTTCCTGATCCCTATCGTGATCCTGCTCATCCTGAGCCGGTAGAAAGAAAGGAGTACCCCATGGACGACGCCCGACCGATCGAAGAAGCTCGCCGGGGAGCGCTGAATCGCGTGGACCGGGCCGAGCAGGGCTACAAGCTGGCCTTTCTCGCAGCGGCCGCCGTCGAGTCGGCGTTTCTCGTCGCCTACCTGCTGCTCGCCGACTTTTCGAACCGGCTGCACGTGCTGCTGCTGATTGCCGCCGTCGCGATCTACTCGATCGTCGCTCTCGGCCTCGTCGCTCTCGGCGCTCACGTCAAGCGATGCACTCTCCGGATCCTGAAGGCGATCGAGCTGACGCGCGAAGGGTCGAGAACGGGCTGACCGGCGCGATCATGGGGCGCGGCGCTCCGTTTCGAGCACGGCGTAAACGACCGTGCTGACCCACTCCCCCTTGAACCACTCGGCGTCGAGGAATTCCCCCTCCCGCCGCATGCCGACGCGCTCGACGAGTGCGATGGCGCGGACGTTCCGGGCGTCCGCGACCGCGAAGATGCGGTGCAGCCCGAGCCGCGCGAACGCGTACCACAGCAGATGCGAGACCGCCTCGGTCGCGAAGCCGCGGCCCTGGTAGCCGCGCGCGAAGGTGAAGCCCATCTCCGCCTGCCGCGAAGCCGGGCTCTCCAGCCTCAGCGCGCAGTCCCCGATCAGGGTGCCCTCTTCGGTCAGCGCGACCGCGATCTGGGTCCATCGGCCCGGCTCGAACGAGGGGCGGGCGAGTTGCGCGTCGATGAACGCAACCGCCTCCTCTCTCGTGCACGTCTCCCAGCCCTGGTAGCGCGCGACCTCCGGGTCCGCTCGATAAGCCGCGAACGCATCCGCGTCGCCGGCCCGGAATCTCCGGAGCGACAGCCGGGGCGTCTCGAGGAAGACGTCCGCTCCTCCGGCTTCCCGCGGTTCGCTCACCGCATCATGTTAGCTTTCCCCGGTCGTGCCTCTCTCGAGCGTCGAAGCAGGAGAGCTGGCCGCCCGCAACTGAGTCGTTCTGTAGAATGTCGGGGTAACAAAGGAGAACGCGAATGTCGACGACGACTCTCATCATCATCATCCTCGTGATCCTGCTCCTCGGCGGATTCGGCTTTCGTCGCTTCAGGCGGTAGAGACTTCCGTCTCTGCACCCGCGCCGGAGACCCGGACTTAGTCTCCAGGCGCGCGGAGCTTCTCCGCAAGCCCCCGGCGGTAGAGTAGCCGGGAAGCGGCGGATCACGGCGAGGAAGCGGGAGCCGTACGGAACGCGAGCTTGCGCGCGACGAAGCGCTCGAGCCGCGCGAGCATTGGGCGTACCCACGGGGTCAGGCCTGAATCTCTGCGTCGGGGTCAGGCCTGAATCTCTGAATTGGTGCGTGGGCTGAATCTCTGAATTGGTGCGTGGCTGCATTCCGCATCAGCCGGCCCGCGCGCCGTCCGGCACCTGCTTCTCGGGAACGGCCAGCACGGGCGTGATCCCGTCGGCGTAGCCAATGTCGAGGAGCATTCCCTGGGATTCCTCGCCTGCCATCCGTCGTGGTTCGAGATTGACTACGAAAAGCGCCTGTCGGTTGACGAGCTCGCGCGGGTTGACCCGCTCCTTCTTGAGCCCCGCAAGGATCGTCCGGCTGTGATCTCCGAAGGCGACGACCAGGCGGAGGAGCTTCGCGGACCCCGGCACGTCGTCGACCGCCGTGATCGTCCCAACCCGGACGTCGAGAGCTTCGAGAGCCGAAATCGGGACCGTCGGTTTGACCGCGGCCGGAGTCATGGAGTCCGCTTCCCATCGACCGTCCCGGTCGCGCGTTTGCTCACGATTCCTCCCTTTCGAGCCGACACAGGCTCACCGTGGTTTCGTCGCTGCCGCTGGACGCCAGCCGCTGCCCATCGGGACTGAAAGCCACGAACCGCGCATCGCCCGAGTGGCCCGCGAGCGCTTGCTGGGCGCCGTCGCGCACCCGCCACAGCCGCACGGTAAAACCCGCCGGAACCCTCTCCGTCCCAGGTCCGCCGTCCTGACGAAGGTATGCGCCGCGGACTAATTCAGGTCGACCAGGACCTTGAAACCGCCGTAGGCCATCCGCTTGACATCGAAGGGCATTGGCCCCGCCATCGATTTCAGGATTCGCGGGTCCTTCATCACCCGGGCGTTCACGGCATCGCGATGCGCGCGTGACTTGTATACGATCCACGAGAAGACGGGAACCTCACCGCGCTTCGATTTTGCCACGCGCGGAAAGGGCACCCCCATCTCCATGTTGAGGTCATCGCCGACGCACTCCCGGAACTCCACGGCTCCGTGCTCCCGCCAGACCTTGCCGGCCTGCAGCGCCATACGGCGATAGGCGGGGAGATTTTTCTTCGGTACGGACAGGAGAAAGCCATCGACATAGCGTGACATGCAAACCTCCTCAGGTTGTCGGACCGATACTACCTTTCCAACGGGACCCGGAAACGGGGACCTCGAGACCCTCGAATACGATTCCGTTTGACGCTACTCGTCATACTCGTCGGATCCTTGTACCCAGAGGAATGACTGAATGTCGATCCTGTCCCGCGGCCGGAGGTCTCGGAGATCTTTTCGCACAACCTCGGCAAACCCGAGGAGACCCGAGTAAGTCTCCCACGACGGCCGGGATTGGTACCGGAAGTCGTAGCCATACTCGCGAGCGGCGATTCGGGTTACGTTCGGCTTCAGGAAGACGTGGGTCTTGGGCTGAGCAATGAAACCGAAGACCGTCACGACCGGCCACGTGAGAACGCGGGTCTGCTTTCTCGGAAGACGACCGACCGTTTCGCACCAGCGCTCGAACCGCCGCTCCACGCCGCCCCGGCCGTGCAGGAAGTCGTAGAGTCCCTCGGCGAACGACCGCGCGCCCGCCGGCGACTTCACGGCGTCGCGCAGCGCCATCTTCTCGAAGGAGAAGAGGAGGTTCGTTCGCGATTCGATCCGGACGGCCCGCAGCGCGATCTCGGCGAACTTTTTCTGCCGCAACAGCGTGACGTAGGCGGCGCGACGGAGGGTCTCCTCCCACTCCTCGTGGGCGCGCGACGTGTATCCCCGCTCCCAGTCGATGTACGTCTCGTCCCGGAACCCGCCCGGAAAAAAACGAAGAAACTTGCGGCGGCAGCGCGGGGCTCCCTCCGACGTCGGTTTTCTACCCTTCGACCCCCCCGAAGACCGCGTAGTCATCGGTGAGTCCGGTCTGCACGAAACGAGCCGCCCGCGTCGCCGTCACGGGCGGCCTTTACGCTTTGCTCTCCTTTCGCATCTCGGCGATCCGCGCCTTCACGAGGCGTTTGACGAGAGCGGATGAAGGCGGCCGGGTCAGTGGAAACCGGATCGTCCCCTTCGAGGTCTCGTAGCCCTCGAGCTGGGCCGCGTGGGCCCGCCGCACCGCCTCGCTCATCGGATAGAGGCTGACGTGCTGCTTGAAAGCGGCGTACCAGACGACCGTCTTTCCATCGATCTTGAAGGAGGGAATCCGGTAGCTGAAGCCGTCGACGGCGTCCGGGATGGCGGCGCGGATCGCTTCGCGCAGCTGCTTGAGACTCCGGCGAGCATCGGGTGGCAGCGACGCGAAGTAGCTGCGCACCTGTACGCCGGCCCGCTTAGAGTCGTTCGCGGTCGAGGAGGGCAAAGTCGGCTCCTTCCGTGTGGATCGCCGCGAGATGCGGTGCGTCAGCCGGCACGTTCTCCGCCGATCCGGCGCTCCGGGTCATGTCGGTGCTCGAGTATTTCAGACCCAAGTCGGCCATCAGCGTGACCACACTCGCTGTCCACGGCGGTGACCTCGGCGCCGAAAGGCTGGCATCGGGAAGCGCTCAGGCTTCTACGGGCTCGGGCAGCAGGCCGAGTCGCCGGAAAGTGTCGACCGTGGCGACGTTCAAGTCGAAACCAGTCAGGCTCGACGGCGCCGCCCAGGCGTACTCGACGAACTCGTCGTTCAAGCGAATCTCCTCGCCCGCGATGCGGCAGTCGAAAAGGAGAAA
>CAJDUI010000020.1_pt1 | contig 15402 bp, 15 predicted proteins | sample 7390031 | NCBI WGS metagenome assembly CAJDUI01 (sample SAMEA7055675, study PRJEB34461) | soil metagenome | biome: terrestrial ecosystem; feature: Peninsula; material: soil | place: Antarctica | collected 2016 | reverse complement strand
AAACACTCGCATCTGAGGGCGGGAAGATGCGGCTGAAGAGCGGGCGATTCGTCTGCATGCGTCGCGCGAACGACATTTCCGACGGCAAATCCTTTCTTGCAGCGCCGGAGGCAGGCAAGCATGACGATCCCGAGTTCGGGACCCATCATGCCCGCGATGCCCATCACCTCTTCGCCACCCTCGGAGAGAAGCTCGATCTCTACTCCTCGGCGATCAAGATCAACACCCAGTACATGCACACACTCTGGTTTGACATCGAGCTCGACGGAGAAACGACGCTCGAGGAAGCCCGCGCGGCCCTTCGCAACAACCCGCGGGTGGCCATCACCAACAAGCGCAGCGCCAACCAGATCTTCTCGTTCGGGCGGGACCACGGCTACTACGGCCGGATCTTTTCCCAGGCGGTCGTGGCGAAGCCAACGGTGACCGTTCATGGTGACCGTGAGGTCGTGGGTTTCTGTTTTACCCCCCAGGATGGCAACTCGCTCGCCTCTTCGATCGCCGCGGCGCTCTGGATCTGCGACCCGGACTTCGACCGGGCGGAGCGCCTGTCCGTGCTGGATCGGTTCTTCTTCCGGGAGATTTAGAGTCCCGCCCGGGGTCTGATCCCGAGGGGTCAGATCCCGCTCCGACCTTCCCCGGAGTCTGATCCCGAAGGGGTCAGACCGACAGAGCTACGCCGAAACCATGTAGCCGCCGCTCTTGGCGTCTTTCTTCATCGTGAGCAGACCGTTGCGCTGTGCGTCCTCGAGCAGCTCCGAGAACGACTTATAGCCATAGTAGGTCTCGTTGAAATACGGCTGCTTGCGCTGCATCGTCTGCTTGATCATGGAACCCCAGATGACGTCGTAGTTCTCGCGCTGAAGCGCCTGAATGGAGTCGAGCATCAGGCGGAAAACGTCCTGCTGCTTCTTCGGGAGGTTCTCGATCGAGGGCAAGGCGCGGGTCTCGCGCACGAGGTCCTCGTAAAAGATGAACTCGTCGCAGTTGGAGATCAGGAGATCGGACGTCGAGTTCTTGACCCCGATGCCGATGACGCTCTTGTCGTTCTCCTTCAGCTTGGAGACGAGAGGCGAGAAGTCGGAGTCGCCCGAGCAGATGACGAAGGTCGTGATGTGCCCCTTCGAAGTGGCAAGGTCCATGGCGTCAACGACCATCCGGATGTCCGCCGAGTTCTTGCCACTGTAGCCGCGTTGCGGGATGTCGATGAGCTCGATCGCGGCCTCGTGAAACTCCCGTTTGTACTCGGCATAGCGAGTCCAGTCCGCGTACGCCTTCTTGAAAACAATGCGGCCCTTCTCGATCAGGCGCTGGAGAACGAGGTTGATGTCGAACTTCTTGTACTTCGCGTCCCGGACGCCGAGAGCGATGTTCTCGAAGTCGATGAAGATGCAGAGGCGCTGCTCGACGGCCACCCGCGCGGGGAAGAGCGGCGAGGCGGGGAGAGAGTGCGAAGCGGCAGACGCCGCGCCGGCCGCGACCGGCATCGGGACGGGCGCCGGAACCAGAACCGGGGCGGGCGCGATGGTCGGTGCCGCTTCCACCGGGGCTCGCGGCTCCTCGGCGCCGGCGCGGGGCTTCCGTCGCCGCACTCCGCCCCTCCGGCGTCTGGGCTTCTTATCGCCGTTCGCCTCGGCCGCGGGGAACGGAACCGGCTCGTCGCTCATCGCCCCTCTCCCGGAAGGTAGTCGAAGGTCGAGGTCGTCAAGAGGTAGGTTGTCAATGCCCGTGCGACCGGTCGCCCGTTCGCGTCGAGGACGTCGACTTCGCCGACGTTGACGCGCCTCCCCTTCTTCAGAATCCGAGCGCGCGCTCGGACGTCGCTCTTCGCCCGCGCCAGGAAGTGGATCGTCAGGTCGGCCGTCGCGAACCCCATCTTGCCGTCGAAGTTCGTCGAGAGCGCGAAAGCGACGGCCGTGTCGGCAAGCGTGGCGAGAACGCCCCCGTGGATCGCCGGCGAGCCGTTCGTCAGCTCCGGCCGATAACGCAGGCCGAGCACGCAGTAATCGAGATCGAGCTCTTCGAGCGTCGGCTCGAGCCAGGAGAGCGCGGGCGAAGCTGCCAGGCGGTTTCGCAGACGATCGGAGAGATCGGGAGCGAGGGCGGGGACGGGTTGGAACCCGGCGGCGGGGCTCATAAACGGCTCATTCTACTTGAAGTCGGGCTCTTCGCCGGGTCCGTCCGGCTCCGCTTCCGCCGTGTAGTACGGCAGTTCCTCGGCCCGTTTCGTCGAGTTGTCGAACTCCTTCGGCACCTCGAGAATCGTGCGCGTCACATTCGGATCACAGACCTCGTTCTCGCATTCGTAGGTGTACACGTTCTTCTCCGGCAGTTTCTTGAAGCCGACGACCGTCTGGTACGAGTCGCAGTTACCGCACTTGACCGACATCATGAAAATGTCGATCACGTGAAGGTCGGGGGAAGCGGCCGGAGCGTCCACGCCCGGATGATACGATGCCGCACAGCACAGATTTCGAGGCCGCAGGCAGAGTGAAAAGCCGACTCGCCGTCGCTTTCTTCATCGCGAGCGCCACCGCGCTCTCCGCCGCGGACGGTGCGTTCGAAAAGACGATCCCGGTCCCGCGAGGCTCCGACGCGCGGCTCGTCTGGAAATACCGCGACTGTTCCGTGCACAGCCTGACTCTCCGGAACTATCCGGACGACGAGGACATCGAGGAAGCCCGTCGAAAGAACCCGGGAGACAAGACCTGGCTCTGGTGGGAGTTCAACGTTTCGAACTCCGGCGACACCAAGTGCCGCATTTCACTCTTGCTCGAGGTTTTGGATAAGCGCGGCAAAGTCCTGAAGTCGAGCGACAGGAGCGACTCGGTCTCCCCGGGAGAGTTGGACGACGACATCCGGGTTTCGACCCTGATGAAGACCCTGGACATCGTCGATGCCGCGAAGGTTCGGCTGAAGGCGAGGATCGAGCCCAAGTAGCCTTCCTCCATAGAATCCCGGTCCATGGGCTCGCCAGAGAACGCAGTGACCCCCCTCCCCGGCTACGCGGCCGCGCGCGAACGGCTCGCGCACCGGATCCGAACGAGCGCGATTTTGGACGTCACCGGGAGTGACCGCGTCGCCTTTCTCCAGGGGCAGCTCACGCAGGAAATGAAGAATCTCGGGCCCGGCGACGCGCGTGCGGTCGCGGGCCTGACCTCGAAGGGGAAACTCCTCTTCGTTGCCCGCGCGGTCGGGCTGCCGGACGGGGTTCGGCTTCTCGCGCCCGCGGTGCTCCGCGCCTCCATGCTCGAGCACCTCCGGAAGTACGTGCTGGCGAGCCGCGTCGCGATCGAAGACCGGTCCGACGACTTCGTCCACGTCGGGCTCTACGGCCCCGGGGCAGGCGGAGTGCGGGTCCCCATGGACGGGCTCCTCATCCCGGGCGAGGGGGAGTTCAAGTTGGAGATCGTTCTCCCCACCGCCCGGCACGGCGAGCTCGAGGCACTTCTCGAAGCGGCCGGCTCCGAGCCTCTTGCAGAAGAAGCCGCCGAGATTCTCCGCGTCGAAGCGGGGCGGCCGCGGTTCGGCGTGGACATGGACGGATCGAACCTGCCGGACGAGGTGGGCATGTCCGACGCGATCTCGACGTCGAAGGGGTGCTACGTCGGGCAGGAGGTCGTCGCTCGTCTCCGGACCTACGGTCGCGTCAACCGGCGACTCGTCGGCTTCCGCTTTCCGGAAGGCACCATCGGCGCCGGAACGACGCTGCGGAGAACCGAGGAAGAGGACGCCGAACCGTCGCGTACCGAGGCGGGCCGCGTAACGAGCGCTGTCGTCTCGCGGACGTTCGGACCGATCGGCCTCGGCTACGCGTTCCGGGACGTCGAGATTGGAGCGACGCTCTTGCCCGTCTTCGGGGGGGGCTGCCTCATTCCGCCTCCTCCACCGGAAGAGCGCGCGATCGTGACCGCTCTTCCATTCGAGTGAGGGACCGCGAACGGGACTCCTCCTGGTCCGTTCCCCTCGCGCTCGCCGCGGCGCAGGCCGGGTTCGCGCTCTTCCCCATCTTCGGCAAGCTCGCACTCGTTTCGATCCCACCGTTCGTGATCGCCGCCATCCGTGTCGTGTCGGCGGCGGCGATGCTCGAGATCGTCCGGCGGGTCTCGCGCGCCGAGCCCGTCCGGCGCGCGGACCGGCGCCTGCTCGTGGTCCTCGCGATTCTCGGCGTGTCTTTGAACCAGCTGCTCTTTATCGCCGGCCTCTCGCTCACGAGCGCGATCAATACGACGATCCTCATCTCTTCGATTCCCGCGTTCACGCTCACCGCGGCCGTCCTCCTCGGCCGGGAGGCTCTGACCGGCCGGGCCCTCGCCGGGACGATCCTCGCGGGAGCCGGCGCCCTCGTCCTCCTAAACGCGGAAAAGTTCGACTGGGGAAGCCGGTACTTCCGCGGGAACCTTCTCATCCTCGCGAACTCCCTCTCCTACTCCTTGTATCTGGTCCTCGCGCGGCCTCTCCTCGCACGCTACCGGCCGCTGACGTTCACCTCTGCGATTTTTCGCTACGGCTCGCTTCCGATCGTCGCCGTGTCGATCCCGGCGCTCGCGCGGTTCTCTCCGACGCTCCCCGCAGCCGGCGCCTGGTGGAGCCTCGGCGCAGTGATCGTCTTCTGCACGGCGCTCCCGTACTTCCTGAACTCGTGGGCCCTCGCGCGGGTCTCCGCGTCACGCGTCGCGACGTACGTCTTCCTCCAGCCCGTCATCGCCGCAACGCTTGCGATCCTCGTTCTCGGTGAGAGGCCGGACTGGCGGACCGGTGCAGCCGCGGTGCTCGTGTTCGCGGGCCTGGCGGTTTCTCTCCGACCATCGCGACGCCTGCCCGTCGGGCCGATCACGTGAGGACCTCGGTCATCATCCCGGTCTTCAACGAGCGCGACTCGTTGCCGCTCGTCGTCGGCGCCATCCCGCGGGACCGCGTCGACGAGATCGTCGTCGTCGACAACGGCTCGACCGACGGGACACGGCTCGTCGCACGCGGCCTGCCCGTCCGACTCGTCCGGGAGGACCGGCGCGGCTACGGCAGCGCGTGTCTCGCGGGCATCGCCGCGCTCGCTGCGTCGCCCCCGAACGTCGTCGTCTTTCTCGACGGGGACTTCTCTGACCATCCCGAGGAAATGCCGGCGCTCCTGTACGCCATCGCCGGCGGGGCGGATCTCGTCATCGGCTCGAGAACGCGCGGGAAGCGCGAACCGGGGGCGCTTCTCCCCCAGGCGCGCTTCGGCAACGCGCTGGCGTGCTTTCTCATCCACCGGATCTTCGGGCACCGGTTCACGGACCTCGGCCCGTTCCGCGCGATCCGCTGGGACTCGCTCACGGCTCTCGGGATGGAGGACACGACCTTCGGCTGGACGGTCGAGATGCAAGTCAAGGCGGTCCGGAAGGGACTCGTGACCGTCGAGGTGCCAGTGTCCTATCGCAAAAGAGTCGGAGTCTCGAAGATTACGGGGACGGTCTCCGGAACGGTTCGGGCGGGAACGAAGATTCTCTGGACAATCGGGAAGTACGGCATCGCAAGGCGAAAGACGTGAGAGAGGGGCCCCTCTTACGTCTCAAGAAACTTTCGGAGCGCTTCCACTACCTCCGTCGGCGCGCGCGCGGGCCGTCCCGCGGCGTCGGCGAACACGTGGCGGGAGGAGCCTTCGGCGAGAAGCGACCCCCCGTCGCCCACAATTTCATACCGGAATGCGACGCCCCGGGACGCGAGCTCGGTCAGCCTCGAGCGAACGACAAGTCGGTCATCGTAGCGCGCCGGTCGGCGGTACGCGCACTCGATGCGCGTCACGAGGATCAGGAGCCCGGCGTCTTCCATGCGCCGGTAAGGGAAACCGGCTGCCCGGCAATACTCGGTGCGCCCCACCTCGAACCACGTGACGTACGCGCCGTGGTACACGATCCCCATCCGGTCGGTCTCCGAGTAGCGAACGCGGAGCTCGGTCTCGACCACCCGACCCTCCCGCGTCACGACCGGGGCAGCCGCGCTTCGAGGCGCAGCCGGACCGGCTCGGGCACGAGGCCGGAGACGTCCGCCCCCAGGCGAGCGACTTCTTTCACCAACCGACTCGACACGTACGAGTACTCCTCTTTCGCCATGAGAAACACGGTCTCGATCGCCGGCGCGAGGCGCCGGTTCATGAGGGCCATCTGGAGTTCGTACTCGTAGTCGGAGATCGCCCGGAGCCCCCGCACGAGAAGCGTCGCTCCGATCTCGCCGGCAAAGTCCACGAGCAGCCCGGAAAACGATCGGACGGAGACGACCGGGTCGTCGCCCACGATCTCCCGGATCATCTCGATGCGCTCCTCGACAGAGAAGAGCGGCTTCTTGGAGTCGTTTTCGAGTATCGCGACGACCACGCGATCGGCGAGACGGTGCGCGCGAAACAGGACATCCAGGTGTCCGTTGGTGAGGGGATCGAAGGAGCCGGGGTAGAGGGCCACGCGCTCCGCCATCAATTCCCCCCTGCTTCGGTCGTCGCCTGCCGAAGACCTTCGGCAAGAAGATTATAGGCAGAGACCGTGGCGAACAGCGCGAGGCCCGGGAAAAGCGCGAGCCACCACGCCTCCTCGATGTACGACGGGGCCGCGGAGAGGATCCCTCCCCATGACGCGGCGGGCGCGGGCAGACCGACGCCGAGAAAGGAGAGCGCGGCCTCCGCGAGGATTGCCCACGAGACCCCGAATGCCGCCGAGACGAGGAGCGGCGGCAACGCGTTGGGAAGGAGGTGCCGCAGGACGACGCGCACGGGACGGGCCCCCGCCGCCTTCGCCGCCCGGGCGTAGTCCAGATTCTTCGCCTTCAGAATCTCCGCCCGCGCATAGCGGGCGTCGGCCGGCCACGTCGTCAGCCCGATTGCAAGAACGACGGTCGTGGGCGAGGGAGGCAGAAACGCCGCGAGCGCGAGGAGCAGGAACAGGACGGGGAAGCAGAGCACGACCTCGGTGAGCCGCGAGAGCACGAGGTCCGCGGCGCCGCCCAGGTATCCGGCCGCCGCGCCGATCCCGAAGCCCACGACGACCGACACGGCGGCCGCGACGAGACCGATCGTGAGCGAGATGGGGGTCGCCGCGATCACCCGGGCGGCGAGGTCACGACCGAGGTCGTCGGTGCCGAAGGGGTGCGCGAGCGACGGCGGCAGGAGCCGCTCCTCGAGTCGGATGTCCGCCGCCCGGCCGGCGAAAGCGGGCGAGGCAGCGGCGACGAGCCATAGAAAGACGACGAAAACGAGCGCGACCCGCGCGGTTCCCGGTAGTCGTGTCACGCGCTCTCCCGAACGCGCGGGTCCGCGAAGGCGTACGCCACGTCGGCGGCGAGAGTCGCCGCGAGAGTCGTCACCGCGCCGAGGAGCGAAAGTCCGAGGACGACCGGATAGTCGCGCGAGAGGATGGAGTCGAAGTAGAGGCGGCCGAGTCCCGGCCAGGCAAAGATCCGTTCGACGATTACGCTGCCCGAGAGCAAACCCGGCAGGAGGAGCCCGAGGAGCGTGATCACCGGAAGGAGCGCGTTACGGAACGCATGACGCCAGAGGGCGGAGCCGCGGGACACGCCTCGGGCGAGCGCCGCGGTGAAATAGAGCTGCGACCGCGCGTCCGCGACTCCCGCGCGCACGATGCGCGCGAGAAACGCGAGCGAGCCGTAGGTCAGGCACGTCACGGGAAGCGCGAGGTGGGCGAGGCGGTCGCCGAGGCCGGCGATTCCGGCGGGAGAGCCGTCGGACGACACCCCGTAGAGCGGGAGCCACCCGAGCTCGACGGAAAGGAGGCTCTGAAGCAGGAGCGCGGCCCAGAACACCGGCATCGAATACAGCGCAAAGAGCGCCACCGCGGAGACCCGATCGAAGGTCCCTTCCGGGCGCCCGCCCGCGACGACCCCGAGGGGAATGGCGATGGCGAGCGTAAGAAGGAGCGCGAGGCCGTTCAGTGCGAGGGTCGCCGGGAGGGCTTCACGGATTCGCTCGGAGACTGGCCGCCGATCGACGAACGACTCACCCAGGTCGAACCGGACGACCCGACCGATCCAGCGGCCAAAGCGTTCCGGCAGCGGACGGTCGAGGCCGTAGGTCCGGCGCATCTCCTCCCGCGCGGCAGCCGAGACGCGGCGGCCCGACTCGGCGGAGCCGGACCCGGAGGCGGGGCTGCCCGGTGCGAGATGAAGCAGGAGGAACACGAGGACGACGATCCCGAAAAGCGTCGGTATCGCGAGGAGAAGCCGCCGGACGAGGTAGAGAATCAGTTCGACTTCTCCAGAATCACGGACGCGTCGGGCGTCCCCCACCAGGAGAGAGGCCCCGGCCAGAAGCCGTAGAGCCCGAGGGGCGACGTAACGATTCCGCGCACGCGTCGGCGAAACGCGTACTTCTGCGCGGCGTTGACGACGAAAAGGACCGGGGGGTCCTCGCGAAAGACCCGGTGCAGCCGGTGATGGATCTCGCGACGCTTCTCGGGATCGAGCTCCCTCTGCGCCTCCTCCATGAGCTTGTCGGCCGCGGCGTTGCGGTAGAACGCGATGTTCACGCCGGTCGGCGGGAACTGAGAGGAGTGCCAGTAAGGAAACGGGTCGGGGTTGGCGTCCGAAGCCGCCCACGCGAGCGAGGCGGCCTCGTACTCTCCGGCGTCGACTCGCTCCACGAACGAGGCCCACTCAAGTGTGCGGATGCGCGCTTTGATCCCGGCGCGGGCAAGCTCGGCGGCGAAGATCTCGTTGATCTGGCGGCCCGTCGTCGATCCGGCCGAGAGCAGGAGGTCGAACTCGAGCTCCCGCCCACCGCGATCCCGGGTTCCATCGCCGTCGGTGTCCCGCCACCCCGCCTGCTCGAGGAGCGCGACGGCCGCGCGTGGGTCGAAGGGCAGAGGGGTGACCGTCGCGTCATAGGCGGGTGAGTCGGGAGCCCACGGGCCGGAGATGATCCGCGCGGATCCGCGGTACAGACCGCGCACGATCGAGGGACGGTCGAGGAGCATCGTCATCGCGCGCCGCACCCGGCTGTCGGAAAAGAACGGCGATCGGTTGTTGAGAGCGATGTAGTTGTAGTCCAGGTTGTAGAAGTCGACGACCCGACAACACGACGCAAATCGGGGGTCCGTTGCGCCTCTCTCCTTCAGCGACTGGTCGATCCACGTCTCGTCGAGATCCCCCTCCACGAGCGCGCGGTAGGCGACGGCGTTCTCCGGCACGACACGAAAGACGATTCGGTCGAAGTTCCCCGGGGGTCCCGACCACCGCGGGTTCCGTTCGAGCTCGATCGACTCCTGGGTCTTCCAGGAAGCAAGGCGATAAGGGCCGTTCGACAGCGGGGCCCGGTTGCCGCGGGCCTTCAGAAAACTCTTCCCGGCGAAACCCTTCTCGGCAAGGAGGGGCACCGTAAAAGCGAACGCGTGCAGGGCGTCACGGCGGCGGAAGCGTGCACGAAGCGACTTCGCGTCGAGCGCCTCGACCGCTTCGAGATCCGCGAAGAGCGGCTTGAAGACGGGCGAAGGCACTTTCGGGTCCGTGGCTTTGCGGATCGTAAAAACCGCGTCGGCGGACGTGACCGGGCTGCCGTCCTCCCAGAAGGCGTTCGCCGCCAGGAAAAAGCGGTACTCGAGGCCGTCCGCGGAAACCTCCCAGCGTTCCGCGATGCCGGGCACGAGCCCGAGCCGGGAGTCGACGTCGAGGAGGGGCCGCGAGAGGTACTGGAGGACCTGCTGCTCGGGGAGGCCGCTCTGCAGAACCGCGTTCAGCGTGGCGGGCTCGCCGACGAGCCGCCGCCGCAGAACCCCCCCCGCGATCGGCACTCCCTCGCGGGTCTCGTCAAGAAATCCGAGGAGGGGCTCGGGAGCCACCGGGGGCGTCGGACCCGGAACGTTCGGCCCGGCGGTAGCCGCCGCTTCCTCTCGCCCGCGGCAGGCGGCCACGACGAGGAGCATCGCGAGTAAAAGCCGCATCACGCCCGCAATTATGCGGGACACGGGGGGTTCTTCGTCCTGGTTCTCGGTTCCGGGGCACTCGGAACCGACTGCTCAGAACGGCGTCAGGGAGTGGCGAAAGAAACTGCGGCCGTGTTGCGCGCGGCGTCCGTCGCGCGGACGAGGAGGTAGCCCCCCCGGTCGGCGGGAGCGAGCGTGATTGTGTAGGTTTCCGTGCGCGAATCGGCGAGCCCGTCCTCGGGCTCCACCCGCAACCACTCGTGGGCGTTCACGCTGTACTCGACGTTCGTCACCGGCGAGGCGGCATCGGCCACCTCGAAGGCGAGCGGAGCTTTCCCGACGCCGGTGCGCCGGATCAACGGGGGCGTGTTGTCAATCGGAACGGGGCTCGTCTCTCGAGATGCGGACTTGGCCTCACCCGGGTTGGTCTCTCCATCCTCCGCCGTCAGCCGGAACACGTACTCGCCGTCGGGGAGTGAGGTCGTGTCGAAGGAGTAAAAGCTCTCGCGCAGTTCCGACTTCAGCGGAATCCAGCGGTTCGACATCGCGGGACGAAACGCAAGCGCGTGCAGGAGCGTGTCGCCGTCCGGGTCGGACGCTTTCCACGTGAGCGTTCGATATCCCATGCGGAGGAGCTTGCGAGGGGGCGGTTCCGACTTTGCCTCCTCGAGGCTCGTAAAGATCCCCTTTTCGTCGGGCGCGGTCGTCTCGAATACGTTCGACCCGCCTCCGGCCGACCGTGCGAAGACCTCATTCGGTCCCAGGGCTAAGAAGGCCTCGATAACCGGCCCGGAGTTCCGATTCCGATAGGCGGTCTCGACCCGGCGAATGATGGGCGAGGAACTCGCGGAAGAGGCCATTCGAAGCTTCCACTGGAGGAACCGACCGGCGGGCGCGGTCACCTTCGGGGTCGACCCGGCAGGAGCGAAAGTTGACCAGGGGCTCCACGTCGTGTCGGGAGCGGCAGACTCCCCGGACCGGAAGGCGACGTCGAACTTCGAGCCGGGCGGCACCGATCCCTCGAACCGGAACGCGCCGAACGCACTCGTGCGGCCGGTGTCTTTCACCGCCGCGACGTACTCGCCGCTCTGCTCGCCGGCGCGAATCCGGTAAAACGCGCTCGCGCCATTGGTCGCGATTCCGTCCCCGGCGACGATCGTGACCTGCTTTTCGTCGAACGTTCTCTCGAGGGCCCACGTGTCCTCCGCTACCCGGTAGAGCCGCCCCTTCGGGCCACTCCCCGCGAGAACGGCGGAGTCGCGAGCGTCGCCCAGGGCAAAGATCATCTCGTCGGAAGCCGTCCACACGGCACGGGGAGGCTCGTTGGTCTCGAAAAGGATGATCTCCGACGAGAATCCGGTTCGGGCCGGCGGCCGTGCCGGAGCGAGCCGCGGCGTCCCTACGGTTACCGTTACTTCCGGTTTTTTTTCGGGGTTTTCTCCCTCCTCGCCCGGCGTCGTCGGGCGCGGGGCCGGCATTGGCTCACGCGCGGGCGTTGAGATCGGTTCTCCGCCGCCAGCCCCTTCCGAGGAGCTGACCGCGGCCCACACTCGGCCGTTCTCTGACGCGATGGAAGTGACCTCGGTCTTCGCGGAATCGAACATCGTCGTCACGGTTCCGGACCGATCGACCTTCAGCACCAGGCCGGATCCGGACGTCCCGGCCCACAGAGAACCGTCCTCCGCGGCGTGAACCGTCCGGACGTGCGGGTCGGGCGCCGCGTGCGCGCGCTCTCCCCGGCCCCCCGCCTCGACACGGTGGATCTCGCCGGGCAGACCGGTCGCGACGTAGAGCCGGGGGCCGGAGAACGCGAGGGACCACACGTACTGCGCCTTCGTGTCGTAGAAAAGCGAAGCCTTTCCGGGTGCGACACGGTAGACCTTTCCACCGGGCGACGCTCCCGCATAGAGCGCTCCGTCGGGGCCGCGCGCGAGCGCTGTCACTTGCTTTTCCGCGAGCGTCGCGAACGTTTCCACCTTCCCGGCGGGGGAAATTCGTAGGATTCGGCCGGCTTCTCCCGTGCCGAGGAATACCGTTCCGTCTTCGGCCGTGACCGCGGCGTAGAGCACCGATTCGGAAACCCCCTCGACGCGCGCGAGGGGGCGGGCGAGCACGAGCTCGCCCTTCACGGTCACGGCGACGCCCCGGGCCTCGCCGGCGGAAAAGTCGGCCGTCGAGTCGGACGTCCAGATTTTTGCGGTCGCCGCGCCCGCGGGGACGCCTCTGGCGAGGAGCGCCGCGCAGAGAAGCACCGCGACGCGAATGAGCGCGTCCGTCCTCACCAGTTGTTTGGCAGGACTTCCAGGTTGAGCTGCACCGACCCGCGGATCGGAACCGGTTGCTCGATCGAGCTCGACTGAAGACGCAGGTAGGAGAGATCGGGGGTTGCGTCGCCCGGCCCCCGATCGCGCAGAAGAGACGCGACGGATGGCGGAAGCGCGGCGAGAGGCTCTCCCGCCACGACGGCGCCCGCCGCGCGGCGGTAGGCGATCAGGTTCAGGCTGTTCGGAGGTCTCATGCGCGCCAGAAAGTCGAGAACCTGATCGAGGGACTGCGGGTCGGCGGGATAGAGCGAGAGATCGTAGGCGGTCGCCGCGTTGCCGTCGCCGACGAAGACGGTGAGCGGACCGGGCGGAGTGTCTTTGGGGACATCGAGGTCGAGCGTGACGCGCCGCGAGCCTCCGCGGAAGTCGACGACGTCGACGCGAATCGGAACGCGCTCCCCGGCGCGGAACCGGTCCTTGCCCGCCTCGACGTTCACAATGCGTCCACTCTGCAATCGATCGGAGTGCTTGATCTCGACGTCCACGCCGAGGATGGAAAGGTCTCGGAACTCGTTAGCCATGAGGTAATTGGTGAGAATAGCGAGCGAAGCCACCGCCTCCTCCCGGGCCTGAAGGCCGGAAAAGACCGTGTCCCACCGCACGTCCCGCCCGGGCGTTTTGATCGCGGACTTCCAGACGAGCGTCCGCTCTCCGGATCTCTTCTCCAGGGTCGTGAGCACGTTGTCGATCGCGATGGCGGCGAGGACCGGCGTGAGCATGGAGTTGTGGGCCGCCTCGAATCGGTACGTTTGCGCCGGAAAGTCGTCCGAGGAGATGCGGACCGTGATCGGGACCATCGCGGCGCGCGTCCCGAAGGTTCCGAGTATTCCCGTCGATCGGTCCTGCGTTACCGAACCGATCACCGCGCCGGTGTCGGAGAACTTGAAGGACCGGTAGACCGAAGGAAGCACCGCCAGCACCTCCGCCCGCGCCATCGGCATTTCGATCGGCCCCATCGAAAGGAACGGGTGACCGAACGCGAGCACCGAGTCGCCGTCAACCCAGGTCACGGTGCCCGTGGCGGCGAGGAGCATGTCGCCCGACAGGAGCACGGTCGAAGTTGCCGAGCCCGGACGGACAGCCGCGTCCTTACCGACGCCGGCCGCGCCGGAGGAACCCGCAGGCGCCGCGACCCAGCCTGCTGCGGCTGCGACACGGTCGAACAGCCACCCGCCTCCCCCGGCCGGACCGCCGGTGAACGAAACGGGGAGCGGGAGGGCCGCAAGCGAGCCGGACGCCGACGATTGCTGAAGGGGGGAGAAGACCGCGTCGAGCGCGCCGGCGAAACGGCGGCCCGCGAAAATTGAGACGAGGTCTCCAGCGGAGCCAGCGGAACCGGCAATGGGCACGGGCGGTGCCGGGGGCGCGTGGCGGATATCGAGCATGCTCTGGATCGGCGTGATGCCGCAGATGGGATCCTTCGAGAACGGCCAGCCGTAGGCGAGGGCGCCCACCAGCCGTCCGTCCACGTAAATCGGGCTGCCGCTCATACCCGCGATGACTCCGGAGTGTTCCAGACCGGCGCCGGAGACCTTCGCGAGGATCAGGTCCTGTTTCGGCGCAAACCGCTTCAAAACTCCGATCATCTCGACCTCGAACCTCTGAATCCCGAGCCCGCCTCCCAGGTCCGAGAAGCCGTAGCCCTTCATGCCAGGCGTCACTTTCTCGACGGGCAGGACCTCGGCTGGCCGGTCGGACGGGAGGCCCGCGGTTGACGACGCGGTCTTCGAAGGTCCGGGCAATCCCTCTGGAACCGGCTTGCCCTGCGGCTTGCCGGACTCCCCGGAAGCAGGGACGGCCGCGAGAACCGCGACCAGTAACGCGGCGAGAGTCTCGAACGGCAAATGGCGTCTCACGACCCGCAGAACGTGCATCCTCGTCATCTCCATTCCCCTGGCAGGAGCTCTCCGCCGTCAGTTCTCAGTCGTGAGCTCGCGCACGGCGTTTTGTACATTCCGGCTGAGAACCGTCCGCTGAAGAACCGAGAACTCGGCGGCCTTTGACCGTCCCGAGTCCGTATGTTACGGTCGATCGCGATGATTGCCGCGCTCTTTCAGGCCGTCTCGGTCGAAAACCTGGGCGAGGGTCAGGGCATCCTGTCGTTTTTCAATGAGGCGGGGCTCTCCGGGAAGATCGTCCTCGCCATCCTCCTCTTCTTCTCGTTCGTGTCCTGGATCATCATCTTTGCGAAGTTCGTGAGGCTGAGGCGGGTGTCCCGCCAGTCCGAGAAATTCGTCGAGTTCTTCCGCAAGTCCCGAAGGTTCTCCGAGGTCAACACGATAGCCACCCAGCTCACCGAAACGCCGCTCTCGACCCTCTTCAAGGCGGGATATGCGGAGCTCGACGCACAGGTGAAGGCGAACCGGCCGGACGACCCGGGAGCGACGGCGAGCGGAATCACGACGAGCCAGCGTTTCCTGATCCGCAACATCTCGGGAATCGAGCGCGCGCTCGAGCGGGCGATCGGGGTCGAGCTGTCACGGCTGACGAAGAACATGACGTTTCTCGCGACGACCGCTTCGGCCTGTCCGTTCATCGGACTTTTCGGAACGGTGTGGGGGATCATGCAGTCCTTCCGGGCTATCGGTACGACCGGCTCGACGTCGATCGTCGCCGTCGCTCCCGGGATCTCGGAAGCGCTCGTCAACACCGCGGCGGGACTCGGGGCCGCCATCCCTGCGCTGATTTTTTACAACTACTTCATGGGCAAGGTGCGGCAGCAGCGGGCGGGAATGGAGGATTTCTCGCTCGAGTTCATCAATCTGGCGGAGCGGAACTTCACCTAATGAAAGAACGTTCTCAGGGGTCGGTTCTCAGTTTTCCGCTGAGAGCCGGGAACTGAGAACCGGGAACTGATTGGCCTTTCAACGCCAGAGCGGCGATCCCTTCGATCATCTCGCGGACATCAACGTCACGCCGCTCGTCGACGTCATGCTCGTCCTGCTCATCATCTTCATGGTCACCGCGCCGATGCTTCACCAGGGCGTCTCGGTCGCGCTTCCGAAGACGGCGACGACGAACCTTCCCACCAGCATGGAGGACCCCGTCCTGCTCTCGATTACGAAGGACGGGCTCTACTACATCAACGAAACCCCGGTGGCGCGGGGTCTCCTGCGAGACCGGCTCGAGCGTTTCCTGCGCGGTAAGAAGGACCGGTTCGTCCTCTTGAAGGCGGA
>CAJDUI010000019.1_pt1 | contig 15512 bp, 18 predicted proteins | sample 7390031 | NCBI WGS metagenome assembly CAJDUI01 (sample SAMEA7055675, study PRJEB34461) | soil metagenome | biome: terrestrial ecosystem; feature: Peninsula; material: soil | place: Antarctica | collected 2016 | reverse complement strand
GTCGAACGGCGGGATCGTCGCTGCGACCGAAGGGGCGGGCCTGCTCGTCGTCGGTCTCTCCGACCGCTGGAAGGACGAAGGCCTCGGGCCGGTTCGGGCAGCGATTGCGAAGTCCGCGCCGGCTCCGATCCTCTTCGTCCGTCGCGGCACGCGCCCCGGCGCGCTTGCGCCACGCACGGGTGACATGACGAAGTTCGCGTGGTCCCGTGTCAGCCCCGGCGCCTCCCGCTAGGCCCTCTCCAAACGACCTGGAGTTCTCGGTCGGGCGGTCGTATGCTTGCCGCATGGCCGTTTCCGGCGAAACCAAGCGGGAGCTCGAGCCCGGCGACACACTCGGGGACTACCGGCTCGAAGAGTCCCTCGGCGAGGTACTTCACGACGCTCAAGTCGCCGGCGGGAAACGCATCCGCGCGCGCGAGCCCGCGCAGGAGGGCCGTCTCCGCCGTCCATCGCCCGACGCCCTTCATCGCCGTCAGTCGCTCGATGGCCGCTTCGTCGGGGAGCGCCGCGATCTCGTCCTCCGTCAGCTCCCCTTCTGCGAACGCTCGAGCGAGACCCGCGATGGCGCCGAGCTTCGCCGCGGACAGCCGGAACCCTTCGAGGCCGCGGTCCCCTTCCCGCGCGATCCGCTTCGGCGACGGGAACGCGAAGTAGTCGCGTCCGCCGGTCTCGAGACGTTTCCCGAACGCGGTCGCGAGGGCCGCCCGAATGCCGAACGCGAGACCGAGGTTCACCTGCTGGGCGAGGATCGCGGTGACGAGCGCTTCCCACAGCGACGGGTACCCCGCGATCCGCAGACCCCGATACTTCCGGACGAGCGGAGCGAGCAGCGGGTCCGCCCGCGTGGCGCGATAGAACCCTCCAACGTCGGCGGACGCGCCGAGCGCCCCTCGGACGAGCTGCCGCGCGGCAGCCCCGACCTCCTCCGAGCCCGCGGCGGCACCTTCGAGAGTCACGCGAAGGCGCGCCGCGGCCACTCCGCCGGCGGACTCCACCGTGAGGAGAACCACGCTCCGTCCGGCCTCGAGGAGCCGGCGGTAGGTCTTTCCGTCGAAGTGATCCACCGGATCGGGGAAGCGCGCGTACCTAGCGGCTGTGAGCGCGAGCGAGTAGGGCCGGGGCGGTTCGATCCAGAAGCGGCGCTTCAACGCGGCGCTTCGATCTCTTCCGAACGACCCGCTCGAGCTCCGACGATCCCCCGCAGGAGGTCCGCTTCGTCGGTCAGGATCCCGTCCACTCCGAGCGCGACGAGCTCGCGCAGGCGTTCTTCGTCGTTCTGCGTCCAGACGATGACCGACTCGATGCGGCCGGCGTCGCGGGCGGCGAGTACGTCGCCGAGCTCATCGCGGAAGTCCGTCCAGAAACGGCGCCGGATTCCCATGCTGACGCACGTCGCTCCGTACCGGCTGGCGAAGTCGAGCACTCCGGGGAACTCGAAGTCCGCGACGACGCGGATCCCTTCGCCGAGCGGCTCGCGGCGCGACTCGGTGAGCACCGCCATGAGAATTTCCTTTTCCGGGCAGAGGAGCGCGATCGCGACGTGCGGCGGCAGAGAGCCGTCGCGCCGGGCATCGCGGACCCGCCGGGCGAGATCACGCGCCGCCGAGGTCTCCTTTGCGCCCAACTTCACGTCGAAACAGATGAGCGCCAGGTCGGGGGTCGCGCGCGCCCACGGGAAAAGGTCTTCGAGGAGCGCAACCGGCACGCGCTCCCTGCCGCGCTCGTCGTCGCTCGGAACGTATCCGTAGTGCGCCAGGAAGTCGGCGAGGTCGAGCTCGGTCACCGGACGCCGCCAGGGCGATCCCATCGGGGGCGCGTACGGCTCGTACAGATAGCTCTCACCCGAGGCCTGCCGGAGGAGCGCCACTTTGTCGTCGGGCCGGCAGTCGTGCCACAAGACGAAGCGTCCGTCCTTCGTCCCACAGACGTCCGCTTCGATCGCATCCGCGCCGAGGGCGATCGCCTTCGTGTACGACTCGATCGTGTTCTCCGGGGCGGACTTCGGCGCTCCGCGGTGGCCGACGACGGAGACGACGTCCTTCGGCGCGCGCGGTACCGGCCGCCGGGCCACCCCGCGGACGGCGTTCGCGAGGCGGAGAAGAGGACTGTGATGACCGAGCAGCGTCACGGCCCGCCGAGGATATTCCACGCATTGCGGGTCCGCGGAATCGCTCCGCGCGAGCCTTCCTTCCCTGGTCGTAAACGTCGGACCGGCGCCGATCGTCTGTCCGTATGAGAAGGAGACTGAAGAATGAAGAAACCGTCGATCAAACAGCTGGCACCCCGGGTGGCGTTGCTGCTCACCCTGGGTGTCACCGTGGCCTCTGCAGGAGACTTCGGGCGCGGCGGACACCGTGGAATGGGCGGGGGCGGAATTCTGCGGGGTCTGTCCCGCCTCGACCTGACGGAGAATCAGAAGACCGAAGTCCGCCGGATCATGGAGTCGCGGCATTCCGCACTCGAGTCGCTGCGGTCGCGTTTCCAGTCAGACCGCGACGCGCTCCGCGCCGCGGCGGACGCCCCGTCGCCCAGCCCGGCGGCGGTCGGCGCGGCCTACCTCCGGGTCCGTGCCAACGGCGAGACGATGCGCGCCGAGCGGCAGAAGACAATGGAAGAGGTCCGCGCGACCCTGACGAACGAGCAGAGGGAGAAGTTCGATTCGATGAGGGAGAAGAGGAAGGATCGGCGTCGGGACAAGCTTGGCCGGAGCAAGCTGAACACCTAAGTCCTTCGCCTGCGTCATTTCCGGCCACGAGCTCCTCGAGCTTCTGGCCCTTTTCTTTTTGGGGATTCCTTGTCATTCCGAGGCCGAAGGCCGAAAAATCTGGGCCCGGATCCCTCGCTACGCTCGCTATGACAAGTGAATTCAGTGGTGACAAGGGGCCGGTTCCTGCGAATAGAATCCTCCGGGCACCCTTCCCGATTCGATTTGCATAAGGAGGAATTCAGCATGAAACACAAGGGAATCCTCGCCGGCATTGCTCTCCTCGTCGTCGTCGCGGCGCTCGCCATCGGGGCCGACGAGAAGGCCAAGAAAACCACCATGCCGGCGGCCGGCGCCATGGACGAGAAGGCGATGATGGAAGCGTGGGCGAAGTACATGACCCCCGGCGAAGCCCACAAGAAACTCGCGACGATGGCCGGCACCTGGGACACCACGTCCAAGATGTGGATGCAGCCGGGCGCTCCCCCGACCGAGTCGAAGGGGACGGCCGTGAGCACCATGATCCTCGGCGGCCGCTACCTCGAGCAGCGTTTCGAAGGCACCATGATGGACCAACCGTTCAGCGGGATCGGCTACACCGGCTACGACAACGGCACGAAGAAGTACGTCGGCACGTGGATGGACTCGATGGGCACCGGGATCATGCACAGCACCGGAAAGGAGGAGGGCCCCGGGAAGATGTCGTTCACGGGCGAGATGGACGACTTCATGACCGGCAAGAAGGCGCACTTCAAGCAGACGGTGACGTTCGTCGACAACGATCACCACACCTTCGAGATGTGGGGCCCGGACCCGACTGGAAAGACGTACAAGATGATGGAGATCCGTTACACGCGGAAGAAATGACGCTCGCCGGGTCAGGCTGAAGCCTGACCCGTAAGAATCTTTGAGGGGTCAGGTTTTAACCTGACCCCTCTTTGTTTCTTATTGCGGCAGAGTTGAAAGCTTCTGCCGGAGACTCGCGATCGTGCGCTCGGACCGCTGGCCTTCAGGGAGCGACTCGGCGAAGCGCACGGCCTCTTCGATCGTCTTGCGCGCGGAGGCGAGGTCGCCCTTCTCCTTGTAGATGTCGGCGCGCGTCTGGAGCATCCCGATCTTGCGCGGGCCGTACGCCTTCGCGAGCGCCCGGTCCGACGCGGCGAGCGCGTCGTCGTACTTTTTCATCGCACGATACGCCGACGCGAGACGCGCCGGCGGGTTGTAATCGCCGGGCAGGTCGCGCTCCGACTTCTCGAGCATCTCGACCGCACGCTGCGGCTCGCCGAGCGCCAGGTACGTGCCGAGCCGGTGAGAGTCGAATACGGCGCGGGCCTCCGGCGTTTTCGCGCGCGCCGCCGCCTTCTCGAGAAAGGTCGCCCGGTCCTGCAGCACCTTCTTCGCCCCCGCCTCATCTTTCGCGTCCTCGCGCTCGGAGGCCAGCGTCTCGTAGACGGCCGAGACGTCGTCGGCCGCGAGGTCGCGCCGCGGGCTCGCGAGAATCTCGCGCGAGGCGGCGCCGAGCAGGGACACGAGGTCGGCGCGCTTCGGATCCCCCTTCGGGATTTCGAGCGCGCAGGAGAGCCCGCTCGCCGCGACGTTCGCGGCCGACGTGGACTTCTTCAAGCGCGGCCACGCGTCGCTCGCGAGCCGGGCGCAGCCCGCGTAGTCCTTCGTCTGGTACATCGCAAAGAGAAGCGACTCGACCGCCCGGCCGTAGCGCAGCCAGCCGGTAGGCGCCTTCGCAATTGCCTCGCGATAGGCGGTTGCGGCTTTCGCGTAGTCGCTGTCGGCGTAGAACCGGTCCGCGCGCGCGAGCGCGTCCGCACCCGCGGGAACGCGGCCCTTCACGGAAGCGGTCGCGTCGGCGAGGATCCGGACGAGCTGCGCGGTACTCGCGCCGCCCACCCAGCGCAGGGCGACCTTCTCCGTCTTCGGGTCGAGCACGAGGAACGTCGGCAGAGCATCGACGCCGTAATTCTTCTTGTACGCGGCGTTCTCCGCCTTCTCGACGTCCAGGGAGAGCCAGACGAACTGTCCGGCGTACCGCTTGAGGGCCTTGTCCGTGAAGACGTAGGCCTTCATCGAGCGGCACGTGTGTCACCAGGGCGCCCAGGCCTCGACGAAGATCGGGACGTTCTTCGAGCGCGCCTCTGACGCGGCTTTCGCGAAGTCCTCCACCCACGGAAGTACTTCGCGCGGGGGCGACGCGGCCGCGACGGGCCACGCTACGACCGCCAGGCCAAAGGACGCTACGATCGCCGCGACGCGATTCCTTTTCATGATCGGGATGGTAGCAGAGCGAGCCGCGCGAGAGAGGCCGCCGAGCTCGCGACAGGGGGCGACGACACGATCATCCGGACGCCGAGCCCGATGACGAGCAGGTTGCCCAGCAAGCTCAACACCTTCTGCATTCGCGGCGACACGAAGTGGTGCGTCACGGCGTCGAAGCCGGCGAGCAGCGTCTGCCCGCAAAGGGACGCGAGCGCGAAGAAGGGCTTCACCGTTCCGGCCGGATGTCCTCAGGCACCGTCACGGTCACCCGCGCCCACGACCCCGTCGGCCCCCAGCCGTATCGCGCGTCGCCCATGGTCACGAGCGTCTCCGTCCTCTCACGCCGAACCTCGAAGTACGGGAATCGCGCCCAGACCATGAACTTCCGGCCGGCGGGCGTGCGCTTCGCGGCGTCGGCGGCGGGATCGTCTTCGTTCCTCGGCACGCTCTCCGGCGCGAGCGAGACCGCCGGGCGCGGCAGCCAGTCGAGCGCGCCCTGTCGGTGCGCGCGGCCTTCGTCGACGACCACCATGCGATGGAACGGATCGAGTGGAACGGGTGAGACGAGGACGCGACTCGAGGGGATCCCGGTTCGCGCCGCGGCGCCCGCCACGATGGAGCGGCCCACGCGGCTCGAGACGAGCATTGCGGCAACGTAGAGGGCGACGGCGACGAGCGCGGCACGGGCGGGAGACTCGGGACGGCCTTTCCCCCGGCGCGCGGCCACCCGCGAGAAGACCACCCCGAGGAGAAGCGCGATCCACACCCACGGGTCGACGATGAAGAGCGCGTCGCCGTAGAACCACCGGTTCGAAAACGGGTGGAGGAACCGCACGCCGTAGGTGTTCAGAAAGTCCAGCAGCGGGTGCGACAGCACCGACACGAAAGCGAGGAAGAGGAGCGGCCCCCGGCGGGCCGGCGGGGCGTCCGGACGGCGGCGGCGTCGGACCAGGCGGTCCCACGCGAGCATCGCTCCGGCGAGCACAACGGGGAGGACGGCCATCGCCAGGATGCCGTGCGTCCAGCCGCGCCGGAACGCAAGAGCCGTCGGGCCGTCGGAGAACGCGTACGTGTAAGCGTCCACGTCCGGCAGGTTGGCGCCGATGAGCAGCGTTGCGGTGGCCAGCGGCGTGCGGTGCTTGAGGCCGGCTTCACCGAGAGCAGCGCCGACGAGCGTGTGGCAAAGGTTGTCCAAGGCCAGCGATCGGCGATCGTTAACGGCTACCGGCTACGTCCGCCAGAGGCCACGCCTTCTCGAGACGCTTCCGCACGTCCTCCGCTTCGTTCCTTTTCCCCTGGGCGTCGAGCGCCTCCGCGAGGCCGGACAACGACCACCCGTTCTCGCGGTTGCGGACGAGATCCCCGCGATACGCTGTTTCCGCCTCGGGCCACCGCCGGGCGCGGGCGAGCGCCGTTGCCAGCGCCTGACGCGCGGGCGCGTACCAGTCGGGTGGCTCCTGGTAGATCAACGCGTCTTCGAGGGTGACCGCCTTCGTCAGATGGGCGACGGCCGCGTCGGCGTCCCCCCGCCGCGCGGCAACGTCCGCTTCCAGGAACTCGACAGCGAGGCCCAGGATCGCGGAGAAGGAATTGAACCCCCAGATCGTCAGGCGCTCGAGAGATCGCTTCGCTGCGATCGCGCGAAGCCCCTCGAGCTCCTTCGCCGCGGCGGCCGCATGTCCCGTCGCCGAGAACGCCATGCCCCGCGCGTAGTGCCACACGCCCATCGGGTAGTCGAGGCCGCCCGGAGGACGCGGCTCCTTCAGGATCTCGTCCCACTTTTCGAAGCGGGTCAGCGCGTAGAGCGGGGTGATCCAGTAGTGCTGGAGGGTTTCGAGGCCGGGCTCGCGCATCCTTTTCGGATCGGAGTGAGTGGCGAGCTTGCGCGCCGCCGCGATCGAGACGGCGCCCCGCCCTTCCATCGCCGCCGATGCCACCAGGAAGTGGACGTTGTGCGGGTGATAGACGAGCGGGTAGATACCCTGTGCGCGGCACTGCGTGATGTAGGACTCGTCGGCTTTCGCCGCCTGCTCGTTGACGACCGAGGCGTCGTGGTAGCGACCGACCCGCATGTACGTGTGCGCGGGCATGTGGACGAGGTGCCCTGCCCCCGGAACGAGACGTCCGAGCTTGTCGGCGTAGGGCTCCGCGCGCTCGGGAGCCGTCGAGGCTTCCGTCGCGTGGATGTAGAAGTGGATGCCGGCCACGTGATCCGGATCGCGCGCGAGGATGGATTCGAGCGTCGAGAGGATCTCGGGAGTCCACGGGCGGGGGCGGCCGTCCTTCTCCCAGTAGTCCCACGGGGTCACGTCCATGAGAGCTTCTGCGAAGAGCGCCGCCGCGTCGAGGTCGTCGGGATAGCGCCGCGCCACTTCGCGCATCGCGTCCGCGTACGCCACGTCGAGCGGCTTTCGGTCCTTCACCGGCTTCGCGGCATAGCGTTTCGAGAGCGCCGCGATGTAGGCCCTCTCGCTCTCGGTGGCGTTCGGCGCGAGCGCGAGGGCCTTCTGCAGCGCATCCCACGCCTCGGGCACCGCCCCGTCCTCCATCGCCGCGTTGATGTTGGGGCCGAGGACGAGCGACGCGCCCCACCAGCACATCGCGCAGGTCGGGTCGAGTCGAGCCGCCTCGCGGAACGCGCGCGCGGCCTCCGCGTGGTTGAAGCCCCACGCGAGGATGAGACCCTGGTCGAAGTAGCGTTGGGCCTCGGGCGACTTCGTCGAGATCGCGTGGTGGTGGTCGCCGAGGTCGTTAAAGAGGGGCGCCTGTCGCCCCGCGGAAGCGGAAAGCGCGGGCGATTGATGTCCCTCGTGAACGCCCTTCGAGGCGCACCCCGCGACGAACGGCAGAAGCAGGACCAGGGCCCCGAGCGAATTCCTCATGAGCGAGTTATACGTGGGGGAATCGTTTCCGGCAAAGTGGCGTAGTTTGACGCGGAGGCCCGACATGAGAATTCGCTCGGTCAAGAACGTGATTCCGGCGATGGAGACGCTGGAGGGCGGAGGTTTTCTCGTCCACCGCCCGTTCCCGACGCCCGCGCTCGATCACTTCGACCCGTTCCTGCTCCTGGATGAGATGGGACCGTCGGACCTCGGTCCCGGTGAGGCGAAGGGCGCGCCCGATCACCCGCACCGCGGCTTCGAGACGGTGACGTACCTCCTCTCCGGGGCGATGGAGCACAAGGACTCCCGGGGCAACCGCGGGAGGCTCACGCCGGGAGACGTCCAGTGGATGACCGCCGGCTCCGGGGTCGTGCACTCCGAGATGCCCGAGCCGTCTTTCGCCGCGAAGGGCGGTCGCATGCACGGCTTCCAGCTCTGGGTGAACCTGCCCGCGCGCGACAAGATGATGGCGCCGCGGTACCAGGAGGTCGCCGGCGCCGGTATTCCGGTCGCGAAGAGCGACGACGGCAAGGTGACGGTGCGCGTGATCGCGGGCGAGGCGCTCGGCAGGAGCGCCGTAATCGACACGCGGACTCCGATCCTGTACCTCGACGCCGAGCTCGCGCCCGGCGGAAAGCTCACCGAGCGCGTTCCGCCGGATTACAACGCGTTCGCGTACGTCGTTCAAGGAGCCGGTCTCTTCGGACCGGAAGGGCGGAGCGCGCGTCCCCACGACATGGTCCGATTCCGGGAGGACGGCGATGCGGTTTCGATCGAGGCGTCGCCGGAGGAGAACCTGCGCGTCCTCGTGATCGGCGGCGTTCCGCTGAACGAGCCGGTTGCGCGCTACGGGCCGTTCGTGATGAACACCCGGGCGGAGCTCATGCAGGCGTTCGACGACTACCAGGCCGGGCGGCTGGGCGAGATCGCGTCGACAAATTAACGGTTCGCCGCAGACGGAGTTCGCGGAACCGCACGCGGCAATTGAATAAATATCCGCTCGTCACGGAGAGGGCGGCCGCCGGAACCGGTTCCGCCGGTCTCAGGGCGCCGACGCCCCTCCGCTCGCGACGTCGCTCCCCGCGAACCGTACGGGGAGCCCCATCTCGCGAATCAGATTGTGGGCGCCGTCGATCGCGTCCATCACCCAGAGGATGTACCGCGAATCGACGTGGATCGTGCGGGTCACGTCGGGGTTCACGAGGTAGTCCGAGCCCATCGCCTCGTAGTTGCCGTCGAACGCGAGACCGGCGAGCTCTCCCGAGGCGTTCAGTGTCGCCGAGCCGGAGCTCCCGTTCGTGATGTCCCCGCTCGACAGAAAGTTCACCGGTATGTTGCCGAGCTCCGGATCGGCGTAGGCGCCGAGCTTCTTGCCGCTCGACGCAGTGAGCAGCTCCGGGGGGCTATCGAACGGATTCTGACCGGTCTGCTTCTCGAGGATTCCCCGGACCGTCGTCTGCGCCGCGTACTGAACGGAGTCACGCGGCGAGTAGCCCTCGACGCTCCCGAACGAAACTCGAAGCGTGCTGTTGGCGTCCGGATAGACCCGCCCCTTGCGGAGCTTCTGGAGAAGAGACACGTATCCCGGGCGCAGGCGCAGCATGGCGCCCGCGATCTCGTCATCCCGCCGCTGTTTCTCGTCCATCGTCCGACGAAGGTCTGCCGCGAACACCAGCAGGGCGTCATTGCGTGCCGCCAGCTTCTCCCGCGACTCGTCGAACATCGCGAGGCGCGCCTCGGACTCGTGAATCTTCGTGTTTGCGTACAGACGGTCCAGGTACTTCTCGACGGCGATGGCCGGATCGTTCTCTCCCGTCGCGGCGAACGCCTCGTCCACCACGGCGACCCGCTGCCCCTTTGGAAGCCTCGACGCCTCGATCAGGAACCAGCGCAGGCCAGCGCGATCGGCCGCGGGGTCGATCGTCCGCTGCGCGCGCGAGACCCCCGCCTTCAGCCGCTTCCAGTCGCGCTCCTGGTAGCCGGTCGCCCGCTCGATGTCCGACTTCCGTCGCTCGCTCGCGAGACGCCAGACGGTGCTTGCCTGCGAGAGCATCGGCGAGGCGCTGTAGAGCCAATCGAGCACCACGTCGCGTTCACGCGTTCTCGAAAGCCTTTCGTTCAAGCGCGCGATCTCGGCGAGTGACTCCTCATGCCTTTTTTTCGCTGCCGGGTCGCTCGCGACGAGCGCCGCGATCTCGGACTCTTCCGCCGTTCGCCGCTCGATCAGGTTGCCCCTCTCGAACGCCTCGAGCGTCCCTTCGTATTTCTTGAGGAGGTTCAGGAGGCTGCGCATCCGGGCGGCGTTCCGGATCGCAACGTCTTTCCGGCCTTTTCCCGCGTCTTCGAGGATCCGAATGAGCTCCTTGCGGTAGCGGATCGACGTCGGAAGGCCGAATGCCTGAGCCTCCCGCACTTCTCCGGCGAGCTGATACCGGTACGTCTTGCCCGGGTAGCCGATCGTCATCATGAAGTCGCCCGGGTCCACGTCGGCCGTCGAGAGCTTCAGGAAGCGCTTCGGCCGGAATGGCACGTTCTCCTTCGCGAAGTCCGCGGGGCGGCCGTCCGCCGCGACGTAGGCGCGCAGGAAGCCGAAGTCCCCCGTGTGGCGCGGCCACATCCAGTTGTCCACCTCGCCCCCGTAGTTTCCGATCCCGCGCGGCGGCGCGTAGACGAGACGGACGTCGCGGATCTCGAGCTGCTTGATCCGCCAGTACTTCGACCCTTCGAAGAAAGACGGGACCGTGCAGCGCACTCCCCCGTCCTTTTCGCAGTCGCGAATCAGTTCCTTGCGGCGTCGCTCGACCCCGTTGTGCCGGTCGAGGTCCGATAGCTTTTCCCCTGCTTTCGCGAGGACCTGGTCCGTCACGTCTTCGATCGAAGTCGTGACCCACACCCGGGCGTCGGGGGCGGCCGGGATTTCCTCGCCAGGCACCTTCGCGAGGAACCCGTTCTCGATCAGGTTCTTTTCGGGGGTCGAGTTGAACTGCAGGTAGCTGTAAACGCAGTGGTGGTTCGTCACGATCAGGCCCTGCGGCGACACGAACGAAGCGCTGCACCCTCCGAGCGAGACGATCGCGCCCATCGGGTCGCCCGTCAGGTCCGCAAGCTTTTGCGGGTCGAGCTTCAGACCCGACTTTCTGAGCTCGGGGGCGAGCTCCCCAACCTGCTGGGGCATCCACATCCCCTCGCCTGCAAAAAGACACGGGGCGAGCAGGGCGGAGAGGGCCAGGGCGAGCGGGATTCTCGATCTCAAGTTTCCTCCTGCGCCGCCGGGCGGCAGACAAAATGAACGTGCCATTCTATCGAGGCCTTCCAACCTCGGGCGGCCGGCGAAACCTTTCGAAAAGCGCTCCGTCTCCCGATTCGGGAGGAAAATCGAATGTTAACGGCTCTCTGTAAGGCAATCCTGCTCTCTTTGCTCCTGCTCGTCCCGACCGCCTCGGCGAATCCGGCCGCCGACGACGAAAAGGTCATCGTTTCGCTCGACGACGAGGATTTCGACTTTCGCGGGCCGGGCACCGTCATCGTCCGTGTCGGCACTCGCGGTTTCATCGGCGTGACGCTCGTCGAGATCACTCCCGACCTCAGGGCGCACTACGGCGCCCCGCGCGACTCCGGAGTCCTCGTCTCGGGAGTTGAGCCAGACACGCCCGCCGGACGCGCCGCGGTCCAGGTCGGCGATGTCATCCTTTCGGTAGACGGAAGGCGGGTCCGAACGACGGGCGACGTGGCGCGCGCTGTCCGCGACAAGAAGGGCGGGGAGGCGGTCGAAGTCGAGATCGTTCGCGACGGCGCACCGCGGAAGATTCCCATCACCGTCGAGGAGCGCAAACCGCGGGAGCGGTTGATCGACTTCGGAGACCGGAAGGACAAGGCCCGACGCCACGCTTTCGTGATGCGCGACTTCGACAAGTCCCAGCCGATGGTGATCGAAAACCTCGACGACGTCCGCGGTATGCGCGACCGCATCGAGGAGTTGGAAAAACGGGTCCTCGAGCTCGAGAAGCGGCTCGCGGAGTAGGGTCAGGCCCCAGGTATCCGAAAACACCCAATTTCAGCGGCGTATGAGACGGATCGAACCAAAGGTGGGCTTGGCCCAATTCCTGCTCTGTCAAGTCTGGAGACGCAAACTGACCGACTCAGACCTGACTACCGCCATAACGGAACCGCTGCACAGCGTCCTTGTCGTCGAAGACGATCCGGAGCAGCGAGAGTCTCTGTGCGCCATGCTCGACCTGGAAGGTTTCCCTCACGCGGAAGCCTCGAATGGACGAGAAGCGCTCGACTACCTGAAAGAGTCTCGAGCTCCGTGTCTCGTCCTCCTGGATCTCGAAATGCCCGTCATGAACGGCCGGGATTTCCGCGCCTCGCAGCTCGCGGACGAGCGCCTGGCGCAAATTCCCGTCGTCATTGTCACCGCAAACGACAAGGGTCTTGAGAAGCATTTTCCCGGAGTCGAAGGTTTCCTCTGGAAGCCGCTCGAGTTCGAGAAGCTCGCAGTTGTCCTCGACCGTTGCTGCACCCGGAGGGAACACATGCTCCCGCGGATTACGCCTGCGGTAGCGTGAATAGAAAGACGCTCCCCTCTCCCGGTACGCTCTCGGCCCACATCCGGCCACCGTGCGACTCAACGATCGAGCGGGAGATATAGAGGCCGAGCCCGAGAGCTCGCCGTCCCCGCTTCTCCACCTGTTGGAAGCGCTCGAAGATCACCTCAATCTCCGCGGGAGTCAATCCCGGTCCGGTATCCCGTACGCGGATCTCGACGGGTTCGGTCTGTCGCCCTTCGACAAGAACCCGGCCCCCGTTCGGCGTGAACTTCAACGCATTGTCGATCAGGTTCTCGAGGACCTGAATCATTCGGCCCGAGTCGAAGCGCGCGAGGAGCCGAGCGGGCGGGATCTGAGCGTCCAGCGTGATCGACCTCTCCGCGCTGATCGAACGGAAATTCTCGACAGCCTCCTCGATCGGTCTCCGGGCGTCGCCGGGTTGCAGCTGGACCGTTAGCTTTCCCGCCTCGATCGCGGCCAGGTCGAGAAGGTCCGAAATGATCCGCTTCATCTGGGCGATCGAGGAATTGAGGCTCCGCGAGATCCTGCCGAGGCGAGGGTCTGTCGCCGAGGCGAGCCGTTCGAGGAGCTGCGTGTTCAGTGCGATCGCATTCAGCGGATTCCGCAGGTCGTGGCTCACGATTGCGAGGAACTCGTCTCTCAGATCGAGTGCCTCGTGCGCGCTCGACAGCTCCTTCGCCTGCTGCTCGAGGAGACTCTCGAGCCGGTCCACTTCGACCCTCTCGAGAGCGAGTTCGTGATCGACGACCTCCACCTGCTCCTCGCAGTCGGTCAGCGGCGCCTCGCGCTTCTCGTCGGAATCGTTGCTCATGGAGTGATCACCGGAAAGCCTATCGCAGACCCGAGTGGCTCTCTCTTACCGAGGCCGCCGTCACCCGAAACATTGCGGCGTGCGGACAGCTCTCGCGGATTGAACAGCCTTAAAGGGACGTCGTGAAGCTCGATTCCGGAGTCGGTCTACGACCTCTCCGCTCGCTCCTCCGCACCGCGATAGGCCGTCAACGCCCACACGACGAGGATCACCGCGCCCATCGCGATGTAGAAGCGGCGCGCGGGCGAGCCGGGTCCGTAGCCGGCGAACGTGGGCAGAAGGAGAAGCCCGATCCCGACGACGAGCTCGACGATCCCGTGCACGAAGAAGGGGATCTGCTTCCACACTCCCATCGGGAAGCGGGTGAAGAGCGTCATCAGAAGGTGGACGGCGGCGAGCGTGTATGCGATCGCGGCCGGCGAGCCGCCGAGTCCGAGAAGGAGCGGCCCGAGAAGAAAGACGACGACCGTGACGAGGTCGAGGACCCCATGGATCCGGGCGGTCAGAATGCGCATTGGTTGCCTCCGCCCGGGAGTCTAGCGCCGCCTACTTCTTTGCCGCTTTCAACGCTTTCGTGAAGAGAGGCCGGTACTGCCCGTACCCCTCTTCGACGAGCTTCTCCGCCGGTATGAAGCGCATCGCCGCCGAGTTCATGCAGTAGCGAAGGCGGGCCGGCGGGGGTCCGTCTCGGAAGACGTGGCCCAGGTGCGAGTCGGCGTGCACCGACCGCACCTCGATCCCGAGGAATCCCCCGAGAAGCAGGCCGCTGTCCGGCTTGACGTTCGCCTTCTCGAGCGGTTTCGTGAAGCTCGGCCATCCGGTGCCCGACTCGTACTTGTCGAGCGACGAGAAGAGCGGCTCGCCGGAAACGACGTCCACGTAGATGCCCGGGCGGTGGTTGCCGTTGTACTCGTTGGCGAAGGCGCGCTCGGTCCCATCTTTCTGCGTGACTTCATACTGGAGCGGCGTCAGCCGTTTGCGCAGCTCCGCGTCCGCGGGCTTCCGGAAGTTCGCTGCGACCCAGCCTTTTGCCTTCGACGCGTCTGCCGCAGTCGCGGACCCGGCGAGACCGAGCAATCCGACCGACGCAACGAGCGCGAGAATCGACGTCTTCACTTGTGTCCTCCTGCCGGTGCGCCCCAGATTTCTTTCAACCGGGCGTCGCGGCCGCAGCCCATCCGATATGTGGTGTACCGAATGGGGCTCTTTTTGTAGAAGTCCTGGTGATATTCCTCGGCGCGATAGAACTTCGTCGCCGGAACGATCTCGGTCACGATCTTTCCCTTGAAGCGCGGCCGCTCCTCGAGCTTGCGCAGTGACTCGAGCGCCGCTTTCCTCTGCTCTTCGCCCCGGTAGAAGATCGCGGAGCGATACTGCGAGCCCTGATCGCAGAACTGGGCGTTCTTCTGGAATGGGTCGACGTTGCGCCAGAAAATGTCGAGGAGCTTCTCGTAGCTGATCTTCGACGGGTCGTAGACGACCTCGACCGCCTCGGCGTGCCCGGTGACGCCCGCCGAGACCTGCTCGTAGGTTGGGTTGTCGACCTGACCGCCGATATAGCCGGAGGTCACCACGGAGACTCCCGGGACGCCCTCGAAGGCCGTCTCCTCGCACCAGAAGCAGCCGCCGGCGAAGACGGCAGCGGCGCGCGGGGGCGCCGGCACCGCAAGTGAGACAAAAGCCGCCGTGAAAAGCGCGGCGAAAGCGATCCAGGAACGTGATCTCAAAATGGGCCTCCCTCGTCTGGAAGTACACTCTCCGACGGAAAGTAGATTCCGGGAGGCCCGTTCGGTTCAGGATTTCGCGGGAATCGGCGGGTAGGGCGCGAGAATTCCGACTATTTCTTGTTGGACCAGCTCTGCTTGACGACTTTCCACTGGCCGCTTTCTTCGGCCATCTGGATCGACCCGTAGTTCAACTCGCCGCCCGACTTCCCGGTTGCGGACAGCGTCGCCTTTTTCGTTTCGATCGTCAGATCGGTGAACTTGACGTCGGTGGGGGCCATCGCCTTCAGGAAGGCCATCGCCTGTTTCGGCTGCATCCCCATTTCCTTCGTCTGCGCGTCCATTCCCTTCGCCGACTCCGCCGTCATTCCCTTCTTGTAGGCCTCGTAGTCGCCGGCGGCCACGGTCTTGAGCAGCGCCCGGTACGCCTTCGCCTGCGGCGTGGCTTCGAGATCTTTGCCGCCGGCGAGCGCGGGCGCGAGAGCGAGCGAGAGGAAGAGGAGTACGAGGGCCGCCCGAGCAAGGGTTAGCATTTTCGAGGCTCCTTTG
>CAJDUI010000036.1_pt1 | contig 15613 bp, 12 predicted proteins | sample 7390031 | NCBI WGS metagenome assembly CAJDUI01 (sample SAMEA7055675, study PRJEB34461) | soil metagenome | biome: terrestrial ecosystem; feature: Peninsula; material: soil | place: Antarctica | collected 2016 | reverse complement strand
GCCAGCGCCATGGCCTTGTCCGCGTATCCGGCGACGACGTCGGGGCCACCGGACCGGAGGTCCGCGGTGCCGAGGGTTTCGAGACCCTTCGAAAACTCGGCGGCGGTCTGGTACCTGTCTTCCGGCTTGGTCCGAAGCGCTTTCAGCACGGCTTCCCGAACCGCCGGCGACAACCGGCCCTCGGGATCGGTCGAATCGAAGGGGAGCGGCGGCTGGTTGAGTCGGTTCGCGACGATCTCGTGGATGGTTTCGCCGCCGTAGGGACGGGCGCCGGTCAGGATCTCGTAGAGAACGATCCCGAACGAGAAGAGGTCGCTCCGGGCGTCGATCTTGGCGGACGAGGTCAGCTGCTCGGGTGACGAATAGCGCAGCTTTCCGATGAACTCGTCTGCCCCGGTCAACTCCTCCTTCGCCTGGGCGATTTTCGCGATCCCGAGGTCGATCAACTTCGCGCGGACGATGCCGTCTTCTTCGCGCGTCATCATGATGTTGTCCGGGGAGACGTCGCGGTGAACGACCCCTTTTCGGTGCAGGTATTCGAAAGCGGAGAGGCACTGCCGGGAGACATCCAGGGCGAGTGAGATCGGGAAAGGCCCGAACTCGCGGACCATGTCACGGAGATTGATTCCCTCGATGTACTCCATGACCATGTACGCGGTGTCTTCTTCGTCGATGAAAAAGTCGTGGAAGGCGACGATGTTCGTATGTCGGAGCCGCGTGGCGGTCTGAGCCTCCCGGAGGAATCGCTTGCGTTGCTCGGAGCTCTGCGCGACTTCGGGGCGCATGACCTTGATCACGCGCAGCTCGTTCAGGAGGCGGTGGCGGACCTTGTAAATCGCCCCCATCCCCCCCTCGCGTATCTTCGCGAGGACCTCGTATTTGCCCTCGAGGGAGCCGGGAGATGTACTCATGGGATTGGCGATTCGCCGGAAATATACCCGAAAGGACCGCGTGGTCCGGCCGCGGGGCGGCTCAAAAAAGATGTCCCGGCGCCTCGACAGCTGGTAGAGAATCCGCCATCAGGTTTGCGGTAATTCGCGGGTGTCGTCACATCAAACGGGAGAAGCGACGATCCTCTGGCTGAGGCGACGCGTCGAACGGCCGGGTCACTCGCGTCGGCGGGGACCGGGCCCGCAGCCACGCTCCCGAGCCGCCACGCCCGTTCATCCGTCCCTTGGAAATCCTTTCTCATGAGGTTTCAGATGCAGCGAAAAGCCGGCGTTCTCATCTCCTGTCTGCTCCTCCTTCTCGGCGCTCGGTCCGCTCTGGCGATCACCGTGACGAACCTCTCCTCGACGACACCGCAACAACTCGCGCAGCTGCTGGCGGGTCCCGGAGTCACGGTCAGCAACGTGACGTTCATCGGATCGACCCTCGCCGGGGGCACCTTCGCCGGAGGGCTCGCGGACGGGCTCGGTATCGACAGCGGCGTCATTCTGAGCTCGGGCGACGTCGCCAACGGCATCGGACCGAACAACGACGACGGAATCGGGACCTGTCACGAAAGGCCGGGAGACCCCGACCTGGATGCCATCCTGAACCAGCCGGGCGCGACCCAGGACGCGGCCGTCCTCGAGTTCGACTTCGTGCCGGCGACGAGCACCGTCAGTTTCCGGTACGTGTTCGCTTCCGAGGAGTACAACGAGTTTGTCGGCAGCATCAACGACATCTTCGCCTTCTTCATCGATGGTCAGAACGTCGCGCTCATTCCCAACACCACGACCCCGGTTTCCATCAACACCGTGAACCTGACCACCAACCCGACCTTCTACCGAAACAACGATCCGTCGGATCTCGGGACCCCCACGCCGTTCGGCACGCAGTTCGACGGCTTCACGACCGTTCTGACGGCGACGAGGACCCTGACGCCGAACGTCAGTCACCACATCAAGCTCGTCATCGCCGACAACGCCGACTGCATCCTGGATTCCGCGGTCTTCCTCCAGGCGGGGAGCTTCGTCGGACAACCGACCCTGACGATCTCCAAGAGCGCTCCCGCGTCCGCGACTCCCGGCTCGACCCTCACGTACACGATCAACTATGGAAACACCGGAACGCAGAACGCCACGAGCGTGGTCATCAAGGATTCCGTTCCGGCAGGAACTTCATTCGTTTCGGCGACGAATGGAGGGTCGCTGACGGAGGGAGGCGTCGTCGTCTGGAACATCGGCACGGTCAACGCCGGGGTGACGGCCCAGACCGTCTCTTTCACCGTCCAGGTCAACGCGACCTCCGGAACCATTACCAACAGCAACTACACGATCGAAGCCACGGGGATTTCCCCGGTTAGCGGTGCGGTGGTCAGCACCACCGTGACCGCCGTTTGTCCGGGAATTGCCCTCTCCCCCCCGGCGCTCGCGAATGGGGCCGAGACGACGTTCTATAGCCAGACGCTCGCCGCGTCGGGCGGAACGGCCCCTTACGTTTTCTCGGTGACGGCAGGAGCGCCGCCTCCCGGTCTGACTCTGTCGAGTGACGGAGTCCTCTCGGGAACTCCGACCTCGGGTGGGAGCTTCTCGTTCACGGCGATTGCGACCGACGCGAACCAGTGTTCGGGAAGTCAGGGCTACACCGTGACGATCTCGTCATCGGGCTGCGCCACGATCTCGTTGTCTCCTGCGTCGCTTCCGGATGGAACTCCGGGAGCTCCGTACAGCGCGACGATCCGGGGCGCCGGCGGGACAGCTCCTTACACGTTCTCTCTGCTGTCGGGGTCGCTGCCGACCGGATTGAGTCTCTCGGGCGGAGGCCTCCTCTCGGGGACGCCGAGCTCGGCGGGTACCTTCAGCTTTCGTATCCGGGCCCGAGACGCCAGCGGGTGCCTCGGCAGTCGCACCTACACGATAACGGTCGGCTGTTCGACGCTGACGTTGTCGCCGTCGGCGCTTCTTCCGGCGAGTGTGGGAACGGTCTACAGCCAGACGCTCACGGCCGCGGGGGGAGGGGGTCCCTACTCTTTCGCTGTGACGGCGGGGGCCCTTCCGGCGGGATTGGCCCTGTCTCCGGGCGGTGTCCTTGCCGGAACCGCAACCGGGACCGGGACCTTTTCGTTCACCGTGACGGCGAGCGAACCCGGAGGATGCACGGGGACCCGCGTCTACACGCTGGCCGTATGCCCGGTTCTCACGATCTCGCCCGCGGCGCTTCCCGCAGCGACTGCCGGCCTGCCCTACAGCCAGGCGCTCGGGAGTAGCGGAGGCACCGGGCCGTACGGATTCTCGGTGACAGGAGGGGCGCTGCCGCCCGGCCTCACGCTTTCGGGCGCCGGTCTGCTCTCGGGGACTCCCACGGCGCCCGGGACCTTCTCCTTCTCGGTGATGGCAACGGATGCGGTCGGCTGCCCCGGTGTCGCGAACTACCTGCTGACGGTGTGCCCGGTCCTGACGCTTTCTTCCGCCGCGCTTCCGGACGGCGCCGCGGTCGGGTTCGCTCCCGCCCGGCCTCGCTCTCTCTTCGGGCGGTGTGCTCTCGGGCACGCTGACGCGGAGCGGAACGTTCTCGTTCGAAGTGACGGCGACGGATCTGAACGGCTGCACGGGCCGTCGAACGTATGGCCTGCGGGTGACGGACGTCGCGCCCGCGATTACGAGCTTGCGCCTCTCCCCGGGAGCGGGTGACGGCTTTACGCTTTCGGTCACGGGGACCGGGTTTGTCTCCGGGGGCACGATCTTCGTCAACGGGGTGGCTTACCCGGCGACCTTCGTCTCGCCCACTCTCGTGACGGTCGCCCTGCCCGCCTCGGCCATTCCGCAGAACGGTTCGCTCACGGTGACGTTTACGAATCCCGGGCCGACTGGCGCGACGTCGAACCCGGCGAGCCTGACGTTCTGCACCGCGCCGGGAGCGCCACTCAATCCGACGATCCGGCCGTTAGGCAACCCGACGGGACCCCTGACGGCGACGGACTTCCTCGTGGTTGGCTGGCAGGCGCCGGCGACCGGGCCGCCGCCCACTTCCTACGAGTTTCGGATCAACGGCGGCCCCTACATGAGCGTCGCCGGGACGAGCGCGGTGGTGGATCCCCGCGGCAACAACGATCCGATCACGCTCCACGTGCGGGCGCGTTGCAACGACCAGGTGACGGGGCCGGAGGCGTCCAGTCCGACTTACTCGCTCGCGCCGCCAGTGGCCGACTTCACGTTCTCGGCGGCAAGGGTCGGAAGTCCCGTGACCTTCACGGACACGAGCTCGCCCCAGGCGACGAGCTGGCTCTGGATCTTCGACGACGGCGCTACCTCGACGGCCCAGTCGCCCACGCACACGTTCACCACCGCGGGTACCCACCGGGTCGCGCTAATCGCCTCGAATGGGTCTGGCACGAGCCAGCGGATCAAGGACGTGCCGGTGTCTGCGTCCACCGCGGGCGCGGGAGCGGTGACGGCCTCCACGCGGACCTTCGAGACGTCGGACGGGCAGCGCTGGCGGCTCTCGGAAGTGCCGGTTTCCGGCAGCGTGCCACTCTGGCTTCACATCGCGACCGATGAGGCGCAGGAAGCGATCGTGTACCTGAGATTCCTGGACTCGGGCGGTCGGTTGGTTCTGGAGCGGCGTCTCTCGATCGCCGGAAGTGAAAGTGCGGTCAACGACGTCGCCGCGTACGGCCTGGTGGGCCGCTATACGCTCGAGCTCGTTTCGAGTCAACGGATCGAAGCAGATCTCCGCCGGCCGCTCGACCTCGGAAGCAAGAGGAGCAAACCCGAATGACAGACCGTAGAGCGAACCGCTTGCGTGAGTGGACCGCCGTCTCGACTGCCCTCGCGCTTTTCCTGACGTGTTCGCCGCTTGCGGCGCACGCGCAGCTCGAATCCTCTCAGATGCCCGAGGCGCCCATCGAGATCGCCCACGATCCGCTGGCGTGCATGACGCCGGTTCTCGCGCCGGAGGTGGGCGCGGGTGTCACGCCGGAGACGGACTACGAAAAGGGCTACGTCTACTTCCGGGCCGCGGGCACCGAGGACTATTACTACGTGAAGATGGAAGGCCCGCCGACGACTCTGGCCGGCGTTCTGCCGCGGCCTCTTCCGGAGACGAAGGCCGTAGACTATTTCCTTCGCGCCTACGATCTGCGCCAGGCGTCCAGGCGCAAGGGGGACTGGACTCCCCCAGTCGTCCCCGGCACCTCCTGCAAGTCCCGCGGCGTTCCCGTAGGACCGCAAGGCGCTGGCCTTACGGTCGGTCTCATGCGGGAGGGGCAGAACCCGCAGCCGCCCGGCTTCAACAAGAAGGACATCGCTAAAGTCATCCTCGTCACCGGAGCGATCGTCTCGATCGCCGAGGCTCTGAAGAGTGGAGGGGCTTCGAGTGGAGGAGCAAGTGCGGGCGCCGCAAGCGCCGGGGCGGCCGGAGGCCTCTCCACCGTGGCGATCGTCGCGGGGGCTGCGGCCCTCGCTGGCGCCGGCATTGCGATCGCATCCGCGAACAAAGATGACCCGGCGACGAGAACTCCGACGCCGACGTCCACCCCGACGCCGACCCCGACGGTTGCGCCGCTGCGCTTCGTCCAGGCTGACGCGAGTTGGAGCGGGATGGGCGACGTGGACGTTCAGATCCTGAACCCGAGCGGGCAGGCGGTCGGCCAGACGATCCCGGCCGGTTGCGAGTCCACCGCGAACCGAACCGAACGAGTCGTTCTGCAGGGCGTTCTTCCCTCCGGAACTTACCGCGTCGTCCTCACGGGTCGGTCCTGCGGGGCGGGGACTCCCTCGACGATCAGTGCGATCGCATCGGTCCAGACCGACACCGGCGAACGATGCCCGAGCACCTTCGTGAGCGTCCCCGTTCCGGGCACGGTCACCGCCTGCCAGTTCAACCTGCCGTGACGTCTGGACGTTGTCGGGCGATGCTCGCGGCGGCGTGAAGTCGCCGGCTTTTTCTCCCGCGGACCTCGGACGCGCTTTCGAGGTGGCGCGCAACGCGCTTCGGACGGACTTTACGCGGACACGCGCCGCCGTCGTCGCGCTGGCGCTCGCGATGGCGATCGTGGTTTGCCTGACGACGCTCGTCGAACGCGGCCGCGCTCAGACGATCCGTTCACTCGAGCGGGCCGGTCTCAGCAATCTCTACCTCATCAACCGGGCCTCGGCCGCAAGCGACGGCGTGGCGCCCTCCCGGCTCACCTCCGAGGACGCGGATCGGTTGCGGCGGTTGACGGCCGCGAGGTCTGCGGGCTCGATACGGATGGGCCGGGGCGCTGTGACGGTGCGCGGCGCGCCCTTTTCGGCGCCGGTCTACGGCGTGTCCGGATCGCTGGCTGGGCTCTTCGGGATGCGGGCTCACCGGGGACGGCTTCTTGGTGACCTCGATCGGCAGCGGAAACTGCCGTACGCCGTGATTGGTGCCGAGCTCGCGAGGGAGAATCCGGCGGCTCGCGTCGGGAGCATTGTCACGATCGGCGGGCGCGGGTATGAAATCGTCGGCCATCTGGCCGAGTCCGAGACGGAGAGCGCGTCGGCGGGCGAAATTCCTTCGCTCGATTGGAATCGCGCGATCGTCGTGCCCCTGGGGGTCGAGCCGGGCTCGCGCGAGGAATCCGACGCCCGCTATCCGATCGACGTGGCCGTTCTGTCCTACGGCAGTCCCGCGGACGCGGATGAAGCGGCAGGTCTGGGTGTTTCGTTCGATCCCGCCCGTTTTCGGGACGGTCCTGTCGTGATCGCTTCCCCGTTCCAGACTCTGCGCCACTACAAGCAGACCCGGCGCACATTCGACCGCCTCGTCTGGCTCGTCGCGATGCTGACGGGCGCCTCCGCGGTGTTCGGCATCTCGAACCTTCTCTCCGCGTCGGTTGTTGCCCGGACACGAGAGATCGGCGTGCGGCGTGCAGTGGGGGCGCGGGCGCGGGACATCGTTCTGCAGTTCCAGCTCGAAGGGATTCTCCTCGGCGTCCTCGGAGGCGGCGCGGGACTGCTCGTCGGCCTGGCGATCAGCCTGCTCTCGATGGATCGGGCGGGAGGGGGCCGAACGCTTTCCGTGCTCTCGTTCTCCGCGCTCGCCGTGTCTTGCGTTGCGATCGGGATTCTTACGGGAATTCGCCCTTCCGCTCGCGCGGCGCGCATCGATCCGGCCGCTGCATTGCGCGACGGTTAGGAGGGGTCAGGTCTCCACTGAACGCTCAGCGCAAGCCGTGGCCGCACTGGTCCTGACACTTTGTACTCAAAGTGTCAGGTGGAGCCCTGACCCCCGTGCGCTCGCCTTTCTCCTGATGGCTTCGACGGCGACATCGATGGCGCAGGGCGCATCCCCGGAGTCCCTCAACGCGAAGCCGGCGCTCCTCACGATCGGAGCCGCGCTCCGGAGCGCGCTCTCGCGCAATCCGGACCTTCTGAACAGCGCGGACTTTCTTGCATCTGCAGAGTGGAACGAGCGAGCCGTTCGATCGACGTTCCTGCCTCAGATCATCCCGTTCTTTTCGGCCGAGAAAAGCGACGAGACGGGGGAGCACACCGACAGCTATGGTCTCTTCGTCTCGGAGCAGTTTCCGTTCGGGACAGCGCTCGAAGGTCAGGCGATCGTGAACCGCCAGCCACACGCGCCCGGAGGGGAATCGCACGTCGCCGATTATCGACTTACCCTTCGGCAGCCTTTTCTCCGGGGAGCCGACCCCGCGGTGTCGGCGGAACCGCTCCGGCTGGCGAAACGCTCGACGCACGCTCAGTCGCGCGCGCTCGAGGTCGTAAGGAGGCGAACGGTACTCCTGATCTACCAGACCTATCTCGGGGTCGCTCGTCAGGAGGAGGCAGTGAAGCTCGCGACGGATCGGGTGAAGCGAGCCCGTGAGCTCACGGAGTTTTCCCGCGCGCGTTTCTCCGCCGGAAGTGTCTCGCGGCTGGACGTGCTTCGGGCTGAGCAGCAGGAAGCCTCCACCGTGGTCACGAGGAACGACGCGGAGAATTCGCTGAACGACCTCCGCGATTCGTTGCGCCGGACCGCCGGACTCACCGAGAACGAGCCGTTCACGATCGAAATGCCGCGCGACATCCCTCTTTCGGAGCCCGATCTCGTCGACGCGTTGGGTGAGCGGATGGACCTTCGTCCGGAAGCGCTCGAGGGGAGGGACCAGGTCACGGACGCGGAGTTTTCTCTTCGAATCGCGAAGAGCCTTCAGCTCCCGTCGCTGAACGGGTTTCTCCGATACGAGGCGTCCGGCGGCGGCCGGAGCGCCGGCGACGCCCTCCATCCGCGGAATCCCGCGCTCGTCTTCGGCTTGAGCTCCCAGTACGGTCTGAACGGCACGGTGCTCCACGCGCAGAAGCGTCAGGCTGAGATCGAGCTCGCCCTTCGAAAGCGAAACTTCCTTCTCCTGGGAGACGACTTCGCCCGGGAGATCCGCCGGGCGTACCGGCGTCTCGAGGCACTGAGGCGCAACCACGAGATCGCGGCCGCGAACGAGCAGGTCGCCCTGCTGCAGGCGGAAGTCGCGCGGCTGCGGTTCGAAAAAGGGCTCTCCGACAACTTCAACGTCGTGGATGCGGAAAATCTGCTGAACTCCGCGCGGCTCTACGAGCTCGATTCCCGCGTCAGCATCCTGCTCGCCGAGCTCGATTGCCTGTATTCTTCGGGCCGGCTTCTCGTGAAGCCCTTTCTGGAACTGCCGTGAGCGCCGTATTTCCTTCCCTTCGGGAAGCAGTCCGCCGTGCCGCGGATTCGCGGCGCGTGCGGCCCGCTCTGCTCGTGTTCGCGGCCGGGCTCCTGTTGCTCCTCGGGCTCTTCCTCCTCGGCACGCGTGGAGAGAGACCGGGAGAGTTCGTCGTGCGGCAAGGCACGCTCGAGCCGACTGTCCCGCTCGTGGGCACGCTCGCTCCCGCTCGGTCCGACTCCTACGGCGCCATCGTCCCGGGCGTCGAGTTGAAGATCCTGTGGCTCGTCGAGGAAGGCAGCCTCGTCGCTTCCGGTGATCGTCTCCTCCAGCTCGATCCCGCTCCTTTCCAGAAGGAGCTCGAAGTTGCCCGGGCCCGCGCACGGGAGCTCGACACCGAGGCGGAGCAGGCGCGCCTGGCCCTCGCGGCCCTGCGTCTCAAATCGACCGGCGAGGTCCAGGAAGCCCGGCTGTCCACCGAGAATTCGGAACGCGATCTGTCGGCGTTCGTCAATACGGGTGCGCCGCTCACCGCGCGGGAGTCCGAACACGATCTCGCTCAAAGAGAGCGGGCGCTCGAGGAGGCGCAGGAAAAGCTCGCCGGCCTGGAGCCTTTCGTCGAAAAAGGCTTCATCTCGCAGGAGGAGTATCGCGGCGCAAGATCCCGGCGCGACCAGGCCGTCGCCGACCTCCAGCTCGCTCGTGCCCGGCACGCCGCGCTCGTTCAGCAGACCAACCCCGACCGCATCCGCCGGAAGCTCGACGAAACCGCGAAGGATAAAGCGCAGCTCGCGCTCCTTCGGGAGCGGACACGCGTGTCGGTCGCACAGGCGGAAGCCGCGGTTCGATTGAGCACGATACGGTTGGAGGAAGCCACCCGGCAGATGGCCGAGGCCGAAAAGAAGATCGCGTGGTGCACGGTGACCGCCCGTGCCCCGGGCCTCGCCGTTCACAGCGATGTCTTCGATCGGACCGGCGAACGGCGCAAGCTCCGGATCGGCGATTCCGTCTGGGGCGGAACGACCGTCGTCACGCTGCCCGACCTCACGCGGATGGTGGTCCACGGCCGGGTTCCTGAATCGGAGATCCATCACCTCGCTGCGGGCGAGCGGGCGAGCGTCGAGCTCGACGCGTTTCCGGAGCGGAGGCTGACGGGAGTTCTTCGCTACATCGGGAGCGTCGGTGCCTCAGAAAAAAACGAATCGCGCTCCTTCCCGGTGACGATCTCGCTCGACCAGAACGATCTCCGATTCCGGCCCGGCATGGTTGCCCGATGTTCGATCCGCGGCGCTGCCGTGCCCGACTCCGTCTTCATCCCGATCGAGGCAGTTCACAGCGACGATCGGGGGTCGTTCGCGTGGGTGGCCTCGCCGTTCGGAAGCACTCGCGCGCGTCGGATCATCGTCGGGAAGACCACGAGGACCTTCGCGCAAGTCCGGGAGGGACTCCGGGCGGGCGAGCGGGTCCGGATCGCGCAAGCGGAGTAGGCCGCGGGACGCCCCCCCCGGTCGGAACGACGACGACCCCGGACTGCGGACTGCTACCCGAGCGCCTGGGCCAGGTCTTCCACCAGATCCTCGGGGTTCTCGAGCCCCACCGAGAGCCTCAGGAGGTTTTTCGGCGTCGTTGACCGCGGCCCCTCGCTCGAGGCTCGGTGCTCGATCAGACTCTCGGGGCCGCCGAGGCTCGTCGCGTTGACGAAGAGCTTCGTTCGAGACGTGGCGGCGATCGCTTTCTCGGCCCCCCCGCGAACCCGAAAGGAAAGCATCCCGCCGAACCCCTTCATCTGGCGTCTTGCGACGGCATGCCCGGGATGGCCCGGCAGTCCGGGGTAGTGGACGGCTTCTACAGCGGGGTGCGACGCGAGGAAGAGTGCAACCGCCGACGCGTTGGCCGAGTGCCGCTCGACGCGGCAGGGGAGCGACCGGAGGCCCCGGAGGACGAGCCACGAGTTGAAGGGCGCCGCGACCGCGCCCTGAATCTCGCGGACTCGACGCACGGAGTCGAAGAGAGCGTCCCGGCGCTTGCACACGACCGCTCCGCCCTGGACGTCGCCGTGGCCTCCCATGTACTTCGTCGTCGAGTGGAGCACGAGGTCCAGCCCGAGGTCGAGCGGCCGCTGCGCGATCGGGGTCGCAAACGTATTGTCGACGAGCGAGAGCGCCCCCGCCCTTCGCGCGAGGTCCGCGACGGCGGCGAGGTCCACGATCTTGAGCAGGGGATTCGACGGGCTCTCGGCCCAAACGAGGCGCGTTGCTGGTCTCAGGGCCGCGGAGAGCGCGGCGAGGTCGGACATGTCTACGATCGTCCACTCCATCCCCCAGCGCGGCATGTACTCGGCGGCCATCGCGTGAAACTGGTAGTAGACGTCGTCGGGAAAGACGACGTGGGAACCGGCCGGCAGAGATTGGAGGACCGCCGAACCCGCCGCGACTCCCGAGGAGAAGGCCAGCGCCGCCTCGCCCCCCTCGAGAGCCGCGAGCGCGGTCTCGAGCCGGTCCTGGGTCGGATTGCTGTACCGCGTGTAGATGTGGCCGCCGAGCGTCACGGAGGCGGGCCCGAGCTCGTAGTTTGTGGAAAGGTGGAGCGGGGGAGCGACCGAACGGGTGACGGGGTCGCGGTCTCCACCCGCGTGCACCGCGATCGTTTCGATTCTCACGAACGGGCCGCTGCGACGCGCCCCCGTTTGTCCCGCGCGGTGGAAGCTTTTCGCCCCGCCGCGACGCCGTACACGGGCGCGCACCAGCTCCGGTATTTCGGCCGCTGGCCGCGAACGACCTGGAAGTAGACCTCTCGGATCGCCGTCGCAATCGGTCCGATCCGGCCGGTGCCGACGGGGCGGTGGTCCACCCGTGTCACCGCGGCGATCTGAACTCCGGTGCCGACGAAGAACGCCTCCTCAGCCACGTAGAGCTCGCTGCGGTCGATCGAGCGCTCGACGACCGTCGTGTCGAGCTCGTTCGCGAAGAGGTCGATGACCGTGCGGCGCGTGATCCCCTCGAGGATGTTGTCCGTGATCGGCGGAGTGATGACGACGCCGTTGCGAACGAGAAAGAAGTTTGCGGCGGACCCCTCGGAGATGTGTCCGTCCGCGTTCAGAACGATGGCTTCGTCGAAGCCGGCGCGCATCGCCTCGGACTTGGCGAGCGCCGAGTTGACGTAGGAACCCACGATCTTGCCGCGCGCCGGGATCGCGTTGTCGTCCACGCGGCGCCACGAGGAGACCGTTGCGTGGGCCCCCTCTTCGTTCTCGATGTACCGGCCGTACGGGAGCGCAACGATCGACACCTCGGGAGTGAGGTCGTGCAGCCGCACGCCGACGGTCTCGTCCGCGTAGAAGGCGAGTGACCGCGCATAGCAGTCCTCGTGGTAATCCTCCGCGCGGAGGAGCTCCATGAGGGCGGCCGTCAGCTCCCTGGGGCCGAGGGAAAGCTCCATCCCAATCATCTTTCCGGACTCCAGAAAGCGTCGGTAGTGGTCCTCCGGCCGGAAGACGAAGAGCTCTTCCTCTGCGGCGTTCCAGTAGCCTCGAATTCCGCTGAAAACTCCCGTCCCGTAGTTCAGGCCGTGGGTCAGGACTCCGACTTTGGCTTCGGAGTAGGGGACGCGCCGTCCCCGGAAGAAGGCGAACTTCGGTAGAGCCATATGCCCCCCTGGGGTCAGGTTGGAGGCCTGACCGTACGAGTGTATCGCTGGCTCGCCGCGCCGGCTCAAAGGGCTCAAGGGGCCAATCGTGTATTCCTGTATTCCTAACCCTTCGTGCGCGCGAACTCCTTCATGTAGCCGACGAGGGCCTCCACGCCCTTCTTCGGAAACGCGTTGTAGATCGACGCGCGGATGCCGCCGACCGACCGGTGGCCCTTCAGACCCGAGAAGCCCTCCTTTCCTGCACCCGCGAGGAACTCCTTTTCGAGGTCCTCGGTCGGGAGGCGGAAGGCCACGTTCATGTTCGACCGGCTGCCCGGCTTCGCGTGCGGCCGGTAGAAGCCGCCGGACGAGTCGAGCGCGTCATAGAGGATCTTCGCCTTCTCGGCGTTTCGTCGTCCGATCGCTTCGAGACCGCCTTCCGCGAGCATCCACTGGACGATGAGCCGCACCATGTAGATCGCGAAGACGGGGGGCGTGTTGTAGAGCGAGTTGCTCTCCGCGTGGGTGTTGTAGTCGAGCATCGTCGGGAGGGTCTTCGGACTCCTCGCGAGGAGGTCCTCGCGGAGGATCACGAGGGTCACACCTGCCGGGCCGAGGTTCTTCTGCGCGCCCGCATAGAGGAGCGCATACTTGCCCATGTCGATCGGGCGGCTGAAGACGTCGGAGGATGCGTCCGCGACGAGCGGCACGGTCCCGGCGTCCGGCTCCTTTGCCCACTCGGTTCCGTAGATCGTGTTGTTCGTCGTGAAGTGGACGTACGCCGCCCCCGGATCGAGCGTGAGCTCCGACTGCTCCGGGATCCGCGCGAAGCCCTCCGACTCCGTCGTGGCGGCGATCGACACCCCGCCGACCTTCTTCGCCTCCTTGACGGCCTTCTTCGACCAGGCGCCGGTCACGACGTAGTCGGCGGAGCGGTCCGCCGCGAGGAGGTTCATCGGAACCATCGAGAACTGCAGCGACGCGCCGCCGCCGAGAAAGAGAATCCGATAGTTCGGAGGGACCGACGCGAGGCGACGGATGTCCGCGACCGCGCCCTCGAGGATCTCCTCGAACGTCTTCGATCGGTGGCTGATCTCGAGGATCGACATCCCCGCGCCGGGCAGCACGAAAAGGTTGCGCTGCGCCTCTTCGAGGACGGGCTCGGGCAGGACCGCCGGTCCCGCACCGAAGTTGAAAATGCGCTCGGTCATCGTGTCGTCCTTTCTCCCGGATGCCGCGCCGACGGCTCCCTGAACGGTCAGGACGGCAGTATAGAAAACCGGCCGAAGCCGCGAGGCCGGTAGATTCGGAAGTCCTTTCGGTCGAGAGTGAAGACCCGGGGGATCCGTTCCCGCTCCGCGACGCAAACGAGAGCGGCGTCGGCCAGGTCCATCGGCAGATCACGGTACTGACTCACGAGCTGCCGCATGCGGGGAATATCGGCGGGTGTCAGTTGCGCCAGAAGCACTGAACCGTTCTCGAGGAGTTCCCAGAGAGCGTCCTGAGCCTTCCACGAAAAGTTGAGAAGATGCATGGCCTCCGTCACGGCTGGCCAAACGACCAGCGGCGGCCGTTTCAGAGAGCGGAAGACTTCCGAACAGGGCTCGTGGAAGGCGTCGCTCCCGTGAACGATAGCCACGAGCGGACCCGCGTCGACGAGAATCAACGCGAGCGCGCTTTCTTCGACAGGATCTCGCGAACCTTCGCGCCGGTGTTCACAGAAAGATCCCGTGGCCCTCCCGATACGCAGCCGATGAGGTGAACGGACCGTTCATACGGCGTCCTCTTGTCCTCACCCAGCTCCTTCTCGGCCGCGAGCACGATCGCCTGCCGGATCACCTCCGATTTGGTGCGACCTTTCTCTCTCGCGAGTTGCTCGACGAGTCTCTCCGTTTTTCGGTCCAGCCGAACGCTCGTGGGCATTCTCGCCTCCTGTAGGACAGAATTGTACTACAGCGCGAGCAGCGAGACCTCGAAGATGTCGGAGGTGCTGTTCTCGATGTCCCGCAGCACCGCCGCCGCCGGTGCCTGGTTCAGGTGGATCCGCGCGACCGCCGCTTTCGCGCCGTCGAAGACGACGTTCTCGGTCTCCTGCACGTTGATGCCCGCCTGCTTGATCCGGTCGAAGACCGCGGCCAGGACCCCGACCCGGTCGCAGTGGCGGACGACGAGCAGATGGGTCGCCGGCGACTTCTTCGCGAGGTTGACGACGTTCGGCGCCCGGCCGGTCTCTTTGTACTCGCGCACTATCCGCACGGTCTCCGCTGCGATCGCCTCCTGGGCCTGGTCGGTCGAAGCGCCGATGTGGTGCGTGCCAACGACGCCGGGGATCTGAAAGATCGGCGCCTCGACGGACCCGGAGCCTCCGGAAGGCTCGCCCTCGAAGACGTCCAGACCCGCGCGAATGCCGCGCTCGCTCACGGCGTGCTCGAGCGCCGCGTGGTCCACGACCTCCGCCCGGGACGTGTTGATCAGGAAGGCTCCGGCCCGCATCGCGCCGAAAAACTTCTCGCCGATGAGCTTCGTGGTGTCCGGCTTCAGGGCGACGTGAACGCTCACGACGTCCGCGTCCGCGGCGACCTGGAAGATCGAGTCCCTGCGCTGGATGCCGAGTTGACTTGCCCGGTCCTCCGTGAGGCTGCGGCTCCACGCGACGACCGGCATGCCGAACGCGCGCGCGCGCGGGATCATCTCGCGTCCGATCCCTCCGACGCCGATGAGCCCGAGCGTGCGGCCGTAGAGTCCTCTTGCCCGCGCGTACTCCTTCTTGTTCCACACGCCGCGCTCCAGGTCGCGCGCGTTGTCGGGGATGCGGCGATCGAGCGAGAGGATGAGACCGAAGGCGAGCTCCGCCACGGCGATCGAGTTCTTGCCGGGGCAGTTCGCGACGGAGATGCCCCGTTCCGACGCCGCTTCGACGTCGATCGTGTTGTAGCCCGCCCCCGCGCGGACGACGAGCGAGAGGTGCCCCGTCTCGAGCATCGGGCGGGTCACGCGCGTCGAGCGGACGACGAGCACCTCCGCTCCGCTCGACTCGAGGGCCCCGGTGAGCGCGTCGTCCTTCGCGTCCGGCTGGTAAAGGACCTCGAGTCCCGCGTCGGCGAGTCCCCGCAAACCGGAGTCCTCGAACTTGTCCGCGACGAGCACCTTCATGGAGAACCGATTCTATTGAGTCCTAGATCTCGTGGATCAGCAGGCCGTCGCGGAGCTTCGGCTCGAACCACGTCGATTTGGGAGGCATGATGCCATCCGCGTCGGCGATCCGCATGAGGTCTTCGATCGAGACGGGGAAGAGCGAGAAGGCGGCGGCGGCGCGCCCCTCGTCCACGGCGCGCTCGAGAGCCACAGTCCCGCGTCCCCCTCCGACGAAGTCGATCCGGGGATCGGTTCGGATGTCGTGGATTCCGAGGA
>CAJDUI010000018.1_pt1 | contig 15749 bp, 9 predicted proteins | sample 7390031 | NCBI WGS metagenome assembly CAJDUI01 (sample SAMEA7055675, study PRJEB34461) | soil metagenome | biome: terrestrial ecosystem; feature: Peninsula; material: soil | place: Antarctica | collected 2016 | reverse complement strand
CCGCGACCGCGACCGCGAACCTTTCACGTAACTGCCTGGACTTCACTTCCCGTTAACACGAGGAGGGCTTTCAGCAATATCAGGACCAAACGGGAGGAGACGGTCGAGGAAGCGGTCGGGGAGGCGGGTCTACTCGTCCTCGCTCAGAAACGGCGTCGCTTTCGGTGCGCCTTTGGCTTTTGGACTCGGCGACATTGAGTCCGACCCGGTGACGGGTAGCTCCGCCTGCGCCTCCTCCTCGCCGTCCTCGGGCTCCGCGAGCTTCGCGACGGCGACGACGCGGTCCCCCTCATCGAGGTTGATCAAGCGCACGCCCTGCGCGGCGCGGCCAGTCTCGCGGATGTCCCTGACCTTGATGCGGATGAGCATCCCGCTCTGGGTGATCAGGAGCAGCTGGTCGGCATCGGTCACCGATTTGATGCCGGCGACCGGCCCGTTCTTTTCCGTCACCTTGATGTTGATGACTCCCGACCCGCCGCGCCCCTGGAAGCGGTACTCGGACGCCTCCGAGCGCTTGCCGTAGCCCTTCTCGGTGACCGTCAGGAGGTGCCCGTGCTCCTCGACGACTTCCATCTCGACGACGTAGTCTTCCTTCTTTTTCAGGTCGATGCCCCAGACGCCCGTCGTGTCGCGCCCGGTCGGCCGCACGTCGGTTTCCGCGAAGCGGATGCCCTGACCGAGGTGGGTGCCGATGAAGATCTGCCGCGTGCCGTCGGTGACTCGCACCGAGAGAAGCTCGTCCCCCTTCTCGATGTTGATCGCGATGATCCCGCCGGAGCGGACATTTGCGTACGCGGCGAGCGCGCTTTTCTTCACGAGCCCCTGACGCGTCGCGAACACGAGGTGCTGATCCTCGGGGAAGTCCTTCGTGGACGCGAGCGCGACGACGCGCTCGTTCGGGTCGAGGTTCAGCAGATTGACGATCGCCTTTCCGCGCGTCGCGGGGCCGAGCTGGGGCACTTCGTAGACCTTGATCCAGTGCATCCGGCCGCGCGATGTGAACGCGAGGATGTACGCGTGCGTCGAAGCGACGAAAAGGTGCTCGACGACGTCCTCTTCCTTCGTCGTCGCGCCGACGCGACCCTTGCCCCCGCGTCGCTGGGCGCGATAAAGCGACAGGGGAGAGCGCTTGACGTAGCCGCCCCGCGACACCGTGATCACCATGTCCTCTTCGACGATCAGGTCCTCGATCCCGATGTCGGAGGCCTCCGCGACGATCTCGGTGCGGCGTGCGTCGCCGAAGAGCTTCTTCGCCTCCTGGAGCTCCTCGACGATGATGTCGAGCACGAGCTGGTCCGAGGCGAGGATCTCCTTCAACCGGACGATGAGCGCGAGGACTTCCCGGAACTCCGCGACGATCTTGTCGCGTTCGAGCCCGGTCAGCCTCTGCAGGCGCATGTCGAGGATCGCCTGGGCCTGGATCTCGTCGAGCCGGACGACCTCTTCCGTCTTCCCCTTCGCCGCCGGCTCCGGCATCGTCATCCCGGTAAACCTCTCGAGTCCCGCACGCGACATCGAGATCTCCGAGATGAGCCGCTCCTTCGCCTCCTTCGGGTCCTTCGAAGCGCGAATGATCCGTATGACCGCGTCGATGTTCGCGAGCGCCAGCGCAAGCCCACGGAGGAGGTGGGCGCGCTCCTCCGCCTTCTTGAGTTCGAACTGCGTGCGGCGGATAACGACCGACTTGCGGTGGTCGAGGAAATGCCGGAGCAGGTCGAGGAGCGGAAGGACCTTCGGCTGGTTGTCGACGATCGCGAGGAAGATGATCCCGAACGTGGACTGCATCGGCGTGAGCGCGTAAAGCTGATTCAGCACGATCTGGGCGTTCTCGCCGCGCTTCAGCTCGACGACGACACGGATCCCCTCGCGGCTCGACTCGTCCCGCAGGTCGGAGATCCCCTCGATCTTCTTGTCGTTCACGAGCTCCGCGATGCGCTCGACGAGCCTTGCCTTGTTGACTTGGTAGGGGATCTCGATGATGACGATGGACTCTTTCTCACCCCGCGCCGCTTTCTCGATGACGGCGCGCGCGCGCACCTGAACGATCCCGCGGCCGGTCTTGTACGCCTCGCCAATTCCGGTCGCGCCGTGAATGAACGCGGCGGTGGGGAAGTCGGGACCCGGGAGCTTGCGCATGAGCTGCGCGAGAGTTGCGAGGGGATTGCGAATGAGCTCGATCGTCGCGTCCACCACCTCGCCCAGATTGTGGGGCGGAATGTTGGTCGCCATGCCGACGGCGATTCCGGAGGAGCCGTTCACGAGGAGGTTCGGGAACTTCGCGGGAAGCACGGTCGGTTCGACGAGCGACCCGTCATAGTTCGGGACCCAGTCAACGGTTTCCTTGTCGATGTCGTCCCCGATCAACTCCGACGCGAGGCGCGTGAGCCGCACTTCGGTGTATCGCATCGCGGCCGCGTTGTCGCCGTCGATCGAGCCGAAGTTGCCCTGCCCGTCGACGAGCGGATACCGCATGGAGAATTCCTGCGCCATTCGGACGATCGAGTCGTAGACGGAGCCCTCTCCGTGAGGGTGATACTTGCCCAGCACGTCACCGACGATGCGCGCGGATTTCTTGTATGGCTTGTTGTGGAAGTTGTTCTGCTCCCACATGCCGAACAGACAGCGGCGATGGACCGGCTTCAACCCGTCGCGTACGTCCGGGAGGGCCCGGCCGATGATGACGGACATCGCATAGTCGAGATACGAGCGCCGGACCTCGTCCTCGATCGTGACGGGGATTTTGTCTTCGGGTGTCAGGAGATTGGAGCTCATAGCGTGATCACCCTGTCATTCCGAGGGCGGAGGGCCCGAGGCTGGTTCCCCGGGAGAGCTCCAGATCCCTCGCTGCGCTCGGGATGACAGGAGGGAAGTCTCGGGATGACAGGGGGGAAGCCTCCTCAAATATCCAGATTCCTCACGTTCAGCGCGTTCTTTTCGATGAACTCGCGCCGCGGCTCGACCGCGTCGCCCATCAGAACGGAGAACACTTCGTTCGCCTCGACGCCATCCTCGATCGCGACCTGGAGGAGCCGTCGCGTTTCCGGGTTCATGGTCGTCTGCCAGAGCTGCTCGGGATTCATCTCGCCCAGCCCCTTGTATCGGTTGATGACGAGTCCCTTCTTCGCGGACTCGTAGATCGCGTCCACGACGGCAGTGAGGGTGTAATGCCGCTCGCTGTCTCCGTTCCGGGTTACGACGTAAGGCCCATCGAGGAAGCCGCCGATCGTCTTTGCGAGCTCGCGGACGCGTTTCATCTCATACGAGGCGATGAACTCTGCGTCGATGCACGTTGTGCGCAACACGCCGCTCACGCGACGGACGATCTTGAGCGCCCAGCCGGAGTGCTCCTCGTCGGCCTCGACTTCCGCCTTCTCGACGTCGAAGGCGCGAACCGCGCGGGCGAGGTCCTGGAGGCGCTTCTCGTCGGCGAAGTCCGTCTTGGCGAGGATCCCGCGGTCGAGGAGTGCACGCACGACGCCCTCCGGCACCCCGCGGGTGGCAAGGCGCGCGACGTGGCCGCGGTACTCCTCCATCTTTTCGAGGAGCGCCACGAGCTTCGCGCCGGACGAGGCCGCGCCGGACATCTCCGAGGCAAGCGAACGGTCCTCGCCGATGCGGGCGAGGAGGAACTTCGACATTTCCTTCTCGTCCTTCAGGTACGTCTCCTTTTTTCCCTCAGCGACTTTGAAGAGCGGCGGCTGCGCGATGTAGAGAAAACCCTTGTCGATCACGGCCTGCATGTGGCGATAAAAAAAGGTCAGAAGCAGGGTTCTTATGTGACTTCCGTCAACATCCGCATCGGTCATTACGATCACCTTGTGGTACCGGACTTTGGAGGAGTCGAAGTCCTGTGCGATGCCGGTGCCGAGTGCCGTAATCAGGGTGCGGATTTCGGCGGACGCAAGCATCTTGTCGAGCCGCGCCTTCTCGACGTTCAGGATCTTGCCCCGCAGCGGCAGAATCGCCTGGAACTTTCGGTCGCGCCCCTGCTTGGCGCTGCCGCCCGCGCTGTCCCCCTCGACGATGAAGAGCTCGGAAAACGCGGGGTCTTTTTCCTGGCAGTCGGCGAGCTTGCCGGGGAGGGACGAGGAGTCGAGGGCGCCCTTCCTTCGGACGAGCTCCCGAGCCTTGCGGGCGGCCTCCCGCGCACGCGCCGACTCGACGATCTTCTCAACGATGCGGCGCGCGATCTTCGGGTTCTCCTCGAGGTATGAGCCGAGCTTGTCGTAGACGACCTGCTGGACCCATGTCTTGACTTCGGAAGAGACGAGCTTGTCCTTCGTCTGCGATGAAAACTTTGGGTCGCGCACCTTCACCGAAACGACCGCGGTCAGTCCCTCGCGGCAGTCGTCGCCCGAGAGGGTCGTCTCCTTCAACGACTTCGCGAGCCCGCTCTGCTCCGCGTAGCGCTGGAGCGCGCGGGTCAGCGCGGTCTTGAAGCCCTCCAGGTGCGTTCCGCCGTCCCGGTTGTTGATCGTGTTCGTGAACGTGTAAAGCGTCTCGGAGTAGCCGTCGTTCCACTGGAGCGCGATCTCAACCCGTTCCTTGTCGGCGTCTTTCTTCAAGTCGCCGGTTGCCCCGCGAACGTCCTGGAAGAAAATTACCTTGTCGTTGATCGGTTGCTTTGCCTTGTTCAGGTGCTCGACGAAAGTGCGAATCCCCCCCTCGTACGCGAAGTCGTGCTTCTTGTCGGTCCGCTCGTCGTGAATCGAGATCGCGACGCCGGGGTTCAGGAACGACAGTTCGCGCAGCCGCTGGGAGAGGCTGTCGAAGTGGAACTCGGTGACGGAGAAGATCTCCGGGTCGGCCCAGAAGGTGATCCGCGTACCGGTCTTGCGAGAGGTTCCGGTCGTGCGGATGGGCGCCATCGGCACGCCGCGCTCGTACGTCTGCACCCAGACCTTTGCCTCGCGGCGGACTTCGACCTCGAGTCGTTTCGAAAGCGCGTTCACGACCGAGACGCCCACTCCGTGCAGGCCTCCCGACACCTTGTACGAGTTGTCGTCGAACTTTCCGCCCGAGTGAAGGTCCGTCAAGATGATCTCGAGCGTCTCGCGCTGGTGCTCTTTGTGCATCCCGACCGGGATGCCGCGTCCGTTGTCCTCGACCGTAACGGAGTTGTCGGCGTGAATCGTCACTGCCACGGTATCCGCGTGGCCGACCTGCGCCTCGTCGATCGAGTTGTCGACGAGTTCGAAGACCATGTGGTGCAACCCGGAGAGATCGTCGGTATCGCCGATGTACATCCCGGGCCGCTTGCGGACGGCCTCGAGCCCTTTGAGGAGCTTGATCGAGTCGGTGGTGTAAGCGGTGGTCATATCCCCTTCGTGTCCGTTCAGACGACCGATGCCGCGCGGGTTCCGCCGCCGACGGCGCGGCCGCCCGCGATCGGAAGAACCGTCGCGGCAACTCCCCGGAACCTCGAGGGATCCGATGCCGTTGTCAGGATGACCGTCGCGCCTTCCGGTAGCCCCGCAAAGAAGCCATCGAGCGATCGTGCCGAAAGACCGGCGTCGAAGTCGTCGACCCCGAAGAGGGGTGGTTCGCCCGCCGCGTCCCGGACCACCCGCCACTCGGCGAGTTTCGCAAGGGTCACGATCCGGTGCATTTCGCCGGCCGAAGCGCGGTTTTCGATCGGCCGTCCGCCCCGCCTCCAGACGAGGTCGTCGCGGTGCGGACCGGCCAGGGTGCGGCCGCGTAGAAGTTCCACCGAAAGGAGATCGTCCAGGGTCTTTTTCAGGTCTGAACCCTCTTCGACTGAATAACTTAAGGAGATGTCGGCGTATTCCGGGCCGGCACCCTGTGACAGCTCCTGAAAGGCCTCTCCGAAGAGCTTCAAGGCCTCCCGCCGGTGGCGCCGGACCGTCTCTCCGGCGATTGCCAGTTCCTCGGTCCAGGCCTCGAGCTCGGCCTTCGCGGGAAGGGCCGTCGAGGGGGCGGGCGGCTCCCCCCGCCGGAATGGCTGAATCCGCCCCAGGAGGGCGTTCCGCTCGCGAAGGGACCGCTCGTAGCGAACGAGATCGGCGCCGGCGGCCGGGCGGGCCCCGAGGACGAGACGGTCGAGGAACCGGCGACGCTCCTCGGGCGGCCCGGCGAGAAGCGCGCGGTGCTCCGGCGCGAGGAAGACGGCCGGGGCGAGGGACGAGGCGTCCCGGAAGGAGATCTCCTTCCCGGCGCGGTGGAAGCGGCGGCCGATCCCGGCTGCCCACAGGACGGAAAGGTCTTCGGTCGCGAATCCCCGCCGGACCTTCGCGCTGACCCGGAAGCTCTCACCGTCCTCGGACATCTCCGCGGGACTCGCCTTCCGGAACGAGCGCTGGCCGCAGACGAGCGCGACTGCTTCAAGGAGGTTCGTCTTACCCTGGCCGTTCTCACCGAAGACGAGGTTCCAGCCGGATCCAAAAGAGACGACGTCGGGAGCGAGGTTGCGGAAGGACTGAGAAGTCAGCTCGAGAAGGCGCAAGGTCTTTCCACGGCGCGGGTGCGGAGGGGCGTCCTCACAGGCGCATCGGCATGACGACGTAGAGGTAGCGTGCGGCGCCTTCGATGCCCCCCTCGGGATGGCAGATGCACTGCGTGTTTTCGTCTTTGAGTTCCAGGCGTACGTTTTCCGTCTCCGACTCGTCCAGAAAGTCGAGCAGGTACTGGGCGTTCAGGCCGATCGAGAGCGGCTCCGCGTCGTATCGGACGTCCAGCGTCTCGGTCCCCTCGCCGAGCTCCTGGCTCGCGGAGTTGATCGTGAGGAGATCTTTCTCGAAAGAGAGCCGCACGCCCCGTGCGCGCTCGGGCGAGAAGAGCGCGACGCGCCGGATCGCGGATTGGAACGCCGTCCGGAGGACGACGGCGACCTTGTCGTTCCCTTTGCCGAGGATCTTTTCGTAGTCGGGAAAGTTGACGTCGAGAAGCCGCGCGATCAGCTGACGGCTTCCGACCCGGAAGAGAAGGTGGTTTTCGGAGTGGCGGATCTCGAGGTCGCCCGTGCCGTCCATCTTCAGGATCTCGGCGAGAGCCTTCTTCGGGATGAGGACGTTCGGAAGCGTCCCCTTCGCGTTCTCCTTCGTGAAGTTTACGAGCGCCAGGCGATGCCCGTCGGTCGCTACGAGCTCGAACTCCTTGCCCTTGTCCTTGAGCAAAGCTCCCATGAGCTGGAACCGTGTCTCCTCGGCCGAAACCGCATACAAAACCTTGCGGGTCAGTCGTTTCCAGAGGTCGAGAGGGAACGTGAGCCCGCTCTTGCTCTCCACTTTCGGGACGGTCGGGTAGTCCTCGGCGGGCTGAGCGACGAGTCGGAAGCTCGAGCGCTCGCACGTGACGCCAAGGTAGTGGTTCTCCATCAGTTTCAGGTGGACTTCGGCCTCGGGAAGGTTGCGGATCAAGTCGAAAAGTTTGCGCGCGGGAACCGTGACGGCGCCGGGACGCGACACCTTCGCCTCCGCCGAGGAGAGGAGCGTCAAATCGAGATCGGTGGACGTGAGATCGAGATGACCGTCGCTCGCTTTCAAGAGGATGTTGGAGAGGATCGGGATGGTGTTCTTCCGTTCGACGACTCCCTGCATGAGCGCAAGCTCATTCAAGAAATCACCCCGCTTGAGAGTCAATTCCATGGGGGAACCCACCTCCGATTTGAGAGAAAAAGTCTATCACATTTAGTTGTCACAATAGTGTGGTGGACGAACTTGGAAACATCAAAAAAAGACAGTAACGACGGGCCTGAAATGCGTCCCGCGTTAGCGCGACCGTTTTGCGGAAGTCGGTCTGCAGCGAAGCCCGGCCCGCGGCTGATCGCGGTGTGGAAAAACTCCCGGTGGAAATCCGGCGAGAGAGTCGAAGCCGTCAGCGGTAGGGCTGCTGGAACCCTTCGATCACCTTGCGGAAATCGGCGTCGTCTTCAATCATCTTTGCGATCTTCTCGACCGAGTGCATCACGGTGGAATGGTGCTTGTCGTTGAAGAGCCGGCCGATTTCGGGATACGAAAGTCGAGTCAGCTTCCGGCAGAGATACATCGCGACCTGGCGGGGAAAGGCGATGGGCTTTGCGTTCGTCTTCGCTTTGAGGTCCGAGACGCGCAACCCGTAGTGCAGGGCGACGGTCTTCAGAATTTCCGAGGGAATTGCACGGTTTTCCTCGTTTCCCAGGATGTCGCGCAGGGTCTCCCGGGCGAGCTCGACGGAGACGGGCTTCCCCGTCAGCGAGGAGAACGCGATCACGCGGTTCAGCCGCCCCTCGAGCTCGCGAATGTTCGATTTGACCGTTCCGGCGATGAAAAGCGAGACGTCGTCGGGTATGTCCGCCTTCTCCGCCGCCGCCTTCTTGCGGATGATCGCGACCTTCATCTCGAGGTCGGGAGGCTGAATGTCCGCGATGAGTCCCCACTCGAACCGGGAGCGCAACCGCTCCTCCAGTGTCGGAATTTCTTTGGGCAGGGCGTCCGAAGAGACGACGATCTGCTTCTGCGCGTCGTGGAGCGCGTTGAAAGTGTGGAAGAACTCCTCCTGCGTCGAGTCCTTGCCGGCGATGAACTGAATGTCGTCCATGAGGAGCACGTCGAGCTCGCGGTAACGGCTCTTGAACTCGTGCATCTTCTCGAAGCGCAGCGCGTTGATGAGCTCGTTTAAGAACCGCTCGGCCGAGAGGTACGCGACGCGCATCCCCGGTGAGCGCCGAAGGATCTCGTGAGCAATCGCGTGCATGAGATGGGTCTTGCCCAGGCCGACGCCGCCGTAGAGAAACAGCGGGTTGTAGGAGCGGGAGGGGGACTCGCCGACGGCCCGGGCGGCGGCGTGGGCAAACTGGTTCGAAGAGCCGACGACGAAAGTGTCGAAGGTGAACCGCGGGTTCAGAACGAGGCCGCGGGGGAGGCCGGGCGCCACCGACTGGACGGTGGGTGCGGGCGGGATCGAGACGGCCGCGGCCTGGAACCGGAAGTCGAGGTCGGGGAAGCCGGCTGCCGCGGCCTCGCGGGCGAGGATCGCGCCGTGGCGACCCCGGATCCAGTCAGCGAAAACGGGGCTCGGGACCGACACCGTCAAGGCCGCGCGCGTGTTCTCGCGGGTCTCGAAGGCCACCTGGCGGGTGGGAGCGAACCAGGTCTTCAGCTCCTTCGGGTCGAGCTTTCCCTCGAGGCTCTTGACGATCGAGGACCAGATCTCAGTCATGGCGAGGCCCCGGTTTCCCGCAAGTTTTTCCGCAGCTGTGGAAACTCGGGGAGTCAGCTGCGGACCGTGGAAGCGGCGGAGTATACAGGAGCGGACCCGAGAAAATTCGGCCCCCGGTGCCCATCGGGAAGTGGGCTGGGCTTTTGAAGAAAACGCGGGAAAAGGGGTTCGGGGGCTTCCTCAGAACGGTGAAGTTGAGGGCCGAAAAGGGGACAGATTTATTTAACGGACTTGACTGGACTACCTGTGGCTAATCGGGTTAAATAAATCTGTCCCCTTTTCGGAAACCTCCGCGCCTTGACTTCCCGGCCTCTCGCACCTAGGATTGCCCGTTTTTTATGAAGCGAACTTTTCAGCCCAACAATCGGCGGCGCCATCGCACCCACGGATTTCTTGTGCGCATGCGGACGCGCTCGGGTCGCGCAGTGATCTCGGCGCGGCGGCGCAAGGGGCGCAAGAAACTTTCGGTGTGAGCTCGGGCCTGGTCCGTCGGGGGGAGACGTTCTCCCGCGACGACCGCCTTCGGAAACGACGGGAATTCGAAGAGTGCTACGCCGCCGGGGTGCGCGTTTCCGGACGACACCTTCAGCTTTTTCTCCAGCCGCCCGGGGCGAATCCGCGCCTTGGGATCTCGGTTCCACGCCGCGTGGGAGAGGCTGTCACGCGCAACCTTCTCCGCCGGCGCGTCCGGGAACTCTTTCGCCGCAACCGCGAGCTCTTCGGGACGGCAGGAGGCAACCTCGTCGTCAACGTGCGGGCTTCGGCGGCCGATGCGACCTTCGCGGAGCTGGCGGAGGATTACCGATCCAGCCTCTCGAAAATCCTGGCGCGCTCCGAGAAACGCCCCTCGCGATGAGCTCGACGAGCTCGACGAGCGCGACAAGCCCTGCCGCGCGCGCGGCGGCGGCGATGCTCCGGTTCTACAAGACGGTCATCTCGCCGCTTCTCCCCCGCGCCTGCCGATTCGAGCCGACGTGCTCCGTCTACGCCCGCGAGGCGGTCGAGCGACATGGCCTCGGTCGCGGCGTGGTCCTCGCCATTCGACGCCTCGCCCGTTGCCACCCCTTCCGGGCGGGCGGGTTCGACCCGGTCCCGTGAACGGACCGGCGGCCAATCTTTCGCGTTAGCGGACCCCCATGGAATCGAAGCGACTCCTTCTTGCGGCCCTGCTCTCTCTTGGAGTCCTGTTCCTGTGGGAGCGGTTCGGGCCGAAGCCTTCCGCGCGACCGGCCTCGACGCCCGCCACGACCGCGACTCAGCCGACCGCCGCGCCCGTGCCCACGGCCGGTGTCGCGACTTCTTCCCCCGTGCCCCCGGCCGGGGGAGCCGAGAAGATCGCGGCAGCCGAAGAGCGCCTGACGACGATCGAGAACCCGGTCGCTCGGGCGACGTTCTCGAACCGCGGCGCGGTGCTGACGTCGTTCGTGCTGCGTCGTCACACCGACGAGGCCCGCCGTCCGCTGGAGCTCGTTCACTCGACACCGGAAGCCACCTCGAAGCCGCTTGCCGTCGTCTTCCCCGGTAGCACGGAGCTCACGAAGATCTCTTCGACCGCCCTTTACGAGGTTGAGAAGGGTTCGGGCTCGACCGTCCGGTTCCGCTACGCGGACGACCGGCTTCGCGTGACGAAGGAGGTCCGGCTCGGAGATGCGTACCTCTTCGACGTCCGCGTGGACGTGACCGGCGGCGAGTACGCGCTCGTCGTGGGGACCGGCCTGCGTAACCCGAGCGAGAAAGAACGCGGGTCGAGTTACGTGATGCCGCCGACCGCGGTGGCGAGCACGGGGGGAAGTCTCGAGAGGATCGCGGGCCCGAAGCTGAAGAAGATCGAGACCTGGCCTCTCGCGCCGAACGACTTCGTCGGGATCGAGGACAACTACTTCCTGACCGCGTTCGCACCGAAGCAGCCGGGGACCGCGCGAATCGCGGCCTACAACCTTCCGGCGCCGTCCGCCGGGACCGCCCCGAAAACGGACCCGCTCGCGTCGGCCGCAATCTCGGCGAGCGGACGGCTCGACCTGCGCGCATTCTTCGGTCCGAAAGACGTCGAGATCCTCGAGAGCTCCGGGTTCGGGCTCGAACGCACCGTCGACTTCGGCTGGTTCGGGATTCTTGCGCGCCCTCTCCTCTGGCTGCTCAAAAAGGCGTACTCGTGGACGGGAAACTACGGCTTCGCGATCCTGGTCGTGACTCTCCTCATCCGGATCCTCCTTTTCCCGCTCATGCACAAGAGCTACGCGTCGATGAAGAAGATGCAGAAACTCGCGCCGAAGATGAACGTGATCCGCGACAAGTACAAGAAGTCGAAGACCGACGCCGCGCAGCGCCAGAAAATGAACGCCGAGCTCATGGGGCTCTACCAGGCCGAGGGATACAACCCCATGAGCGGCTGCTTCCCCGTTCTCCTTCAGCTGCCGATCCTCGTCGCCTTCTACAACGTGCTGTCGCGCGCCGTCGAGCTGCGGCACGCGCCGTTCATCTTCTGGATGAACGACCTCTCGGCGGTGGACCGAAGTTACGTGCTCGTCATCCTGATGATCGTCACGATGTACATCCAGCAGGCGATGACGCCATCCACGGTGGACCCCATTCAGAAGAAGATCTTCATGGCGATGCCGCTCCTGTGGGGATTCATGCTGAAGGAGATGCCCTCCGGCCTCGTGCTCTACTGGCTGTTCTCGAACGTGCTGACGATCCTTCAGCAGATGCTCATCAACCGCATGGGGCGCGACGAGGATCCGAAAGAGGGAAAGCCGGCGCGGCTGAAGCCCGCGCGCGCGTGAGGGTTTCTTTCCGGCAAGCGCCCATGAATAATCGGCGCGGGGAGAGCGAATGAGATTCGAGGCAAAGAGCGAAGCCGAGGCGGTCGAACAGGCGGCCCGGGAGCTCCGGATCGAGACCTCGCGCGTCGAATACCGCGTCGTCCGGGATGAGAAGTCGTTCTGGGGCGGGCGAATCGTCGAGATCGAGGTGGCGGAGCGCGAACCGAGCGAGCCCCTCGCCGCCGAGCTTGAACGCCGTGTACCGCTGCGCGCCGAGCCGGTATCCCCTTCACCGCCCGAGGGCGAGCCGCAGGCCGACGTCATCCCGGCGCCCGCGTGGCCCGAGGCGCGGGAGAGCGGTGCCCGGCTCGACAGAGAAGACGAGCTCGCGGGCGCCGCTCCCGTGGAGACGGGCGGCTCACGTCGGCCCCCCGAGGCCGTGGTCGACGAAGAGGCTTACGCCGCCGTCGAGTCGACGCTCTCCGAGCTCCTCTCCGCGGCCGGATTCCTTCTCGAGACGCGCCGGCAGGCGTCCGACGCGGAGCTGGTGATCGAGCTCATGGGCGACGACGTCGAGCCGCTCCTTACGAACAAAGGGGAGGGGCTGAACGGCCTGGAGGTCCTCACCGGACGGATCGCGAGCCGCCGTCTCGGACGACCGGTTTACCCGCGTTTGGACGCCGAGGGTTTCCGCGCGCACCAGCGCGAGTCCCTGGAGGAGCTCGCTCAGCGCTCGGCCGAAGAGGCCAAGCGCACGCGCCGCCCGCAGCTCCTGCCGCCGCTCTCCCCCTCGGAGCGGCGACTCGTTCACATCGCCCTCGCCGCCGACCCGGAGATCGAGACCGAGAGCGAGGGCGACGGGTTTTTGAAGCGCGTCGCGATCAAGCTCAAGGCGCGGTAAGACGGGAGCCACGCTGGTGGCGCAACCAGCCCCTCACCCCCGCCCCCTCTCCCAGAGGGAGAGGGGCCAACCCGCGGTGGTATAGAGCCGCCCTCCACCCATGCGCCCTTCTTCGGAGTCGCTCCTCGACACGATCGCGGCGCTCGCGACGCCGCTCGGACGCTCCGCGATCGCGGTCGTGCGGATCTCGGGTGACCGTGTGCGGGACGTGCTGTCGAGCCTCGCGCCGGAGGCCGGCCCGTTCAAGCCCCGCCGTCCACGGCTCGCATCGCTCCGAGATGCCGACGGTGACCCGATCGACGAGGGCCTGACGACCCTCTTCGCCGCGCCGGCGTCCTTCACGGGCGAAGACCTCGCGGAGATCTCCGTGCACGGCAGCCCCATCGTCGTGGAACGGCTGCTCCGCGCAATCGTGGCCGCGGGCGCGCGCCTCGCGAAACCGGGCGAGTTCACGGAACGAGCGTTCCGGCTCGGCAAGATGGACCTCGTCCGCGCGGAGGCGATCCGCGACCTCATCGACTCGCGAACGGAGGTCGCGGCGCGGGTGTCGGCCGGCCGCATCGAGGGCGCGCTCTCGACCCGGCTCGAAGGAGCGAGGGAGGATCTTCTCGCGGCGGCGGCGAGCCTCACGGCGACGATCGACTTCTCTGAGGACGTCGGCGAGGCGGTCGATCCCGGAGTGTCCGCCCGCCTCTCGTCCGCCCGCGATGCGCTCTCCCGCCTCGCCGCGAGCTACGACACGGGACGCCTTCTCTCCGCGGGCTGCCGGGTCGCGATCCTCGGGCGTCCCAACGCAGGGAAATCGACGCTTTTCAACGCGCTCCTCGGGACCGCGCGCGCCATCGTGACCGACGTGCCCGGCACGACGCGCGACGCTCTCGAGGCCACGGTGGACGTCGGTGGCGTGCCGGTCGACCTCGTCGACACGGCGGGCTTGTGCGAGACCGACGACCGGGTCGAACGGATCGGCGTCGCGCGCGCCCGCGAGGAGGGGGAGAGGGCTGCCGCCGTTCTCTACGTCTTCGACGCTTCGGAGGGGTTGACGGGGGAGGACCGGGCAAACCTCGACGCGCTCGCGGCGTTGAACGGAAAGCCGGTCGCCGTGGTGGCGAACAAGATCGACCGCCTCGCGAATGACGCGGACCTCCCCGCCGCCGCGCTCGCGCTCTGCGGGCTCGCCCCCGACGCCGGTGCGCGGCTCCGCGCGTTGCTCGAGCGCACCGTGGCGGCCGACGTCTCGAGCGACTCCGCTTCCGAGGTCCTGGGGTCGCTGCGGCAGCGGGACCTCGTGAACCGCGCGAAATCCGCCGCCGCGGACGCGATCGACGCCCTCGAACGGGGAGATTCGCCGGAGTACGCGGCGACCCACGTGGAGGCGGCGCTCGCCGCGCTCGCCGACGTCTTCGGCGAGACGACCTCCGAGGACGTCCTGGCGCGAATCTTCGCGACCTTCTGCATCGGAAAATGAGAGACGATTCGATCGTCGTTCTGGGAAACTAAGAACCGGGAACGTGAATTCATTCGACGTCCTCGTCATTGGCGCGGGACACGCAGGACTGGAAGCGGCGCACGCGGCCGCGCGCATGGGCCTTTCGACCGCGCTTCTCTCCGGCGACCTCTCGGCGATCGGGCGGATGTCCTGCAACCCCGCCATCGGCGGCCTCGCGAAGGGGCAGCTCGTACGAGAGGTGGACGCTCTCGGGGGGTTGATGGGGCGCCTCGCCGACCGGGCGGGCATTCAGTTCAAGATCTTGAACCGCTCGCGGGGCCCTGCTGTGTGGGGACCGCGGGCTCAGTGCGACAAGGCGCTTTACTCGCGGATCGCGGGGGAAACGCTTCGGGAGTCGCCGAATCTGCGGCTCCTCGAAGGTATGGCCGAGGAGTTCGTCGTCGAGGGCGGTCGTGTCGCCGGGGTCGTGATTGCGTCGGGCGAGCACATCCGCGCTACGGCCGTCGTCGTCACCACCGGCACTTTTCTGCGCGGGCTGATGCACACGGGTGAAACGCGCACCCCGGGCGGGCGCGTTGGCGAGCCGGCGGCGGTCGGTCTCTCATCCGCGCTCGCGCGGCTCGGGCTCCGACTCGGGCGCTTCAAGACCGGCACGCCGCCGCGGGTTCGCCGCGACACGGTGGACTACGAACGTTGCGAGCCGCAGTACGGGGACGACCCTCCCGTGCCGTTCTCGTTCCGCACCGAGAGACTTCCGGGGCGTCAGGCGCTCTGCTGGCTCACCGCAACGAACGAGCGCGTGCACGACCTCGTGCGCGCGAACCTCGATTCGAGCCCGATGTACTCCGGGCGGATCGTCGGGATCGGACCGCGCTACTGCCCGTCGCTCGAAGACAAAGTCGTCAAGTTCGCGGGCAAGCCGCGCCACTTGCTCTTTCTCGAGCCGGAGGGGTGGGATGCGCCGGAGATCTACGTCAACGGCCTCTCGACGTCGCTTCCCGAAGAGGTGCAGCGCTCGATCCTGCGAGAGATTCCCGGGCTCGAGCGCGCCCGGATGATCCGGCCCGGCTACGCCGTCGAGTACGACTTCTCCTACCCGGACCAACTTCGTAATTCGCTCGAAGCGCGCGACGTGCCCGGACTCTTCCTCGCCGGGCAGATCAACGGGACCTCCGGCTACGAGGAGGCCGCGGCGCAGGGAATCTGGGCGGGCGTGAACGCGGCGCTGTCCGCGCGCGGCGAGGAGCCGTTTGTGCTCGACCGTTCGGAGGCGTACGCCGGGGTGATGGTGGACGACCTGACGAGCAAGGGGATCGAGGAGCCTTATCGGCTCTTCAGCTCGCGCGCGGAGTATCGACTGCTTCTCGGCGTCGACTCCGTGCTGCCCCGCCTCCTTCCCCACGCGCGGCGGCTCGGGCTCGTCTCCGCGGAGGACTACTCCCGCGCCATGCGTTCGGAGGAGCGGCTCCGGCGGGCCGAG
>CAJDUI010000144.1_pt1 | contig 15860 bp, 12 predicted proteins | sample 7390031 | NCBI WGS metagenome assembly CAJDUI01 (sample SAMEA7055675, study PRJEB34461) | soil metagenome | biome: terrestrial ecosystem; feature: Peninsula; material: soil | place: Antarctica | collected 2016 | reverse complement strand
CTCGACGCGGTGTCGGAGCGGACCTTCCGGTTCTTCTGGGACCTCGCGAACCCCGCGAACGGACTCGTGCCGGATCGCTGGCCAACGCCCTCCTTCTCGAGCGTCGCGGCCGTCGGCTTCGGTTTGACCGCCTACGGGGTCGGAGTCGAGAGAGGTTACGTCACGCGGGAAGAGGCCCGACAGCGCGTTCTCACCACCTTGCAGTTCTTCTCCACCGCCCCGCAGGGGCCCTCGTCGACCGGCGTCACCGGGTACAAGGGATTCTTCTACCACTTCCTCGACATGAAGACCGGCGAGCGTTTCGAAACGGTCGAGCTCTCGACGATCGACACGGCGCTCCTCCTCGGCGGGGTCCTCTTCTGCCAGTCGTACTTCGACCGGGACGACGCCGAAGAGGCCGAGATCCGCTCCCTTGCCGACGCGATCTATCGGCGAGTCGAGTGGGACTGGGCGCAGCCGCGCCCGCCGCTCGTGAACCACGGCTGGAAGCCCGAGGTGGGCTTCCTCCCGTACGACTGGGCGGGCGGAGGCTACGACGAGTCGATGATCCTGTACATCCTCGCGCTCGGTTCGCCGACCCATCCGATCGCGGCGGAGGCCTGGCCCCGGATGACCCGCAACTTCCGGTGGGCGCCGTTCCACGGACAGGAGTACATCCCGTTCAACGCGCTCTTCGGCTACCAGTACTCGCACGTGTGGATCGACTTCAAGGGAATCCAGGACGACTTCACGCGCGCGCATGGCATCGACTACTTCGAGAACTCGAGACGTGCAACGTACGCCCATCGCAACTACGCGATTGCGAACCCCGGTGGTTGGCGGGACTACGGCGAGAACGTCTGGGGGCTGACCGCGTGCGACGGCCCCGCCGACGTCACTCTGACGATCGACGGGCGATCTCGCACCTTCCACACTTACTGGGCGCGCGGCTGCTCGGCGACGGAGACCACCGACGACGGCACGATCTCGCCGACCGCGGCCGCCTCCTCGATCCCCTTCGCGCCGGAGATCGCGCTCGCGGCCGTCGAGGAGATGCGACGGCGCTACGGCGACCGGCTGTTCGCCAAGTACGGATTCCTCGACTCGTTCAACCCGACGTTTCGAACCACGGAGGTCCCGCTGCAGCACGGCCGCGTCGACCCGGAGTACGGTTGGTTCGACGGGGACTATCTCGGGATCGACCAGGGACCCATCGTGGCGATGATCGAGAACTACCGGACCGGCCTCGTCTGGAACGTCATGCGCCGCAATCCCTACGTGGTCGCCGGACTCCGCCGCGCCGGTTTCACCGGAGGGTGGCTCGACCGCTCTCCGGTTCCTCCGGAAGGAGCCCGGCCGGCGCCGCGGGTGGTTCCGACGCGTCCGCCGGCGGGCGCACCCGCCGCCCACCCTTGAAGCGGCCGGCTCTCCGCGTCCGCCTGCCGGCGGCTCTCGTCGCGCTTGTCGCGCTCGTCGCCCTTGTCGCGCTCACCGCGTCCGCCTGCAGGAGGAGCGCCGCCTCCGATCGCGTGACCCTCGAGTTCTGGGGACTGGGGAGGGAAGGCGAGGTCGTTACGGAGCTCCTTCCGGAGTTCCACCGCCGCAATCCCGGCATCCGCGTCGAGGTTCAGCAGATCCCCTGGACCGCCGCACACGAAAAGGTCCTGATGGGCGTCGCCGGCGACGCGACGCCGGACCTCTCCCAGCTCGGCAACACCTGGGTGCCCGAGCTCGTCGCGCTGAACGCGCTCGAGCCGCTCGACCCGTGGATCGCGCGGTCGGGCCTGACGATGGTCGAGCCCGCGGACTACTTCCCCGGCATCTGGGCCACCAACGTGATCGACGGACGGTTGTTCGGCGTGCCCTGGTACGTGGACACGCGAGTCGTCTTCTATCGGAAGGACATCCTCGCGCGAGCGGGGTTCGCGAGCCCGCCGCAGACCTGGGCGGAGTGGGAGCGCGCGCTCGCGCGGGTCAAGGAGGTTGCCGGCGAAGGAAACTACGCAATCCTCCTCCCGACCAACGAATTCGAGCAGCTCCTCGTTTTCGGGCTGCAGCAGGATGCGCCGCTCCTCGCGGAGAACGGAACCCGCGGGAACTTCGAGAGCCCCGAGTTCCGCAAGGCCTTCGCCTTCTACGTCGACATGTTCCGCAGGGGCTGGGCGCCAATGGCGTCGGATACCCAGATCTCCAACGTCTGGGACGAGTTTGCGAAGGGCTACTTTTCCTTCTACATCACGGGACCCTGGCAGATCGGTGAGTTCAAGCGCCGGCTGCCGCCGAGCTTTCAGGACGACTGGATGACGGCGCCGATGCCGGGCCCGAACGGGCCCGGGGTTTCGGTCGCGGGCGGATCGAGTCTCGTGATCTTCCGGGAATCCGAGCGCAAGGCGGAGGCGTGGAAGCTCGTCGAGTACCTCTCCGAACCGCAGGTCCAGGCCAGGTTCTACGAGATCACCGGAAACCTTCCCCCCCGGAAGACCACGTGGCAGTCCCCCATTCTCACGGAGAACCCGTACGCGCGAGCGTTTCGCGAGCAGCTGGAGCGGCTCGAGCCCTCTCCGCAGGTGCCCGAGTGGGAGCGCATCGTGCAGAAGATGCGCCTCTACTCCGAGGAGGTCATCCACGGCAAGCGGACGATCGACGACGCCCTTTCGGGGTTCAACCGCGAGGTCGACAGGATGCTCGAGAAGAGGCGCTGGCTCCTCGCCCGACGACAGGCCGCGGCCGCGGGATGAAGGGGAATCGCGTCGCCTGGCTCTTTCTCGCGCCCGCGCTCGCGGTCCTGACGTTCTTTTTCTTTCTCCCGGTCGTTGCGGCGCTCCTCCTCTCGTTCACCGACTTCGACATCTACGCGCTCGCGGACTACGCGAACACGCGCTTCGTCGGGCTGCGCAATTACAGCGACCTCCTGCGCAACCCCGTCTTCTGGAAGGCGCTCGGAAACACCTTCTACTTCGTTGTCGTGGGGGGACCGCTCTCGGTCGTGGTTTCGCTCGCGGCGGCGCTGGCGGTCGCGTCGAAGCTCACCCGTTTCAAGGGGTTCTTCCGCACGGTCTTCTTCGCCCCGGTGGTGACCACGCTCGTCGCGGTGGCGGTCGTGTGGCGCTACCTGTACCACACGCGCTACGGCTTCGTGAACTCGTTCCTCGACGTCTTCGGGATCCCGCCGATCGACTGGCTGGGCGATCCGAAATGGGCCATGCCGGCGATCATTCTCCTCGCGGTCTGGAAGAACTTCGGTTACAACATGATCCTCTTCCTGGCCGGCATCCAGAGCATCCCGGTCGAGCTCTACGAAGCGGCGCGGATCGACGGCGCGTCGACCTGGCAGCAGTTCCGGCGCATCACGCTTCCGATGCTCGCGCCGACGTTCCTCTTCGTCGCGGTCATCACGATGATCGGCTACTTCCAGCTCTTCGCGGAGCCGTACGTCATGACGCGCGGAGGCCCGGTCCAGTCGACCGTCAGCATCGTGTACCTGATGTTCGAAGAGGGCTTCCGGTGGTGGAACATGGGTTCCGCGTCCGCGGTCGCGTTCGTGCTCTTCGTGATCGTGCTCGCGGCGACCATGGTTCAATTCCGGCTCCAGAAGCGCGGGGTGGAGGGATGAAACGGGGTGTGAAACGCACCGGGCTGCATCTCCTCCTTTTCGGCGCCGCGGCGTTGACTGCGTTTCCGCTCCTCTGGATGGTCTCGGCGTCCCTGATGGCGCCGGGGGAGACGAGCCAGACGCCCCCGCCGCTCCTGCCGGCTGCGCCGACGCTCGGGAACTACCGCCAGCTCTTCGCGCAGCTCGAGATGGGCCGCTTTCTCCGGAACAGCCTGCTCGTCGCGAGCGTCATCACCTTCATCTCGCTGCTCCTGAACTCGATGGCCGGGTACGCCTTCGCGAAGCTGCGATTCCGCGGGCGGCAACGCATGTTCCGCGCGCTCATCTCGGCGCTCGTCATTCCCGCTCAGGTCGCGATGCTGCCGCTCTTCCTGATCCTGAAGTCGGTGGGCCTCGTCAATACGTACGCCGGCGTCGTTCTTCCGTCGGCGGCGACGATCTTCGGGATCTTCCTCGTGCGCCAGTACGCGCTTTCCGTGCCGGACAGCCTGATCGAGGCGGCGCGGATCGACGGCGCGTCCGAGTTCGGGATCTACCGCAGGATCGTTCTACCGCTCTTGAAGCCAATCCTGGTGACGCTCGCGGTCTTCACGTTTCTCGGGTCCTGGAACGACTTCCTCTGGCCGCTCATCGTGCTCGCCGACGACGACCGCTACACCCTCCCGGTCGCCCTGGCCAGTCTGTCCAGAGAGCACGTGCAGGACAACGAGCTGATGATGGCCGGCTCGGTCGTGACCGTCGTCCCGGTGCTCCTCCTGTTTCTGTTTCTGCAGCGTTACTACATCGAGGGGATCGTGCTCGGGGGCGTCAAGGAGTGAGGCGAAGGGCTTCAACCGCCGCTGTCCTCCCTCTCCTGATCGGTCTCGGCCTCGTCTTTACCGGCGCGGGCCCGCCCGGCGATACGGTGGTCCTCGACGACTTCGAGGACGTCTCCCGCTGGAAGGCGGCGCCGTCGGACGGAGTCTCTCTCTCGCTCGCGGCCGACGCCGGGTTCCGTGGCCGGGCGCTCCGAATGGACTTCGACTTCCAGGGCCGCTCCGGTTGGGCCGCCGCGCGGCGGGCGGTTTCGCTCGAGATGCCCGAGAACTGGGAGTTCTCGTTCCGGCTTCGCGCCGACGCGCCGGTGAACAACCTCGAGTTCAAGCTCGTCGACGAGAGCGGCGAGAACGTCTGGTGGTTGAACCGCCGCAACTTCGAGTTTCCGCGCGACTGGCGAGAGGTGACGATCAAGAAGCGTCACGTCGAGTTCGCGTGGGGTCCGGCTGGCGGGGGCGAGCTCCGAAAAGTCGCCGCGATCGAGCTCACGGTGACGGCGGGGACCGGAGGGAAGGGCTCGGTGTGGGTGGACGAGCTGACGTTCACGAAGCTTCCGCCGGCGAAGCCCTACGCGCGGACCCCCGAGATCGCGGCGATCTCGTCGGCGCCGGGGCACGATCCGAAGCGAGCCTTCGACGGCGATCTCGAGACGGCCTGGCAGAGCGTCGAACGCGTCGGCGACGAGTGGCTCTTCGTCGATTTCCTGGAGAAGCGGGAGTACGGCGGCCTCGTGATCCTCTGGGACGAGAAGCTCTTCGCCCGGAAGTATTCGATCGAGCTCTCCAGCGACGGGAAGGACTGGCGGGAAGCCTGGAGCGTCGCCGGCGGCAACGGCGGGAAGGACTACGTGTACCTGCCCGAATCGGAATCCCGTCACCTTCGGATCCGCATGAAAGAGGGGGCCGCGGGAAAGAGATACGCGATACGCGAGATCCTCGTACAGCCGCTCGCTTTCTCCGCGTCGCCGAACGCGTTCTTCGAGGCGATCGCGAAAGACGCTCCGCGCGGCGCCTATCCGCGGGCGTTCGCGGGCGAGCAGGTCTACTGGACCGTGGTCGGAGTGGACGGCGATCCGGAAGAAGGGCTCTTGTCGGAGGACGGCGCGCTCGAAGTCGGAAAAGGCGCGTTCTCGATCGAGCCGTTCCTGTTCGCCGACGGCGCCCTCCTGTCGTGGAGCGACGTCCGGACCACACACGCGCTCGCGCAGGGCGACCTGCCGATTCCCTCCGTGACGTGGCGTCGCACCGGGCTGTCTCTCGAGACGACCGCGTTCGCGGCCGGAGAAGCCGGACAGTCCTCTCTTTTCAGCCGGTACCGCGTAAGGAATGACGGCCCAGCAAAGAAGTCCGTCCGTCTCTTTCTCGCGCTGCGCCCTTTCCAGGTCAATCCGCCGCCGCAATTTCTGAACGCGCCCGGCGGAGCGACTCACATCCGATCGCTCGCCTGGGACGGCCGAGCCGCGACAGTCGACGATCGAAGAGTCCTGCCACTCACGCCCCACTCCGCATTCGGCGCGGCGCCGTTCGCCGAAGGGCATGTGATCGAGTACCTGCAGCGCGGCGAGCTTTCGGCTACGCCTCGGGCGCGCTCGCGTGGGACCTGGAGCTCGCGCCGGGCGCGGAGCGCGCGGTCGACGTCGTCGTTCCGCTTCACACCGGATCGCGCCGGGATTTCCGGGCATCGGCTACGCCTCGGGCGCGCTCGCGTGGGACCTGGAGCTCGCGCCGGGCGCGGAGCGCGCGGTCGACGTCGTCGTTCCGCTTCACACCGGATCGCGCCCGGACCTCGCGGCAGAGGCGTTCGACCGGGCGCTCGCGGGCGTGGTCCGGGACTGGCGCGAGAAGCTCGACCGGGTGTCGATCACGCTGCCCGCGTCCGCCCAGACGATGGCTCGAACCGTCAGGACCGCGCTCGCTCACGTCCTGATCAACCGCGACCGCGCCGCGATCCAACCGGGCTCGCGCTCGTACGAGCGCTCCTGGATCCGCGACGGAGCGCTGACCTCGGCCGCGCTCCTCCGGCTCGGCCACGCGAACGCCGTGCGCGAGTTCCTCGAGTGGTTCGCCCCGTACCAGTACGAGAGCGGGAAGATCCCGTGCTGCGTGGACGCGAGGGGCGCCGACCCGGTGCCCGAGAACGACAGCCACGGGGAGTTCCTCTTCCTCGTCGCCGAATACGGACGGTTCACGCGCGACCGGGAGCTGCTTTCGAAGCTGTGGCCGCGCGTCGAGAAGACGGTCGCGTACATCGAACGCCTCCGGCAGGAGCGCCGGACCGCGGAGTATCGACGCCCCGGGAAGCTCGCCTTCTTCGGGCTGTTGCCCGAGTCGATCAGCCACGAGGGCTACTCCGCAAAGGCCGTCCACTCGTACTGGGACGACTTCTTCGCGCTCAAGGGGTTGAAGGACGCTGCCGCGATTGCCGCGATGCTCGGGAGGGAGGAAGAGCGAAGGCGCTGGGGGGCGGCGGAGGAGGAGTTCCGGCGGGACCTCTTCGCGTCGATCGGTCGAACGATCTCCGAGCGTCGGATCGACTACATCCCCGGGTCGGTCGAGCTCGCCGACTTCGACGCCACGTCCACGACGATCGCGCTCGACCCGGGCGGAGAGCTCGCGCACCTTCCCCGCCGCGAGCTCCTGCGCACGTTCGAGCGGTACTACGAGGAGTTTCAGCGACGGAAGCGGCCGGAGACCGCGTGGGACGCCTACACGCCCTACGAGCTCCGCACGGTCGGGACCTTCGTGCGACTCGGCTGGAGGGAGCGCGCACACGAGCTCCTCGACTTCTTCCTCGACAGCCGGCGGCCGGCCGGCTGGAACCAGTGGGCGGAGGTGGTCGGGCGCGAGCCGCGGCGTGCGAGGTTCATCGGGGACATGCCCCACACGTGGGTCGCTTCGGACTACGTGCGCTCGTTCCTGGATCTCTTCGCTTACGAGCGCGAGTCCGACCGGTCTCTCGTGCTCGCGGCGGGCATTCCCGAGAGCTGGGTCTCCTCGCCCGGTGGCATCGCGGTGCGCGGGCTCCGAACCCGGTACGGAGAGCTCGACTACTCGCTCGGAGGGTCGGAAGGCGAAACCCGGATGAATCTCTCCGGGGACCTCCAGTTCCCTCCCGGCGGCCTCATTCTGTTGCCGCCGGAGAAGCTCGCGCCGCGTGACTCCCGGGCCACGGTCAACGGCCGCCCGGCCGCGCGCGTCTCGAGCGAGGTCGTGATCCGCGAGCTGCCGGCCCGCGTGATCTGGATCGCCCGGTAGCCCGCCCCGGACCTTCACCGAGCACGGCGCCGCGCGGCTCGTTGAGAGCCGCCCCGTTCGACCGGATCACCTCCGTGTAGAAGCGTGCGCTGGCCTTGGGCGTGCGTTTCTGGGTCGCGTAGTCCACGTGCACGATCCCGAAGCGCTTGGAGTAGCCGTGGCTCCACTCGAAGTTGTCGAGAAACGACCAGGCGAAATAACCGCGGAGGTCGACGCCGCGCCGGATCGCCTCGTGCGCAGCGCGCAGGTGCTCGTGGAGGTACGAGACCCGGAGCGGGTCCTCCAACCGGCCGGCGGCGCGCGGCGGGTCGTGAAAGGCCGCTCCGTTTTCGGTGACGTAGAGAGGCAGGTTCCCGTACCGTCGCCGCACCCACAGGAGCGTGTCGGTCAGGCCGCGCGGAAAGACTTCCCAATCGGTCTCCGTGTGGGTGGAGCCTTGCTGCGGAACCCCGGCCGCGCGAACGGGTAAGGCGGTCGGATCGTTCCGCACGACGCTGCGCGTGTAGTAGTTGACTCCGACGAAGTCGACCGGCTCCCGCACCGCCGCGAGGTCCGCCTTTCGAAACTCCGGCCACGCTTCCCCGAAGATCTGTTTCATTTCCCGGGGAGAGCGTCCGAGGAGCATGGGGTCGAGATACTGCCGGTTCATGTAGGCGTCGGCGCGCGCGGTCGCCTCGAGGTCCGCGCGGCGGCGCGAGGCCGGGTACTTCGGCTCGATGTTGACCACAATCCCGAGCGAGTGCCGGCCGTCGGACCGGTACGCACGGACGGCGGCCGCATGGGCGCGCATGAGGTTGCGCGACGCGATCGGCGTCTCGAAGAGATCGCGGTGCCCCGGCGCGAGCTTCCCGTGAAGGTACCCGCCGTCGGTCACGACCCAGGGCTCGTTCAGCGTCGCCCAGAAGCGCACGCGCCCGTCGAGCGCCCGGAAGAGAACCGCCGCGTAATCCGCGAACCAGCTCGCGATATCGGGATTGAGCCAGCCGCCGCGGTCCTCGAGCGCCGCCGGCAGGTCCCAGTGAAAGAGGGTCAGGAACGGGGTGATCCCGTTCTCGAGGAGCTCGTCAACGAGACGCTCGTAATGATCGAGCCCGCGTCGGTTCACGCGGCCCGCTCCGTCGGGGAAGATCCGGCTCCAGGAGACGCTGAAGCGGTAGGCGTTCAGGCCGAGCTCGCGCATCAGTCGCACGTCGCCGCGATACCGCTTGTACTGATCGCAGGCAACGTCGCCCGTGTCTGCCGAGCTGACCAGGCCTGGGGTGTGGCTGAAGCGGTGCCAGTTCGATGGCCCGGCCCCGTCGGCGAGCGGAGATCCTTCGACCTGGTAGGCGGAGACCGCCGCACCCCATAGAAATCCGTCGGGGAACAGGAACCGCTCCGGCTTTCCGCTGCTCGTCATCGATCCCGGTGTCACTCGCCCAGCCGCGCTCCAGAGTCAGCGTCGAAGACGTGCATTTTCTCGATTTCTACGTGCGCGTCGAGCGTGGTGCCGACCTCCGGCACGTGATGGGGATCGAGCTTGCAGACCACGGTGACGCCTGACAGCTTCCCGTGCACAATGACCTCGTCGCCGAGCGGCTCCACCACCTCGACCTCGAGACGGAGCGGGCTGGTCTCGCCCCTCGGCGTGTCGCCGGGTCCGACGAGGTTCTCCGGCCGGATCCCGACCTCGATCGCTCCCCCTTCGGGAAGAGCTTCGAGCGAACGCAGCCGCGCCGGCAGTCGGAGGGCGAAGCCGCTGCCCACCGCGGATCCGTTCCGGACGGTCGCCGGGAGGAAGTTCATTGGCGGGCTTCCGATGAACGCGGCGACGAAGTGGTTTACGGGACGCTCGTAGATTTCGAGAGGGGTTCCGACCTGTTGAATCCGGCCGTCCTTCATGACGGCGATCCGCGAGCCCATCGTCATCGCCTCAATCTGGTCGTGGGTCACGTAGATCGTCGTGGTCTTCAACCGATGCTGGAGCTTCTTGATCTCGGCGCGCATCTGGACGCGGAGCTTCGCATCGAGATTGGACAGCGGCTCGTCGAAGAGAAACACCGAGGGCTGGCGCACGATCGCACGGCCGACGGCGACCCGCTGGCGCTGTCCGCCGGAAAGCTGCTTCGGCTTGCGGTCGAGATAAGAGGTCAGCCCCAGGAGCTCCGCCGCGTCGGCGACCATCCGCACGATCTCTTCCTTCTGCGTCCCGCGCATCTTCAGCCCGAACTCGAGATTTTCGCGGATCGTCATGTGCGGATAGAGGGCGTAGTTCTGGAACACCATCGCGATGTCGCGGTCCTTCGGCGGGAGCTCGTTAACGACGCGATCTCCGATCGAGATCGTTCCCGAGGAGATCTCTTCGAGCCCGGCGACCATCCGAAGCGCCGTAGATTTCCCGCATCCCGAAGGGCCGACGAGGACCATGAATTCCCGGTCGCGGATCTCGAGGCTGAGGCCCTCGATGACGGCCACGTCGCCGTACCTCTTGTCCACGTCCTGAAAGGTCACCCCGGCCATGGTCTGCGGACAAGACTAAGCGAATTTCCCCATCGCCGTGCCGTGAAGAGGGGCGCTGACGGTGTTCCGCCGTCGGGTTCGATGCGCCGTCAGGATGCCAGCAGCTGCTCGATCCGGCGGCGCACTTCCGGGTCGTCCCACGAGACCGCGCCCTGCACGCGGTAGAGGACGCGCCCGGCCTTGTTGACGATGTACGTCTCGGGATACTGGGAGCTCCCGAACCGAGTCGCCGTTTTCGCGTCGGGGTCCCGGTAAAGAGGGATCTTCAGCGGGTTCTTCTCCGCGAACTTGTCGATGATCTTCCAGTCCTTGTCGACGGAGATGGCGTAGAGCACGAGATCTTCGCGGCCGCCGTACTTCTCCCAGAAGCGGGTGAGCGCGGGGATCTCCTCGACGCACGGCGGGCACCAGGTCGCCCAGAAGTGGACGACGAGAAAACTCCCTTTCTCTTTCGTGAGGTCGACCTTCCTTCCGCCGCGGTCGTAGATTGGAAGCTCCGGCGCCGCGGAGAGGAACGCGAGCGACCCGGTCGGCGAGTCGGGTGGAACGAGCGACCGGACCCAGATGGACCCGACCACCGTGAAGGCCACCGCGGCCACGAGAGTGAGGATCGTCCGGATTCTCATGCGACTCGGTGCTCGGTCGAGGGAGAGTTCGATCGCTCCCGGCGCCCGTCCTCAGCGGACGCCTGCGTTCGAGAGGGACCGAGATCCCTCGCGGAGCCTGCCCGGAGCGGGAGATCGGAGTCGACAGGGACACAGATCCCTCGCTCCGCTCGGGATGACAAGGGGGGCGAGGGGGGGGGTTCCGCGGGATGACAAGGTCGCTGCGGAGCCCGCGGAGGCGGCGCCGTCCCGTCGGGCACGCGGTGCCGAGCGGACACGCCCCGCACCGGGTCAGCTCGAGCGCGGGCCGGCAAATCCCCTCCTCGCCGATGCGACAGAGTGCGTAGTCGTACCGGACCGGATCCCGTGGGTCGAACCGCGCGAGCCGGTCGGTAATTTCCCGCGCGGTCTTCCAATCGGCCGCCTTCCGCCGCGTGAAACCCAGCCGCTGCGCGACGCGATGCACGTGGGTGTCGGTCGGGATGACGAGCCGGCTCGCCGGGATCGCGGGCCACAGCCCGAAGTCGAGGGCGTCCTTGCGCACCATCCAGCGCAGGTACAGGTTCCACCGTTTGCAGGCGGATCCGGAGGCGGGATCCGGGAAGAAGAATCGCGGCGGTGATGGTGCCGTCTTTGTCGAAGGCGAGCAGACGCTTCACGACCCGGGAGAGGAGCGGACCCACATCCCGCTCCTCGGGGCGGTACTCCCGTTCGAAGAAGGCCCGCACCGAACCCGCCTCCCGGCGCGCCGTCGCGATCGCGTAGAGCAGCGCGGACGCGTCGGAGCCGGAGTGAAAGCGGTGGCGAAAGCCGGCGAGCTCCTCGCGCGCGAAGCGGCGAAAGTCGGTGACCCCGTCGAGCGCCGAGGCCGGACAGAGCCCGAGGGCGCCCAGAACGCGGTCGACGCTTCCCAGAATCGTTTCGACCCGGCCGTACGCAAACGCCGAACCGACCCAGGCCGCGACCTCCCGATCCTCGGGACGTTCGTAGGAGGCGGCCGAACGAATGGGATCCGTCTGTTCCGCAGCCGGAGCATAGGAAAGGGAGAGCCGATCGAGGCGGGCGGCGAGCTCGAGATCCCGCGAGGAGAGGTTTGACACGATCCGCGTCGGATCTTACCATCCAGTCCGGTGAGATCCGGTCGCGCCACGCCGTTCATCATTCCTCTTTTCGTCTCCCCCCTGCTCGTGTCGACTTGAAATCGCCTTCCGGCAAACGCACCGCACCCGCGGCGCGCCGCGGCGGTACCCGCTCGATGGAATCCGGCCGTCGTCCGGCGCCGCGTCAGCGCGTCGTGCTCGTGGGCGTCTCGTCGCGCGCGGTTCCGCGGACCGTCGCCGAAGAGCACCTGGACGAGCTCGAGCGGCTCGTGGATTCCGCTGGTGGCGAAGTCGTGGGCCGGATCCTGCAGGATCGTGCCGCTCCCGACCCGGCGACCTACGTCGGGCGCGGCGCGGTCGAGGCGATCGGTGAAAAGGCTCGCGAGGAGGGTGCGGGACTCGTTGTTTTCGACGACGAGCTGACGCCCGGCCAGGTCCGCAATCTCGAGAAACGCTGGGGAGACTCCGTGACGGCGCTCGATCGTCCCGGTCTGATTCTCGACGTATTCGCGTCGCACGCCCGAACGCGAGAGGCTCGCACACAGGTGGACCTCGCGCACCTCCAGTATCTTCTTCCACGCCTTGCCGGACGCTACGAGCACCTCTCCGGTCTTGCCGGCGGCATCGGCGGGCGAGGAGCGGGGGAGCAGAAGCTCGAGCTCGATCGGCGCAAGATCCGCGACCGAATCGCCCGGCTTCGGCGCGACCTCGACAAGATCGAGACCTCCCGCCAGGTTCGCCGCCGCTCGCGCGCGACCCGGTTTCAGGTCGCCATTGCCGGTTACACGAACGCCGGGAAGACGACGTTGTTCAACCGGCTCACCCGCGAGTCGGCCTATGCGGCGGACCGGCTTTTCGCGACGCTCGACTCGCGAGCCGCGCGCCCGGCGTCTCCGAAACTCGCGGACGTCGTGCTCGTCGACACGGTCGGCTTCGTCCGCAAGCTGCCACCTTCGCTCGTCGCCTCGTTTCGCTCGACGCTCGGGGAAGTCCGCGACGCCGACCTCGTCCTCCATGTGCTCGACGCATCCTCGCCGCGGGCCGAGGAGGAGCGCAAAGTTGCCGCCGGGGTGCTCGAGGAGCTGGGAGTCGAGCCGGAGCGGATCCTGGCCGTTTGGACCAAAACGGACCTTCCCGCGGCCCGCGCATCTCGCGGCGAGTTGGGGGTCTCCGCCGTGTCGGGCGCGGGTATCGACACGCTGGAGCGCGCGATTCGTGCGCATGCCCGGCCGGAGCCCGAGCGGTTCTCCGTCACCATCCCGTACTCGGATGGCCGCGCGATTGCGGCGGCGCGCGCCGGCTTTCGAGTCGTGGAAGAGCAGGATCTCGGCAACTCGATCGAAATGAAGCTCGCCGGTGAGCGGCGGCGACTGGGGCCGCTCTTCGACTACCTCGACCGGGGGCCGCGCGGGAGCTCGGCAGCATCCCTCTCGCGGAGCGCCCGATGACCGGTCGAGCTGGCATCGGGGCAAAACAAAGGGGGGAGCCCTTCGACTCCCCCCCATGCCGGAACTCCCATGCCGGCACTCTTCTTGGTTCCCCTAATTACAAAGGGCGTACCATCCCGACCGGATGGCTATCTCTCTTATTTTTCAGCAGCTTGCGATTTTCCGGCGACGCGGGGGCGCCAAACGCAGTCATCCCCGCTGCGCGCTCGAAGACAAAATCTGTCCGTTATTATCCTGGCGGTTCGCGATTGACGACAGGCGTTCGGTGGGTTCTGGTCGCCGTGCTCGGCTGCGCGGCCGCGGCCGGCTGCTCGCGAAAGCCGCATGCGGTGCACGCGGGCGAGAGTCACGCGCCCGAACCCCCTCCGCCGACTCCCGACACGACCCCGATCGCCGTCCTGCGGACGCCCGCGGGCCTCGTGCTCGGCGTCGAGGGGACGCCCGTCCCCCCCGTGCCGACCATCGACCCTTCCGACGCCGCGCGGGTACCTCAGAAGACGCCGCCTCCTCCGGGGTCAATTCCGAATCCCTGACTCCGTCCGGCCGGGTTTCGATCCGGCCGGGCTTCCTACTTCGCGATGATCCCGACCCACGCCGCCCCTTTTCGGGCGTGCGTGATAAAATACGATCTTCCCGATCCCCCCGACGGATTCCGCCCGCCAAATGGCACGCGCCCGTCGCCGGTCTTCGGCGAGAAAGCGAGTGCCCATGAAATCCGTCGTCCGGAACTGGCATTGTCGAAACTGCGGTAAATCGAATAGCACCGAGATCGAGCTGGACGGCAAGGTCAAGTGCGTTTTCTGCAACTGGGTCATGCGAATCCAGCCCAGCCGGGAGCGGGGCGGCGAGACCGCGGGCCAGATGTCCCGGCGTCCCGCTACGCGTACTCGTTAAGCCCAGGGCGATTCTGCTAAGTCCTTCGATCTATTAAGCAAAGATTGCCGGTACGAACAGGATTCCGGTTGGCCTGTATCGTGCATTGAGGGGAATCAGCATCGAAACCCCTACCGAACCAGCCTGCCCACCTGCGTCGCCACCGAATTCATTCGGAGGCGCCTCGCCATTCCCGTAGCGGGTGCTATTTGATGCGTTCGTTCAGAAAGCGAACTGTAAGGGGCCACGATTTTTCGGCCGCGGCACGGTTCGCTCCGTCCCGCCCTTCCTGCTGGCGAAGGAATCCGTGCCCGGACCCTTGATAGATGTGGACCTCGTACGACTTTCCGAGTCGCTTCATCTCCGCCTCCGCGGCGGGCACCGTTGCGTTCACCCGCGCGTCGTCCTCCGCATAGTTCCCGACTACAGGCGCGGCGATCCGGGCGAGCTCCGCCGCTTCCGGCGAAGAGCCGTAGTAGACGATCGCACCGTCCAGGGCGGGCTCTGTGGCGGCATAGCTGAAGCTGCGGGCGCCGCCCCAGCAGAACCCGATCGTTGCGCTCTTGCCGTTGGAGGCGGGGAGCCGCACGGCGTAATCGTGTACGGCGTTCAATCGCGCGGCCGTCTCGTCGGGAGTCAGACCGCGCACGAGAGCGACGACTTCGTCGCGAGTCGGTACGGACTCCGTTCCTCCGCCCCCCGGTCCCCGGCCGGAGAGAAGGTCCGGTGCGACGGCGATGAATCCCTCGCGCGCGATCTGATCGGCCACGGCGCGGATCCAGTCGCTCAGCCCGTAAATCTCGTGGATGACGATCACGACGCCCGCTTTGCTCTTTCGCTCGGGGTAGACCACCCACGTCCGGATCGGAGTGCCCTCCGAAGCGAGCTTCACGTCCACGTACTCGCCGTGCCGCGGCGATTTCTCGAGCCTCTCCTTCGCGCCCTGCTCGGAGGGCGGCAGGGGGTCCCCGGCCGGGACCGTGGGGGCCGCCGCCTGGGACCGGGCAGGAGCGGATGCGGGCGGAGAAGCCTGGCTCCGGCAGGCGACAGAGTGGAGCGAGAGCATCAGCATCGTGGCGAAAATTGTGGCGGCGCGCATGGCTACCTCCTCGGTTCGTTTCAATCGCGTCTTCGACGAGGACTCAAGACGATGGGCTGCCGCGGAATGAGAGTTGGAGGGTCGAGGCGGTAGGTGTCGTGGTGCGCGGTCGCTCCGAACCCCTGGCGGATCGCTCCCCCCGGGAGATACACCGCGTTGCCGAGAACGGCCGCGTAGATCCCGTGCCGGCCGGTTGCCATCGGCGAGAGAAGCGTCCAAGTGTCGGTCGCGGGATCGTACGCCTCGACCTCGTGAAAGATGCCGTTCGGGTCGAGCGCGTTCCCCTCCCCACCGAAAACGTAGAAGCAATCGGCGACGACGGCGCCCGCGATCCCGGAGCGGCCGGTTGGCAGGGCAGCCTTTCGAGTCCACGTGTTCGTCGCGGGATCGTACGCTTCGTGGCAGGTCTGGTTTCCCGGGCGGCCGCCCGCGACGTAGAGCTTCCCGCCGATCACGCCGCCGGCGGTGTGGTTTCGCGCGCAGCTCATGGGAGCGAGCGTCGTCCACCGGTTGGCTAGAGGGTCGTAGGCCTCGACCTCGTTGCCGGTCATCCCGCCGCCGGCTCCTCCCGCGA
>CAJDUI010000034.1_pt1 | contig 16055 bp, 15 predicted proteins | sample 7390031 | NCBI WGS metagenome assembly CAJDUI01 (sample SAMEA7055675, study PRJEB34461) | soil metagenome | biome: terrestrial ecosystem; feature: Peninsula; material: soil | place: Antarctica | collected 2016 | reverse complement strand
AGCCGGACGTCGGGAAGATCATTGACCGCACCATCGTCCGGCTCTGGAACACGATCGAAGAGCTGGAGGAGCTCACCCCCGCCGAGCTTCACTTCTACCGCGTCGCGGTCTTCGGCAGCGCGCGGATCCGGCCGGGAGATCCCGAGTATGTGGAGGTCCGTGGCCTCGCTTCGCGACTGACCGAGATCGGCTGCGACATCGTGACCGGAGGCGGTCCGGGACTGATGGAGGCGGCGAACGAGGGCGCGGCGTCCTCCCGGGGAACGCGCAAGACGCGGTCGTTCGGGCTGACGATCTCGATTCCCTTCGAGAAGGCCAACCCCTATCTCGACACTGTCACCGCTCACCGAACCTTCTTCTCCCGTCTTCACCACTTCGTGAGGATGTCCCAGGCGTTCGTAATCTTTCCGGGCGGGGTCGGAACGAGCCTGGAGCTCTTCATGGTGTGGCAGCTTCTGCAGGTCGGGTTCCTGACGGAGCGCCCCGTTGTGCTCGTCGGAGACATGTGGCGCGGTCTGCTCGACTGGATGCGGCGCGAGATGGTCACGCGGAGTCTCTTGAATGCGAGCGACCTCGACCTGGTCACGCTTGCCCCCTCGATCGACGAGGCGGTTGCCATCATCGAACGCCATAAGGAGAGGTTCGACGCCGTGCGCGAGCAGTACATTCTGGAACGACGCCGCTCCGCCCGGGCCGAGGCAGCGCCCCCAACCGTCGAACCCGTCGTCCCCTAGCCGGTTGCGGACAGTGATGTGGGGCGGCGCGACCGCTTTTCAGCGGACTGTCAGGGAGTCCGGCTCGCAGCGGTTCGTCGCCGGCGCCCGAACTGTTCGCGCGCGATCTCTCCGTGGTCGAAGGCGAGAGTGAGCTCTTCGACTTCTCGCCGCGTGAACCACCGAGCCTCGGCCGCGTCGTCGCCTCCGCGCGCGACGCCCCGAATCGGGCGGGCTTCGTAGAGAACCGTTACGGTGTGGCCGCGCGGGTCGCGCTTCGGGTCCGAGTAGACGCCGAGCAATCGGCCGATTCGCACCACCACGGACGTCTCTTCCGCAACCTCTCGCGCGCCGCAGTCCACGGTCGTCTCGCCGATCTCGCAGAAGCCGCCGGGCAGCGCCCAGCTTCCTGCGAAAGGCGGCCGGCCGCGCCGCACGAGAAGAAGGCGTCCGCGGCGGTCGCGGACCCAGGCGTCCACGGTCAGGCGAGGCCCCTTCCGAGCGTGGAAAGGTTTCACGACGTCAGCCCGTAGCCGTTAAAGAACTCCCGGATCTCCTCTGCGGGGTGTTGGGAGAGGAGCTCATGCGGACTCTCCTCGTACCAGTCGCGAGGCAACCGGCTCGCGTAAGGCTCTTCGAGGAAACGGCGGCACAAGAGTGCGATGACACCCCGATCGGTTTCGCTTCGGATCAGTCGGCCCGCGGCCTGCACCACACGCGTCATTCCCGGCTGCAGGTAGGCGTAATCAAACCCGGCTTCCTCCTGCTCCTCGAAGTACCGACGGAGGAGCTCCCTCTCGAAAGACACCTGGGGCAGGGCGGGAGAAACGACGAACACCCCGGAGAGCACGTCCCCCGGATAGTCCACTCCTTCTGCGAACATACCCCCCGAGACCGCGAACAGGAGGATTCCCTCGGGCGGCGGAGAGGTGAGCGCGGAGAGCACGCGCTGGCGTTCGAAGTCCGAGAGGTCGGCCCTCTGGAGAAGCAGACTCGCGCGGGTCGGCGGCATCCGCTCGGCCACGGAAGCGAGGAAGCGGTAAGAGGGGAAGAGGACGAGGGCGTTCCCCGTGTGCGCGTCGGACATCTCTGCGAGAAGGGTGGCGATCGGGGCATAGTTCTTCTCGCGAGCCGCGAAGGTCGTTCGGACTTTGGGCACGATGAGCACCTTGCGGTTCTCCCGAGGAAACGGCGGGGGAAGCGAAATCGACGCGGTGCGGGTGTCGGGGAGACCCAGCAGCCGCTGGATCGCGGCGTGGGGGGTGAGTGTTGCGGACATGAGGACCGCTGAGAACGCCGAGCGAAAGACGGGGCCCACGGCGCGGGCCGGGTCCAGGCAGACGAGAGCAAGGCGCAAGCCGGACGCGCGCCGCTCGACGACGCATCCAAAATCCGGCCCGTAGAGGTTCAAGACCGCCGCGAACCGGAGGACCGTGAAGTGAAGGTCGAGGACGGGGTCGTCCGGCAGGGCCGCCCGAGTATCGCGCTTCCACTCCAGATAGCGCAGGAGCTTGGGCTCCCAGTCGGTCCGCCAGGCGTGCACTTCTTCGGCAGGCGGCGTGACCTCCGCGATCGCGTCCCCCTCGGGCAGCTCTTCCGCTGACGTTCTGAGAAGAGCGAGCAAGCCCTGAATGCTCGCGGCAAGGTCGCCGAAGAGGTCGCCAGGCTGCAAGGCCAATCGGTTCTCGAGCGCAATTAATCCCGCCTCCAGAAGCTCGGGGGAAAAGATCTGGCGCGCACGATCGGGCAGATTGTGGGCCTCGTCGACGATCAGAATCGCGTTCCGGAGCTGCTCGCCAATCAGATGCCGCATGGCGACGCCCGGCTCGAAGACGTAGTTGTAATCCGCGACGATCGCGTCGGCGAGTTGGGCGAGCTCGAGCTGAGCCTCGAACGGGCAGACCTCTTCGCGCCGGGCTTCCTCGAACACGACATCCGGGTCGTGATGCGAATAGGTGTCGCGAAGCCGGCCGAGAATGTTGGAGCGCGCCATCTTCTCCGGGTAATTCTTGGCAAAGCGACAGAACTCCTCGTGGCAGAGGATCCGATCGTTTGCGCACATCTTCTCTTTTGCCCGGACCTGAATCGTGTGAAAAGCGCGCTCGTTCATCGCTTTCAGGGCCGAGACCGCCATTTTCTGCTGCAGCGTCTTGGAGGTGAGAAATACGACCTGCCGGCCGGTGCGGAGACCGGCTGCGACCGCTGGGTGAAGTGCGGCGGCGGTTTTTCCCGACCCCGTCGGAGCCTCGGCGAGTAGAACCTCTCCCTGCGCGAGCGCTCGGCCCACCGCCTGCATCAGCTCTTCCTGGACCGGGCGCGGAGCGGCGTGCGGGAAGGGGAGCCGTTCTGCGGCCGCGGCCTTTCTCTCCCTGACCGCGGCGCGAGCCTTCCAAATGCGGAGAAGCGCGTGCAGCCGGTCTTCGACGTCGCGGTCGAACCGTTCGTCGTCATAGGGGACGGCGAGGGAGAGCTCCTCGCCGGTCGCGATGTCGACGTACACGAGGGCTCCCGCGACATGGGGATGGCCGAGGCGGCGCCAGAGATAGCAATAACCGAGAAGCTGTCGTCGGTCCCGTTCCACTCCATAGCCCGATGAACGGAAACCATCGGATGTGAGATAGGCGGACTTGAACTCTTCGATCAGCCAGGTGTCCTTCGTCCGTTCCACGCAACCGTCAAGGCGACCGGTCAGGACAGCCGTCCAGTCCTCGACCGGGATGCGCGCCTGAAGGTGCACCTCCGAGCGGTAGTTCGCGTGCGTGTCGCGGCGCAGAGCGAGCACGCGAGTGTGAACTTCTGTTCCGATGCCGAGCCGCCGCCATCCGTCGCCGCGGTCGAATCCGACGCGGTGGAACCCTTCCTCCTCCGCGAGCTCGCGAACGGAGACCTCGAACGTCTTTGCAGCGTCGTCGAAATTCAGCACAGGCCTCTGCTCGATTGTGGGCGAGAGTGGCGCGGCAAGCGATCTTCTGGCCTTCTCGGTTGTGGCGCCCGCGACCTCCACGGAAGTCGCATCGCTCGGAGCGGCCCTCGAGCAGGCGGCCCATCGGATCCCGGGGCAATCGAGCGGCATCTCTATCCAGATCGCCGACCAACAGACGGGTGAAGTGGTCTTCGACCGCAACCCGGAAATGCCCCAGACGATCGCCTCGATTACGAAACTCTTCACGACGGCCGCCGCCGTTCACTATCTCGGGCCGGATTTCAAATTCCACACGACCTTCTGGAGACGCGGCCCGATCGAAAAGGGCAACCTCGCAGGGTCACTGCTGGTCGTCGGGGGCGGTGATCCGAACATCTCCGGGCGCTTTTACGGAGACGACATCAACGCGGTATTCGATCGGTGGGCCGCGGGTTTGCGTCAGGCGGGCGTGACCCGGGTTTCGGGAGACATCCTTTTGAACGCGAGCCTCTTCGACGCCCTGGCGCGACACCCCGACTGGCCGGCTGGCCAGGAGTCGCGGTGGTATCAGGCGCCGATCTCCGCTCTTTCTTACAACGACAATGTCGTGCTCGTTTCCGTTCGGCCGGGATCTCGACCCGGGAGGCCAGTTGGAGTCTCCTTTGAGCCTCCCGTCGACATCCTCCGACCGGTGCCGCTGGCACGCACCGTCGGTCGCCGGGGCCGTGTGCGGGTCGCGGTCTCGCGGGCGCCAGGATCGAACGCGGTGACGGTGTCAGGGACGGTTCCGCTCCGGCGAGCGTGGTGGTCGACGCCGATCACGATCGACCGTGCGCCGGAGTACTTCGGGAAGGCGCTGAAGAAGCGCCTGGAGAATGCGGGCATCGCAGTCACCGGCCGGGTAATCGAAAGCGCGGCGAAACCAGACGCCGCGTGGGCCCAGGTGGCGACCACCGAGTCCGATCTGGTGCCAACGCTCGAGGTGTGCAATAAGCGAAGCCAGGGCTTTTACGCAGAGCATATTTTCAAGATGCTGTCCGCCGCGAAGTCGGGGCAGGGGACCTGGGCCGGCTCCGTCGTTCTGGTGAAGGAGTTCCTGTCCATGCTGGGACTCGAATCCGAGCGATATCAGGTCCGGGATGGCTCGGGTCTCTCGTCGGGCAATCGAGCCGCTGCTGCTGACCTGGTTCGGTTCCTGAGGGCTATGGACCGGCATCCCCATGGAGAGCTCTGGAGAAGCACTCTTGCGCTGGCGGGGGATAGCACCGGGACCCTGCGGCACCGCTTGAGGGACCCGGCCACCCGCGGTCAGATCCTCGCCAAGACGGGGAGCCTCGAGCGGGTCTCCACTCTTGCCGGGTACGCTAAAGGAGGGTCCGGGCGGACGTATGTCTTCGCGATCCTTCTGAACGGGCGGGGCGTCAGCGACTGGGAGGGGCAGGCGTTTCAGGATCGTCTGCTGCGGGCACTGGTCGCAAGCGGATAGGCCTTCCGCTCATCCTGCCTCGTCGTTCGCGGAGCGAAACTTCCGTGATGACGGATCCCCGTCCCATTCGTCTACGACCATAGTCGTACGACCATGAGACAGGCAAATTTTCTTGTCACCAGGTGAGCGAATCCGTGATCGAATACTCCCTGATTCGTTTTTCAGTGGTGGGACACCCTCATATTTTTGGTGGGAACCCCGAGCTCGCGGTAGCTTCGGTGTCGGCGCTCGCGTTGATAAAAGCCCCGTAAACACGGGCGTTTCTCGCGGAGTCGATCCAGTCGCTTCCACAGCTTGCTGTTTTCTTTTAGCGCCAGGCAGGTGGGCCTGGCGCGTTGTGGCGAAAGGAGGAGACTCATGCCCTGTTTAAGGGGCGGCGTTCCTAGCTAGTTTTCTCTAGCACCTAAATAGCTAATAGAGCTCTACTTTGCTCCCTTTCAGAAAAGGGGGTAGAGGATTTGCTTTTTCTAATGCATCCCTGTAAGGTTCTTTCGGACTCCCAAGAACATGGAGAAGGCGATGGGTGCGTTGGAAGATCGGGCGGGCTCCGGCTCAAGTGCCGAGGCATTCGAGAAAGACGTGCGCTCAGTTTTCCAGGAAACTCTCGGCCTCATCCACATCGCCCTCGTCACCCACTATCAACTCGGCGAGTCTGAAGCGCTCGAGCTCGAAAAAGATCTTTACGTCTGGTTCCTCCGGTTCTGTTATCGGCCCGGCAACTCTTCAGCACGCGACGCCCGCCCTTTTCTACTTGTCGCGTGTTGCCAGTTCGCAAGGGAATACCAGCGATACGTTCTCGAATCCGGCGCCCGCAGCTCCGACGAGAAGCTGCGGCGTCTCCTTGACCGCGAGCCCCTCGACGTCGCGCGTGACTTTTCCAGAAGCCTCGAGCTTCTGAGTTTTCGGACCCCGAATGAGTCTTAACGCGAGGATTCTCCGGTTCCCGTCGCGGACGGGTGCTTCCTGGCTTTCGCCTAAACAGGCGGAAGTAGAAGCTGAAGCATTCCTCTCGATTCCCGGGGACGTGAAGTCGAATTCAGACAGGCTGAAGTACTTAGCCAGCCCCGACATCCTTTTGGCGATCTGCGCCCGCCTTCGGCAGCGCCGTGATATTGCTCCCGCGAGCGTCTTTGATCAGGCATCGGACATCTATCAGTGGATCTCGAAATCGAACGACCTGGGACTTTTCGATGAACGAGATTATTTTCTTGGCGAGGTGGCCCTGCTCGCCGGCGCCACGTCTCGGCAACTCGGTCGAAGGGAAGAAGCCTTTCTCTGGTTAGATCGTTCCGAAGCTGGTTTTCGCCACACGATGAACCCCGCTCCTGGCCTCGCCAACGTGGCGTACGCACGGCTTTCGTTGAGATTCGAGACGGGCAGGTACTCAGACGTACTTGAGCTAACTCCTTCACTCGAAGCTAGTTTCTTGAAGCTTGGAATGTTGACCGAATGGGTAAAGTGCAGGCTGCTTAGGGCCATGACTCTCAAGCAGGTCGGAGAGCACACTGGAGCGGCCGCATTGCTCGATCAGCTACACCGGGAGACGGCTGTCGAGAATGACCCATCCTTGGCCTCACGCATCCTCGCCGAACTAGGAGATTTGCGACAACTGGAAGGTAGATTGGATCTGGCGATGGAGGCGTTTCGGGAAGCCCTCTCGCTACTCCGATCGGACGAGCCTTCCCTTGCTAAGGCCGATCTCAAACTTTACGTCGGAGGAGTTCTCAAGGCGTCGTCGTCCTTTGACGAGGCTTACGAAGCATTTAGGGATGCCCAGCAAGAATACCGAGCTCTCGGGATGCGAGCGTTGGTTGCTTACACCCACTTGGTGATCGCAGAGACGCTTTTGGCGACTAACCGCCAAAGAGAGGCTGAGTGGGAGATTCTTGCGGCGCTACCCGCGATACAGGAATTGAGTTTGGTGCCTGAGGGCTTCGCGGCGGCCGCGCTCCTTCGCGAGTCGGTTAGTCGTCGACAGACCGACCCCAAGGCTCTTCAAGACCTAAGGGCTCACCTACAAGCAAGTTAGGCGCCCCGTTATCGTCACCGGGGGCGGTTCCGCCTTCGGTTTCCCCCTTTCCCCGTCGTGACAATAGATATTAGAGACTTGCTACGAAAACGAGAGCCGTGAAGGGAAAGGGTAAGAAGAGTGCAGCCGGGACAACCCCAGGCGCTCCTGTTTTGTCCGATCCGGCACGTTTCGACGAGTTCTATCGACAGTACTTCCTTCCTCTCGTCCGCCGAGCGACCTGGAAACACAGGCTCGAGAAGGAGGACGCTCGCGACGTCGTTCAGGACGCATTTCTGGTCGCTCTGGTTAAATTGGATCCCGCGAAAAACCCAAAGGCCTGGCTGATCCAGGTGGTCGACCACCTTTCGATGAACTTCCAGCGCAAGGTCGTGAGGCGGGCGAAACTCGTCACGAAGTGGTCGCCGGGCGACGCGGGCATGGCCGTCCGGGACGACAGCGAAGAGGGATCTGATCTTTACGAGGACACGGGTGACCTCAAGGGAGGCGATCATTAGCTTCACGGATTCCGACCTTATCGATCTGATTCCTTCTTGGGCGGACGTCGTGCCGAGTCTTCTGCTTCCCATAGGGCCTTCGGTGGAAGAAGCCCTATTGCGCGGAGCCGAGTTGAGGCGCCAAGTGGCTTCCGGCGAGATCTCGCCCCTCGTCATCAAGAATCAGGAAGACGCGGCAGATGTAATTCATGCTATCTGCCGGTCCCTCATGGCTGAGTGCTCAGCGACCCCTCTACCTATCCTCGAGGAAACCATCGCTCTCCGCGCGCTTCTAGAGGAGGCCGTCTGGCGGGACGACGACTTGGAAGAGCGTGAAGCTTTGCTCTGCTCCCTAGCGTTCATTGCATGGAGGGCTGCCAGGGTCCTTAATAGATCCGTGGACGTTCATCGATGGGAAGCCGAGTACAAGCGCATCTTTAGACAATCCCTCGCGTATCAGGTCACAGCTTCCTCTTTTGCCTCAGACAGCTCCTCGGCCAGGCAGATCGTCTTGGGCGGAGCGGAGACCGTCTACCAGGCCTTGCTTTATTGCCAGGACCATGGTGAAGCGGATCCCCAGCGCGTTGCGGACGGATTGGTGCCGCTTTACGGGTTTCTTGAAGTCGAAAGCCGCGACCAGCTAGATCTTCACCAATTCTTTCGGGGCGAGGCAGCGAAACTTGTAGGGGCGGCTCTGCGCTCAGTCGGAGGCAGCTCTGAGGCTGGAGAGTGGCTTGACCGTGCGGAGAAGCACATCCGGGCCGGGGTTAATCGCCGACCGGGGCTCGCGAGAGTGCTTTTTCAGCGTCTGGCTCTCTGCTACACGTCAAGCCGCTTCGATGTCGTTACTCGAATCTGTCCGCGTCTCGAAGCCGAGTGTGCTGAGCTCGGCATGGACGAGGACCGAGTTAAATGTCGGATTCTGTGGGCGGGTGCGCTAAAAGTGAAAGGCCTTCTCCAAGAGGCGCTGGATGTAATCGAACCGGTACGCCAGTCGAAATCTCAACTCCGGCCCGTACTCTACGGGTGGGTTCTTCTCCAATCCGGCGACATACAGCAGCTTCTCGGCAACTACGAGCGCGCGCTTATGGAGCTTGCGGAGGCAGCGCTCCTGCTTCGCGAAGGGCAGCATTACATCGCACTCGCCGACATCAATTGGATCATCTCTTGTATTTACCGAGCGAATGGACGACTAGAAGAAGCAGCGGCCCTTCTCGAAAGGAGCCGCCAGGTTCACGCGCGTCTGGGCATGAAGTGGCCGGAGGCGTACCACCGCATCCTGATCGCGGAAACCTATCTGGCCATGGGGCGGGCGAGAGAGGCCGAGGCTGAGATTCGGGCGGCGCTACCGATACTGGAGGAGCAGGGGATGCTCGCCGACGCGGTGATCGCGGTCAATCTCCTTCGCGAGGCGGTGCGTCAGCGGAAGCTGAATCCTGCTGACGACCGCGAGTCGAAACCGAATAAGTGAGCGCGCGCCTGATTCGTCGCCTCTGGCGAAAAGTCGTTGAGGCTTGGTGTGCCTCGGCGCGCGAGCATCCGGCCGCGCCGCGGTTGGAGTCCGACCTCCGGCGCCAGCTCCGCCGTGAGCGCGAGAGACCGTTCCCGATGTTTTAGTCGAGCGCTCGGCTCGGCGCGGGCGGTCGACGCCGGTGCCAATCGGTGTTCGTCTGATAGAGGCGCCCCAGAGCCAGCACCCGGAGATCTTCGAGAGGCCGCCCGACGATCTGGAAACCGATCGGCAGGCCGCCTTTCGAGAACCCGCAGGGGAGAGAGAGCGCCGGCAGTCCGGCGAGGTTGCCGCCCGATCCGAGCGGGTCGCTGTACGCAAACGAAGTCTCGAGCTTGTCGGAGATTCGCGCCGCGAGGATGGGCACGGTTGGCGAGATGAGGACGTCGAACCTCACCAGGATCTCGTTCATCGCCTCTTGAATCAGGCGACGAGCCTGCATGGCGCGCACGTAGTCGAGGGCGCTGATCGTCCGCGCGGCGTCCCCCGCCCACTTCGCGGCGGGCTCGACCAGCTTCAGCACTCTCCCCGAGGTGATGAGCGGTTCGAAGGCGGCCGCAGCCTCGACAACGATAATCACTACGGCCGTCTCGTCGAGGGGAAGATCGGGGAGCGTTGCGTCCGCCGTTGACACCCCCAGCCCGGCCAGCACCCGGACGGTCTCTTCGAACGCCGCCTCGACCTCCGGATCGTAGCTCTTCCCGCTGAAAGGCCGCACGACCCCGACGCGGAACCCGCGTGCGTTTGCCGGGCTTCCGGCGGCGCGTTCGATTCCCTCGACCGCCGACGAAGGATCGCCCGGTTCAGGGCCCGCGATCGCGCGGAGCACGATCTCGCAGTCCTCGGCGGACCTCGCCATCGGTCCGATCTTGTCCATCGTCCAGGAAAGCGCCATCGCTCCCGTCCGCGGGACGAGGCCGTACGTGGGGCGCAATCCCGTCACGCCCCCGAATGCCGAGGGGCAGAGGATCGAGCCCCATGTTTCGGATCCGATCGAGAATCCTACGAGCCCTGCGGCGGTCGCGGACCCGGATCCCGACGAGGATCCGCAGCTCCAGCGCGTGCGGTCCCACGGATTCTTCGTCGGACCTGTCGAGGACGCCGCCGCCGTGTTGTAGCCGAGCCCTCCGGCGAGCTCGATCATCGCGAGCTTCGCCACCAGCACCGCGCCTGCCTCGCCCAACCGGCGAACGACGGTCGCGTCTTCGGGAAACGTCTGATCCTTCAGCGGGCGCGTCCCCCAGCCGGTGGGGATTCCGCGAGTGGCAAGAAGGTCCTTGGCTCCGTACGGGATCCCGTGGAGCGGACCGCGGTAGTTCCCGGCGGCAATCTCACGTTCCGCCGCACGCGCCTCCGCAAGCGCTCGTTCCGATGTAATCGTGGCAACGGCGTTCAAGTCCCGGCCCTCTTGCCCGAGAAGTTCGAGCGCCTCCTCGGCGAGGGCGACGGGCGAGAGCTGGCGGGATCGGATCAGCGGCGCGACTTCGGCCACTGTCGATTGGAGTGCCTCTTCCGGCGTCATTTCTTCGAGATGAGCGGCCGGAAAAGGAACGCAGGTTCGGTTCCCATGGGAATCGCCATCTTCCGAATCTTGTCGGCAGCGCCCCGCAGCTGATCCACGGACTTGTCGAGCAATCGCCGTTCCCTCGGGGAGAGCGCCCGGGAGCGGCCGGGGGTCGCCTTGAGTTCTCCGAGGACGAGGGCGGGCGCCGCGAGCACGGCCGGCCCAGTGAGGAGTAGCTTTGCCGCCGTTCGGCGAGTGATCGGACGCGTCATGTGGCCTCCGGTTGGCTGCGAGTTTATCCTTCGTCCCGCGTTGAAGAAGATCCTTTACCTGCACGGATTCGCGTCCGCGCCCGCGGGCCGCAAGGTGAGAGCTCTGACGGAGCTTCTCGGTCCTGAAGGCTTTCAGGTGATCGCGCCCGACCTGAACGTGCCTTCGTTCCGCAATCTCGACTTTCAAGCGATTGCTCGTCGGTCGCTCGGCGAAGCGAGTCAGCACGCGCCGGTGGTCATTGTCGGAAGCTCACTCGGCGCGGTCGCCGCGCTCGAAGCGAACCGTCTCGGAGCCAGAGCTCCGCTCCTTCTCATCGCCCCTGCGATCGGGTTCGGTCGCCGGTGGACGGAGAAACTGCCCCCCGGAGATCCTCTTTTCTTCTTTCATCATGCGGAAGGCAGGGAGCTCCCGATTCATCGCCGTTTCTTCGAAGATCTTGCGGGCCTCGAGTCCGACCCGAGTCCCCCCGCCTCGCCCGTACTCGTGGTGATGGGAACGAAAGACGAGAGCGTCGCTATCGACCACGTTCGGAAAATCTGGGAAGCGTGGGAGGACTCCGGCCGCCTCGCGACAGGATCCCGGTTTGTCGAGATCGAGGGCGGCGACCACGGGCTTGTCGAGCACGCCGGGACGATTGCCCGCGAGATCCTCGATCTTGTGGCAGCTCACCCCGCCGCCACTTGAGACTTCGCGGCCCGCGCGCGACGTAAGATCCCGCGCCGTGACGCGAGCGGCCCTCGGACTCTTTCTACTGGAATTCGGAGCCGGGACGGCGATCCTGCTTCTCTTCTTTCCGCCGAGGACCCTGGGAAAAGGTTTCTTCTCGCTTCACGCCACGCTCGCCTGCGCTCTCATCGGGCTCGCACTCTCCCTCGAGCCCACCGGGCTGCCAATCGCCATCGGCGGGGTCGCCGCCGCGCTCATCGGCACCTACGCGATCGCGGCGCAGGCCGACCGGGCGGGACCCGCGAGATTTCTTCTCCTCGCCGGGGCAGTCGCCGCGGCCTGGTCCGCGGCGCAGATTGCTCTGCTCGCGCCGCGCGGGCCGGGTGGCGGACCCTGGACCGTTGCGAGCGGTCTTCTTGGCGGGCTGTTTCTCGGAGCCGTGCTCCTGACGATGAACCTCGGTCACTGGTACCTGGTCTCGCGCTCTCTTCCGTTTCAACTCCTCGCTCGTGGCGCGACACTCTTTTCGGGTCTCGCGGTAGCTCGGGCCGCTTTCCTCGGCGTGGCGGTCGCGGTGAATCCCCGGCCGGATGGGCTCGAGGCGCTTCTCGCGCTTGACCGGGACGCGCTCTTCTTTCTCTTTCGGGTCCTCTGGGGGCTCGTTGGGCCGGTCGCACTTTCGTACTTCATCCTGCGGACTGCCCAGATGCGGTCGAATCAAGCGGCGACCGGCTTGCTGTATGTAGCGCTCGTCTTCGTTCTGATCGGGGAGCTTCTGGCGTCATATCTCACGATCGCGACCGGGTTTCCGGTTTAGAGGTCGTGAGAAAAGACTTTGGGTGGGTCTAGTGCGCGCGCGGCGCTATTGCGCGACGTGTCTCACCTCGCGCGAGCATGTTCCTTGCGACAGCGGCGACTTCCAATGCGCGAAGTGCGGCGAGCCTTACTCGGCCCGGCTACCCGGCGTTGCACCGGTCGGGCCGGTTGAGCGGTGCGGGTTCTGCGGGAACCGGGCGTTCTTCCTTCAGAAGGACTTTGATCAGCGGCTCGGATGCCTCCTGATGGCGCTCTCGCTGGGGATCGCGCTCTTCGTGGGATGGAAGGCCGGCTGGATCTGGTTCACGCCGGTCCTTCTCGCGTCGGTGGTCGTCGACTGGGTCGTCGCCTTTCGAATCCGACCGGTTACGATCTGCTACCGATGCGACGCCGAGTACCGGGAACTGCCTCTCAACCCGCGGCACCGCGGGTACGACGTGCACGTGGCGGAGCGGTACGCCAGCCGAAAGACCGTTCGACGGATGCGCTGAAGATCTTCGACATCTCGCGCCGCATCAACGGGCGGACGCCGGTCTGGCAGGGCGACGTCCCTTTCTCCTTTCGCAACACCTCCCGGCTGGCCGAAGGCTCCCTCTATGAGTCGACCTGCTTCACGATGAGCCCGCATGTCGGCAGCCATGCCGACGCGCCGTCTCACGTCACGGAGGGCGCGGCGCCGATCGGAGACGTCTCGCTGGAGCAATACGTGGGTCGGGCCCGGGTCATCGATCTCGCGGTCAGAGGCGAGGTCGGCGCCGATGCCCTGCCGCCGCGGAGCCTCCGGATCCGACGGATTCTTTTCCGTACGCGCGGCAAGGCCTTCCTGTCGCCTCTCGCCGCATTGCGGCTCGCGGAGAGGGGCGCGATCCTCGTTGGGACCGACGCGCTGTCGATCGACCCGGCCGACGCGGAGGACCTGCCGGCGCACCGGACGCTCCTCTCGCGGGGCGTGGCGCTACTCGAGCACCTCGCGCTCGACGCGGTCGAGCCGGGGGATTACCAGCTCGTGGCGCTCCCTCTTCGTTTCGACGACCTCGATGCCTCGCCCGTGCGCGCGATCCTGATCCGCGGGTAACGGGGTCTGATCTCCGAAAGGGGTCAGATCCCTCTTCCGCGCCCTACGGAAAAAGACCTCGGATTCGGAGGGCCTCCTCGACGCGACCGACTCCCAGGACGAGCGCCCCGGTCCGCAGGTCCGTTCCGTGGCGTCGCGCGGTCTCATCGACCTCCTGGTACGCCCGGCGGATGGTCCGATCGAGATGGTTGCGAACGACGTCGGGCTCCCAGAAGAACGAATAAAGGTCCTGAACCCACTCGAAGTAGGAGACCGTCACTCCGCCGGCGTTCGCGAGAATGTCGGGGATGACGACCGTTCCTTTGCTTCGCAGGATGTCGTCCGCGTCCGGAGTTGTCGGGCCGTTCGCCGCTTCCGCGACGATCTGAGCCTGGATGCGCGGTGCGTTCTCCCGGGTGATGACCCCTTCGAGCGCGGCCGGAACGAGAACGTCCACCGGGAGCTCGAGGATCTCTTCGTTGGTGATCTTCTCGCCGCGCCCCGCGGTAACGGTTCCCTTCTTCTCCTTGGCCGCGAAGACCGCGTCGAGTGCGAGGCCCTTCCTGTCGTAGAGCCCGCCCTTCGAGTCGGAAACCGCGACGACGCGCGCGCCGGCCTCGTCGAGGAATCGCGCCACCGCGGCGCCGGCATTGCCGAAGCCCTGGACCGCGGCCGTCGCGCCGTTCAAGGGCATGCTCAGTCGCTTTGCGGCTTCCTCGATCGCCACGAAGCAGCCTTCGGCAGTCGCTTCGCTGCGTCCGGCCGAGCCTCCCACGGCGAGGGGCTTGCCGGTGACGACGCCGAGCGTGGAATAGCCCTTTGTCATCGAGAACGTGTCCATCATCCACGCCATCGTCTGAGGCGTCGTGTAGACGTCTGGCGCCGGAATGTCGCGGTCGTGGCCGAGAAGGATCGAGATCTCCGACGTGTATCGTCGGGTCATCCTTTCGTTCTCGGCCATCGAGAGCTGCTTGGTGTCGACCGTGATTCCGCCCTTGGCGCCCCCGAAGGGGATGTTTACGACAGCGCACTTCCACGTCATCCACATCGCGAGCGCTTTCACCTCGTCGAGTGTCACGCCGGGGTGATACCGAATGCCTCCTTTGGAGGGTCCGCGCGCGATCGAGTGCTGCACGCGATAGCCGTCGAAGACGCGAATCGAGCCGTCGTCCATCTTGATGGGAACCGAAACGATGACCTGGCGTTTCGGCGTACTCAGGACTTGGCGGATTCCCGCGTCGAGCCCGAGCTTGTCGGCGGCTCGGTCGAACTGCAGGAGAGCGAAGTCGAACGGGTTCAGGTTCTCGGGCGAGACCGGCCCCGGCTTCCGTGTCCGGGCCGGCGTCGGTTCGATGGCAGGCACGGGCCGACGGGCGGGGCCCGGCTTTGCGCGAGGCAGCACACGAGCCACCGGTGGAAACGACTTCGGCTTCGACGGCATTCTTTTCTCCTTTGGAGGCCGGTTAGTCGCGCTCATGCGCGAGCGAGGTAGAAGGAGAGCGTTTCGAGGTTGATTTTCAAGTCCACGTTCTTGAGGTGCGCATCCGCGGGCGGGTCGAGCCGCACCGGTGCGAAGTTCAGGACGGCTTTCAAGCCGGCGTCCCAGCACTGACGGGACACCTCGGGAGCGGCCGCGGCGGGAACCGTGAGCACGGCGATCTCGATCCCTTCGCGGGAGACGAGCTCGGAGAGAAGTCGAACGTCGTGCACTGGAACTCCCGACCGACTCTTCGAGCCGATCCGTTCGCCCGAATTGTCGAACAGCGCCACGATGCGAAAGCCGCCGGAGCGGAAGCCGCCGTAGTCCGCGAGCGCCTGTCCGAGGCGGCCGGCGCCGATGATCGCGACACGACGGGTCCGGTCGAGCCCGAGGATCGAGATCAGGTGGCTCTTCAGGGCGCCGATTTCGTACCCGACGCCGCGAATGCCGAATTCACCAAACATCGCCAGGTCCTTCCGAATCTGAGCCGAGTTCAGGCGAAAGCGGCGTGCCAGCTCCTGCGACGAAACGTGCGGTGCCCCCTCGTCCTCGAGCGTTGCGACACACCGCAGGTATACGGATAGGCGCGAAGCGGTGGCCTCCGACACCGAGTCTCTCGGGTCCCGCGCCGGCCGGGACAGTGCGGGCGTGCGGCTCATCTCACCGTCGCGGCGTCGGAGGAAAGGAACCGGGCGCGCGCGCTCATTGGCCGATCGCGAGACTCGCGGCGGCCCGCCGGGCGACGTCCCAGAGCCTCGCCGGGAAGACGCCGATTGCGAGGACTCCGGCGGCGCACAGGCCGAGAGCGAGTCGGTCGGCGAGCGCGAGCCGTGGCGGACCCTCTTCCTCCACCGGCTCTCGCATATAGAGGACGTAGACGACCTTCAGGTAGTAGCCGATCGACACGAGGCTGTTCAGGACACCCACGATCGCGAGCGCGTATAGCCCGCCCTCGATGGCGGACTTGAATACGAAGAACTTGCCGATGAATCCGGCGGTCGCCGGTATGCCGGCGAGCGACAAGAGACAGAGAGTGAAGACCGCGGATGGGAAGGGCGAGCGCCGGCCCTCCCCGGCCAGGAGGCCGACGGGGTGGGGTTTCGACTCGTCCCGGTAGAGTGCCGACACGGCCGCGAAGGCGCCCGC
>CAJDUI010000045.1_pt1 | contig 16180 bp, 13 predicted proteins | sample 7390031 | NCBI WGS metagenome assembly CAJDUI01 (sample SAMEA7055675, study PRJEB34461) | soil metagenome | biome: terrestrial ecosystem; feature: Peninsula; material: soil | place: Antarctica | collected 2016 | reverse complement strand
CTCGCTCTACGAGGGGTTCGGGCTGCCGGTGCTCGAGGCGATGGCCTGTGCCGCGCCGGTCGTCGCCCCGGCCGGGCGGCCATACGACGAGTTCGCAAGCGGGGTCGCGTTCGAGGTCGTTTCGCGCGAGACGGTCGCGGACGATCCCGGCGAGATCGCCGGGATCGTTCGCGCTCGAGCCGACTCGGAAGAAGTCGACGTCGTCGTCCTCACCGGCGGAACGGGCCTCTCTCCCCGCGACCGCACCCCCGAAGCGGTGCGGCAGGTGATCGACTTCGAGGCGCCGGGGCTGGCGGAAAAGATGAGGGCGGAGACCGGACGCGACTTCGCCTCCGCGTATCTGTCACGCCAGGTCGCCGGAGTTCGCGGGCGCGCCCTCGTTCTCGCCCTTCCCGGCTCTCCGAGGGGCGCTGGCGACTGCCTCCGCGCGGTCGCGGAGCTTCTTCCGCACGCGGTCGAGCTCGTCCGCGGAGAGAAGTCTGGCCATCCGCGTCCGGACCCCGGAATCGAAGGCGCTTGAGCGTCCCTCAGCCGCGAACGGTCCTCGGGATCGAAGCCCTCCTCGCCGACCCTTCCGCCCTGGACGGGCGGCGGATCGCGCTCGTCACGAACCCCTCGGGCCAGACCTCCGATGGGACGCCGTCCTGGAAGGCTCTTTTCGGGCTTCCGGGGGTCCGGCTCACGCGCCTTTTCGGGCCCGAGCATGGAGTCGACGGCGGCGCGGTCTACATGGAAGACGTCTCCTCGTCGATCCACCGCGAGACCGGTCTTCCCGTGGTCTCTCTCTATGGAGCGACCCGGGAGAGCCTAAAGCCCAGGCGGGAGGACCTCTCCGAAGTGGACGCGGTCGTCTTCGACGTGCCGGACGTCGGGAGCCGCTACTACACCTACAACTGGACGATGCTCCTCGCGATGGAGGCGTGCGCGGAGTTCGGCAAACGGTTCGTGGTCTGCGACCGACCGAATCCTCTCGGCGGCAGCGTCGAAGGGGCGCCTCAGGACCCCGGATTTCTCTCGTTCGTCGGGCTTCACTCGATACCGGTTCGACACGGCCTGACATCGGGAGAGCTTGCGCGCCTTCTCGCGTCGGAGCGCGGGCTCGAGCTCGATCTCGTCGTCTCGCCGCTCCGCGCGTGGGGTCGGGACACTTCCTGGGAGGAGACCGCTCTTCCGTGGGTACCGCCGTCGCCGAACATCCCGACCGTGGCGGCGGCGCGCGTCTACCCCGGAATGTGCCTTCTCGAAGGGACCAACCTCTCCGAGGGGCGTGGCACCGCGAGGCCGTTCGAGACCTTCGGCGCGCCGTGGCTCGACCCGCTCCGGGTCGTCGATGCGCTGAGCGGGTTGCGCCTCCCCGGCGTCTCCTTCCTTCCCACCCGGTTCCGACCGATGTTCGAGAAGCACGCGAACGAGACGTGCGGAGGAGCGATCCTCCACGTCACCGACCCGGCGGCCTTCCAGCCCTTCGAGACCGGTCTCGCCGTGATCGCCGCGGCGCGGGCCGAGGACGTGCCCGCGTTTCGATGGAGAAGCGAGCCCTACGAGTTCGACACGCGTCCGGCAATCGACGTCCTGACCGGTTCCGCCCGTTTCCGAGAGCTCGTGGACGCCGGGAAAGAGCCGCTGGAAGAGATAAGCCGGCACCGCGCAGAAGCAAGGAAATTCCTCGCGCGCCGCGATCCCTTTCTCCTCTACCCCGATCACAGGCCGGCGACCGTCGCGTTCGTCGGAGGGCATGACTCGGGAAAGACGACTCTGATCGAGGAGCTCATTCCACGACTGCGGGCCCTTGGACTCGCTGTCGGTGCCATCAAGCACACGTCCCGCCAGGTCGAGGACGACGTCGTCGGAAAGGACTCGTACCGGCTCGGCGCTGCCGGCTGCGAGGCGTGGGCCCTTTTGACTCCGGAGCGCGCCGCCGTATGGCGGAAAATCGGGGACGCGCCGCTGGCGGATCTTCTCCGCCGGGAGTTCTCCGGCTTCGACCTCGTCGTGATCGAGGGGTACAAGTCGCTCCCGATACCGAAGATCGAGGTCGTGCGATCCGGCGCTTCCCGGCCACCGATACAGGACGCCCTCGCCCGCGTCTCCGACGCTCCGGCGGCCGACTCCGTCCCGACGTATCGATTCGACGACGGCGAAGGAATCGTCGCTGCGGTCTTGCGTCTTGCCGGGCTCGATCGAATCACCCGGGTCCGAGCTCGGAACTGAGCGCTCGAACCGATTTCCCTCCATGCTCATCGTGTTCGACCTCGACGGCACCTTGATCGACGGCTATGCCGGCATCACGGACGCGCTCGGGTTCACGATGACGCGGCTCGGCCGCACGCCTCTCCCGGCGGACCAGGTTCGCGCGATGGTGGGCGAAGGTCTGGAGAGGCTGCTCGAGAAGGCGGTCGGCGAAGACCTGGTCTCTCGGGCTGTCCCCCTCTTCCGCGAGCGGTATGCGCTCGTCCTCGAGGAAAAGACGGAGCTTCTGCCGGACGTTCCCGCGGTGCTCGCGCAGCTTGCCGGGGAAGGGCACGCGATGGCGGTCGCCTCGAACAAGCCGGCAAACTTCTCGAGGCGGATCCTCGAGGCGAAGGGAGTTGCGGACAGGTTTGAGGGGATCGTGGGGCCGGATGAAACGACGCCCCCGAAGCCGGACCCGACGATGCTCCTTCGGCTGATGCATCTCCTCGGCGCGACGTCGAACAAAACCGTCGTTGTCGGTGACATGGAGATCGACGCCGAGATGGCGCACGCGGGCAACTGCCGCTCGGTCCTCATTCCCGGAGGCTCTCGCTCGGCCGGGGAGCTCTCGGATGTTGCGGCGGACGCACACCTGGCGCGTCTCGCGGAACTTCCGGGCTGGGTAGCCAGAACGTCGATCGGCCCTCCACCCGTTTCTGAGCCAGCGGGCTAAGATCGGTTCGTGAGCCGGGTCGTCGTCGCCGAAGAGCTGTCGCCTGCGGGACTGGAGATTCTCCGGAAGGCTGGACACGACGTCGTCGTGCTCACGGACGCCGGCCGGGAGCGGCTTCTGTTGGAGCTCGCCGAAGCGGACGCGCTCCTCGTTCGGAGCCGCACGAAGGTCGACGCCGAGCTCCTCGCCGCGGCGCCCCGCCTCGCGGTCGTCGGACGGGCCGGGGTGGGTGTCGACAACGTGGACGTCTCCGCCGCGTCCGCGCGGGGCGTTCTCGTCATCAACGCGCCGACGGGCAACGTCGTATCGGCCGTCGAGCACACGTTCGCCCTGCTGCTCGCGCTCCTGCGGCGCGTGACGGTCGCATCGGCGTCGCTCGCATCCGGTAAGTGGGAGAAGTCGAAGTTCGTCGGCTCGGAGCTCGCCGGCAAGACGCTCGGGATCGTCGGTCTCGGGCAGGTCGGGTCGCGGGTGGCCGCCCGCGCGCGGTCGTTCGAGGCGCGACTTCTCGGTCACGATCCGTATCTACCGATCGAGAAGGCTCGGGAAATGGGAGTCGCGCTCGTTTCGCTCGAAGAGCTTCTCGCGGGGTCGGACGTCGTGACGCTGCACGCAACGGCGACCGAGGGGGGCAAACCGCTCATCGGGCGCGCGGAGTTCGAAAAGATGAGGCCGGGGGCCGTCCTCGTGAATGTCGCGCGGGGGAGCCTCGTCGATCGCGCGGCACTCCATGAGGCGCTCGTCTCCGGCCGGCTCGCGGGTGCGGCGCTCGACGTCTTCGACCCGGAACCCCCCGATCCGAACGACCCGATCCTGAAGCTCCCGAACGTCGTTGCCACGCCGCACCTCGGAGCCTCGACTGTCGAGGCGCAGGAGCGCGTGTCGCTCCAGACCGCCGAAGCTGTCGGGGAGGCGCTCGCCGGCGCTTCCTACGTGCCGGCCGTCAACCTTCCGTTCCGGGGGCCGAAAGACGCGGGGGGCGCTGCCGCGTGGATGCGCCTCGCGGAGCGTACCGGCCGCTTTCTGTCCGGGATTGCGGGAGAGCGCCTGCGGACCCTGTCGATCGAGACGTGGGGACTCCCGGAGGACTTTCTGCGCCCCGTCGCGGTCGCTTCGGCGAAGGGTGCGCTCGAAACGCACACCCCCGAGACTGTGAACTTCGTGAACGCTCTCCACGTCGCCCGCGAACGAGGTCTCGCCGTCGTCGAGACGCGGCACGAAGAGCCGGGCAACTATGCTCGATTGATCCGCGTCACGCTCTCCGACGGGCACTCAGAGGCTCGTGCCGCCGCGACCGTCTTCTCCAGCCTGGACGCCCGTGTTGTCGAGGTGGACGGTCTGCCCCTCGAGTTCCGGCCGGAAGGGACAATCGTGTTTCTCCGGAACCGCGACGTCCCGGGCGTCGTCGGTAGCGTCGGGAAAATCCTCGGAGACGCCGGCATCAACATCGCCGACTTCTCTCTCGCGCGGGGTGGCGAAGAGCTCGCGGCCGCCGTCATCGCGGTCGATTCGGTGCCGGAGGGAGACGTCCTCGCGCGATTGCGGCAGGCGCCCGGCGTTCAGGAAGTGCGCGTTGTGACGTGGTAAAACGCCTGCGGGTCGTCGTCCTCTACGGCGGCCGGTCGGTCGAACGGGAAGTGTCGCGACTCTCCGCGCGAACGATCGTGCAGGCGCTCGACCGTTCCAGGTACGATGTAATTCCGCTCGCCGTCGGCGAGAACGGACGCTTCCTGACTTCCGCCGACTCGACGCGCCTGCTCGCCGAAGGGCCGGTGCCGGAGCGTATCCGGCGGGCGGAGCCGGCTGCCGACTCGCTCGTTCCCGTCGAGATCTCGCCGGGCCGTGCGGACGTCGTCTTCCCGATCATCCACGGCACCACGGGGGAGGACGGGACTCTCCAGGGGTTCCTCGAATTCCTGGGCATACCCTTCGTCGGCGCCGGCGTGACGGGCTCCGCAATCGGCATGGACAAGGCGGTGTTCAAGGCCCTGCTGAAGGGCGCGGGCATCCCGACCCCGCGATCTGCCGTGATCCGCGCGTCCGAGCGCGGCGCGCCGGCCCGTGAGCTCGTGGGGGAACTCCCGCTTCCGCTGTTCGTCAAGCCGGCGACGGGAGGATCGTCCGTCGGGGTGACGAAGGTGAAGGACCTTGCGCTTCTCGACGCGGCGCTGGACGAGGCTTTCCGGTACGACGACCGCGCGCTCGTCGAGGAAGGAATCTACGCACGAGAGCTCGAGTGCGCGGTTCTCGGTGACGATGAGCCGCGCGCTTCGGTCGCGGGCGAGGTCGTTCCGGCGCGCGAGTTCTACGACTACGAGGACAAATATCGGGACGACAAGGCGAAGTTCGTCATCCCCGCCGACGTGGGGAAGAGCGTGTCCGCCGAGGTCCGGCGTCTCGCCCTGGAGGCCTTTCGCCTCTGCGGGCTGTGGGGGATGGCTCGCGTCGACTTCTTCCTGGAGCGCGGCACCGATCGAGTACTCGTCAACGAGCTGAACACCCTCCCGGGTTTCACGGCGATCTCGATGTACCCGAAGCTGTGGGAGGCGAGCGGGCTCCCTCTACGCGAGCTCCTGGACGAGCTCATCTCCCTCGCCCTGTCGCGGAAGGAAAGGCGTGATCGGCTGTCGCACGAGCCTCCGGCCGGGATCGACTGAACGCAACGGATGGCGCTCGCGCGCGGCAGCTCGCTCGGCCACTACAAGGTCTTCTTCCGCCTCGGGGGAGGCGGCATGGGCGAGGTTTGGCGCGGCGGCGACGAGCGTGACGGCAGGGAGGTCGCGATCAAAGTTCTCTCGGAGGAGTCGACGCGGGATCCCGATCGGATGAAGCGTTTCGCGACCGAAGCGCGCGCGGCGTCGGGGCTCGAGCACCCGAACATCCTCGCGATCTACGACATCGGGGAGAGCGAGCACGGGCCCTACCTCGTCACGGAGTTCGTCGACGGGGATACGGTGCGATCTCTCCTCGGGCAGGGGAGGATCGAGGAACGGCGCGCGGTGGACATTGCGACCCAGGCCGCCGAGGGCATCGGCCACGCACACGCGGCGGGAATCGCCCACCGCGACGTGAAGCCGGAGAACCTGATCGTCCGGCGGGACGGCGTCGTCAAGATCCTCGACTTCGGCCTCGCCCGGCTCTTTCGGCCGGGAGGGGCCGGCGGCGATCCGGGAGACTTCGCCCGCACCGCCACCGGGATGATCATCGGCTCGGCGGGCTATCTTTCTCCCGAGCAGCTCCGCGGCGAAAAGGCCGACGGGCGCTCCGACGTCTTCGCCCTCGGCATCGTGCTCCACGAGATGGTGACCGGGTCGAATCCGTTCCAGCGCACCAATCCGGTCGACACTTTCAGCGCGATCCTGCGGGACGACCCGCCGCCGCTCGACCTCCCGCCGGGCGAGGCCGCCTCCGAGCTGTCGCGCGTCGTCGGGCGGGCGCTCGCCAAGAAGCCGGAGGACCGTTACGGATCCGGGAGCGAGCTCGCTCGTGAGCTTGCCCGGGTTCGCGCGAGCCTCCTTTCGGTCGAGCCGGAGGCCGGGGAAGAGGCTCTTCCCGCACCGGGCGGTGGCCGCTCGATGCTCATCTTGACCGGCCTTCTTCTCGCGCTCGCGGCCGGAGCGTTCCTCCTCCTGCGAGGCTGCTGACACGAAGCTTGCTGGCCTCGCCTGGCACGTTCGGTGCACCGATCCATCCCAATGAAGGCAACTTTACGAGTCGCTGCTTTCGCGTCACTCGCCGCCGTCCTGGCCGTGGCTTCTCCCGCCCGGGGGGATCAGGACGAGAGGTCGGGAATCCCTCGCGGCCACCTTCCGCCGCCCGGCATGTGCCGCGTCTGGATCGACGGTCTTCCTCCCGGTGAACAACCGGAGCCGGTGGACTGCACGACGGCGCGGCGCGAAGCCAACCGCGGCCGGATCGTCTACGGAGTCGAGCCTCGTGACTACCCTTCCGACGGGCGGTGCCGGGTGTGGTACGACGACCGGCCCCGACGCAGCCAGCCGAGCGCGATCGATTGCGTCGAAGTTTCCGCCGACCTGCCGCCAAACGCCCATGTGATTCACGGGATCCCCCGCGGCCACCTCCCGCCGCCGGGTAAGTGCCGCGTGTGGCTCGACGGGCTGCCTCCGGGGCGCCAACCCGCTCCGGTGGACTGCGAGAGGGCGCGTGCGATGGTGCCGCCGGACGGCTTCGTCGTCTATCCGCGCGACTTCGAGCGCGTAGCGCGTCACGAGCGGTCGATGAAGGATCGCGAGAAGCACCTCGAGAAGCAGCGGCACAAGCAGGAGAAGCACCTTGAGAAGCAGCGGAAAGAGGAAGAAAAGCTGCGTGAGAAACGGCAGAAGAACAATTAGCCCGCGGAATCGGGGGCTTTAAACCGGATTCCGTCCAACTTCGCTCATCCTGACCGGCGACGCGCCCATCCGGTCGAGCACCGGGAGCCCGGTTCCCGCGTAGCGGCCGAACGCCAGCACCCCCGTCGGACAGGCCTGCACGCACGCTGAGCAGCGCACGCACTGCGGGTCTTCCATCGGCAGCCCCTTGTTGGCGAAGTTCATGATGTCGATTCCCTGGTGGCAGACCGACGTGCACACGTTGCAGGAGATGCACTTCTCCTTTTCCGCGAAGATCCGGAACCGGGAAAAGCGCGTGTAGATGTTCATGAGCGCCGCGAGCGGACAGGCGAACCGGCACCAGACGCGACCGGAGAACCAGAAGTACATCCCGACCCCGACGATCCCGGCGAGAAAGATGTCGACAACGTGGTAATAGTTCACCTCGACGCCGAAGATCGACCAGTTCGACAGGAGTCCGTCGTAGAACTTCCCGGCGAGCCGGCCGACGCCGGAGTCGGGCCAGGTCCAGGAGACGGCGCGCCCCAGGAAGAGCAGAAAGGCGAGTGCCAGGATGATCTGACCCGTCATGTTGACGCGGTTCCAGATCGGGCCGTGCGGCATCTTCTGGCGGTGGGCATCGCCCATCGTCTCGGCGAGCGCGCCGCACGAGCAGATCCAGCCGCAGTAAGCGCCTTTCCCCCAGCGGCGAATGATGAGCGGGATGAGAACGAACGTCTGAACGAACGCGATCACGAGCCACCAGGCGAGCGGCCGCGGCGAGAAGACGTTCCAGATGAAGAGGGGCCACGCGAGGATGAAGCCGAACGCCCGCCAGTACTCGCGGCCGTGCCCGGAGTCGGTCGCCGGAAAGAGGTTGTCGGCGAACGTCTGTCCGAACCCGGAGTCGAAGACGCCGTTGTGGCCGAGGAGGGGGAGCAACACGAACGGGAGCAGGAAGAGCGGCACGAGCTGAACGGCTGTCAGCGCCGCGGTCTGGGCGGTGACGTAGGGCGTCCGCCGGCGGCGGATGCGCTGGATTCCGAAGAGCACGATCGCGAGGGAGTAGGCGATCGAGTAGTAGAAGCCCGGGTCGCGCATCGTGATCGCGAGCGTGCCCGCGAACGTCGAGGGATCCGAGCGCGCCTCGACGTTGTACGGAAAGAGCCGGTGCTCCTGGAAGTAACGGTTCAGGTCTCCGCCCGCCTTCCAGTTGTAGAGGAACACACAGAAGAGGAAGAACGCCGCGAAGGCGATCCACGTCGCCGGTTTCCACTCGCCGCGGATGGGGATCGCTGAGCGGCGGAAAAAGTCGAGCGGCGCCTCGCGGCCGAGCATCGTGAAGATGACGTCGTTCGGGAGCGCAGTCTCCTTCGCCTCTTCATCCCGGAGCACGACTCTCTCCGGTTCGATCCGCACCACCTGGGTTCCAAACACGAGGCGCACGGATCCGGGTGGATGGTCTCCCGCCGCCTGCATGAAGGCACCGGTCGCCGTCGTGACGCGCTCGGAGCTGGGCTTTTCGATCGCGACCGGGGCCGAAGGGTTTTTCTCCAGCATCTGGATCTTCGCGACGTTTTCCGGCTTCGGGCGGGAGAACTCGGTCTTGCGATAGGAAAGCGTGACGTGCGCTCCGGCGGTCCCGAGCGCAATCGCAGTCTCGAGGGCCGAGTCACCCCCTCCGACGACGAGCGCTTGCCTCCCGGCGAACTCCTTCGGGTCGTAGAGCCGGTTGTAGACCTTGCCCGAGTCTTCGCCGGGGACCCCGAGACGCCGATGGTTGCCGCTCCTTCCGATCGCGACGATCGCGCGGCGGGCTTTCGTCACGGTCTTCTTGTCGCCGTGGTGGAGTAGCAGGACCCCGCCCTTCGGCTCGATCCGCTCGATCCGGGCGAGAGTGACGGCCACTCCGGCGGACCTTCGCCGCGTCTCGAGGTCCTGGAGGAGCTCCTCTTTCGGGTGCACTTCGGATCGGAACTGGAGGTCGCCCTCGGGAGTCATGCCCGTGGGATAGGTGTAGATCGGCTTGGCCTTCGGGAAGTTGGCGACGGTCGAAAAGACCTCGGTCGCCTCGAAGACTCGGAAAGAGAGGCCCGCTTTCTTCGCCTCGATCGCGGCCGCGATCCCCGACACGCCCCCGCCAACGATCGCGACGTCGAGCGTTTCGCCGGCGGCATCGCGACCCGCAGCGAAGCCTGGCTCGGCGAGGATCGCTTTCACTGCCTTCGCGCCGGAATCCGACGAGAACTTGAGCAGCGGGACGCCCGTCAGGTCACCGACGATCCGGACACCGGCGACTGCGGTCGTGCCGTCCTCGCGGATCTCGGGGAGCTTTTCCACCGTGCCGGCGGGCCAGCGGGTGTGCAGCCAGTGGGTGTAGTCGCGGATCACGGTCAGGATTTCTCCACGGGATCTACGGTACGCCTCTCCCGGTGGTTTCACGATTCTCCCGTTTCCGATTCGGAACCGATCGCTAAGATGCGATTGTGCCGGAGCTGCCCGACATCGCAGCGTACCTGACAGCCCTCGAGGCCCGCGTCGTCGGACAGCCACTCCTCGGCGTGCGGATCTCGAGCCCGTTTCTCCTCCGGACGTTCGATCCGCCGATGGCCGCCTCGGAGGGAAAAACCATCCGGGGGCTCCGCCGGATGGGAAAACGGATCGTGTTCGAGCTGGAGGACGACCTTTTCCTCGTGTTGCACCTGATGATTGCCGGCCGGCTTCACTGGAAGAGGCCAGGAACCCCTATCGCCGGACGCACCTCGCTCGCGACATTCGATTTCCCCGGGGGGACTCTTCTCCTGACCGAAGCCGGCTCGAAGAAGCGAGCGTCGCTTCATTTCGTTCGGGGCAAAGCCGCGCTCGCCCGGCACGCGCGCGGCGGGCTCGAGGTTCTCGATGCCGGCCTCGACGCCTTCCGGGCCGCCCTGACGCGCGAGAATAACACCGTCAAGCGAGCCCTCACGGACCCGCGTCTCTTCTCGGGAATCGGAAACGCCTACTCCGACGAAATCCTGCACCGGGCGCTCCTCTCGCCGGCGAAGCTCACGTCCCGCCTGACGGAAGAAGAGATCGCGCGTCTCCACGAGGCCACTCGCGACACGCTCGCCCTGTGGACCGAGAGGCTGATCTCGGAGGCGCGGATTGCGTTTCCCGAGCGCGTGACGGCGTTCCGCGAGGGGATGAGCGTGCATGGCCGCTACGGAAAGCCCTGTCCCGCGTGCGGCACGAACGTGCAGCGGATCGTGTACGCCGCGAACGAATCGAACTACTGCCCGACCTGCCAGACCGGGGGGAAGCTGCTCGCCGACCGCGCGCTCTCGCAGCTTCTTCGAAAGGACTGGCCGAAGACGCTCGAGGAGATGGAGGAGAGGAAGGCGAAATAGGGGGCTTCCTGTCATTCCGAGGCCGGAGGCCGAGGAATCCGGGCGCTGATTCGACAGAGACCAGATCCCTCGCTTCGCTCGGGATGAGACAGCAGTTCCTCGATCAGCCGCCTCCGCCTGGCTGTCGAACGGACCGACCTTTACCCGGGAGAGGCCGCGGAAGGGCTCCAGAAAAACGGGACGTCCCGTCCCCCGGACGCGCTCGGCCTGGCGCTCTGCGCGGAGCCGGTCGGCGAACGATCCAACCTGGACCGCCCAGCGGCCTGACGGCGAGACGATTTCGTGCGCGGGCACCGCGATCACCACGGAAAGCCGGACGGGGCCGACACCCGGTCCGATCAGGTCGATCTCTCTTGCCGCCGCTCGCGAGAGATCGATTACGCGACCGGCCACGAAAGGTCCCCGGTCGTTGATTCGCACCCGGACGCTCTTTCCATTGTCAAGGCTCGTGACCTCCACGACCGTTCCGAGCGGAAGCTCCCGGTGGGCGGCGGTCAGGAGGGAGGAATCGTAGATCTCCCCGGAAGCCGTCGGCTTTCCGTCAAACCCGTCCTTCCCTCCGTACCAGGAGGCGAGACCCTCCTCTGTCCAATCGGGGGCTGGCGGCTTCTGCGCGACGAGCCGCGACGACGTCGCCCGCGACGCGCAGGCCGCCGACGAGCCGAGTGCAGCGAGAACGAGAACGAAACGGAGCGCGGTCCCGGGTTTCAAACCTTCAGAGGCACGGCTTGGGCGGCTTCAAGGTTCTCGAGGGCCGGGTCGAGCTCCTCGCGGACGAAGGCCTCGACCTGTTCGGCGGCCCGGCCCACGAGACGTTCCGGCCGGGAGGCCTCGACCAACTCCTCGCGGGTCAGATGAAAGACGGGGTCTTCCGCGATCCGCTCGAAAAGGTCCGCGGGCTCGCCGTCGGAGGTTCGCCGCTCTGCCGACGCTCGGGCGTGGACGCGGAGCCGCTCATGGAGGTCCTGGCGGTCGCCGCCGCGCCGCACCGCTTCCATGAGGACGTTTTCGGTCGCGAGGAAAGGGATTTCCGCCTCGAGCCGCCGCCGCGAAACCTCGCCATGGACGACGAGCCCCGAGAATACGTTCTCGAGGAGCACGAGCACCGCGTCGGAAGCGAGGAAGGCCTCGGGCATGGAGATCCGACGGTTGGCCGAGTCGTCGAGGCTCCGCTCGAGCCACTGCGTTGCGGCGGTCATGGCCGTGTCGACGGAGAGCGCAATGACGTGACGCGAAAGAGCGCAGATTCGCTCCGCCCGCATCGGGTTGCGCTTGTACGGCATCGCGGAGGAACCAACCTGGGATGTCTCGAACGGCTCCTCGATCTCCCCTTCGTGCTGGAGGAGGCGAAGGTCCGTTCCGATCTTGTGCGCTGACTGGGCGAGCCCCGAAAGCGCCTGCACGACGAAGTCGTCCTGCTTGCGCGAGTAGGTCTGTCCCGACACGGTCTGGCGCTTCGAGAAGCCCGCGCGTCGAGCAAGCGCCCGGTCGAGCTCCTCGACGCGCGCGGAGTCCCCGTCAAAGAGGCGCAGGAACGACGCCTGGGTTCCGGTGGCCCCTTTCGCGCCCAGGAAACGGAGGTTTTCCCTCCGGCGGCGAACCTCCTCGAGATCCATCAGGAGGTCGTAAGCCCACATCGCCATCCGCTTGCCCACGGTCGTCGGCTGCGCCGGTTGGTAGTGGGTGTACGCGAGGCAGGGAAGCGCACGGTACTCGAGCGCCAGGGAGCGCAGGCTCCGTAGGGTTGAGACGAGGCGCCGCTCGACGAGGCCGAGTGCCTCGCGGATCGCGATCAGGTCGGAATTGTCCGAAACGTAGGCGGAGGTCGCGCCCCAATGGATTATCCCTTGCGCGGCGGGTGCGGCCTTTCCGAACACGCGCACGTGCGCCATGACGTCGTGGCGGCTTCGCTCCTCCTCCCGCGCGGCGGCGTCGAAGTCGATGTCCGTCAGATGCTCCCGCATCGCTGCGATCGCCTCTTCCGCGATCGGGAGCCCGAGTCGGCGCTCCTCCTCGGCAAGCCAGAGCCAGAGGTGGCGCCACGTCTCGAACTTCCGCTGCTCCGAGAAGAGACGAGACATCTCCTCGGACGCGTAGCGCCCCGCGAGCGGGCTCGCCCAGGCGTCAGTCCTGTTCGTCTTCATCCCACTTCCCGACAGCGAAAAGCGTCACCGACTCGTTGCCACACGTGATGCACATCGCTTCGCGGATCCGGCCGTCGCTCGCCTCGAAGACGTAGCAGGGGGTGTCGCACTCCTTGCAGCGAAGGTACGGGATTTCCCGCTCGGGGTCGGGCTCGGAAGGTGTTCGCTCCGTCAAAAAACTCTCCGCCACATTGTCGCATGCTGAGCGCAGGCGACAAGGCCGCGAAGTCCAGGAATGTCGGGAGCGGAGTGCCTTCTCTAGGGGCAGACCGCGAAAACCCGCCTTCTCCGCGACAACTTCTTCCATGCCGGGGCGGGCCTTTCCTACCAGCTCGCGCGAGTCGGCCTGTTCGCTTCGTATCGCGAGTTCGTGAAAGGCACCGACACTCACTCCGGCCGCGCTTTCACGGTCGGCGTCAGTTGGCCCTTCGAGCTCGGTCGGCGGCACCAGGCTCCATAGTCGCGCGGGCTGGGGCGCATGTGCCGAGGTCGGACGTCATTTGTCCTCGGCGAGCTCTACACTGTGCGTGATGCTCGAAATCCTTATTGCCGCGATGGTCGGGGCAGTCATCGTGATCGGCCTCGTCGCGCTCCTGCGGCGCCCCCGCGAGGCGGACCCGCGCCTCGACCGCCTCCTCTCCGAGGTCGCCGCGGTGCGCGGATCGTCAGAGTCGATGGACCGGCGAGTCGACGAGCTGCGCCGCTCGGTGGGAGAGAGAGTCTCCGCCGTCGAGACGCGGCTCGTCGAAGGGCAGAAGAACGTCTCCGACACGCTCGGTTCGGTCCACGAGAAGATCGGACGCGTCTTCCAGGCATCGGAGCGGATCGAGCGGCTCGCCGGAGACATGACCCGGCTCGAGGACTTGCTGAAGCCCCCCAAGATCCGCGGGAACCTCGGCGAGACTTTTCTGGAGCAGGCGCTTCGCGAGGCGCTGCCGCCCGGCTCGTGGGCGATGCGTCACGTCTTTCCGGACCGGACGATCGTGGACGCCGCCATCTTCCTCGGGGACCGAATCGTACCCGTGGACAGCAAGTTCCCGCTCGAGAACTTCCGGCGGGCGAGAGAGGCGCCGGAAGAGGCCGACCGCAAGAAGGCGCGGCGCGAATTCGCGGGAGACGTGAAGCGTCATGTCGACGCGATCCGCGGAAAGTACATCCGTCCGTTCGACGGGACCTTCGACTTCGCCCTCATGTACGTGCCGGCGGAAGCCGTTTACTGCGAGATCGCGTCGGACGAGGAGGGCACGTCGCTCGCCGACTACGCCACGGAGCGACGCGTGATCCCGGTGTCTCCGCGACTTCTTTACACCTATCTCGCGACCGTCGCGATGGGTTTGCGCGGCATGGAACTGCAGAAAGGCGCGCAGGACATTCTCGAACGCCTTTCGGAGCTCGAGAAAGAGTGGGGGCGCGTCGAAACGCCGTTCCAGACGCTCGGCGGCCACATTCGCAACGCCCAGAGCAAGTACGAGGAGACGTCGCGCGCTCTCGAACGGTTCGGCGGGAGGCTGTCGGGAATCGCCGAGCGAGGAATCGAGGAGGCGTCCGAGACGGAGCCGTTCGCCGCGCTGCCGCCTCCGGCCTGAAGCGAAGAGGGATCTGACCCCCGCTCGGCCTGGGCTCGCTCACCCTCTCGGTTGGGGGGGTCAGACCCCACGTCGCCGCTGATAGACTCCCGCGTTCTTTTGCGGGAACTCTGATGCCTCTCCGTGTGAACTCCGAGATCGGAAAGCTTTCCTCCGTCCTCGTCCACCTTCCCGGCCCCGAGATCGACCGGATGGTGCCCTCGATGATGGAGGAGCTCCTCTTCGACGACATCCTGTTCGGAAGTCGGGCCCGCGAGGAGCACCGCCGGTTCCAGCAGGTGCTCGGTTATGTCGCCGACGAGGTTCTCGACGCCCAGGATCTGCTGGCAGACGTGCTCGAAGCCCCGCATCAGCGGGCGGAGGTCCTCGAAGACCTCGGCACCGTGCTCGGTTGGGGACCGGACATGGACTATCGGCTGCGCGACCTGCCCGCGGACCAGCTGGCAGGGACTCTCGTCGCGGGAATCGAGCGTCCGGCCGCGGAGATTGCGGCACCGGCTTCCGAGCTGTACTGGCTCCCGCCGATTCCGAACTATTTCTTCCAGCGGGACCCGCTCGTCGTCCTCGGCGATCGGGCGATCCGCGGCTCGATGGCAACATCGGCGCGGCTGCGCGAGCCGCTTCTTTCCGGCTACGTCTTTCGGTATCACCCGCGCTTCGCGGGCCCGGAGGAAGACCGCTTCTGGTTCCAGGAGTTCTCCGCGGACTATGGCCGGCCGTCCGCGTACGCCCGGATGCGTCCAACCCTGGAGGGCGGCGACATCCTCGTGCTCCGCGAGGATCTGCTGCTCATGGGGTACTCCGAGCGCACGAAAAAGACGACGATCGAGCGGCTGGCGGAGTCCCTTCAGGAAAAGGGCTCGCCCGTTCGCCGGATCCTAGTCGTCGCGCTGCCCCCTGCCCGCTCCTTCATGCATCTCGACACGGTGTTCACGATGATCTCGCGGGACGAGTGCCTGATCTACGCGCCGATGATCCTCGCGGGCGGCGCGGAAGAGGCCGACGTCTACCAGTGCGACCTCACCCGCCGCCCGATCTCGTGGGTCTCGGAAACGGACCTTCTCTCGGCGCTGCGTTCTGAGGGACTGGATCTGAAGCCCATCCGCTGCGGCGGGACCGACCCGATTTCAGAGCGGCGCGAACAGTGGACCGACGGCGCCAACGCCTTCGCGCTCGCCCCGGGAGTGCTCTTGATGTATGACCGGAACGAGCGCACCGCGGACGAGCTCTCGAAAGCGGGTTACGAAGTCGTGGACGAAGCGGATCTTCTACTTGGGAGGAGCCATCTCGACTTGAAGCGCCCGAAGAAGTACGCGGTGCGGCTCGCGGCCCATGAGCTGTCGCGCGCGCGGGGCGGACCGCGATGCATGGCGATGCCCCTCGTGCGCGAGGATCTGTAGGACGTGAGACATAAACCGTAAGACGATGAATCGAGCTATTTCAACTCCGTCTCACCTCTGACGTCTCGCGTCTCACGAACATGAGCACCCCCTTCTTCTCTTTCGTTCGGCCGCTCGCAGTCGTCGCCTTCGGAGGCAACTCCCTTCTTCAGCCGGAAGACAGCGGCGACACGCGGACCCAGTTCGCGCGCGCACGAACTGCCGTCCGTCAGCTGCTCCCAATCCTGAACCGCGGGTACGAGCTGATCGTCGTGCATGGGAACGGACCTCAGGTCGGAAACCTGCTTCTGCAGGCGGAGCTCGCGGCCGAGCGGGTCCCGCCTCAGTCGCTGGACGTATGCGTCGCCGAGACCCAGGGCTCGATGGGCTTCCTCCTGGAGCTCGCGTTCGACAACGAGCTCAAAGCGGCGGGTTTTCGCAAACGCGTC
>CAJDUI010000015.1_pt1 | contig 16391 bp, 18 predicted proteins | sample 7390031 | NCBI WGS metagenome assembly CAJDUI01 (sample SAMEA7055675, study PRJEB34461) | soil metagenome | biome: terrestrial ecosystem; feature: Peninsula; material: soil | place: Antarctica | collected 2016 | reverse complement strand
GGAACGCCGGCGAGCGAAAAGAGGCAGAGAGCGAGGACCGCGGATGGGAAAGGCGAGCGCCGCCCCTCCCCGGCCAGAAGCCCGACCGGGTGGGGCTTTGACTCGTCCCGGTAGAGCGCCGACACGGCCGCGAACGCCCCCGCGTTCGACACCACGTAGGCGACGAAGTACACGATGACGGCCGCGAGCGCGTCCGTTCCGAAAACGGCGAGCGCGATCGTGACGTAGCCCATGTGTGCGATTCCGGAGTAGGCGAGGAGTCGCTTGACGTCGCGCTGGGCGAGCGCTACCACGTTGCCGAGGCTCATGGACAGAATCGCGAGAGCGGCGATGGCAGCGCGGAATCGGTCGGGGATCCCCGCTTCGAACACGGCGGCGAACACCCGGTACAGAACGAGAAGGCTTGCGGCCTTCGGCGCTACCGAGAGGTAGGCGACCGCGGGAGTCGGCATGCCCTGATAGACGTCGGGGGCCCATGCATGAAACGGCGCGAGCGACATCTTGAAGCCGAATCCGACGAGCAGGAGAAGGAGGGCCAGAGCGACGAGGGGGTCGGCAGCGAGGTCGGGACGGGAGAGGGCGGCGATTCGCACGCTTCCCGCCTTGCCAAAAAGGAGCGCGATGCCGTAGAGCGTGAACGCCGAGCCGAAGGCGCCCGTCAGAAAATACTTCAAGCCCGCTTCGGAGGATGCCGGCATCGTCCGGAAGAACGCGGCGAGAACGTAGAAGCAGAGAGACAGGGTCTCGAGGCCGATGAAAATGACGAGGAGGTCGAGCCCCCGAGTCATGAGCGAGACGCCGAGGTGTCCCCAGAGAAGGAGTGCGTAGAACTCCCCCTTCTCTTCGCCGGTGCGCTGGAGAAAGGGCTTCGCCATTAGAACCGCCAGAGCGGCGGTCGCTGCGGCGATGATTCCGGCCGCCGTCGTCAAATCCGAAGTCTCGAAACGTCCGCCAAAGGTGAGCCCTCCCGGAGCGTTGAGCAGGAAGTAGATCGACGCCGCGATAGCCGCGAGCGACAGGGTCGCGAGCCACCGGCGGGAGGACGGGGCAAACGCGTCGAGCAGCAGAACGAGGCAGCCGGCGGCGGCGAGAGTGATCTCCGGGGCCGCCGCGGCGAGATCGTTCGGTCCGAAAGCCAGGAAGGACGGACTCACGGTCGGACCCCGAGCCGGAACGCGGCGGGTGAGGAGGGGTCGGCCTTTCGGGTCGCTGCGGAGCGACGAACCTCCTCGACGGAGGGCGCGATGCGATCGAGGAAGTCGTTCGGACGGATACCGATCCATGTCATGAGAACGATGAGCACGGAGACCGCAATGAGCTCGCTTGGCCGGATCTCCGGCAGCGAGCGGTTCTCCTCGCGCGACAGTGGATTCCAGAAGACGCGCTGCACCAGGGAAAGCATGTACACCGCCGAGAGGACGACACCCGTCGCGGCCGCGACGGCCCACCAGCGATACGGGGACGTCCACGTACCGAGAAGGATCAGGAACTCGCCGACGAACCCGTTCAAGCCGGGGAGGCCAATCGACGAAAACGTGGCGAACAGGAAGAGCCCCGTGGTGATGGGCACGACCCCCGCGATTCCCCCGTAGTCCGCGATCTCCCGCGTGTGCGTCCGCTCGTAGAGCACTCCGACGAGGAGGAAGAGGGCCCCGGTCGACAGGCCGTGGTTGACCATCTGAAGCACGGCACCGTTCAGCGCCGTGCTCGTGAAAGCGCCGATCCCGATCACGACGAGACCGAGGTGCGACACCGACGAGTATGCGACGAGCCGCTTCATGTCCTTCTGGGCGTACGCCACGAACGCGCCGTACACGACCCCGACCACCCCCAGGGCGCCCACCCACGGAGCGAAGCGAAGAGCGGAGTCGGGAAAGAGGGGGAGCGCGAATCGAATGTAGCCGTAGACCCCGAGCTTCAGGAGAACGCCCGCGAGGATGATCGAACCCGCGGTCGGCGCTTCGGTGTGCGCGTCGGGGAGCCACGTGTGCAGCGGAAAGACGGGCACCTTGACCGCGAACGCGAGCGCGAAGGCGAAGAACAGGAGGGTCTGGATGCCCATGGTCGGGTACGTGAGGCGGACGAGGTCCGCGAGCAGGAACGACCACTGTCCCGTGTCCGCACGATGACGGATGGCGAGGTACAGGATCGCGAGGAACATGAAGAGGCTTCCCGCCATCGTGAACAGGAAGAACTTCATTGCGGCGTAGATGCGTCTTCCGCCGCCCCAGATCCCGATGATGAAGTACATCGGAACGAGCATCACTTCCCAGAAGACGTAGAAGAGCGCGAGGTCGAGGGCCACGAGGGTCCCGATCATCCCGGTCTCGAGCACGAGAAACGCGATCGAGAACGCCCGGACGCTCTTCTCGACGTGGGTCAGGGAGTAGAGGAGCGACACCGGCGTCAGGACCGTCGCGAGGAGCACGAGCAGGAGCGAGATCCCGTCGATTCCGAGGCTGTAAGAGATACCGAGCGCCGGAATCCAGCTCGCGTGCTCGGCGAACTGCATTCCTGCCGAGCCGATGTCGAACCGGAACCAGAGGGGCAGGGAAAGGACGAGCTCCACGATCGAAGCGGTGAGTGCGAACACCTTCGCCTCGCGCCGCCGACTTTCCGGGAAGAGCAGCAGGAGAGCGGCCGCCGCGCTCGGCAGGAAGACGAGAACGGAGAGCAGGTTGTTCTCGAGAAGCTCCCTCAAGGCGACCCACCCATGACGAAGAGGAGCAGCGCCACGATGCCGAGCAGGAACGTCAACGCGTAGTTGCGGACGTTGCCGGTCTGGAGGAACCGCAGCGAGTCGCCGACGAGCTCGACGATGAAGGCGCCCACGTTCAAAAATCCATCGATCAGGAGGACGTCGACCACCTTCCAGAGCACCCGCGAAAGCCAGACGAACGGGCGCACTATCAAGGCGTCGTAGAGCTCGTCAACGCGGAAGCGCTCCGCGACAAGGCCGTACAGCGCGGGCAATCGGGCCGCGATTCGGGCCGGCGTGCGGCCCCCGTCCTTCGCGTACCACTTCGCGGCCAGGAGGAGTCCGAGCACGGCGACCGCCACCGACATTCCCATCAGCAGCCATTCCGTTCGGTGCGGGAGGTGGTGGGGGGCGTCATCCCCCGGAAGACTGACCGGCGGAATCACCGTCGCGAGAAAACGCGCGATCCAGTTGGCGCGCTCTCCGAAGACGGCCGGAAGCCCGATGAATCCGGCCACAGCGGAGAGAAACGCGAGCAGGATGAGGGGAACCGTCATCGACCGGGGCGCCTCGTGGATATGGCTCGCCGCATCGGCGCCGCCGCGGAATTTGCCCGCGAACGTGAGCGAGACGAGTCGGAACATGTAGAACGCGGTCAAGCCCGCGGTGGCGAGCCCGACGGCGTAGAGAATCGGCCGGTGTGCCGCAAACACTTCCGCCAGGATCGAGTCCTTGGAAAAGAAACCCGCAAGCGGCGGGATGCCGGCGAGAGCGAGAGTGGCGATGAGGAACGTCCGATAGGTGACGGGCAGCTTCTTCGCGAGTCCGCCCATCCGCCGGACGTCCTGCTCGCCGCCGAGAGCGTGGATGACCGCCCCCGAGCCGAGGAAGAGGCACGCCTTGAAAAAGGCATGGGTGACGACGTGAAACATTCCGGCGACGTACGCGCCAACCCCGCACGCGAGGAACATGTAGCCGAGTTGCGAGAGGGTTGAGTAGGCGAGAACCTTCTTGATGTCGTTCTGGGCAACGGCAATCACCGCCGCGAAGATCGCGGTCACGGCGCCGACGATTGCGACTGCGGTCATCGCCCCGGGCGCGAGGCGGAAGAGGACGTTGCACCGGGTCACCATGTAGACGCCCGCCGTGACCATCGTCGCCGCGTGAATGAGCGCGGACACCGGCGTGGGTCCCGCCATCGCGTCGGGGAGCCACACGTGGAGCGGGAACTGCGCGCTCTTGCCCATCGCTCCGAGGAAAAGAAGCAGGCAGACGACGGTGAGGCCGGGCGCGTACCGGCCGGGGTCGGCGGCTGCGGACTGGAAGACCGAGTCGAAGTCGAGCGACCCGAAGAGCGAGAACACGCCGAACATCCCGAGCAGGAAGCCGAAGTCTCCGATCCGGTTGACGACGAACGCCTTCTTCCCGGCCGCCGCCGCGTACTCCTTCTCGTAGTAGTAGCCGATGAGGAGGTACGAGCAGAGGCCAACCCCCTCCCAACCGACGAACATGAGGAGGAAGTTGTTCGCCAGGACGAGGACGAGCATCGCGAAGAGAAAGAGGTTCAGGTAGGCGAAGTAGCGCGCGTATCCGGCGTCCGTTTCGTCGTGCTTCATGTAGCCGACGGAATAAACGTGGATGAGAAAGCCCACGAAGGTAACGAAGGAGACCATCAGCGCGGATAGCGGATCGAGCCTCAGGGAGAGATCGACCGACAAGCCGCCCGCGCGGATCCAGGGCGCCAGGATCTCGACGACGGGGCTTCCATCGCCGGTCGCGTACGGGACGAGCCGGATCCCCGCAACCGCCGTGGCGAGGCCGACCGACCCGACGCCGACGGCCGAGACGAATGCCTTTCCCAGCCGGCGGCCGAGGAAGAGGCACAGCAAGAACCCGACGAGCGGGAGCGCGGGAACGAGCCAGAGGGGGAGCGTCACCACTTGAGCAGGTTGATCCGATTGACGTCGATGGTTTCGGTGTGCCGGAACATGGCGACGAAGATCGCGAGGCCGACGGCCGCCTCCGCCGCCGCGATCGCGATCACGAAGAAGACGACGATCTGGCCCTCGAGGCTCTGAAGCGAGGAGGCGTATCCCAGGATGGCGAGGTTCGCCGAGTTCATCATCAGCTCGATCGCCAGGAAGATCGAGATGGCGTTCCGGCGCATGAGCGCCCCCGCGAGCCCGAGGGCAAAAAGGGCGCCGGAGGCGAGGAGAACATCGCCGAGAGGGATTCCGTTCGCCGTCATGCCGTCATGGCCGTCCCTCCCGGCGGGCGAGCGCGAATGCGCCGACGAGCGCGGCGAGCAGGAGGATCGACAGCGCCTCGAACGACAAGAGGTGCTCCGAGAAGAGGAGCTTCGCCACCGGCGCGATCTCGCCGGAGAGGGGAGGACCCGGGGACGGCGCCGCGTTCGTCGCTCCGTGGGCTCGGAGCGCGCCGAGAAGAACCGCCGCGAAGACGACGATGGCGATGGCCGAAAGCGTGTGGTGGATGGGGCGCCCCGACTTCTGCCGGACCTCTTCCGAAACGTTCAACAACATCAGCACGAACAGGAAGAGGACGAGGATCGCGCCCCCGTACACGATGACCTGCAAAGCCGCGATCAAGGGCGCCGAGAGCATGATGTAGGCGACCGACAGCGCGAAGAACGAGACGACGAGCGCGAGCACGCTCTTGACCGGGTGCCGATGGACCACCATCACGGCCGCGAACAGAACTGCGAGCCCCGCGGCGACGTCGAAAACGAGCCGCTCCGTCACAGGATGCCCCCGACGACGAGAGCCGCGGCCCAGAGAAGGTTGAAGAGCGCGATCGGCAGGAGAGCCTTCCATCCGAGACGCATGAGCTGGTCGTACCGGAAACGGGGGAGCGTCCAGCGCACCCAGATGAAGACCCACACGAAGAAGGCGGTCTTCGCTGCGAAGATCAGCACCGACAGGAGGACGCCGCCGAGCCCCTCCGGGTGGAATCCGGGGAGCGTCCAGCCGCCGAAGAACAGCGTGACCGTCAGGGCCGACGCCACGATCATGTTGATGTATTCCGCCATGAAGAACATCGCGAACTTCATCGAGGAGTACTCGGTGTGGTAACCGCCGACGAGCTCCGCCTCCGCCTCCGGCAGGTCGAACGGGACGCGGTTGGTCTCCGCGAACGTCGCGACGTAGAAGACGACGAAGCCGAGGAACTGCGGAAAGACGTTCCAGCGCGGCAGGAACCCGAACCACGTACCGGCCTGCATTGCGACGACGTCCGTGAGCCGAAAGGAACCCGCGACGAGGACGACCCCCGCCGCCGCCGTCGTCATGGCAAGCTCGTACGAGATGATCTGCGCACTCGAGCGGATCCCTCCCATGAGCGAGAACTTGTTGTTCGACGACCAGCCGGCGAGCACGATCCCGTACACCGACAGAGAGGTCAGCGCGAAGAGGTAGAGGATCCCGATCGAAACGTCCGCGCCGATCAGCGGGACCTCGCGCCCCGCGATTGTGGCCGTCGCTCCATAGGGGATCACGGCGAACGTCGTCATCGCGGAGAAAACGGCGATTCCAGGGGCGATCACGTAGAGGAACCGGTCCGCGTTCGAGGGGACGATGTCCTCCTTCATGAAGAACTTCACCGCGTCGGCGAGCGGCTGCAGGAGGCCGAAGGGCCCGACGCGGTTGGGTCCCGGACGGTCCTGGATTAGGGCGGCGCCGCGCCGTTCGACCCACATGGGGATCGGCAGGATGAGAAGGATGACCAGAACGGGCCCCAGCACCCGCAACAGGACGAACCCGAAGTCGCCAAGGCTCACAGGGCGCCCGTCGAAACGAAGAGCCCCTTCCGCATCAGACCGCCTCCCGCGAGCTCTTCTTCGGTGACGTCGGCGTAGCCCTCGACCTCTTCCCGGATGAGCGCGCGGATATCCGCGGGCGTCCAGTTCCGGTCGCCCCAGCCGAGCGCCGTCGCGAGAAGGAGGAAGAGCTCCCAGTGCGCGCGAACGGGGGGCGGCGGGAGGAAGGCACGCTCGAAGCGCTGGACTCGCCCCTGAACGTTCGTGAAGGAGCCTTCCTTCTGGGCGAGGGACCCCGCAGGGAGGACGACGTCTGCGGCGCGGGAGAGAGCGGTTGCCGTCCGCGCCGCGGCCGCCAGGAAACCGGCCCTTCGCAGGTGCGCGACCTGGTTCGCCTCGTCCGCAGCCGCCGCGAAGGCCGCGTCGCCGATGAGCGCCGCCCTCGGCGTCCATCTTCCCGCGAGGACATCCTCGAGGCCATGCCCGCCCGACCGGGGCGAAAGTCCCATGTCCCGCGCGCCCGCGTAGTTCGCGCCGGCATGGTCGCCCTCGATCCAGTCGGTCTTCGACTTCATGCGCCGCGTCCGGGAGCGGTCGACGACGACGTCGCGGTTGTCGCACCCGAGGTGGTCGGCGACTTTTCGAAGCAGGAAGTTCTCCTCGTTGGAGAGGTGCGCGGAACCCAGAAAGAAGAGTGCCGAGGGTCCGTCGGACTCGACGATTCTCCGGATCTCGCTCGCGATGCGCTCGATCGCCTCGGGAACGATGACGGCATGGATATCGGTGCCGTCACGCACCGTCGCCTTCGAGATCTCGCGCAGGTTCAGGCTCTCCGACAGGAAGCGGCCGTAGTCGCAGAGCCAGTAGTCGTTGACCTCCGGGTTCAACCGCGGCAGGAAGCGGTACACAATCGAGTCGCGCGTCTCGAGCGAGAGGTTGCAGCCGATGTTGCAGCCGGGACAGACCGACGGGGTCTTGTTCAAGTCCCACACGCGGCGGCGGAAACGGAACTCCCGGGTGGTGAGCGCCCCCACCGGGCAGACGTCGGCGGCGCAGGCGGACCAATCGTTGGCGAGGGGTTTGCCGTCGTGGGTCCAGACGAGCGTGCGCCCCCCGCGGTCGAGGAACGTCAGCTCCCCGGTGCCCGCGATCTCGTCGCAAAAACGGATGCACCTCGTGCACTGAATGCACCGCGTCATGTCGGCCACGACGTGCGGCCCGATCATCGTCCGGTCGTACCCGGCGTACTGGCGTTTGCGCTCGTCGTGGCGCGATCTCTGCTCGCCGTATCCGAACGCGTTGTCCTGGAGCTTGCATTCGCCGGCCTGGTCGCAGATGGGGCAGTCGAGTGGATGGTTGATGAGAAGGAACTCCATGTTTGCCGCGCGGGAGTCGCGAACCTTGTCCGTCGTCGTCTTGACGACGAGCCCTTCCTTCAGCGGGGTGGTGCACGCCGCCTGGATCTTCGGAATTCCTTCGATCTCAACGAGGCACATGCGGCACTGGCCGACGACCGACAGGCGTGGATGGAAGCAGAAGTGCGGAATCTCGATCCCGGCGAGCTTCGCCGCCTCGATCAGGTTGATACCGGGCGGCACCTCAACGGGCGTTCCGTCGAAGACGATCGTGACCGTCTTCTTCTCGGGCGCGGCGGGGGGAGGCGGGGAAGTGGGCGTCGCCGGAGTGCTCAAGCGATGACCTCCGCTGCTGCGCGCGGGCCGACCAGGCAACGCTTGTGCTCCACGTGGTACCGGTACTCGTCCCGGAACTTTCCGATCGAGGAGAGAACCGGGGCGATGGCGGCATCGGCAAAGACGCAGATCGTCATGCCGTTTGCCATCTGGTTCGAGATCTTCTCCAGCAGGTCGATGTCCTCGGGCCGGCCTTCGCCCGCTTCGATTCGGGAGAGCACGCGGTACAGCCACGGCGTCCCCTCGCGGCACGGCGTGCACTGCCCGCACGACTCGTGGGAGAAGAACTTTGCGAGGTTCGTTGCCGCGTCGACGATGCAGGTGTCCTCGTTCATCACGATGATGGCGGCGGAGCCCAGCATGGACTTCTTCGCAGCGAGGCCGTCGAAGTCGAGCGGGCAATCCTCGATCTCTTCCGGCGTGAGCATCGCCGCGGAGGCGCCTCCCGGGATGACCGCTTTCACCTTCCGGCCGTTTCTCATACCCTGCCCGAATTCCGGGCCGAACAGGAGGTCCTTCATCTGAAGGCCCATCGGCGCCTCGTAGACCCCTGGCCGGTTCACGTGTCCCGAGAGGCAGTAGAGCTTGGGGCCCGTATTTTTCTCGTTGCGTCCGATCTTCGCGAACCATTCCGCTCCGCGGCGCATGATGTGGGTCACGCAACAGAGCGTCTCGACGTTGTTCACGATCGTCGGCGCGCCGAAGACGCCGAACACTGCGGGGAAAGGGGGCTTGATGCGGGGTTGGCCCCGCTTGCCCTCGAGGCTTTCAATCAACCCGGTCTCCTCGCCGCAGATGTAGGCGCCCGCGCCGCGATGGACGGTGACGTCGTGGGAGAACCCCGACCCGAGGACGTTCTCGCCGAGGAAACCCTCGCGGTAAGCCTCCTCGATCGCCCGAATGAGCACTCGGGCGCCATCAAAGAACTCCCCGCGGATGTAGATGTAGGAGGTGCGGCACCCGAGAGCGAAGGCGGACAGGATCTGTCCCTCGAGAAGCTGGTGGGGGTCGGCCTCCATGAGGAGGCGGTCCTTGAACGTTCCCGGTTCCGACTCGTCGGCGTTGCAGAGGAGGTACACGGGTTTACCTTTCGTGTCCTTCGGAACGAAGCCCCACTTGACGCCCGTCGGGAAGCCGGCTCCGCCGCGGCCGCGCAGACCGGACTTCTTCACCTCCTCTGTCACCGACTCGGGGGTCGCGCCGCCGGTCAGGACCTTCCGGAGCGTTTCGTACCCGCCATCCGCGACGTAGGTGTCGATGTCGCGAGACCGTTCGCGGCCGACGCGGGCGAGGAGGACGGGCTCGAACGTCATGAGAGCCGCCCGAGCAGGGCGTCGAGTTTCCCCGCGTCCATGGGCTCGTGATACGCGTCGTTCACCATCATCGACGGAGCCCGATCGCACCCGGCAATGCACTCGACCTCCGTGAGCGTGAATCGCCCGTCGGGCGTCGTCTGCCCCATGTCGATGCCGAGCCGCCGCCGGCAGTGCTCCAGGAGCTCTGCGGCGCCGGCGAGGTGGCAGGAGATCGACGTGCAGAACTGGAGGAGGTTCCGCCCGACCGGTGCGAGGTTGTACATCGTGTAGAACGTGAGGACGCCCGACACGTGCGCGGGGGGGACCTCCACGATCCGAGCGACCTCTTCCGCCGCTTCGCGAGACACCCAGCCCCAGGTCTCCTGGGCGACCCAGAGGATCGGCAGGAGCGCCGCCTGCTTCGTCGGATAGCGCGCGAGGATCCGGTCGATCCGCAGGAGCGCCTCCGGAGGGAATTCCGCGGGACGCCCGGCCGATTCGACTCCGTACCGGCGGCTGGTCACCAGTCGAACGCCTTTTTCTTCCAGAGGTAGGCGTACCCGACGGCGAGGATCCCGAGGAAGACGAGCATCTCGACGAAGAGCGGGATCCCGCCCTCGCGAAACACGACCGCCCACGGGTAGAGGAACGCGATTTCCACGTCGAACAGGATGAAGACCATCGCGATCAGGAAGAACTGGATCGAAATCCGCTTGTGCGACGCGTCGACGAGCGGCATCCCGCTCTCGTACGTGTCGAGCTTGCGCCGGGTCCGGAGGCGGGGGCCGAGGACGGCCGAGAGAAGGATCATTGTTCCGGCGACGCCGATCGCGAAGAGCATCAGGATGAGGATCGGGAGGTAGCTTTCGGCCATCCGCACCTCGCGCCCGTTTCGGCTTGCGCGGCGTGTTGCGTTAGGGCCGCGCGGGTTGTGAACTTTTTCACAAGCGCGGAGGAAGGTCAATGAAGAAGCTGTCTGCTCTCGGGAATCCCGCAAGCTACGATCGACAAGAGTGACAGGCGAATTCCATCCGGTCGCGATCGTACCGGCCTACCAGGCTGCGAAAACCGTCGGCGCGGTCGTCGAAGGCCTGCTTCATCATTTGTCCGAGATCGTCGTCATTGACGACGGCTCGACCGATTCGACGAGCGAGGAGGCGGATCGCGCCGGAGCCCGCGTTCTCCGGCTCCCCTCGAATGGCGGGAAGGGGGCTGCGCTCCGCGCGGGACTCTCCCTCGTACTTCCGACGAGCGCCACCCACGTTGCCTTTGTGGACGCGGACGGGCAGCATGACCCGGACGACCTGCCCACTCTCTTCGATGCGGCTCGCAGCGGGGACGACTTCGTGATCGGCTCCCGCATGGCGGAGAGCGACGGGATCCCGAAGGCCCGTTTCCGAACCAACGAGATCGGCAGTCTCATCCTGACCCGCATGTCGGGCCACGAGGTTGAGGACGGCCAGTCCGGATTTCGAGTGATCGCCGCCCCGCTCCTGCGACGACTCTCTCTCTCATCGAAGGGGTACTCGATCGAGACCGAGATCCTGCTCAAAGCAGCGCCCCTCGTGCGACGGTTCCGGAGCGTGCCGGTGCGCGCAATCTACGCGGGCGCCCGATCACACTACCGGCCCTTTCGCGACACGTGGACGATTTCCTGGGGAGCGGTCTACTACAAGGTGTTCGAGGTGGATTAGGAGTTCAGACCCGCTCGTTCCCGGTGCTCCGCTGAGAACCGAGAACGCAGAACCCCCGGTACAATCCGCCCTCCGTGCCCGAACCCCGAATCACCCTCCTCCGCACCCCCGGCCGTGCTCCCCGCGTCCTCACCATCGACGTGGAAGACTGGTTTCACGTCTGCGGCGAGGACTACTACTCCGATTGGCGGCGATGGGACACATTTCCGTCCCGGATCGAAACGACGTTCACCCTCCTTCTCGACCTTCTCGATGAGGGGGGACACCGCGCGACCGTTTTCTTCCTCGGATGGATCGCGAGGCGGAAGCCGCACCTCGTTCGTGAAGCCCTGCGTCGGGGGCACGAGGTTGGCGTTCACGGCGACCGGCACCGCCGCGCCGATGAGATGACCGCGGATGAGTTCCGCGCGGACCTCATCGCCGCCCGGACCGCGATCGAGGACGCCGGGGGAGTCCGTTCCCGGGCCCACCGCGCCGCGGAATGGTCGATCCGCCATCCCGGGGATCCCGCGCTCGCAATCCTCTCCGAGGAGGATTTTCTTTGCGACGCGTCGGCGACCGCAGTGCCTCCTCTGGGCCGGTTCGACAATCCCCTGGGCCCCTACCGGATCGAGCGCGACGGCTCGTCGATCCTCGAGATTCCTCCGTTGACCGGACGGGGGTACGGCCGGCGCCTCCCGGTGGGCGGCGGCTGGCCCTTCCGGACGCTTCCGGAGGAGCAGATCGCCGCGGCGGAACGCGACTATCGCGACCGCGGAATCCCGGCGGTCTTCACGTTTCACCCGTGGGAATTCGATTCGGAGCACCCCCGTATGGACGGGCTCCCTCCGCTCCTGCGGACCGTGCACTTTCTGGGGCTTCGAGGTTTTCCCGAGAAGTTCCGCCGGTGGCTCGCCGCGGAGCGGAGCGTTCCTCTTCGGGACGTTCTGCCGACTCTCGAAGCCGCATGAGCGAGACGGGGTTCCTTTTCTCCGGCCAGCTCGCGGAGACCGTCGGGATGGGCCGGGACTTCTGGGAGTCGGATCCGGAAGCGCGGGAACTCCTCGCACGGACATCGGAGCGCTGCGAGCGCGACCTGGAGAGAATCCTGTTCGAGGGACCGGAAGCCGATCTCCACGAGAATCTGGCGGCGCAGGCCGGGGTGTATCTCGTCTCGACGCTCTGCGCCCGGGCCCTCCAGGTGCAGGGAGTCCGCCCCGCGGCAACTGCCGGCTACAGCCTCGGTAACTACGCGGCGCTCGTCGCGGCCGGAGCGATCTCTTACGAAGACGCTCTCGACGTTCTCGTCGCGGTCTGGCGGGAAACCGAGAGGCTCGAGATCCACGGGTCTATGGGCGCCGTTGTCGGAGCTCGGCGCGAGGCGGTGGACGAAGTCTGCGCGGACTTGCGCGGGCGGGGCCTGCCGGTCTGGATCGGGAACGTCAACGCGTCGACCCAGTTCGTGCTGACGGGGCTCTCCGAAGCGGTGGAGGAGGCGCTTTCGCTTCTCGCTCCCCGCTCCCTGACCGTGCTGCGCCTACCGATGAGCTGGCCGATTCACAGTCCCCTCATGGATCCGGTTGCTCGAGCCGTCGCTCCGGTCGTGGCGGCGTGCCGCTCCATCCGTGTGCCCGCGGTGCCGTACTACGGGCCGGATGGAAGTCTCGCATCCACCGCGGAGCAGGTCCGTGAGCTTCTCGGGACGGAGTTCGTCCATCCGACGCTGTGGAAGGAGACCTACGAGGCAATGGTTGCGGACGGGTTCCGGTCGTTCGTGGAAGTGGGTCCGGGGGACATGCTGTCGAAGATGGCGCGCTGGATTGACCGGACGACCGTCTGCCGGCCGGCCGGTTCGCTCGCGGCGATACGGTCCGTGTCGGATAGTCTCGCCGGCGCATGAAGACCGCGCTCGTCACGGGGGGCTCCCGAGGAATCGGCCGCGCCATCGCGCTCGAGCTGGCCGCGGCCGGGCACCGAGTTGTCGTCTCCTACCGGCAGGACGAGGGCAGCGCGGACGCGACGGTCGCGCAAATCCGTTCAGCCGGCGGAGAAGCGGTCGCGATCGGCGCCGACGTGACGAAGAGCGTCGAGGTGCGGGCGCTCGGGGAGCGAGTCTCCTCCGAGTTCGGCGGTGCCGACATCCTCATCAACAACGCCGGTGTCATCAAGGACGCCCTCTTTCCGTTCATGAAGGAGGAGGACTGGGATTTCGTCCTCGACACCGATCTGAAGGGGGCCTTCCGGGTCACGAAGGCGATTGTGCGCGGGATGCTGCACAAGGGGTGGGGACGGATCGTCAACGTCGTCTCCGTCTCCGGGATCTCCGGGCACGTTGGCCAGACGAACTATTCCGCCGCCAAGGGCGGCCTGATCGCGTTCACGAAGGCGCTCGCACTCGAGCTCGCCACGCGGCAGATCACGGTCAACGCGGTCGCACCCGGCCTCGTCGCGACCGAGATCATCGCGCACCTGAAGGAGGACGCCCGCGAAGAGTTTCTCCGGCGCATCCCGATGGCGCGGTTTGCCGCGCCGGAGGAGATTGCGGCGGTCGTCGGCTTCCTCGTCTCGGAGCGGGCATCCTACGTGACCGGGCAGGTCTGGCGGGTGGACGGGGGAATGGCTTAGGGCGGAAGCCGGGAGCGGGCGGCTCCGTCTATAATTTTCGCTTTGAGGAGACTCGATGGGCAATGAAAACATGGCGCCCCGCGTGAAGGAGCTGATCGTGCGGCGCCTGAAGCTCGATATCGATCCGACGAGCATCCAGGACGACGCGCCGCTCTTCGGGGAGGGGCTCGGACTCGACTCGATCGACGCGCTCGAGCTCGTGCTCGGTCTCGAGCAGGAGTTCGGCATCAAAGTCGAGGACGAAGAAGTCGGAGTCAAGGCCTTCTCGTCCGTGAACGCACTGGTGGAGTTCATCGAGCAGAAGAAGATCGCGTGACCGCAGCCGACCCGGGCCTCCCGCATTCCTATCCTTTCCGCTTCGTGGATACGGTGATCGAGCGAAGCGCCGGCAACTCCTTCGGGGGAGTCGTCTCGACCCGACTGACCGCGAACTCGCGAGCCGCCATGGGAGCGCGTTGGGGGAGCGCCGCTCTTCTCGCGGAGGCGATCGCTCAGGCGGCTCTGCTGCTCCAGGGCGGTCAAGCGGAAGCCGGCCGGAAAGGGTTCCTCGCCGGCATCGACGGGTTCGAGATTGTGCGTCTGCCGGAAGCGGGGGAGAATCTGGAAGTTGTCGTCCGCCTCGCGGCTCGATTCGGCGCGGTCATCAAGTTCGAGGGCGAAGTGAAGTCCGCTGCGGAGACTTTGGCCCGCGGAGCGATTCTCGTGCGAGAGGGCGTGGCTTGAAAGCTTGAAGGGTGGGAAGCGTGCGCTTTCCTATAAATATGTTTGTCAAAGAAGACGAGTCAGGCGGAAATAGCGTCCTCACGATCGGCGGCGCGGTGAAGCTGGGCGAGACCGTGCGAGAGTTCGAAGCGATCCTGGAGCGTGCGGCAAGCGAGCGCACCGGGGCGGTGGTGCTCGATCTGACCGACCTCGAGTACATGGACTCGACGGTCGTGGGAGTTCTCGTCGGCGCGCTTCACCGTCTGAAAGCCGAGGGTCGCGAGCTCGTCCTCGTCAACCCGCGCGAGAGGATCTTGTCGCTTCTTCGAACCGCGAAGCTCGACTCGCTGTTCGGGATCTACGGGACCGTGGCAGAGGCCCTCGGCACCATTGCGAACAGCCAGTCGGACACCGATGTCAGTTGAAGTCGCCGCGGCGCTCGAATGCACCGCCGAGCCGCCCCATCGATTCTCGCTCGTCGAGCGCACCCGGGTCGGCAACGGAATTCTGGTCACGCTGCGGCGGCTCGACGAGCCCTACCCCCCTCGCGAAATCCACGTGACCGCTCGGGAGATGAAGATGGGCTACGAGAACGTCTTCAAGGCGTGCTTCGTCTGCGTGGACCGGGGTCTCAAAGAGAACGCGATCGGTCTTCCGAAAGACCAGATCGAAGCGGGTCTTCCGCCCCCGTAAGGCCGGCCGCGGAGAACCGACCGTCCAGGAGTTGGTTCCGGCTGCGGCGTGGTGTAAAGCGGCGGCACGTCTTCTTCCTCGATCTCCTCCGGCTCGACCTCGTCCGGCTCGGCGTCCTGGAGGGTCGGTGTCGGCATCGGGGTGGACACGATCTGAACGACGATCGGACGCCGCGGCGTCGGGATCGGAGTCGGAGCGGCGGCGCGGACCGCGGCCGTCGGAATCACGGCGGGCACCGGCACGTCGATCTGGGAGGACCGCTCGACGAGGACCCGGGACGATCGGGTCGCCTTCTCGATGACGACCTGAGCGGACGGCGTCACCGTGGGCGGCACCTCCGCCGGCATCGGAATGGACTGCGCCACCGCCGGATCGGGAGGTCCCGGCGGCGGTAGCTCGACCGTCGAGTTGCTCACGGGCCCCTCTTCCGACCTCCCGAAACGCCCCGCGTAATAGGCGAGCACGCCGATGGCCAGAACGACAACCACCAGACCCGCGACGAGTAGCGGCGGAATCCGACCTTCCCCGTGCATGCATGGCTGAGCTTGCACCGTCCGTGCCGCATCCTGGATTACGGTGCGCGACCGGCAGCCGAGAGTGTTGAGTTCAAGAGGGAGTGCTGGTGCGAAAGGGGGGACTCGAACCCCCACGGTTTTACCCACAGGTTCCTGAAACCTGCGCGTCTACCAGTTCCGCCACTTTCGCGGGGAGCGGAAGAATACCCGCAAGCCTCTGAGGGATCAACGGGTCACGTTGCGAATTCGAGACGCTCATCCGATCTCGACGCTCTCAAGGTGGGCTTTCTCTTCCTGGGGATTCGGTAGCACTGCCGGGCTAAAGCTCCGTCCGGTCTTGCTCGAAGCTTTTTGAGGCGGCTATCTCGCGGGGGTAGGATTCGATCACAACCCGGGAGGAAGTAGCCCGAGCCCTCACTTGTTTCAAAGGAGGATCTATGCGATTCCGGACGATTCTGGCCATGGCTCTGGTCGCGTTCAGCGCGGCACGTCTCGGCGCTCAACCGATCTTGAACGCCGGAGCACAGACTCCCTTCAAGCTCGCCCGCACTCCAGGGGGTAATTTCGTGCTCGCGGAAGGGGGAACGGGGGTCAACGACGGAAGGGTCAGCCTGTTGTCGATCTGGGGCGACCGATTCAATTTGCTCGGGGGCCTTCCTTCTGGGACGACACCGCAAGGTGGGCAGCTCGGCCCGACGGCCGTCGCCGATGCTCACAGAATTCT
>CAJDUI010000014.1_pt2 | contig 16464 bp, 12 predicted proteins | sample 7390031 | NCBI WGS metagenome assembly CAJDUI01 (sample SAMEA7055675, study PRJEB34461) | soil metagenome | biome: terrestrial ecosystem; feature: Peninsula; material: soil | place: Antarctica | collected 2016 | reverse complement strand
GCCGCGGCCTTCCAGTCGAGCCATCGGAAAGTGAGCGCGAAGAGCCCGGTGCCGGCATGCACCGCTTTGCGCTTCCACTCGGATGCAGAGATCGCCGCCTTCCCTGTCATTCCGAGACCTGCTTTTTCTTCTGTCATGCCGAAACCCGCCGCTTTTTGCCGTCATTCCGAGGAGCGAAGCGACGAGGAACCCCTTGCTTCAACGCAGGGGATCCTTCGCTGCGCTCAGGATGACAGGCAAAACGAAGGGGGACACAGATCCCTGGCTTCGTTCGGGATGACAGCGGCGGGCAAAGGAAGCGTTCCGCGGGAGGAAAGCTCGGTCCTCACGCTTCCGGCCGCAGCCTTCCCGCCAGATACTCGACCAGCGGCTCGCGGAAGTGCCGGACCGGGCGTTCGGTGCGAATCTCGTACTTCGACGTGTCGAGGACCGAGTAGGCGGGTCGGGGCGCCGGCCGCGCGAGGGCGGCCGAGGTGGTGGCAACGATATTCACGTCCGCGCGGCCCGCCAGGTTCAAGATTTCGCCGGCGTACTCGAACCACGTCACGGCTCCTCGGTTGGCGAAGTGAAAGATTCCGGTCGCGTCGGCCTCGAGGAGCGATCGGATGGCCTCGGAGAGGTCGGTCGTCGACGTCGGTTTCCCCCGCTGATCGTCCACCACCGTGATTTCTCGCTTTCCCTGCTCCGCCTGCTTCAGGATCGCCTCGATGAAGTTCCATCCACCTCGCCCGAAGAGCCAGGACGCACGCACGACGAGCGAGGTCGGGAGCCGAAGGGCCGCTTCCTCTCCGGCGCGCTTCTCGCGGCCGTACGCGGAAAGGGGACCGGGCTCGTCGGTCTCGAGGTACGGTTCCCCCTTCGAACCATCGAAGACGAAGTCGGTCGAGATCTGGACGAGGCGGGCGCCATGGAGGTCGCACTCCCCGGCGAGGGTCGCGACCGCCTCCGCGTTGACCTCAGCTCGCGGGTCGGTCTCGCAGGCATCCACCCGCGTGAATGCGGCGCAGTTGACGACGATCCGGGGGCGCACGTCGCGAAACGCCCGCGCAACCGCCAGCGGGTCGGTGACGTCGAGGTCCGAGTGAGGCCGCGGGTAGACCTCGTAGCCCCCTTCCGCGAGCGCGGGTGCCAGGTCCGAGGCGAGCATGCCGGACCCGCCGGTGATGAGCACGCGGGCCCGCTCCTCGGCAACCGGGTGGGGCGAGGCGAGCACCGCGGGAAGGACATCGACAGCGGCCACGACAGCCTCGGGGCTGGCGTGAGACGTGAGACGTAAGACGTGAGACGAAGCGCCTTCGAAGATCGGCGGGTCCTCGGGCATCGGGAACCGAAGCCTACCCCGGCGGCTTGGCGGTCGCCGACGAGGTTCGGAGGCGGTCGCCGTACTGGCCGCGATAGAACTCGCGATACGCACTGTCCTTCTCTTTGACGGGCCGCCACCAGTCCTCCCGGTCGCGGTACCAGCGCACTGTTTCCGCGAGACCCTCTTCGAACGAGGTTTCGCAGCGGAACCCGAGGCGTGCGAGCTTGCCGGCATCGAGCGAGTAGCGGCGGTCGTGCCCCGGCCGGTCATCGACGAAGCGAACAAGGCTCTCGGGCCTTTGAAGCATGGCGAGCACGCGGCGGGTGATCTCGATGTTCTCCGCCTCGTTGCCGCCGGCGACGTTGTACGTCTCGCCCGGCTCTCCCGCGTCGAGCAGGAAGTCGATCGCGGCGGCATGGTCGCGGACGAACAGCCAGTCGCGAACGTTTCGGCCGTCCCCGTAGAGCGGGAGCGGCTCGCCGTCGATCGCGTTCGTCACGAAGAGCGGGATGAGCTTCTCCGGGTACTGATACGGCCCGTAGTTGTTGGAGGCCCGGGTGATCACGACCGGCAGACCGTAGGACGCCCAGTACGAATAAGCGAGCCGGTCGCCGCCGGCCTTCGAGGCCGCGTAGGGATTGCGGGGGTGAAGCGGTGACTCTTCGTGAAAAGACCCCTCCGCAATCGAACCGTAGACCTCGTCGGTGGAGATCTGGATGAACTTCGAAACGCCTCCGCGCCGCCGTGCCTCCTCCAGGAGGACGAAGACGCCGCGGACGTCGGTCTCGATGAACGACGCGTCCCCGAGGAGGGAGCGGTCCACGTGAGTCTCGGCGGCAAAGTTCACGACCGCGTCGCAACCCTCCATCGCCGCGCGCACGGCGTCCGGGTCAGCGATGTCTCCCTTTACGAACCGGTAGTTCGAAAGCCCTTCGACGTCCACCAGGTTTGCCGGGTTTGCGGCGTACGTGAGCTTGTCGAGGTTGACGACGGACACCGCTTTGCCCCGCGATCCGAGCAAGTGGCGGATGAAATTCGATCCGATGAAGCCGCAGCCTCCCGTGACGAGGACCTTCACAGGATCCCGATCTCGGAGTTGTCGCTGACTAGAAACCGGTGCACGCGCGGGCGCTCCTCGCCCGGGTGGATCCGGACGTTCTTGCCGATGAGCGAGTCGGCGATCCGGCCCCGGATCCCCTCGAGCGACGAGCCCTCGAGGACGATCGAGTTCTCGATCTCGCAACGCTCGATGCGGCAACCCGGCCCGATCGACGTGTAAGGCCCCACGAACGCCGCGCGGATCTCGGCGCCCGCTCCGATGATCGCCGGCCCCCGGACCGTGCTCGCGTAGATCCGCGCGCCCGGTTCAATCACGACCTTGCCCTCCACCCGGGAGCCTCCGTCGACCGTCTCGAGGCCGTTCGGCGAGAACGTGTCGAGGATGATGCGGTTCGCCTCGAGCATGTCCTCGACCTTCCCCGTGTCTTTCCACCAGCCGGAGACGATGTGCGGATGGACGGTCTTGCCGTGGTCGATGAGCCACTGGATCGCGTCGGTGATCTCCAGCTCGTTACGGGGGCTCGGCCGGATCGCGCTGACCGCTTCCCAGATCGTGTCGTCGAACATGTACACCCCGACCAGCGCCAGATCGGAGCGGGGCTCCTTCGGCTTCTCCGTCAGACGGACAACCTTGCCCTCCGAGAGCTCCGCGACGCCGAACTGCTCCGGGTTCGGGACTCGGGCGAGGAGGATCTGGGAGTTGCAGCCGATCCGGCGGTACTCCTCGACGAGCGAGGCGATCCCGTCGGCGATCAGGTTGTCCCCCAGGTACATGACGAACGGCTCGCTGCCGAGATAGGTCTTCGAGATGAGAACGGCGTGCGCAAGGCCGAGAGGCTCGTCCTGCTCGATGTAGGTGATCTCCGCGCCGAAGCGGGACCCGTTACCGAGCGCGTCCTGGATCTCGGCTTTCGTGTCGCCGACCACGACCCCGATCTGTCGAATCCCCGCTGCGACGATAGCCTCGACGCCGTAGAAGAGGACCGGCTTGTTCGCGACCGGCACGAGCTGCTTCGCCCGGGTGTAGGTGAGCGGACGCAGGCGGGTGCCCCGGCCGCCCGAGAGGATGAGGCCTTTCATATCGAGGAGATGATAGCGGACGGCTCTTTCAAGCCGTCATCCGGAGGCCTTCGCCCTCGCACTGTCATCCCGAGCCCTTCGCCCTCGCACACTGTCATCCCGAGCGAAGCGAGGGATCTGTGTTCCTCTCGGGAAAGGAAACCAGATTCCTCGTCGCTCCGCTCCTCGGAATGACAGGGCGAACCGAGCCGGCCTCGGGAAATGCGCGCTACCGATTCCCGAACAGCGTATCCAGCGACCCGTTGACGTCGAGAAGCTGTCCCACGTCCTTGAGGTTGATGACGAGACGGTAGTCGCGGCGCGTGTCCGGCGGTAGCCGCAGCTGCCTCACCTCCAGGAAAAGCGCATAGCAGGACCCGTTGAACGTCAGAAGGGAGCGATCCTCGAGGAGCCGACTCTGCTGGGCGTCGTAGTTCAACTGGGTGTCCAGACGCAGTGACTTGCTGAGATCGACGCCAGCGGCGAGCCGGATCTGGTCGGTCGCAGGAGACGCCGTAACACCCTCGAAAGCTATCGGCCGGCTACCGAACCACGTCGCGTTGAGGTAGTTCGCCCCCCAGTTGACCGACGTTGCGATGGAAACCGCCGTGACGCGCGAGGCGCGAGCGTCCCACGCCGTTCGTCCGTCGAACTGGAACATCGCGCCCGGGACGATTCTGAGCGCGGCCTCGATGGGGCCGGTCCGCTGCAGGAACGAGTCGAACGACGTCGCCGCGCCGGAGGGGACCTGCGGCAGCCGAAACGCGTGGGTCTGCGCGATTTCGAGCGAAGCAATCTCGGTCGCTCCGCCGCTCTTCGCGTCGGCCGGGCGGGCAAGCAGCCGGTTGACGAGCGAGTAGCGCACCTGGTTCCTGCCAAGCGCGGTGTCGACCTCGTCGTAGACGGGAAAGCGCAGCGGGTCGTCGACATCGGAGATGTACTCGTAGTCGGCTCGCGGCTCGATGACGTGCTTGAACCGGCCGAACGGCCCGATCTTTCCCTCGTAGATCCGCGAGAAGGAAGGTCCGACGATGGCGAGCCCCGCCTCGGCGTACGCGCGGTTCGCGGACTCCCCGGTGAAACGGGTCCGCGCGTCGTCGGTCGAGTCCGTGTACCCCGTCCAGCGGCCGCCCCCTTTGGCGGTCAGGGATAACCAGGGCACCGTCTTCCAGGGCAGGGACAGGGTCGGGCGGACGTCGGCGCGGCCGTACTCACCGTGTGGGAGCGCAGGCCCGCGGTCGACTGCGAGATAAGACAGCGAGGACTCGAGCGCCAGATAAAGAGGCGTCTTCCCGATCCGCGACGTGCGGCGGGAGTACTCGAGCGAAGGGAGCCTCTGCTGAACTACTTTCGTTCCGAAGAAGGTCTCGCTCCGCTCCACGCGCAGGTTGACCGAGTCGTCGCCGAAATTCTTCGTCAGAAAGCCGCGCGACAGCGTCTGCCGCGAAGAAGAAAGGGCGAAGGAGCGCTCGAAGTCCCGCAGGAACTGCTCGTCCGAGTACTCGCGGATCGAGAGCACACCCCGAAACCCGTACGGCAGGTCGTTCGAGACGTGGTCGAGCCGCGCCTTCCACCGTGTCATCTCGCGCCGGCCGAAGACGCCCGGCCGGCCATCGGTCGTCGTGCACGGCCCGTCGCCGCCGTCCGGCTCCTCCTCCGCCGGAACGCAGGCGGTCGCCTCCGGGTCGCGGATCGCGTAGCCCTGGAAGATTCCAGCCGACTCCGGCGACGGCGTCCAGCGCAGCTCTTCGCCCAGGCCGATCGCTCCCTTCGAATACATGTCGACCTGGGTCGTCGAGTCCGTCGAGCGCCCCGTTACCCAGTAGTAGGTCAGGCCGAGGTACCCGCCTCTTCGGCTGTTGTAGCCCGCTCCCGGGACGAGGAAGCCGGATGCGCGGTCCTGCTTCGTCGGCCAGACGAGCCAGGGCGTGTAGAGAAGCGGAATCGGACCCGCGCGAAACGAGACGTTCCGCATCCTCGCGTAGTCGTCGAGAGTGACGTCGGCCTCGGAGAGGTAGAAAGACCACTCCGGATTCGGCAGGTCGCAGGATGTGAAGATTCCCTTCTCGATCCGGTAGGTCGCCGGGCCGATCTTCTCGATCGAGCGGGCAACGACGTGGTACGTCGGCGCCAGATCGGCGGTCGCGTCCTCGAGCTTTCCGGTTTTCTCCTCGACTTTGAAGACGGCGCGCTTGCCGGACATGCGCGTCGGACCCTGATCGATCACGACGTTGCCCTCGAGCGTCGCAGTCTTCGTGGAGAAGTCGTAGCGCGCGCGGTCCGCGGTGATCTTCACATCCTGGTACTCGATCGTGACCTCCCCCGAACCCTCCCAGAGGACGTCCTTCTCGTAGTGCACCGGATTCTTCGTCGTCAGCCGGACCTCGCCCCCCGCTTCGGGGACCCGGAACTTGATCTGGAAGGACGGCTTCGTCTTGAAGCGCGATTCAAAAGGATCCGACGGACCGAAGGGGTCTTGTCCCGCCGCCGTAGCCGCCAACAGAAAAAGCGGGAGTACGGCCCGCAGGCTTCGTCTCACGTCTTACGTCTCACGACGTCGGCCTGGCCACTACGAGAAACTCTGCCGCCGCGAGGTCTTCCGACGCGCCGGCCCACTCGGAGAGGTGGGAGAGCCGCGCTGCGTCTTCCGGCGAGACGGGAAGCGTGACGGTGTCGATCGACTCCACGCGGAAGCCGGTCGCCTCGAAAAGGTCTCCGATTGTCCGGCGCGTGAAATGGCGAACGTGCGTGCCCGACAGGATCGAGTAGGGAACGTAGTCGAAGCGGCCGGCGAGGAGGTCGGACACGATTGCCCAGTTACCGACGTTGGGCACGGACGCGACAACGACTCCGTGCGGCGACAGCCACGGCCGCACCCGCGCGAGCGCGTCGGAGGGATCGACGAGATGCTCGAGCACGTCGCCGAAGAGTACGCCGTCGAACTCCGCGGCGAATTCGTCCGCGGAGACCAGTTCGAGCGTCCGGGCGAGAACCCGGTCATACACGCGCATGGCCTCCGCCGCGTCACCGGCGTCCGGTTCGATTCCGACAATGCGGGTGACCCCACGATGTCGGAGCGCCTCCGCGGTGGCGCCGCGGGAGCAGCCCACGTCGAGGACCGACCGGGCGCCCTCCGGCAGCTTCGCGGCGAGGTCACCGCGAGCCTGTGCGTCCATCTCGGCGTACCGGTGGAGGTACGCGCCCGGATCGGCGACCGCGCGTCCCCCCGAAGCGGAGATTGCCCCCGGTGCCTCGTCGAGCGGGAGATCGGGCGAGAGCGCCGCGAAGGAAAGCCGCCGCGCGGCGAAAACGGGCGAGCGGGGGGAGGCGACCGGAAACGGCCGATCCGGGCACCGCGCGGCCCGCTCCGCCGCCTGGGCGAGCCCCGTCGGCGTCGAGTAAGCAAAGGCGGGCGCCCGGCGCGTCTCCTCCATGCACGATTCATTCGATACGGGCAGAACGAGGTCGACGTCGGGGTTGGCGACGAGCGTCTCGATCAGTCGGTGCGCCGCGGCCGGCGCGAGGTACGCCTCGGGATCAGCCCACACCACGACAAAAGGGGCCGTTCCGCCGGCGTCGGCGATGGTGGGTCGGCGCCCGCGGACGAGGAGGACCTCCTTCGCCGAAGCCTCCGAAGCGAATCGACGTGCGAGCCGGAGGGCCCAGGGCCCCTCCGCCGCAAACCGCGGGACGCCTCCGAGGACGATGTCGAAGGACCCGGGAAACGGGAAATGGGAAACGGGAAACGGGGAATCTCGTGACACTCCTTCACCCATTCGTTTTTCGTTTTACGTTTGCCGTTTTCCGTGCGTTCGGCGGGGGAACGGGAATCCCGCGACACACCTTCACCCATTCGTTTTCCGTTTTACGCCCGTTCGACGAGCATCGCCGTAGCTTCCCCGCCTCCGATACAGATCGCGGCGATGCCGCGACGCTTCCCGGCGTGCCGAAGGGCGTGTACGAGCGTCGTCAGGATCCGCGCACCCGACGCCCCGATGGGGTGGCCGAGTGCGACCGCGCCTCCGCGGACATTGACCTTCGCGGGGTCGAGCCCGAGCTCGCGGATCGCGGCGAGGGCGACGGCCGCGAACGCCTCATTGATCTCGAAGAGGTCGACGTCGGAGGCCGATAAGCCCGTCTTCACGAGCAGCCGCGCAATCGCACCGATCGGGGCGGTCGTAAACCACTCCGGAGCCTGCGCAATTCCCGTATACGCGACGATGCGCGCAATCGGCGTCCACCCGCGCCGCGAGGCCGCCTCCGACGAGCAGACGACCAGCGCGGCGGCGCCGTCGTTGATCTTGGACGAGTTGGCAGCGGTCACGGTGCCGTCCTTGCGGAAGGCGGGCCGCAAGCCCGCAATCTTCTCGAGCGGCGCGGCGAACGGCTCCTCGTCCGTCAGGACGACTTCGGGCGCCCCTTTTTTTTGAGGGACCGGGACCGGCACGATTTCCTGCGCCGCGAGCCCCGTAGTTGCCGCCTCTTGCGCCCGCCGGTAGGACTCGAGGCTGTACGCATCCTGCTCTTCGCGCGTGAACGCGTACTTCGCCACGCAGATCTCCGCGCACTCGCCCATAGGGACGTCGCTGTACGGGTCCCAGAGGCCGTCCTTGATCATCGAGTCCACGAGAGTGCCGTTACCCATTCGATAGCCGGTTCGGGCGCGGTCGAGAAGGTACGGGGCGTTCGACATGGACTCCATCCCGCCCGCCACCGCGGTCTCGTACTCGCCCGAGCGGATCGCATTCGCGACGTCCATTACGGCGCGCATGCCGGAGCCACAGACCTTCGAAACCGTTACGCACGGGACGGAGTTGGGAATCCGGGCGCCGAGCGACGCCTGCCGGGCGGGCGCCTGTCCCACTCCGGCCGACAGGACGTTACCCATGACGACCTGCTCGACGTCCTCCGGCGAGAGCCCTCCGCGCTCGACGGCCGCGCGGATTGCCGCGGCGCCCAGGGCCGGGGCGGAGAGAGTCGAGAGCTTGCCCAGAAACGAGCCCACCGGCGTCCGGGCTGCCGAGAGAATGACGACATCCTGCACGCGGGGATTGTAACGTTCATGGCTCGACGGGCCTTCCTCCTCGCGCGCGTCGGTTACTCTTCCCTCGTGACTCGGGTCCTTGCCATCGACTTCGGCGAAAAGCGCATCGGTCTCGCGACCGCGGATGCGCCGGGCGGGCTCGCGACCGCGCGGCGCACGGTCTCGCGCACGAGCGACGAAGCGGCGGCAGGCGAGATCGTGCGGCTCTGCCGCGAGGAGGACGTCGGCCTGCTCCTCGTTGGCGTCCCGCGCTCGCCCGAAGGTAAAGAGAGCGCGATCGCCCCGCGGATCCGGTCGTTCGCCGATAAGCTTTCCCGGGCGACGGGGCTTCCCATCCAGTTGTACGAGGAGACCCTCACGTCGAACGAGGCCGCTCGCCGGCTCCGGGAACACCCCTCCCGCGCCGGGATCGATGCGGAGTCCGCCGCTGTTCTCCTCGAGGACTGGCTCGCCCACCGAGGACGGGAGTCCGCTTGAGCCGCCGCCCGCGACGCCCGCGTTGGCGAGTCATCCTTCTTACGATTGCGCTCCTGCTCGTCGCGATCGCCGCGTTTTTTCGCTATCGGTTGGAGCACCCCCCGGCCGCGACGTCTGGAGCGGCGGACATCGCGGTCGACGTCCCGCTCGGGACCTCGACAGCCGAGGTATTCCGCCGTCTGGAGGCGGCCGGCGTCGTGGAAGACGCGCGTCTCGCGGAAGTTTATTACCGGCTCCACCGCCGCCGGACGAAGCTGCAGGCCGGCGAGTACCGGTTCCGCCGCCCCATGCCGATCGACGAGATCATCAACCGGATGGGGCGCGGCGATGTCGTCCGCCACTTTGTTGTCGTACCGGAAGGGCTCACGGCGGAGGAGACGTTCGCGCTCTTCTGGAAGCAGGGAATCGGGGGTCCCGACGCGTTCCGGGCGGCGATGGCCGAGACCGAACTCGTCCCGGGGTTGACTCCCGGCGTGACCGATCTCGAAGGCTTCCTCTTCCCGGACACCTACGCCGTGACGCGATCGACATCGGCGGGACAGATCGTCGATCGGATGGTGGCAAACTTCCGGAAACACTTCACGCCCGCCCTTCAGCGCCGAGCCGCCAGCCTCGGACTGTCGGTCCGGCAGGCGGTCACCCTCGCGTCAATCGTGCAGAAGGAGACGTCGATCCGCGACGAGGCGCCACTCGTTGCGGGCGTGTACTGGAACCGGCTCAAGCGCGGAATGCGCCTGCAGGCGGACCCCACGGTCATTACCGCGCTCAAGCGCGACCGCCGGTGGACGGGCACCCTCTACCGGTCGGATTACGACTATGACTCTCCGTACAACACGTACCAGATCAACGGTCTGCCGCCCGGACCGATCTGCAATCCGGGGATGGACGCTCTCAAGGCCGCCGTATCTCCCGCGCCCACGAGCTTTATTTACTTCGTCGCCGATCCCATGTCCGGCCGCCACACCTTTTCGGCGACCTATGACGATCACCTCGTCGCCATCGCAATGGCTCGGCGGGCGCGAGCGGAGGCCGGCCTTGCCGGCGAGCCGGCGGGACCCCCGGCGCCGGACACAGAGGCGGTCGTTGAAATACCCACGCCGGGCGAGCCGGCGGCGGAGAAGAAGGTTACCGGAACCCCTCCTCCGTCTCCCGTAGCAAACTAGCGAGCGTCCCGATTCATCGATGCTTCTCGTAAACGATGGATTTCAGTTTCGGAAACTTCTGCCGCAGGAAGTCCTCCATCACCTTGTCCTCGATCCACGAGAGGTGCGTGCCGTCCACGAAGTAGGTGGGCGTCGAGTTGATGCCGAGGCGATACCCTTCATCCTGGTCGCGGCGCACGCGCCCGAAGCTGTCGTCTCGCAGATAACAGCCGAGGAAGTCGGGCCGGGCGACCCCCTCGCCTTCGGCGGACGTGATCGCGAGCTCGTCGATCGCGGAGACCGTGAGGCTCTCCTGCCGCCCATACACGAGCTCCTTGTAGCGAAAGAGAGCGGGCGCCCCGGCGAGCCGGAACAGACAGTCTCCCGCCGAGGCCGCCTTCATCGCCCACGCGTGGTGAGACCAGAGCGGGAAGAACTTGTAGTGGCGGCGGACGTTCACGACGCCGGGATTCGCCGCGAGCAGGCGGTCGAGCTGCAGGCCGCGATACTTGCAGTACGAGCACTCCATATCCGCGTACTCGACGATCGTGACCGGGGCGCCGGGGCTTCCCGAAGCACGCTGGGACGTGAGGTCGATACGCTTGCGCCGTTCGGCGCGCGGGTCGGCTCGAAAGTCCCACAGAATTCCTGAGAGATAGACGGCACCGTCGGGGGTTATGAGACCAGGCAGGCGGACCGGGCCGTAGCCGCTCTCGAGGACGAGCGTCGCGCCGAGGAGGCCCGCGGCGTTCCTCTCGGGCGCGAGTTGCGCCCGCACGTTCGTTTTCAGGAGCCGCGCGTATTGAGCCGTCACCCACTCGAGGTCCGCGCCGGACCGCACGGCCCGCGGAGTGCTGTTGGCGAACGAGTCCCCCTCGTAGAACCACTTACCGTCGTTCGAGACGAGGACGGTGGCCTCGGTGTTGAGCGTCTCGTAGCGCCCCTTTCGGGTGACTTTCCAGGCGCCGAACCCGGGGAGCTTCTGCGGAGCCTTCGAGACGGTGATCTTCGCCTGCGGATCGTAGGGCAGGTAAAGCTTCGCGTAGTCGGCGAGTTGTTTCTCGAAACCAGTCGCCGGCGGGGCCGCGCGTTTCGCGGGTGCCTTCGCGGGCTTCACCTTCGCTTGCGCGAGGAGGCTTGTGGCGAAAGACGCCGCAGCGAGCAGGACGAGGGCGGCGCGGCGTGGGCGCATCACGGTCATTGTTTCATTCCTTCACGCCGCGCCGGACGACCTCGAGGGCGCGCAACGCGGCCGGCTGGTTCGCGTTCAACGCGAGAGACCGCTCGAAGAGCCGGAGCGCCTCCGGCCTCCGCCCGAGACACGTCTGGAAGAGACCGAGAGCGTTCAACGTGTCGGTGTCCGCGGTCCCCGTCTCGAAGCGCGAAAGCGTCGCATAGGCCTCCGGGCACTGCCGCGCCCGGAACTGGATGAGAGCGAGCTCCCGCGCGAACCCCTCGTTGCCGGGGAAGGAGCGAGTCCCCTCATCGAGCAACGCCCGCGCGGCGGCGACCTTGTTCTTTTCCTCGTATTCGACGACCCACGTCGCGATCGTCCGCTCCGGCTCGGCGTGGCCGGCTGCGAGCGAACGGAAGAGCCAGTCGCGCGCCTTCGCGTCCTCGCCGCGCATTCGGTACAGGATCGCGAGGTTAAAGATCGGCGAGCTGTAGCCCGGGCGCAGCTCGAGTGACTTCAAGAGCGCCGCTTCGGCCGCAGCGAGGTTGGGCTTCGTCTCGCGCAGGTAGACGCCGAGGTTGTTCCACGCGCCCTCGGTCATTCCGGGCCGGTCTCCGCCCGCGGGCGCCACCGGCGAGCTTTCGCCTCCGGTCAGGTAGCCGAGAGCACGGAGCTTCTTCGCGTACTCCGTCGCCTCCTCCGCCGTCACCGCCTGAGCCGCGACGCGCCGAACCGTCGTGCGGGAGAAGAGGTCCGCCTTCGGCGTAGTCGCAAGGCCTTCGAAGCCCGCCGTCACGACCTTGCCGGTCATCTGGCGATCCGCGGGAAGGCCGGTGAGCGCGAGCACCGTCGGGGCGACGTCGAAGAGGTCCGCCTTCGCGCGGGGAGGGGGAGGGATCTGACCCCCTTTGGGAATCAGACCCCGCGGGCGAACCCGCGCGCCCCACGCGGCGAGCACGCCGTTGACGCGGTGCCAGTAAGCTGCCGTCGCCCAGTTCGCCGAGGAGCGGGCGCAGGTGCGGGTGTCCCCCCACTTGAAGCCGTGGTCCGAGTGCACGAGGAGCGTTGCACCGTCCTCCTCGGCGCGGCGCATCCACTGACCGAGGATCCGATCGACGAGCTCGTAGTAAACGTCCGCGGTCCGCTGATACCGCGCGAAGTCCGCTTCGCTCGTGCAATCGAGTCGCGGCGGCACGTAGGGCGCGAAGACGTGGCCGATCTCGTCGGTCCCCTGGAGGTAGAGCACCATCAGGTCCGGCAGGTTCCGGTCATAGAGGTCGCGCGCCATCCGGTGATTGACCCGGGTGGCCGAGACGATCTTTGCGAGCGCCACGATCGGGTTCTCCATACCGGCGCCGCTCGCCCGGGCGGACGCGATCTCCGCGGCCGGGACGGCCATGAAGCGCGCCACCTCCGCGTCGGAGACGACGCCGTCGCGGCCAATGACCTGCTCGACTCCGGGCGCGAGCGAGGCGGGGTACGCGACGCCCGCGCGCGGGAGATCGCTGAAGAGGAGCGGGCTGGCGCGATCGGAGACGAAGAAGCCGTTGACCTCCTCGGCGGGATGAGTCGCCCACCAGCCGACGACGCCGACCTTCCGGCCCGCGTCGGACGCGAGGTTCCAGACCGCGGGGACCGCGCGCGAAAACCCGGACACGGGCAGCTTCGCGCCGGTCTTCGGATCGCTCTCCTGGAAGTCGAGGACGCGGTGAACGTCGGGCCCGACACCCGTCGCGGCCGTCGTCCAGAGGATCGGCGAGAGCACCGGAAAAAAGCTTTCGAGGTCCGCGGTGAAGCCCTCCGCGACGAGGCGCGTCCAGTTGGGCATCTTCCCCTCGGCGGAAAGACGCGACAGGAGCTCCCAGTCGAGCCCGTCGAGTCCGAGCCAGATGACGGGGGCGCCACCGCCCGCGGCGCGGCGCTGCCGCGCGGAGACGTCCGCTTCCTCGACGGGAGGCGCCCGGACGGCCGCCACGGTCGATCCACTCGAGTGGCCGGCCGCGGCGGACCCTCCGCCCTCCTCCTTCCGGCAGCCCGACGCAAAAAGGAGAAGGGCGGCGCAGCCACCGGCAACCGCGCGAAACCGAGAGCGCATTACGGAGAAGATGCTACTGGCTTGCCGGGCGCGCCGGAGGCGTCACTTTTCCGCGAAGGTAGGTCTCGAAGAGGTCCTTCTCGGCGGACACGAAATTGCCGTCGTGGAAGAAGGCGGGCGTTCCGGTAATTCCGAGCCGGATCCCGAGCCGCAGGTCGTTGACGACCCGCTCACGCGCCCGTCCGCTCGTGAGCTCCTTCTCGAACGCCGCTTTCGCGCCGGCGGCCTCGGCCACGTCGGATGCCAGAGCGCGCGCCGCCTCCGCCGACATCGTCGCAGCGCGCGCAAAAACCGCCTCTTCGAATTTCGTGTAGAGAGCAGGATCGACGTTTCCGAGGGCGGCGCCCTGCTCCGCGGCCGCGAACGCCCAGTCGTGCACGCGCGTCAGCGGGAAGAGCCGCACCTCGATGGCGCCCTCCGCCTCCGCGGCGGCGCTCTTGACCTCGGGCGCGCGGACGCGGCAGCGCTCGCACTGGAAGTCGATGAACTCGGTGACATAGAACTTGCTCGAGGCCGGGCGGATGCCGGGACGCTCGGCGATCAGGCGCTTCCGGATGGACTGAGCCTCGGACGAAAGAGGGTGGAACTCGCCGACGAGGAGCGTCGCGCCGTCCTCCGAAACGAAACCGGGGATCGTCACGATCGCGCTCTCCACGTGCCGGATCGAGACGACAATCGGCTTCAAGACGCCGCGCTTCCGGTCTTCGAGTCGAACCTTGACCGGCATCCCGTAAGCCCCGGTCAGGGAGCCTTCGATCGTCGGGATATCCACGTCCGGATCGAAAGGGCGTTTCGCGAAACGCCGCACGTCGTCGTGGAAGGCCTGGCCGACGAACACCTCGTCGCGGCCACGATCGATGAGGGCAACGTTCGACTCCTGGTGCGCCTTCGACCCGGTGCGCCGCCCCACGCGGTAGGCCTCGAAGCCGGGGACGTCCACCTCCCGCGTCTCCTTGACGATGACCATCGTGTTCGGGAACCAGGAATACCAGCCGCCGAAGAAGCGGATCAGGCGGTTTCGGGTCTCCTCGTCGGCCCGGAGCGAAGACGCCCCGCAGGCGAGCAGAAGAGCGAGGAGAAGGGTTCTTTTCGGCACCGCGCCCAACCTAACACGCGGCCGGGCGGCGGGATTTCCGGTGGGAGGGATCAGACCCCGCTGCGGCGGCCGGCTTTCGCCCGCTCGAGGGTGTCGAGCGCCTGCGGGTCGCGCTGAAGGACGTTCTCGCCGTATCCGCGCTTCGTCACGAATTCGAAGTCCACTTGGAGGTATGGAATCCCCGCGGGCAGCTTCTCCTTCCGGTAGTGCCAGACTTCACGCCAGTTGGCTGCCGCGTCGGTGATCGTTCGGCCGGGCCCCGCGACCGCATCCGCCGCCGCGGCCCGGGCCGCACCACCCGACCGAGTTGCGGACTCCGTCCGCCCCCCAGGCCCCAAGGCGACCCGCGCGGCGGAGGGGCGCGTTCGAGAGAGCCCCGAATCACCCGGCCCGTCCTCGCCCGTCGTAAGGGGCTTGCGCCCCACGTAGGTGGGAGGGCCGAGCAGAACGAACACCATGCCGCGGTCGGTCAGGCTTCCCCGCGTCTCCTGTTGCGTGAATCGGGAGTCGGCAAACGCGACCCGCTTTTCGAACTCGGCGCGCGCCTCGTTGTCCGGCGTCTCCGGCGTCGGGTCCCGCTTCTGCCAGAAGTCCACGACGAACGCAGAGCGGGAGGCCGCGTCGGAAAGCCTCTCGTAGTCCTGCCGCTCGGTGGGCGAGAGCACATAGCGGACGGGGCCTTCCCACCACTCCGGGCCCGTCTCGGCAGCCGCTGCAGTGGGCGGCGCGACAAAGGTCCGGTAGGCCGCGTCGACCGAAGCTTCCGCCCGCTCCTCGCGGGGAAGAGCGCGGCGAGCTTCCTCGAGCGCGGCGATGACTTTCTTCGAGTAGAGGCCGGCGTCGAGCGCCGCGTTCGGCTGGTACTTGAGGAAGATCGCGAAGTTCGCCCGCGCCTCTTCCTTCTTCCCGAGCGACGCGAAGGTCGCGCCGCGATAGAAAGCAACGATCGGCTCGAGAGCGACCCGGTCCCTCTCGAGACCCGGCTTGCCGCTCTCCGCCTCGATCTCCGAAAGCGTCCGGAGCGCGTCCGAGAAGGAGCCGCTGCCAAACTCCCCCTTTGCTTTCTGGAGAAGCTCCGGAAGCGTGGCGGCGCCGGCCGCCGCCGCCCCGAACAGCAGAACGAGTCCGAGGACTGCAGCTCTCCGGGATGTGCGCATCGAAACGGGCGAGATGCCTTTAAGCTTTCGTTTCGCGCAGCTTCGTCTTCGCGCGCTCGAGAGTGTCGAGGACTTGCGCTTCCCGCTGGAGGACGTTCTCGCCGTAACCCTGCTTGGTGACAAAGTCGAAGTCCACCTGAAGGTACGGCACTGTCCGCGGCAAGTGCTCTCGCCGGTAGTGCCACACCTCACGCCAGTTCGAGGCCGCATCGTTCATCGTGGTCCCCGGTCCGGTGACCCGGTCGACCCGCGCGACTTGATCTCGGCGGCTCCCACCCGGCATCGAGGCGATCCGGACGTCCGCCGCACGGAAACGAGAGAGCGCCGAGGAGTTGTTCGCATCGTCGGCCACGGTCAGAGGCTTCCTTCCGACGTAGGTCGGCGGACCGAGAAGGATGAAAACCATACCGCGGTCGGTCATGCTTCCGCGCGTTTCGGCCTGCGTGAACCGCGAGTCGGCGAATGCGACGCGCCGGTCGAACTCGTCCTTGAACTCGTTGGACGCGGTCTCCGGTCTGGGGTCGCGCTCCTTCCAGAAAGCCGTCACGAACTCCGAGCGGGTGACCGGATCGAGTAGCCGCGCGTATCCCCGGCGCTCGTCGGGGCTGAGCATGAAGCGGACGGGCCCTTCGGCCCACTCTTCACCGAGGTTCTCTTCCGACTGCACAGTGGGACTGCGGAAAGAGTTGTACGCCAGGATGAGCGAGCCCCCGCCGGGGGGTGCCGGCTCCTGGCCACGCGAGCGAAGGGACTTCCGCGCCTCTTCGAGCGCGGTCAGAATTTTCTTCGAGTACACCGCGGGATCCAGAACCGCCTGCGGCTGAAAAGCGAGAAAGATCTCGAACTGCGCCCGCGCCT
>CAJDUI010000074.1_pt1 | contig 16693 bp, 11 predicted proteins | sample 7390031 | NCBI WGS metagenome assembly CAJDUI01 (sample SAMEA7055675, study PRJEB34461) | soil metagenome | biome: terrestrial ecosystem; feature: Peninsula; material: soil | place: Antarctica | collected 2016 | reverse complement strand
GAGCGCCTCGAGCTCCCGGCGGATCTCTTCCCGATCCTCCAGGTCTTTCGCGAACGTCTCTTCGCACCCGATCGACTTGCGCTCCTGGTTCGGCTCGACGGGCCGGTCGTCTTCTCCGAAGGCGAGACGCCGCAGTCCCTCGGCCCAGCTCCCGACCGCCTGCCGCAGGACTTCTTCGTCGGCGGTTCGGACGTCGACGAGCCGGCTGATCCCCGCCGCCCGGAGCTTGCGCGCCGTGACCGGCCCGACGCCCCACAGCGCGTCGACCGGCTGCTGCTGGAGGAAACTCTCGATCCGTTCGGGCGAGATCACCGTCAGGCCGTCCGGCTTCTTCCAGCCGGAGGCGATTTTCGCGAGGAACTTGTTCGGCGCGACGCCAGCGGACGCGGTCAATCGCGTCTCCTCCCGGATGCGTGCCTTGATCCGGCGCGCGACGTTGACGGCGAGCGGCTCGCCCCACGCGTTCTCGGTGACGTCGAGGAAGGCCTCGTCGAGCGAGAGCGGCTGGACGAGCGGCGTGACCTCGCGGAAGATCGCGAACACCTGGCGTGACGCCTCGCCGTACTTCGCGAAGTCCGGGCGCACGATGACGAGGTCCGGGCAGAGCCGCACCGCCTGCGACATCGGCAGGGCGGAGCGCACCCCGAACGCGCGCGCCTCGTAGCTCGCGGCGGCGACGACGCCGCGGCTCTCCGGGCGGCCGCCGACTGCGACCGCCCGTCCGCGCAGGGTCGGGTCGTCTCGCTGCTCGACCGACGCGTAGAACGCGTCCATGTCCACGTGGAGGATCTTCTTGCGTATTGCGGTCACCGCTGCTCGGACGCGCGGATTGCCTGCAGCCAGTTCGTCACGATCGCGAGCTCGTATTCCGGCTTGGGGACGGGAACGGCCTGCGTGACGTAGATCGCGTTTCCATCCATGGAGGCGGCATACCCGAACGGTGCATCCTCTCTTCCTCCGCGCTCATAGTCGCCGGAGAAGAGGACCTGGGCGCCGCCGACGGCAAAGTCCGGATCGGTCCGGACTCCCGCAGCCTCGAACTCGCGGCCATGCCGGTAGAGGATCTCCCGTCCCCCGCGCGTCCAGATCGGCTCAGCGCCGCCGTTGCTCGAAATCTGGAAACGGCCTCCGGGACCGGGGAACGGTCGCACGTAGACTTCCTGCCGGCCCGATTCGTCCGAGACGTAGGCCATCCAGCGCCCGTCGGGCGAAAAAGAGGCAGCGGACTCGGTGAACGGGGTCTCGAACCACGGACGCCGCTCGCGTTTCCCGTCGAGTGAGACGAGCCAGATGTCTCGCGCGAACGCTTGCACGCTGCTTTTGACGAGGTTCGCGACGGCGACGTAGGCGAGCGTGCGGCCGTCGGGAGACCAGGAGTCGGCAAACTCTGCAACGCCTCTCTCAACTGTCGGGGCGTCGGTGAGCCGTTCCGCCTTCCCGCTGCCATCGATGTTCTTCACGAAAAGCGTGGGCGCCCCGATGGCAAAACCGGAATACGCCAGGCGGCGGCCGTCAGGAGAAAAAACCGGATTGAAGAAATTGCCCGGCTCCGAGGTGAAAGGCGACAGCACGTTTCGATCGAGGTCGCAGAGGAACAGCTTGCAGGACTGTCCCTCGCACTTCATGACGACGAGCGCCCTTCCGTCCGGAGAGAGACGCGGATGAGAGTAATAGGCGTCCGGCAGTGGGAGCGGATGCTCGACTCCCTGCCGGTTGAGTCGGATAACCCGGCTCTTCTCCCGGGGAACAGGCGGGCCCGCCAGGTAGACGAGATCGCCGGCCGACGTCACCGCGAAGCTCGCGACGCCGTTCCCGGAGAAGATCACGATCCGCTCGTCGAGAGGGACCGGTTTCCCCGTAACGCGGAGCGTCGCGAGATCGAACGGCGCCCGGAAGACCGATCCCCCGCGGACGAACACGATCTGCCCCGCCGCGTAGCGCGCGAACGTACTGCCCTCGATGACGACAGTCCGGCGGCCGTTCGCGTCGAGCACGACGATCTGGGCGTTCGCGTAGTCCGCAAAGTCGTCACCGAGGACCATCGTCACGAGAATCCCGCGACCGTCGGGCAGGATCTGCGGCCATATGTGAGAGTGTTCGCCGCGTTTGAGGTCGAGAGTGGACAGTGGCTCGATCGAGCCGCCGGCATCTGAAACCCGGGAGAGCGCGTCGTTGATCGTCAGTGTGAAGACGATGTTTCCGTCTTTGCCCCACGCCCCTCCCGCAGTGACTGGCGAAACCCGGGCAAGAGTGATCGGAGCACCGCCAGCGAACGGAACTTTCTTCAGCTCGAAGGGCGTGAAGAAGCCGAGCCACTGTCCGTCGGGGGAAAAGAACGGTGCGTATCCCCCTTCCGTGCCGGCGATCGCCTCCGCGACGACGTCTTCGAGAGGGCGCCGATAGAGCCGGGCTACGCCTCCTTCCTCTGCGCGAAAGATCACCGTGCGACCGTCCGGGGAGACGACGATGTTTGGCCGATCGGCGGGCGAGAGCTCGGTCGCCGGCGGAAGGGGTAGCACGGCGCGGACAGCCGGGGTGGCGCCCGCCGGTGCTGGTGCGAGAAATCGCTCGCGGGCGAGCATCGCCACGATCCCGAGGATTGTGCCGCCGAGCGCCCAGAGGAGGGGCGCCGGTCCCCGGCGAGACCGGATCGGGCGCGCCTCGACGGTCGGAGTGCGTGGCGCCGCGATCGCATCCTCGATCTCGATGCGGGCGTCCGCCATGTCCTGGAGCCGGCGCTTGGGATCCTTCTGGAGAGCGCGGGAAAGCAACCGGCGGATCGAAGAGGGTGTACTGGCGGGCAACGCGTTCCAGTCCGGCTCCGCGCGCAGGATCGCGGCGAGGGAGTCGGAAACGGTCTCGCCCGGAAAGGCGCGCTGCCCCGTCAGGCACTCGTAGAGCACGCAGCCGAACGAGAAGAGGTCGGTGCGCTTGTCGAGGGGTCGGCCCCGCGCCTGCTCGGGACTCATGTACGCCGCCGTGCCGAGGATGACGCCCGTGCCGGTGGCTCCGGAGGTCACGGTCGGCGAAAGCGAAGGGTCACCGGTCGCGGAAGCTTCGACCGAGCGCGCGAGACCGAGGTCGAGTACCTTGACCGAGCCGTCGGGACGCACCATCACGTTGGCGGGCTTCAAATCCCGGTGGATGACCCCCGCTTCATGCGCCGCCGCCACTCCCGCTGCGATCTGCACGCCGACGGCGAGAGCGTCTTCAACAGGGAGCGGTCCGGCGGCGAGCTTTGCTGCGAGCGTCTGCCCCTCGACGCACTCCATGACGAGGTACGGCGATCCGTCCGCCTCCTCGAGGCCGTAGATGGCCGCCACGTTCGGGTGGTTGAGCGCCGCGAGCAGCCGCGCTTCCCGCTGGAATCGGGCGAGCCGCTCCGGATCGCTCGAAAGACTCGCCGGCAACGCCTTGATCGCGACGTCGCGGTGGAGGCGAGTGTCGCGCGCGCGGTAGACCTCGCCCATCCCACCGGCGCCGAGCGGCGCGAGGATCTCGAATGGGCCGTGCTTCGTGCCGGGAGCGAGCGTCATGAATGGAACGGTTTTAGCCGGCCGCCATCATAGGTCGAACGGACCGGCCGCGCCGTCGGTTACGGCACGACGGCGATCGCCTCGACCTCGAGAAGGTACTCCGGTCGCACGAGACCCGGGACCGCGACCGTCGTGCTCGTCGGCGGCGCCGGCAGGCCCTTCAGGTACTCCGTGCGGAAGCCCCGGTACTTCTCAATCTGCGACATGTCGGTACTTCGGACTTGAACTATTGCCAAACTGGCCTGCCTGACCCCGTTAGTACGCCGCGAGCAACCGCGCCGCGCGCTCGACCTCATCCTCTCCCGGAAGGTAGAACTCCTCGAGCGGCGGCGAGTAGGGCACGGGCGTGTCGAGCGCGCCGACGATGCGCACGGGGGCGTCGAGGTACTCGAACGCCTCTTCCTGCACGATCGCCGCGAGGCTCTCGCCGATTCCGCCCGTGCGCGAGTCCTCGTGGACGATGAGCACCCGGCCGCACTTCCGCGCCAACGCGAGGAGCGAAGCGCGGTCGAGCGGGACGAGGCTTCTCAGGTCGAGCACCGCCGCGTCGATCCGGTCCTTCGCCAGCTTCTCGGCGACGCGCAGCGCAACGTGGACGTACGCGCCGTACGAGACGATCGCGAGGGCTGACCCTTCGCGGCGCAACGCCGCCTTCCCGAGCGGGATCGGGGCCGGCGGCTCCTCCGGCAGGACCTGCTTCACCCGCGGGTCCCGATAGAGCGCGATGTGCTCGTAGTAGAGGACGGGGTCCGGGTCGGCGATGGCGGATGCGAGAAGCGCGCGGGCGTCGGCCGGAGTAGACGGAACGACGATCTTGAGCCCCGCCGTCCGGTAGAACCACGGCTCGGTGTTCTGGCTGTGGTACGGCCCCGCGTGCCGAAGGCCTCCCCACGGCATCCGCACAACCATGGGGACCGATCCTCCCCAGCGGTAGCGGATCTTCGCGGCGTTGTTGACGAGCTGATTGAAGCCGGTCGCAACGAAGTCGTTGAACTGGATTTCGCCGATCGGTCGCTGGCCCGCGAGCGCCGCGCCGACGCAAACGCCGAGCACCGCGCCTTCGGAGAGCGTGGAGTTCAGAATCCGGCCGCCGAACTCCGGCAGGAGCGGCCGCAGGAGGAGGAATGCGTTCCCGTACTTTCCGCCGACGTCCTCGCCGTAAACGAAGACACGCGGGTCGCTGGCGAGGGCGTCCCGGACGCCGAGCATCACGCCCTCGAGAAAGCTACGTCCCTTCGGATCGGAGGGCAGTCCCGGCTCGGGCCGAAGGAGAACGTCCGGCAGCAGGCGGGCTCTCGTCTCCGGCTCGAGGACCTCGACCCGCCGCCGGGGCGTCTCGTCCGCAAAGACCCCCCGTCCGGCGCCCTCCGGCGCCGGCCACGGCGCCGCGATCACCTTGCGCGCCTCTCCCTCCACGAGCGCCTCGGCCTCCGCCCGGAACCGCTCGAGATCGCCTTTTCCGAGGATGCCCGCCGCTTCGAGCCGAGCCGAGTACGTGCGGATCGGGTCGCGCCTCGACCAGAACTCGTAGAGCCCGCGGTCCGCGTAACCCGCGTCGAAGAGAGGTGGGTACTCCCACGAGATCGGTGGTTCCTTACCGAGGTAGAGCATGTCGTCGTGGTGCGCGTGGCCGCACATCCTCATGCACACGAGCTCGATCAGCGCCGGCCCCTTTCCCGCGCGCGCCCGCTCGACCGCCCAGGTAAACGCGGCGGCGATCTGGTCGGGATCTGTCCCGTCGAGCGTGATCCCCGGGATCCCGTAGCCGGCCGCCTTCTCCGCGAAGACACGCACCGCCGACTGGTCCGATACCGGCGTCGCGAGCGCGGTCTGGTTGTTCTGGACGCAGAAGACCGCCGGGAGCTTCCGCGCGGCGCAGAGGTTGATCGCCTCGTGCCACTCACCGAGCGAAGTACCGCCCTCGCCGATGTAGGAGATTCCCACGCGCCCCGAGCCTTCCCGGGCGAAGGCCATCGCCATCCCGGCGATGGTGAGTGCGGCGATCGACAAAGGCGCGGTCGGCGGGAGGATGCCCCACCCGAGGTCGCCGATGTGAAGGTCCTTGCCCTCCATCGGCACGCCGGCCTTGCCCATCTGAGCGGAGAGCGTCATCCGCACGGTCTCCGAATCGGGTCGCATCGCGAGCGCCGCGCCGAGGTCACGTATGAGCGGGGCCACGACGTCGCCGCTCCAGGAGTCGTCGGGACCGCGGTACGCCTCTCCGCGGCGAAGGCGGATCGCCGAGGCGTAGATCGCCTCCTGGCCGAGAGATCGGAATCCCTTTCCCTGGAACGAGCTCCCCTTGTAGCGGACCTCGCCGCCCAGGAAGAATGCCTTCAACCGGTTATCGGTGGCGCGTGTCAGCACCATACCGCGGAGGATCTCGATCCGTTCCGTCGGGGTCAGCGACGCCGCGATCGCTTCGCGGCGCAGGAACCCGTCGCACGAGAGGACGACCTCCGTCCGGGCAGCGCGCAGTCGGTCCGCGGCGGAAACTCCGGGTGTCGTCTCCGGGGTCGCTTCGGGCGGCGCGTCCCCGAGCAGGGCGGCGAGCGCATCGGCGAACGGGGACCGCAGCGCTTCGATGGCGGCTTCGTCGACGGGAAGCGTCGCTGAGGAGACGCTGTCGAACGCGTTCAGGATCGGCCGGAGCGCGAAGGGGTGTCGCTCCGCCGCGAACGCGGCGAGCCGTGCGCGAAGGATCGCGCCGGCATCCGCGGCGGGCGGGGAACGCGATTCGACGGCAGGTTCCATAGGAGGAGGAATGCTAACCCGGCAGGACCAGAAACCACCGGTGGCTGCCGGTGCGAATCGACCGGCGGCTTTCCGTTAGAGCGCGCCTTGCGCCGCCCCGAGCACCTTGCCGGCCGAGCCCTCCTGAACAAAAACGACCGCGGTGAGCTTTGCCACGTTCCAGGAGGGATCGAGTGTCAGGGGAATCTCTTTCTCAAAGGCTCTGCCGCCGGCGATGAAACCCACGGCTTGCAGCCGTCGCACGACGGCCGTGTGGGACAGCCGCCGTCCCGAGTTCTCTCCCCGGCTCACCTGAGAATGGAGGTCGTTTTCGACGATTGCGAGAAGCACCTCCGCCCTCGCGTCTTTCGAGAGCGATGCGGCCGGCGCGACCCGAACCCGCAGCGACGAGGCCGTCCCGCCTCGCGAAACGGCGATCTCGAGCTTTGGTTCCCGCGCCGCGTTGGCGATCTCGCGGCGGACCCCCCGCGCGTCGCTCCCCACGAGCTCCGCTCGGCCGTCCACGACGATCTGAGGCGTGTAGACACTCGATTTTCGAAAAGCCGCCGCGTACGCGCGCTGCCGTTCGGAAAAGAGTTTCGAGGAGTAAGGGTCCTTCCAGCCGAGGCGGTTCCAGTAGTCCACGTGCTCGGAGAGAGCGATCACGAGGGCCCCGGGGACCGGCTGAGATCTCGCGAGCTGCGCGAGCACCTCATCGGCCGGGGGGCAGCTCGAGCACCCTTCCGAGGTGAAAAGCTCCACGAGCACCGGCGTCCTTGCGGCAGAGTCGTTGTTCGCTTCGGCGCCGCCGCCGGCAGTCAGCGCCCAGACCGTTCCGAATGTCACAGCGCAAAGAATCGCGACCTTCATGAGTGCCTCCATGTGGAGTACGCGCGGACTCCGGCCGAGTCTCTGCGTTCGGAGAGAAAAACGAGGCTTTCCCCGTATCGGGCGGTGAAAACCCGCCGAGCCGGTGGGGCTCGCCATCGCGAGCCTTCCGCCTAACGCACAGTCTCGATCGCCCCGAGAGCCTCCGCGGCCGCCTCGAGCAGCGCTTCCGGCCCGACCGGGGCGCCCGTCGCCTTTTTCATCCAGAGGTCGGGCGCCACGCTTCCCGTTTTCGCCATCCGTTCGAACTCCGGACCGATCGAGCCGGCCTTTTCCATCTGTCGCTCGACCTGGAAAGCGATCATGTGGCCGATCGGATAGTCGGGCAGGTACAGGAGCGAGTCGATCATGTGGGAGTAGATCCCGAGCAGCACGACGTCGCGCTTCTCGAACACCGGCGCGTAGTAGCGGTTCCAGACGTCCCTGGCGATGCCGATCGTCGCGTCTCGCAGCTCTCCGGGCGTTGCTTTCGGGTGGTCGTACATCCAGTGCCACACGGCCATGTCGACGAGGCCGACGCCGGCGATCTCGTAGGTGCCCCAGAAGTCGTTCAGGACCTCCAGGGCCTTCCCCTGCGCATCGGGCTTCACGAGGCCGAGGAGCTCGAGGTCGTGACCCTGGAACACGAAGGCGAGCGCCTCGGTGAACGCGGTGTTCGGCACGCCGCTCAGGAGAAAGTGATCGATGTCGTAGAGCGAGAACGTCTGCTCGACGTTATGCCCCATCTCGTGGACGGCGATGTTGTACCCCTTGTAGTTCATGCCGTCCTTTTCGACTCGCGTGCGGAGGTAAGCCTTGAAGCCGCGCTTCCCGGCGCCGAACGCGTGCCCGGAGCCGCGCGCCGCGTGCACCTCGACGTGTTTCGCAACGTAGTCCGCTCTCTCCTTCGAGAACCCGAGGCCGCGGAGCAGGTTCGGGATGTCCTTTTCGTAGGCTGCGGCGTTCGGGTACTTCTTCTTCACGATGTCGTCGAGCTCCGCCTCGGTGTACTTCCCGCGCTGTTTGAACCCGCTGTACCAGACGTCGAATGGCTCGAGAGGCCGGCCGAGGCGCTTCTCGATGAGCTTTGCGATGCGGGGGACGAGCGGCGACGTCAACACGTCTTCGAACATCTTCCGCACGCGCGCTTCCGGCAGCTCCCGGTTCTCTTCGAATCGGCGCGCGATCAGGGTCGGCGCGGTCGGCGAGTATGGATCGACCTTCCGGACCGCACGGTACGTGTCGAGAAGCATCTTGTAGCGCGTGTCCGGCTCCCGCGCGTTCGTGACTTTCGCGGGCGCCGGCTTCGCCGTTTCGTCCCAGTCCCGGACGGTCGAAGGTTGGACGGTGTTCGTCTTCGGGTTCCAGTCCACGTGCGGGTTGTCGATCACGACCCCGGGGATCGTCTGGGTGACGATGCGTTCCATCACGTTCTGAATCGTCCGCTGCTTCGCCAGCCCGTTCGCCGCGTCGCCGTAGTCGGCCTTGATCTCGTCGCGCAGGTTCCAGTGGGAGAGGAGCCGCATCTTCGCCGGGAAGAGCCGGGCGCCCTGATCGTCCACGAGGTGGTGCATCCACACGTTGTACTCGGCGATGTACTGGTCCGCCTGCGCGCTCACCCGAGCGATCTCGAGGTTCACTTCCGCGGGGATCCTCTTGGAGAAGCGTTGCCCGAGGCGAGCCTCCGCCCATTGCCGGCGCGACCACGTCTCGCCCTCCGTGAGCCTCTGCTCGAGCGTGGTGAGCGGATAGTTCAACAGCACGATGAAGGCGACCTTGTTGCCGAAGAAATCGTCGCTGACGTGCGCGGAAGGGTCGTAACCCGCGAGCGTCTCGTCGATCGGGTAGACGGTCCCGCGGTCGAGGTCGGTCGGCATGCGGAAGTCCCGGTTGATCTCCACCATGTACCCGTCGAGCGACTCGAACGCCGTCTCGAGCCGCCCGAAGAGCGCGTCCTGTTCCGGCTGCTCATCCGCAAAGTTCGCGCGGACGAAGTCTTCGAACGCCTTCGCGTCGCCGTCCGAGGGCTCGCGATCGAATGCCGCCCGCTTCTTCGACATCTCCTCCTCGAGGGCCGTTCGCGTCGCCGCGAAGTGCCTCGCGGCCGTCTTCGCCGCGCCGGGCCTGCCCGCCGGGGCCTTCTGGGCCGCCGTCACCACGAAGCCGACTCCCGCCAGAAGCGCCGCCAGCGCGAGCGCCCTCCCGACCTTTCCGCGTGTCGCCATCTCTCCTCCAGAGCGGCAAAGTTTACCTTCCCTGGCTGCTGTCATCCGAGTGGGAAGTGACGGGGACACAGATCCCTCGCTTCGCTCGGGCGGACAGCTCCTCCGGCTGTCATTCCGAGGAGCGAGCGACGAGGGATCTGGTTCCTTCCTGGGAGGGACACAGGAAGGGCGAAGTCACTTTGCTACGATCCGGACCCCGCATGCCGCGCGCGTCCACGATCCGCGATCCGTCCCTCGCTGCCGAAGGGGAGCGCAAGATCGAGTGGGTCGCGCAACACGCCCACACGATGAACGGGTTCGCCCGGCGACTCGGGGACGGCGCGCTCGCGGGACGCCGCATTGCGATCGCCGTTCACCTGGAGGCCAAGACCGCCTACCTCGCGTGGCTCTTCCACGAAGCGGGAGCGGAAGTCGTTGTTACCGGGAGCAACCCGTTCTCGACGCAGGACGACGTTGCCGCCGCGCTCGTCGCCCGCGGTCTGACCGTCCACGCGATGCACGCCGCACCGCCGGAAGTGTTCGACGAGCACCTTCTCGCGACGCTCGACTTCGCGCCGGACCTGATCGTGGACGACGGCGCGGAGCTCGTAACGCGTCTGCACCAGCATCGGCGGGACCTCCTGCCCGGAGTCCGTGGCGCGTCCGAGGAGACGACGAGCGGCGTAATCCGTCTGAAGGCCATGGAAGAAGAGGGCGCGCTCGAGATCCCCGTCATCGCCGCGAACGACGCGCGATGCAAGCGCCTCTTCGACAACCGGTACGGGACCGGCCAGTCCACGCTCACGGCGATCCTCTCCGCGACGAACCTGCTCCTCGCCGGGAAGACCGTCGTCGTCTCGGGTTACGGCCAGGTCGGAAAGGGGTTGGCGCTCTACTGCCGCGGCTTTGGAGCCCGAGTCGTCGTCGTGGAGGTGGACGCCGTCAAGGCGCTCGAAGCGGCGTCGAACGGCTTCGAGGTGCGGACCATGATCGAGGCGGCGCCGCAGGGCGACGTCTTTCTGACGGGAACGGGTTCGATCGGGGTTCTTCGGCGCGAGCACTTCAAGCTCATGAAGGACGGCGCGCTCCTCGCGAACGCCGGCAACTACGCCCACGAGATCGACGTCGCCGCGCTCTCGCGGCTCGCGTCCGAAGAGCGGGACGTGCGGCGTCACGTCACTGAGTACGTCCTCCCGGACGGCCGGCGCATCCACCTCCTCGTGCAGGGCGCGCTCGTGAACATCGCGGCATCCGACGGACACCCCGTCGAGATCATGGATCTCTCGTTCTCGGTGCAGGCGCTTTCCGTCCACTACCTCGCGCGGCACGCCGGGGAGCTCGCGCCGGGAGTGCACCCCCTTCCCGCCGACATCGACGAGGAGATCGCGCGCGCGCGACTCGAGCTCCTCGGCATGCGCCTCGAGGAGACGACGACGGAGCAGCGCGAGTACGCCCGGAGCTGGCGTTGAGCACCTCCTCGTCGATCGTCGCCGACCCGAAGCTCGCGCCGGAAGGCGCGCGCAAGATCGCGTGGGTCGCGCAGCACGCGCCGGTCCTGAACCTCGCGTTCGAGCGGCGCCTCTCGGACGGGTCGCTCCGCGGCGTCAACGTCGCGGTCTGCGTCCCGCTCGAGGCGAAGACCGCGTACCTCTCCATCCTGCTCCACCGCGCCGGCGCGAACGTTGCCCTCGCGGGCACTGCGCCCGGCTACGTCCAGGACGACGTCGCGGCGGCCGTCGCGCTCGAAGGGGTGACCGTCTTCGCGGCGGCCGACGCGTCGGCGGCGGAGTTCGAGGAGTACCTGATCGGCACGGTCCGTACGGACCCCGCCCTCCTCGTGGACGACCGCGCGGAGCTCACCCGCATCCTCCACACGAAAGAAACGGCGAGACTGCCGAAGGTGTGGGGCGCGTCCGAGCAGACGACGTCCGGCGTCACGAAGCTCGCGAACATGGAGCGCGAAGGGATCCTGAAGTTCCCGGTCATCGCCGGGAACGACGCCCTGTGCAAGCACCTCTTCGACAACCGCTACGGCACCGGCCAGTCGGTCTTCACGGCGATCCTCGCGCTCACGAACCTCTATCTCGGCGGCAAGACCGTCGTGATCGCGGGGTACGGCTGGTGCGGGAAGGGGCTCGCCCGACGCGCGGCAGGGCTTCAGTCCCGGGTCGTCGTCTGCGAGGTGGACCCGGTGCGCGCGCTCGAGGCGGTGTCCGACGGCTTCCTCGTGATGCCCCTCAAGGAGGCCGCGGAGCGGGGAGACTTCTTCATCACGTCCACCGGGACGCACGCCGTGTTCGGGCACGAGCACTTCGAGCGGATGAAGGACGGCGCCGTTCTCTCGAACGCGGGAGGTCTCGACACCGAGATCGACGTGCCGGCGCTCGAAGCGATGGCTGCCGAGAAGCGCGAAGTGCGGAGCCAGATCACGGAGTACCGGCTGCCCGACGGCCGGCGGCTGCACCTCCTCGCGGGGGGGCGCCTCGTCAACATCGCGGGGGGCGACGGCCACCCCGTCGAGATCATGGATCTCTCGTTCACCGTGCAGGCGCTCGCGATCCACCACCTCGGCCGGCGGCGCGGCGAGCTCGCGCCGGGCGTCCACCCGCTGCCGCCGGAGATCGACCGCGACATCGCTGCGATGAAGCTCGAAAGCCTCGGCATCGCGATCGACACGCTCACGGCCGAACAGACCGAGGTGAGGGCCCGGTGGCAATAGGCCGAGCCGCGACCGTTCTCGCGCTCACGGTCCTGTTCGTCGCGGGATGCGCGAGCGCGCCGCGCCCCGCCGGATACTGCACGGAGCTCCGCGGCGCCGGTCCGGGCTCCGACGCGATCGACCCGGAGGCGACGGGATCGGCGCGCCTCGAGATCGAAGGCACGACGATCCGGTTCCGGATTCGAACGTCGAAGGACCTGGGCAAGGTCGTCGCGACACACCTGCACGCGGGCGCCGCGGGCGTGAATGGTCCGATGGCGCACGAGCTGAACCCGGGCTTCACGGGGGAGCTCCTCGAGGGCTCGACGACGGTGACCCCCGAGATCGCGGCGGCCGTCGTCGCGAACCCCTCGGGGTATTACGTGAAGCTCCACAGCCTGAAGTTCCCCGGCGGCGCGATCCGCGGGCAGCTGCAGCGGTGCGACGGGTCCGCGGTCGAGTAACCGCGGCGCCGGCGGCCCGCGCCGATCTCATCGTCGCCGGCGGGACGGTGCTGACGATGGACGCGCGGGACGCAGTCGTCCCGAACGGCGCCGTCGCCGTGAAGGACGGAGCGATCCTCGCCGTCGGTCCGCGCGCGAGAATCGAGAAGCGCTTCGAGGCCCGGCGGTCGATCGATGCTGGCGGCTGCCTCGTGCTCCCGGGTTTCGTCAACGCGCACACGCACGCCCCGATGACGCTCCTGCGCGGGGTTCGCGACGACGCCGAGCTCATGATCTGGCTCGAGAAGTACATGTTCCCGCTCGAGGCGCGCTTGGTCTCTCCCGACTTCGTTCGATGGGGCGCGCTTCTCGCGTGCTGGGAAATGATCGCTTCGGGCACAACGACGTTCGTCGACGGTTACTTTTTCGAGGAGGAGGTCGCGCGCGCGGCAGACGAGGCGGGCCTCCGCGCCGTCACCGGGCAGGGGATCTTCGACATTCCGACGCCCGACTCGAAGACGGCGACGGAGGGCCTCGCACGCGCCGAGAGGCTGCTCTCGAAGTGGCACGGCCACACGCGGATCACCGCGGCGCTCGCGCCGCACGCCTGCTACACCGTGGGGCCGGAGACGTTCCGGAAGACGATGGACCTGGGCGCCCGATTCGACGCGCCGATTCTCCTTCACCTTTCGGAATCCGCCAGCGAGCTCGCGATGGTCGGGGCGCGTTACGGAACGACTCCGGTGCGCCACCTGGCCGGTCTCGGCCTGCTCGGCCCCACGCTCGTCGCGACCCATTGCGTTCATGTCGACGACGAGGAGATTGGCCTCCTCAAGGAGAGCGACGTTGGTGTCGTGCACTGTCCCGAGAGCAACATGAAGCTTGCGAGCGGCGTTGCGCCCGTCGGGAAGTTCCTTGCCGCCGGGGTCCGGCTCGGTCTCGGGACCGACGGCCCGGCGTGCAACAACGACCTCGACATGATCGGGGAAATGGGGTCCGCCGCGCGCCTGCACAAGGTCGCGTCGCTCGATCCCACCGCGGCGCCGGCGCGTGCCGTCCTCCACATGGCGACGCGGGGAGGCGCCGAAGCGCTGCACATGGAGGATCGGATCGGATCCCTCGAGGCGGGAAAGCGCGCGGACGTCGTCGTTCTCTCGCTCTCGGGCCCGAATGCGATGCCGCTCTTCGACCCGTTCTCGCACCTCGTCTATTCCGCGCAGGCGGGAGCCGTGGACACGGTCGTCGTGGAAGGCAGGGTCCTGATGGAGCGCCGCCGTTTGAAAACGCTCGACGTCGCGGCGATCCGCGAAAACGCGGAGCGGTACGGCCGGAAGGTCCGTCGTGCGCTGCCGACTTAGAGGCTCGGGCTCTCCTCCGTCCGCCTCCCGACGAGCGGCGCCGCGAGGACGATGAGCGCGAGCGTCAGGTACCCCGCCGCGAACGTGAACGGCGCCGGGTCGGCGATCCGCCACGGGAGGAAGAACGTTCCCTGCGCGGCGGGGGAGTGGATGACGCCGAAGAGGCACAGGAGTCCCGCGGCCGCGAAGTAGAGTGCGCCCCGCCGGAACCGGCCGTCGATCACCTCGGCGCCCGCCGCTCCCCAGAGGAGCGCTGTCACGATGAAACCGTTGCCGAGAAGTCGGATCGCGCGGAACGTCTCGCCGACCTCGCCCGTGAGGTTCGCCGCCGAACCGCCTGCAGCCGCGAGGACCGAGCCGACCTGAAGCGACACGAGGAACGCGAGCGACGGAAGGATCGCGAGCGAGATTGCGGGGCCGTGCCGAGCGGGTGTCGCGAGGTATCCCTGCGCGACGACCTCCAGGCCGATGTACACGAGGATCGGCGCCACCGCCGCCGCGGGAATCCACCCGACGAGAAACGGGAGATACCCGAGCATCCCGCCGAGACCGACGAAGATTGCCGTCAGGACGGCGTAGCCCGCGCCCGCGCCCATCTTCTTGAAGGCGGGATGCCCGATGTAGGGCGTGCTCTCGACGACGCCGCCGCACAGACCGGCAACGAAGGTGCAGAAGCCTTCCGTCATCAGGATTCCACGCGTGTCGTACTCGTCGCCGGCGGCCGCCGCGCTTTCGGTGTTGTCGATGCCGCCGACGATCGTCATGACGGCGAACGGGAGCGCGATCGGGAGGTAGGCCCACGCGAGGGACAGGCCGCCGAGGAACGCGAGGCTCGGCCAGGGGATCGCGAGCGAGAGCGCTTCCGCAGCGGGGGCCGCCGCCGACGCGGCGGGGCCGAAGCCGGCCGCCACGAGGGCGTAGTGCAGCGCGACTCCGATCACGACCGAGACGAACGCTCCGGGGAGCCCGAAAGGAAGGCGAACGCCGGCAACGAGCGTCACGAGAATGATCCCGAGGGCGGCGAAACCGACCACCGGGCTCGAGAAGACCTTCAGGAACGGCAGGAACGCGATGAGGGCGATTCCCGCGCCGGCGATCGAGCCGAGGAGGCCCGCGCGTGGAACCGCGGAGCGGACCGCGTTGCCCGCGAACGAAAGGCCCATCTTGAAGATGCCGACGAGGACGGTGACAGCCATCCCCATCTTCCAGGAGAGGACGGCGTCACCCGTCGCGAGATAAGCGGGGCCGAGGACGGCGAACGACATGCCGAAGACGCTCGGCGCGTTCAGGCCGAGCGGCATCGCCGTGACGTCGGTGCGACCCGTCCGCCGCGCCAGCCGCCGCGCCATCCCGGCGTAGATGAGGCCGCCCACGAGGACGCCGACGGCGGTTCCCGGCACGATGCGGCGGAGCACGAGGTCTCTCGGAAAGTCGAATACGCCGACGAGGATCGCGACGAGGATGACGAGATTTGCGACGTTGTCGAACATGAGCGCGAAGAACGCGTTCGCGTCGCCGGCGCGGAACCACCGATTGCGTGTCATCGAATTTGCGAGACGCTAGCACGCCGGTGCCAGAATCCCGGTGTGGCAAATTTCGAGGAGCGCCCGCGTTTCGGTCATTTCGCGGAGCGCCCTCCTCTCTGTCATTCCGAGCAGCGAAGTGACGAGGAATCTGGATCCCTCATGGAACAGAGACACGGATCCTTCGCTGCGCTCAGGATGACAGGCAGGTCGAAGGCCTCAGGATGACCGAGGAGAAAGCCCCGCAGCTCGACCTCTTCGGGGGCGCGCTTCCAGTCGTTTGCCGGCCTGCGGAGGAGGCGGCCCGGCTCGAGCGCGAACACGCCGAGGCCCGCGTGATCGCGTCGCGGCTTCCGAGGAATGTCCGGTTTGGCACGAGCTCCTGGAGCTTTCCCGACTGGGCCGGCATCGTGTACTCGCGGGTCGCGAATGAGAGCGAACTCGCGCGAGAGGGGCTGCGCGAGTACGCGAGTCACCCCCTGCTGACGACCGTCGGGATCGATCGCAGCTACTACGCACCGATACCCGAGCGGGACCTCATCCGCTACGCCGAGCAGCTTCCGCCGGGGTTTCCCTGCTGCGCGAAAGCGCCCGAAGTCGTAACATCCGCGGCGCTCCCGTCGCGGTCGGGCGGCCGTCCCGGCGAAGCGAACCCGGATTTTCTGAACGCGCAGCTCTTCGCCGACGAGACCCTCGCGCCGTTCCGCGAAGTGTTTCGCGAGCACACGGGGCCGTTCCTCATCCAGTTTCCGCCCGCGCCGCGGGCCGTTCGCATGGCACCCCCCGCGTTCGCCGAGAAGCTCGGGCGTTTCCTCGCCGACCTTCCGACGGACTTCCACTACGCAGTCGAACTGCGCGATCCGGCGCTCTTTACCGCCGACTATCGGGAGGCGCTTTCCGCGCACGGCGTCGCGCACGTTTATAACTACGTCACCGCTATGCCGATGCCGGCGAGACAGGCGGAGGCGATCCCGATTGGCTCCGCGCCGTTCGCTATCATCCGCCTCCTTCTTCCGCCCGGAACGACCTACGGTGAGCGCCGCGCGCTGAGGCCTTTTTCGCGCGTGGCAGATCCGGACGACGAGATGAGACGCCAGGTCGTTTCCCTCGTTCGCTCCGCTGCCGACGCCGAGATCCCGGCCTCGGTGCTCGTCAACAACAAGGCCGAAGGCTGCTCGCCCCTGACGATCCGCGCGCTGGCGGAGATGCTGGCCGGGGGGTCAGGTCTTCACCTGACACTTTCTGAATAGTTTTCTTTACACCTTCGCCTGTCGGTCGGGGAGCACGAACGCACGGCGCGCGAGGTCGGAACCGAGCGTTTCGGTCGTGTA
>CAJDUI010000146.1_pt1 | contig 17326 bp, 19 predicted proteins | sample 7390031 | NCBI WGS metagenome assembly CAJDUI01 (sample SAMEA7055675, study PRJEB34461) | soil metagenome | biome: terrestrial ecosystem; feature: Peninsula; material: soil | place: Antarctica | collected 2016 | reverse complement strand
GTCGTTTCCGCCGCCGGTCCTGTCTCGAACTTCCTGCTTGCGACGCTGGCGATCGGAATCGTCCTCGGCATCAAGGCGGCGTCGCCGCAGTCGATTTACGACCTCGGCCTCGCGCTTCAGGGGGAGCGGTTTGCCCCGGGAACCCTTGCGCCCCTGACGTACGTGCTCTTTCAGTTCATCGTCGTGAACGTTCTCCTCGGGGTCTTCAACCTGATTCCTATTCCGCCCCTCGACGGCAGTGGGGTGGTGGTCTCCGTTTTCGGCGGTGCGGTGGCCCGCGTATACGAGACGCTCGCCCCGTTCGGATTTCTGATCCTGATCCTGCTCCTCTCGACCGGCGTTCTCTCCCGGGTCTTTCAACCCGTCCTCTCCCTTGTCTACTCCGTCGTATTCGAGGGAATCGGTTGACCGAGCACATCGTCCTCTCCGGGCTGCGTCCCACGGGACGCGTCCACCTCGGCAACTACTTCGGCGCCGTGAAGAACTGGGTCGACCTCCAGGACTCCGGCCACTACCGCTGCTTCTTCTTCGTCGCCGACCTTCACGCATTGACGACGGACTACGCCGATACACAGGCCCTCGCCGCGCACACGCGGGACGCAGTCCTCGACTGGCTCGCCGTCGGGCTCGATCCGGAGAAGGCAACGGTCTTCCTTCAGTCGCGGGTGCCGCAGCACGCGGAGCTCGCGCTCTACTTCTCGATGATCACTCCGCTCGGGTGGCTGGAACGGGTGCCCACTTACAAGGACCAGATCGACGCGTTGCGCTCGCGGGACCTCGCCACCCACGGGTTTCTCGGCTACCCGGTCCTCATGACCGCGGACATCGCTCTCTACCGCGCGAACCTCGTCCCGGTCGGTGAGGACCAGTCGAGCCACCTCGAGATCTGTCGCGAGATCGTGAGGCGCTTCAACGGGCTCTACGGCGAGGTCTTCCCGGAGCCGAAGGCCCTCTTCACGCCGACGCCGAAAGTGAACGGCGTCGACGGCCGGAAGATGTCGAAGTCGTACAACAACACGATCGGGGTGACGGAGTCGTCCGAAGGCGTACGCGAGAAGGTGATGGCCATGGTCACGGACCCGGCGCGGGTCCGCCGGCAGGATCCGGGCAATCCCGACGTCTGCAACCTCTTTCCGTTTCACGTTCTCTTCTCGCCACCCGACGAGGTAGCTGTCGTGGACCTCGAGTGCCGCACGGCCGCGCGCGGCTGCGTGGACTGCAAGAAGCACCTCATCGCGAACATGAACCCGGCGCTCGAGCCGATCCGCCGGAGGCGCGAGAGCCTCATCGGCAGCTCTCGGGACGTTGTCCGCGACGTCCTGCACGCCGGTGACGAGCGGGCGCGGAAGGTGGCGGAGGAGACGATGGAGCGCGTGCGGGAGGCAGTGCGCTTGAGCCCGGAACCGTGATGACCGACGACACCGCCGAACGGACGCTCCCGCCGATCGCCATCGCGGCCTTCGCGGGTCCCTTCGACCTCCTCCTGCACCTGATCCGGGTCAACGAGGTCTCCATCACCGACATCCCGATAGCGGATATCACCGAGCAGTACACCGCCTATCTGGACACGATGCGAGAGTTCGATCTCGATATCGCGTCCGAGTACGTCGCGATGGCGGCGGAGCTCATTTACATCAAGTCCCGGATGCTTCTCCCGCGCCCTCCCGGCGCCGTCGAGGAGAGCCCGCTCGAGGATCTCGCGCGCCGTCTCGCCGAGTACGAGCGCTACAAGAATGCCGCGGAGAACCTCCACGAGATTGACGCCCTGCGAGCGGGTCTCTGGTCCCGGCCGCCGACGGCGCCACCGCCCTCTCCCGATGGCGAGACTCTCGAGGTCTCGCTTTTCGACCTGATCGGCGCGTTTCGCGAGGTCACCGAGCGCTATCGCCTCGCTCACCCGCCGGCCCTCGAGATCCGGCACCAGCGGTTCTCTGTCCGCGACAAGATGGAAGAGCTCCTCGAACGGCTGGACGAGAAACGCACCCTCCCGCTCCTCGACTTCCTGGGGGCGATGCAGTACCGCGCCGAGGCCGTCACGGCTTTCCTCGCGACGCTCGAGCTCGTCCGCCTCGGCGTCGCGCGGGCGTTTCAGCGAACGGCGTTCGGCGAGATCCACGTGACGCGGACGGACGTGGCCTTCACGATCGCGGACGTGCGCGATACTTATCGTTGACGTGGAGGACGTAAAAGCGCCGGTTGCGGATCCCGAAGCAGCCGGGGAGCCGCGACGGAGAGAAACGAGCGCCCGGAAGATCCGTGCGGCGATGGAGGCGTTGCTCTTCTCCTCTTCGCGGCCGGTGCGGGAAGCCGAAATCGCCGAGGCCCTCGAGGCCTCGCCGCAGGCCGTTTCGGAGGCCCTCGCCTCGCTCGCGGAAGAAGCGGATGTGCCGGCACGCGGAATTCGACTCGAACGCGTCGCGGCGGGTTGGCGCTTCGTCACGCGGCCCGAGTTCGACTCGCTCCTGCGCCGCTTTCACGAGGTGACCGAGCGGAGCCGCCTCTCGCTCGCCGCGCTCGAGACGCTCGCGATCATCGCGTACCGGCAACCGATCACGTTGCCCGAGATCCAGGAGGTCCGCGGCGTGAACTCTTCGAGCGTGCTGACGACGCTACTCGAAAAGAAGCTCGTGACGACCGCGGGGCGGAAGTCCGTCGTCGGAACCCCTTTCCTCTATCGGACAACCCGCGACTTCCTCGTCCGCTTCGGTTTGAACGAGATCGAGGACCTGCCGCAGCCCGACGAGCTCGCGGAAGACCTCGCGGCGACGGTGGAGGGGGAGGGGGAGCTCTCGACACAGCACTCCACCTTCGCCGAGCCGACTCAGCCGACCGCGGGACGGACCCCGGACGAGGACAACCACGAGGGCGAGGCCGAGAACGAGATCCCGGATGACGAAGAAGACGACGACGAAGACGAGGAAGAGGAGAAAGAGTCATAGCCGTGGTCGCCGTCCGCATTCAGAGGCTGATCGCCGAGGCCGGTCTCGCGTCGCGCCGTGAGGCGGAGGACTGGATCCGCGAGGGGCGGGTCCGCCTGAACGGACAGGTCGCGAAGCTCGGCGAGCGGGCGGATCGGGAACGCGACGCTGTCCGGGTGGACGGAAAACGGATCCACCCGCGGACGTGACCACCGTCCACGATCCGGAGTCAAGGCACACCGTCCTCGATCTTCTGCCGCGCGGGCTCTCGCGCGCGGTCAAGCCGGTCGGCCGCCTCGACGTCCAGACGGAAGGGCTCCTCATCCTGACCGACGACGGCGACCTCGCCGCGCAGGTCACGCACCCCTCGACGGGCCCTCCGAAGGAGTACCGGGTCAAGGTCTCTGGCGTACCGACCGAGGCGAAGCTCGCCAAGGTGCGCCGCGGGATTCCGCTCGACGGACGGCCGACACACCCGTCGGAGATCGAGCGGATCTCGACGACCGCGCGGGCGGACGAGGGAAACACGTGGCTAAAGGTTGTGCTCAAGGAGGGCCGAACCCGTCAGATTCGGCGCATGTTCCAGGCGATCGGTCACCCGGTCTCCAAGCTGAAGCGGGTCGCGATCGGGCCGATCCGCGACGCCACTCTCCCCATCGGCGCCTGGCGAACCTTGACGGCGGGCGAGGTCGAGCGGCTCCGCCGCGCGGGCCCGAGGCCACGACCGTCGACGCCGAACCCGAATTCAGGAATTCGGCGTTGACCCCAGTTCAGCAATTCAGGACTGACCCCAATTCGCCTCCCGTCGTCGCGATCGACGGCCCCTCGGGCGCGGGCAAGTCCACGGTGGCCCGGGCTCTCGCGTCGAGGCTCGGCGTGCCGTACATCGACACGGGCGCCATGTATCGCGCCGTCGGGCTGGCGGTTCGAGATCGCGGAATTCCGCTGCCTTTTCCGGACCCGGGCCCGGTCGAGGCCATCGCCGGCGCGATCCACATCGACCTCGACATCTCCGAGGGGGAGACGGTGATCCGGCTCGATGGTCGGGACGTCTCCCGAGAGATCCGCCGCCCGGAGATCTCCCTCTATGCCTCGGCGGTGTCCGCGGTTCCCGCGGTGCGCCGGAGGTTGGTCGCCGCTCAGCGCCGCCTCGCCGCGGCGCGCGGAGGGGTTCTGGAGGGACGGGACATCGGTACCCGCGTGTTTCCCGATACGCCCCACAAGTTCTTCCTGACCGCTCCACTGGAGGTCCGCGCCGAGAGGCGTGCCCGGGAGCTCGCCGTCCTCGGGACTCCCCAGCCCGCCGACGTCGTCCGCGGGGAGATCGAGAGCCGGGACCGGGCGGATTCGACGCGATCCGACTCTCCGCTGACCGAGGACGATCGATACGTCGTCATTGATTCCGGCCGCCGGAGCGTGGAGGAAGTGGTAAACGAGCTGGAAGCGCGGATAAGAGCGCAGTAGCCGATTCGACAGGGTGGGGTCCCCTCCGCCGGACCGGACCCCGCTTCGCACCATGTTGACTAAGGAAAGGGTGCGAAGTATATTTCGCGTTTTCAGAGACTTATGTGAGGGGGTCTACCCTGTCCATGCCTGGTGAGAACGAAAAAGGGGGTCGTCAGAGCGAACCGATGCAAACCGAAGAAGAACTGTCGCCGCAGGAGTACGAGCACCTGCTGGCTCAATACGAGAACTCTTTCAAGAATCTTCAGGAGGGCCAGATCATCCGCGGGCGGGTGCTCGCGATTACGCCCTCCGAAGTCATCGTCGACATCGGCTACAAGTCCGAGGGGATCATCTCCCTGGCCGAATTCACCGACTTTTCCGGCAACGTAACTGTCCACGAGGGAGACGCCGTGGACGTCCTTCTCGAACGGACCGAAGACCAGAACGGCTACGTCGTCCTGTCGAAAGACAAGGCCGAGAAGATGAAGGTCTGGGACGAGGTGGAGCGGTCCTACCGCTCCGGCTCGACCGTGCGGGGCCGGGTCATCGACCGGATCAAGGGCGGCCTCGCCGTCGACATCGGCGTGAAGGCTTTCCTCCCCGGGTCGCTCGTGGACGTGAAGCCCGTCAAGAACCTCGAGTCTCTCCGCGGCAAGGAGCTCGACTTCAAGGTTATCTCCGTGGATAAGAAGCGCGGGAACATCGTCCTTTCGCGCAAGGCGGTCGTGGAAATCGAGCAGGAGGTTCGTAAGCGCGAGACCCTGCAGCTCCTGGAGGAGGGTCGGGTCCTTCGCGGAACCGTCAAGAACCTCACGGATTACGGCGCTTTCGTAGACCTCGGCGGCCTGGACGGGCTCCTGCACGTAACGGACATGTCCTGGGGCCGCGTTAATCATCCGAGCGATCTCGTGAAGGTCGCCGAAGAAATCGACGTGGTGGTGCTGAAATTCGACCGCGAGACCGAGCGCGTCTCTCTCGGAACGAAACAGCTCACCGAGGATCCGTGGGTGCATGTACCCGGAAAATACCCGGCGGGGTCGCGGGTCGCCGGACGGGTCACGAACGTCACCGATTACGGCGCTTTCGTGGAGCTGGAGGAGGGCGTCGAGGGGCTCGTTCACGTCTCGGAGATGTCCTGGTCCAAGAAGGTGAAGAACCCGTCGAAGCTGGTGTCGCCGGGGGATCAGGTCGAGGCAGTCGTCTCCGACGTGAACCCGGACGCGCGGCGGAGCGTGATCCAGAAGTATGCGATCGGGAGCCGAGTCCAAGGCAAGGTGCGGAACCTGACCGACTTCGGAGCCTTCGTGGAAATCGAAGAAGGGGTCGATGGCCTCGTTCACGTCTCCGACATGTCATGGACCAAGCGGATCAAGCACCCCTCCGAAGTCCTGAAGAAGGGGGACGAGGTCGAGGCGATCATCACCTCGATCGATGAGGAAAACCGAAGGATCTCGCTGTCAATCAAGGAATTTCAGCCGAACGACTTCCAGACGTTCCGCGACCGCCACCAGCCGGGCGACGTGGTCGATGGGGTCGTCTCCCGCGTGGCGGACTTCGGAGTCTTCGTCCAGATCGAGGGACTGGTCGAAGGTCTCATGCACGTTTCCGAGACCGCCGTGGCCCGTGGCGAAAAGCCTCAGGAACAGTATCGGGAAGGCGAGACGATCCAGGTACGCATCCTCCGGATCGACGACTCCGAGATGAAGGTGGGCCTCTCGGGATTGGACGACGCCGGGCAGACCCTGCCGCCAGGCTCCCCTGCGCCGGAGCCGGAGCCGGGCGAGGTCGAGACCGCGCCGGTCGAGACCGCTCTGATCGAGACCTCGGAGGCGGCGGCGCCGGTCGAAGCCGCGGGGACGTCTGCGACGCCAGCCGATGCGTCGGAGTCCGCGGGCGCCGCAAACGCCTCTTCGGAGGACGACGAAACCGCGTCGGCGCCGAAGAAGAAGCGTACGCGCAAGAAGACCGAAGACGCTCCACCGAAGGCATAGCCTCCATACCCGATCGGGTTGGGAGACGTTCAGATGACGAAGGCCGAGCTGATCGAACGCGTCGCCGTGGCCACGGATGTCACCAAGAAGCAGGCCGAGACGATCGTGGACACGATCTTCGAGAGCATCATCCACTCCTTGAAGCAGGGGCAGAAGATCGAGCTCAGAGGTTTCGGCTCCTTCCGGCTGAGGGAGCGCGGCGCGCGCATCGGGCGCAATCCGAAAACCGGCGTGAAGGTGGACGTGCCGGCGAAGAAGATCCCATACTTTAAGCCGGGCAAGGAGCTGAAGGAGCTGATCAATAAGTAGCTGTCAGCTGACGGCTGATGGGCACTTATGCCGGACGTCCTCTTCGCTCCCTGGCGATACGAATACCTCGTGGCCGACAAATCGACGCGCTGCATCTTTTGCGAGGCGACGTCCTCCACCGACGACGAGGAGTCCCTCGTCGTCTACCGCGGAAAGAAGGTTTTCGTCCTGCTCAATCGCTATCCCTACACGAACGGTCACGTGATGATCGCCCCGTACGGCCACGACGCGCGGCTCTCGGACTCGCCGGAAGAGACCCTGACCGAGCTCGTGCACACGATCGCGCGGAGCGAGGGGATTCTCGTCCAGAGCTACCGGGCGGACGGCCTCAACGTCGGAATGAACCTCGGCTCCGCCGCGGGCGCGGGCGTCGCCGATCACTATCACGTCCACCTCGTGCCGCGCTGGAGCGGCGACACGAATTTCATGACGGTGGCGGGAAACGTGCGGGTGGTTCCGGAGGATCTCGCCGTGACGCGCCGCCGCCTCTCTTCGCTTTTCGCCGGCGGGACCTCTTGAGCACCGCGGCGAGCGACGAAGTGGTCGGCCGGCATCCCGCAGTCGCCGTGGCCCTCGCGTGGATCTTTCCGGGTCTCGGCCACGTCTATCTCGGCCGGCGGAAAACGGCGCTTCTCTACGCGCTGCTCGTCACGACGACTTTCCTTCTCGGGCTGTCTTTCGAGGGACGGCTGTACACGATCGACCGTTCGCAGCCGCTCTCAATCCTGGCGACGTTTGCCGTGGCCGGCTCCGGGCTCCTGAATCTCGCAGCCCGATTCCTCTCCGACAACCCTTCCGGCACAATCCTCGCTCCCACCTACGAATACGGCTGCGCTTACCTCCTCACCGCGGGACTCATGAACCTGCTCCTGATGCTGGACGCTTGGGACATCGCAAAGGGGAGGAAGTGATCGCCGCTATCCTCCCCGCCGATCACTTCCTGATCATGACGGTCTATGCCGTCCTCGTGTCGGCATTCTTCGCGCTCCTCTGGCGAGAATCCGCGAGGGAGCGCCGCCGGCTCTTCGTGATCCTGATCGGGGCGCTCGTCGGCGGCGGGCTCGCCGTCGCGTGGCTGATGTATCCCTTTCCGTCGTGAGCCGGGAGCCGGAAGGCGGGAGCGCGTAGGCTTGGACGAGTCGGCTGCCGGCTGCCGGCTGCCGGCTGCCGGCCCATGAACTTGCTCATCTCCGCCGGGGAGGCTTCGGGGGACCTGCACGGAGCGCGGCTCCTGGCGGCACTGAAGAGACGTCGCCCAGATCTCCGCGCGTTCGGGATGGGAGGCGAGCGCCTGGAAGCGGAAGGCCTCGAGCGGATCGTCTCATCCGAGGCGCTCTCCGTCGTCGGCGTCTTCGAGGTCTTCGAAAAGATCCCCGCGCTTTCGAAGGCGCTTTCCCGGATGACGGAGGCGGCCCGCGGGACACGGCCAGACGCCGCGATTCTCATCGACTTCCCTGATTTCAACGGACTCCTCGCGAAGAGACTTCACCGCGCTGGCGTCCCGCTCCTCTACTACGTGAGCCCCCAGGTATGGGCGTGGCGCGCCGGGAGGGCGCGCACGATCGCCGGAAGCGCCCGCCGGATCGTGACGCTCTTCCCCTTCGAAGCCGAGATCTACCGCCGCCTCGGAGCGGACGCGGTGTGCGCGGGACACCCTCTCGTCGATGATGTCCGCGAAGGCCTGGCGTCGGATTCTCCGATCGCTCGCGGCGAGAGGCGCCGGCTCGTCCTCCTTCCCGGCAGCCGCGTCGCAGAGGTGCGGAAGCACTGGACGCCGATGCTTCAGGCGGGCCTCGCGCTCGCGCACCGGTTCGACCTCGAGGTGTTCGCGCTTCGTGCTCCTGGATTGTCGGAGGAGCTCTTCTCTGCCGCCGCCCGCCAGAACGTTGGCGTCGTCTCTACGGGGCGTCACTCGCTCCTCGCTTCGGCGGACCTCGCCTTCGTTGCCTCGGGAACGGCAACTCTCGAGGCCGCGCTCTGCGGGGCGCCCATGGTCGTCGTGTACCGCACCGCGGCTGCGACGTTCGCGATCGCGAGAATTCTGGTTCGCCTGCGCTGGATCTCGCTGGTGAACATCGTGGCGGGCGCTGAGGTCGTCCCCGAGCTCCTTCAGAACGACGTCAACGCGGACCGGCTCGAACGGGAGGGCGCCGCGCTCCTCGAGTCGCCGGAACGCCTCGAGACCATGCGCGCCTCCCTCGCCGACGTGGCGCATCAGCTGGGTCCCCCCGGCGCCAGCGAGCGCGCCGCGGAGGCGATCCTGGACGCCCTCGCTCCGCTCGAGGAGCAGAGGCTCTCGGAGCCATGAAGCCGCTTTCGAGACTTCTTACCTACTTCCGGCCCTACCGGTGGCGCGCCCTGGCCGCGCTCGCCGCGATGGGGATCGTCTCGCTCTCGACGGTCCTCCTTCTTTTTCTCCTGACCAAGGTCATCGACGACGTCCTCGGGGCGGGCGCCGCGTCGGCGGCTTCCGGGGTCGGACTCGCGGCCGAACCGTCGGCCGCGCCTTTCGTGCGGTGGCTCGACTCGATCTACGTCTCGGCGCGCCGCGCGGCCGAGGCCGCGGGCCTGCCCGTGCGTCTCGCGGTGCCGCTCCTTCTCCTTTTCGCCCTCACCGCGAAGAACGTCTTCTCCTACTTCTCGGAGTTCGCGTTCAACGGCATCGGGCTCTCAATGGTGCGAGACCTCCGCCGCGACGCCTACGCGAAGCTTCTCCGGCAGTCCGCGAGCTTCTACTCGCGCTCCTCGACCGGGGACCTTCTGTCCCGGCTCCTTTCCGACGTCGAGCTGATCCAGTCGGCCTTCGGGACGCGACTCGCAGACTTCGTTCAGGGCGGGGTCACCATCGCCCTCGTCCTCGTGTACATCGTTTCGCTGAACGCCCAACTTTCCGTCTTCGTGCTGGTGCTCGCCCCGATCCTCCTGCTGCCGATCATCGAGGTAACCCGCCGCCTGCGGCGGACGACGTTCTCCTCGCGCGAGCGGATCGGCGAGATGGGGGCTCTTCTCTCCGAGACGCTCCGCGGACACAGGGTCATCAAGACCTACGGCATGGAGCCGTTCGAGGCGGAGCGCTTCGCCCGCGCGAACGACCGCTACTTCCGCGTGACTCGCCGAACCGTCCGGATCCAGGCGTTGAACTCGCCGATGATGGAGGTCATTGCGGGCCTGGGGCTCTCGGCGATCTTCGTGTACGCGGCATCGCAGATCCGTTCGGACCACATGACCGTCGGCGGGGTCATCTCCTTCCTCGCAGCGCTCATGATGCTCTACAAGCCGTTGAAGGACGTGACGAAGGTGAACATGGCGCTCCAGCTCGCGCTCTCCTCCGCCCGCCGCGTCTTCGAGCTCATCGACTCGCCGGCCGAGATCGCGGATAAGCCGGAAGCCGTCGAGCTCGGCGGCTTTGCGCGGGAGATCCGGTACGAGGACGTGTCATTCCACTATGGCGAGGAGCCGGTGCTCTCGAACGTCGACCTGACGATCCGGCGCGGTGAGACCGTCGCGATCGTCGGACCATCGGGGGCGGGAAAGACGACGCTCGTGAATCTGTTGCCGCGGCTCTACGACCCGACGACGGGACGAGTGACGCTTGACGGGGTGGATCTTCGCGACGCGACCCTCGAGTCGGTGCGCCGGCAGATCGGGCTCGTCACGCAGGAGACCGTACTCTTCGACACGAGTGCCCGCGAGAACATCGCCTACGGTCGGCCCGAAGCCCGGGAGGAAGCCGTCCGCACCGCGTCGGTTGCCGCCTTCGCGGACGAATTCGTCGCCCGCCTCGCCGAGGGCTACGAGACGCGCCTCGGCGAGGACGCCGGGCGCTTGTCCGGTGGGCAGAAGCAGAGGCTCTCGATCGCCCGCGCGCTGTACAAAGACGCACCGATCCTCATTCTCGACGAGGCGACGTCGCAACTCGACTCCGAGTCGGAGGCGCTCGTCGCGCGCGCATTGACGAACCTGATGGCCGGGCGCACAACCCTCGTCATAGCGCATCGGCTCTCGACCGTGCGCCGGGCCGACCGCATCCTCGTCCTGGATCACGGCCGGCTCGTCGAGTCGGGCACCCACGCCGAGCTCTTGACTCGAAACGGCCTCTACCGCAGGCTGCACGACATGCAGTATTTCCTCGAGACCGACGCCGCGACCGAGGCCCGCCCGTGACGATCCGCAGCATGACCGGCTTCGGCCGAGCCAAAGGAAACCTCGGCGACGAGTGGAGCGCCGAGGTCGTCGCCCGGAGCGTCAACCACCGGTTCCTTGACGTCACGGTTAAAGTGCGCGAGAGCGAAGTCGAGCTCGAGCCCGTGCTGCGCCGTGTATTCACGCGCCACCTCGCGCGGGGGAAAGTGGAAGTCTCGCTTCGAATGCGGCGAGCGACTCCCGTGCCGACGACGATTTCGATCGATGAGGCGCTCCTCGAAACGCTGCTTGCGCGGTTCGCCCTTCTCGCCGAGCGTTATCCCGTCAGCGGGAAGCTCGAAGCGCGGGACCTCCTGACCATTCCGCAGATCTTTTCCGTCGAGAGTTCCGGGGAGGGTTTCTCGGAACGCGACGTTGCCGCTCTCGAAGCGATCGGTGATGAGGCGGCGCGCGCCCTCCGCCGGACGGCGGGAGGAGATCCTCCATCGGAACGTCGAGAGCCTCCGCGAGCGGCTCCGCACCTTGATGGCGGAGCCGGGCATCGATCCCGGCCGGCTGGAGCAGGAGGCCGCTCTCGCGGCAGATCGGGCGGACGTTACCGAGGAACTGCAGCGCCTGGAAGGGCATCTCGAGCAGTTTGCCGGGCTCCTCGCGAGCGCCCGCGAGCCGGTCGGAAAAAAGCTCGACTTCCTCGCTCAGGAAGTCCTCCGAGAGCTCAACACCCTGGGCTCGAAGGGGCGCGACCTGCAGATGATCCGAGAAGTCCTCGATATGAAGTCAGAAATCGAGAAGGTCCGCGAGCAGGTGCAGAACCTGGAATGACGGCCCGCGCTCCCGGAAACCTCTTCATCGTCTCTTCGCCCTCGGGGGGCGGGAAGACGACGCTCATTCGCCGGTTGATCGCGGACCCGCCCGGCGAGCCCCTGCACTTCTCGGTATCGCACACGACCCGCCCCCGGCGGGCGGGGGAGAGGCACCGACGGGAGTATTACTTCGTCACCGAAGCCGCCTTTCGGAAGATGGCAGCGCGGGGTGCCTTCCTCGAGCACAACATCGTTCACGGGCGGCACTACGGCACGTCCCGCGCGGAGGTGCTTGCGCGGCTCCGGCGGGGGGAGGACGTCGTCCTCGACATCGACGTGCAGGGCGCGCGGGACATCCGGCGCGCGTACCGGAAGGCCGTCTCGATCTTCATCGTCCTCCCGAGTCCGAAGGAGCTCGAGCGGCGGCTCGAGCGCCGGGGGCTGGACGAATCGGACGAAATCCGGAGAAGGCTTCGGGCAGCGCGCTCCGAAATACGGCAAGCCAAGCAGTTCCAGTACGTTATCGTCAACGACGACCTGGAACGGGCGACGGTTGAGTTACAATCCATCGTTCGGGCTGCACGAGTGACTCACGCCCGGCAGAAGGAGCGCCTGGAGCGCATCTTCCGCGAATTCCGCTGAAAGAGGTCCCAACATGATTCAGAGCATTCCCGAAGGGGTAGACAGCAAGTTCCGTCTCGTCCTGCTCATCGCTCGCCGGGCCGAGCAACTCATGCGAGGGGCGAGACCGAAGCTGAAGACCGAGCGCGCCATCAAGCCAACTCGTCTCGCGGCGGAAGAGTTCGAGGAGAACCAGATTCGCTGGGACTACGGCGAGGAGGGCGGCGTTCTCGAGCCGGCGACCGACGACGTCGACGAAGAGATGATGGAAGAGGAGGAGGAGGAAGAGGCGGTCTCCTCCCGCGACTGACGCGCCACGCGGCAGGCCGCACGTTTCGATGAACCGGCCTCCCCACGTCCTTCTCGGTGTCTCGGGCGGGATCGCCGCCTACAAGGCAGCGGAAGTCGTCCGCAGCCTGGTCGAGCAGGGCGCTGAAGTGCGCGTAGCGATGACGAGATCGGCGCGCGAGTTCGTCTCCCCACTCACTTTTGCCGTTCTCTCCCGGCATGACGTGTACGTCGAGGTCTTCGGAAACGGGAACGCGCCGTCCATCGATCACCTCGAGCTCGCCGGGTGGACCGACGTCCTCCTTGTGGCTCCCGCGACCGCGCACACGATCGCGAGGCTCGCAAACGGCTTCGCCGACGACTTCCTGACGACCTACGCCCTCGCGCACCGCGGCCCGATCCTCATCGCGCCCGCGATGGAGACGCGCATGTGGGAGCATCCGGCGACTCGAAGCAACCTGGCGCTCCTGGCCGCCCGGGGTGCCCGGTTCGTCGGCCCGGGGACGGGGTTCCTCGCCTCCGGCCGCCCCGGCGTGGGAAGAATGGCCGAACCCTCCGACATCGTCGCGGAGGCGATCGCGCTTGCGACGGCTGCGCCGCAGGACCTGGAAGGGCTCCGCGTCCTCGTCACCGCGGGCCCGACCCGTGAGCGCGTCGACCCGATCCGCTTTCTTTCGAACCGATCGAGCGGCCGGATGGGTTACGCCGTTGCCGAAGCGGCTCGCGACCGAGGGGCGCGGGCGACGCTCCTCTCGGGCCCGACCGGCCTCGTTCGTCCGGAGGGGCTGCGGTTCGTCTCCTTCGAAACTGCAGAGGACCTCGATAATCTGCTCGCCGCCGAGTTTCCGGAGTGCGACGTGCTCGTTATGGCCGCTGCCGTCGCCGACTTCATCCCGGAACCGAGCGCCGCGAGATTGCACCGCGCCGACGGAATTCAATCCGTCCACCTCGCCCCGGGGAAAGATCTATTGGCCGGACTCAAGGACCGATCGGCCGGTCAGACCGTCGTCGCGTTCGCCGCCGAGACCGCGGACCTGGAGGTCCGGGGACGCCGGAAAATGGACGCAAAGGGTGCCGACCTCGTGGTCGTCAACGACGTGGGCCGTCCCGACACGGGATTCGACGCTCCGGACAATGAGGTGATCCTTTTATCGCGCGGCGAAGGGGCGGAGCCGGTTTCCCGGCGCAGCAAGCGGGAAGTGGCCGAGCGCATCTGGGACGCGGTGCTCAGAGTCAGAAGCTCTCCGCTCCGAGCCGCAAGCTATCAGCCGGTGACGAAGACGGACTGATCTATCCTTCGGCTCGATGCCCGAAGGACGACCCGATCGCTCGCTCGCGAACCAGCTCGAGTACTTCCGTGACCTCGGTATCCGCGAGGTCTTCGTGTCGCCGGCTCTTCCCGTCGCGGCGTTCTCGATGCCCGACCTGGCCTCTCTCGGCACGTTCCTGGACGGCTGCTCGCGCTGCAAGCTCTCCGGCTCGCGCCAGCGAATCGTTTTCGGCGCCGGAAACCCGAACGCCGACCTGATGTTCGTCGGCGAGGCGCCCGGCCGGGACGAGGACGAGCAGGGCGTACCGTTCGTCGGCGCCGCCGGCCAGCTGCTGTCGAAGATCATCGAGGCCATCGGAATGAAGCGGGAAGAAGTCTTCATCGTGAATACCGTCCTCTGCCGGCCCCCGAGCAACCGCAACCCGGAGCCGGATGAGGTCGCCTCCTGCCGTCCGTTCCTCCAGGAGCAGATCCGCCTCGTCGCGCCCCGCGTCATCGTGACGCTCGGGACGTTCGCCGCGCACGCGATCCTCGAGACCGACGAGCCGATCTCCCAGCTGCGCGGCCGGTGGCAGGCGGCGCACGGCGCTCGCGTGATGCCGACCTTTCATCCCGCCTACCTCCTCCGGTCTCCGCAGCACAAGAAGGATGTCTGGGCCGACATGCAGAACGTGCGCGACTACCTCGCCGGGCAGTCGGGGGAGCGGTAGGCAGAGACCGGTGCCACTGCCCATCGGCTTTCGGCTCGGACCCTATGAAGTCGGCGCGCCGCTCGGCGCCGGAGGCATGGGCGAGGTGTACCGCGCGCGGGACACGCGCCTCGACAGGGACGTGGCCGTGAAGGTGCTGCCGGAGACCCTCCTTTCCGACGCCGAGGCGCTCGCGCGGTTCGAGCGGGAGGCGAAGCTCGTGGCAGCCCTTTCCCACCCGAACATCCTCGCGATCCACGACGTGGGCCGCGAGGGAGACGTCTCTTACGCGGTGACGGAGCTTCTCCACGGCGAAACACTGCGGGAACGGGTCGGAACCGGCGGAATGAGCCTCCGAAAGGCTGTGGACTACGGGCGTCAGATCGCCCGTGGTCTTGCGGCCGCTCACGCGCGTGGGATCGTCCACCGGGACCTGAAGCCCGAGAACGTTTTCGTCACGACCGACGGACACGTCAAGATCCTCGACTTCGGCCTCGCGCGACAGGAGGCGCGGGCTCCCGCGCCGGGCGCAAGCGCCGTGGCCACGATCGCCCGTACGAGGCCGGGGACCGTGCTCGGGACGGTCGGCTATATGTCTCCCGAACAGGTGCGGGGCGAGTCGGCCGACTACCGCACGGATCTATTCTCGTTCGGCTGCGTCCTCTACGAGCTCCTCTTCGGCGAGCCGCCGTTCCGGGCCGAGACGGACGTCGAGACGATGACCGGCATCCTGCGCGAGGACCCGCCGGCGCTCCAGCGTAAGGGCGCTGTTCCCGCTGAGGTCGTCCGCGTCGTCGCGCGGTGCCTGGAGAAGAAGGCGGAGGAACGTTTTCAGTCCGCGAGCGATCTTGCTTTCGTGCTCGGCCTGCTCGGGCTCGAGCCGGGCAGCGAGCCCTCCGGCGGGTCGTTGGCCGAGCCGCGAAAGCAGCCGTCCACCACGTCTTCGCGAACGGCCTCCGATTCCTCCCGGGCGTCGATCGCGGTGCTTCCGTTTCGCAACATGAGCCCGGACAAGGAGAACGAGTACTTCACCGACGGGATCACCGAAGAGATCATCAATGCCCTGACGAAGGTCGAGGCACTGCGCGTCGCTTCACGCACGTCCGCGTTCGCCTTCAAGGGACGGGACGAGGACATCCGGAAGATCGGCGAGCAGCTCGGCGTCCGGACGGTTCTCGAAGGGAGCGTCCGTCGCGCGGGCTCGAGGCTTCGCATCGCCGCGGAGCTCGTGAACGTCGCCGACGGCTATCACCTCTGGTCGGACCGGTACGACCGCGAGATGGCCGACATATTCGCGATTCAGGACGAGATCGCGCTCGCCATCGCCAACACGCTGAAGGTGCGGCTCCTCGCGGCCGACGAAGGCGCGCTCGTCTCGCGGGCGACGGAAGACGTCGAGGCCTACAATCACTACCTGAAGGGGAAATACTTCTTCAACCGGCGCGTCCCCCGAGAGGCCATCTCGGAGTTCGAGCAGGCGATCGCCCGCGATCCGGAGTACGCGCCGGCGCATACCGGCCTGGCAGACGCGTATTGCATCTTCGGCTTCTACGGCGGGATTCCGACTCTCGACGCCTTCGCGAAGGCGAGGGCCGCAGCCGCCCGGGCCCAGGAGCTCGAGCCCGACGCGGCCGAAACGCACGTCGCGCTCGGCCTCGTCGAGCACTACTACGGTTGGGACTTTGAGCGGGAGGATCGGGAATTCTCGCGGGCGATCGAGCTCGCGCCGCGGTCGGCGGCCGCCTATTCCTGGCTCGCGCTGAAACGGACCTTTCTTGACGACCCGGTCGACGCCCGTCGGCTCGCCCTGAAGGCCCGGGAGCTCGAGCCTCTCTCACCGAACGTTCAGACGAACGTCGCCTGGACGTACTTCGTGGGGCGTCGTTACGACGAGGCCGAGCGGGAGCTCTCCCGGGCACTGGAGCTCGATCCGGACGCGCTCTATCCCCTCTGGGTGTCGGGGTTGAACTTGCAGCTCCTGGGTGAGCACGATCGGGCGGTCGCGGCGTTCGAGAAGGCCGTCGCTCTCACCGAGCGCGCCCAGACCTACTACGTCGCTCTCCTCGGCGCCGCCTACGGGGCTGCGGGCAGGACCGCGGACAGCCGCCGGGTGCTGGAGGAGCTCCGGGAGAGATCCTTGCGCGAGTACGTCGCGCCGTATCACCTCTCGTTCGTCCACGTCGCGCTCGGTGAGGACGACGCTGCGATCGCCGCGCTCGACGCGGCGTGCGAGGAGCGGAACGCTCTGGCGTGGTGGCCGCGTTCGAGCCCGGTCTTCGATCCCCTACGGTCGAATCCCCGCTTTCAGAAGGTGCTCGAGAAGATCGTCCCGGCCTGAGAAAGCCGGGGCAGTAGCCCCATGATAAAGTACCAACATGAAACCTGTACAGGTGCTGATGGATGAGGGGCTTCTCCGGCGTCTCGACTCTGACGAGGAAGTCCGGAAGCATGGACGGTCGGCGGTCCTGCGTCGCGCGGCCTCGGAGTATCTGCGCCGGGCGCGGTCCAAACGAATCGCGGATGCCTATCGGCGTGCCTACGGAAAAGAGGCTGGACTCGGAGACGAATTCGCAGGCTGGGAGAGCGAGGCTTCGTGGCCCGGGAAGTGAGCCGCGGAGAGATCTGGCGCTACCGCTTCCAGGCTCCCGACAAGAACCGGCCCGTTCTCGTTTTGACCCGTCAGGAGGTCATCGGTCTCCTCCACACGGTCATGGTCGCGCCGATCACCTCGACGATCCGCGGCGCCCCCGGAGAAGTTCCGGTCGGGGCGCGGGAAGGGCTGAAAGGCGAATCCGCCGTCAACCTCGATCACGTCCAGACCGTGGAGCGGGCGCGGCTCGTCGGATAC
>CAJDUI010000105.1_pt1 | contig 17452 bp, 15 predicted proteins | sample 7390031 | NCBI WGS metagenome assembly CAJDUI01 (sample SAMEA7055675, study PRJEB34461) | soil metagenome | biome: terrestrial ecosystem; feature: Peninsula; material: soil | place: Antarctica | collected 2016 | reverse complement strand
CTCTTCAAGCGGGCTTTTCCCGAGGCGTCGATCGAGTTCCGGGTCAACCGGACCGAGGCCCGGGAAGCCGGCGAGAAGTTTCTGCGCGGACTCGGGCGCGACGTCACCGGCAGCCGTTTCGCCGGTCGCTTCGACCTCGAAGAAGAGCCGAAGGTCTACCTCGAGCGGGAGCTCGGCCTCGAGGGCGCAAGCCGGTTCTACGGGACGGACGCGAAAGTCTGGCGCTGGAAGATGCGCTGGTTCAAGTCGGGAGTCAAAGAGGAGGAGGGCGTCGAGATTACCCCACGCGGCGACCTCGCCGGATTTGTCTCCGTCCGCCGCGAGGACGCTCCCGGCGCGCGACTCACGAGCGAGGGAGCGAGAGCGCGATCCCTCGAGTTTCTGGCGAGGATCGGAATCCCGGCGGCGGGTCTGAGATCGATCGAAGTCTCGCCGGTGACGCGGTCGAAGCGGACCGACTGGGTGTTCGTGGACGAGAAACCCGGCTTCCGCATGGGGGCCGCGACGGTCCGGTACCGGACGACGGTTTCGGGGGACGAAGTCACGGCGTTCCGCGAGTTTGTTCAGGTGCCGGAGTCCTGGTCCCGTGACTACCGGCGCCTGCGGTCGAAGAACCTGACCGCCGGCACGGTGGCGTCGTTCGGCTTCTTCGTCACGCTCGTTGCCATGCTCGGTGTGCTCATTACGAAGATCGTTCGGCGCGACGTTCGATGGAAGCTCGTCGCCGTCTTCGGCGGGATCGCCTTCGTTCTCGCTCTCCTTTCCACGTTGAACGAAATTCCATTGACCCTGTACGAGTACGAGACCTCGAGCCCGCTCTCCAGCCATTTGACGAAACTGCTCGTTCTCGGGTTTCTGGCGGCGATCGCGACCGGCGCGGGGATTGCCGTCATCGTCGCGGCCGCCGAGCCGATCTACCGGGAGCGATTCCCGCAGCACCTCTCGCTCTCCGGCATGTTTTCGCGCCGCGGCCTTCGGACAAAACGGTTTTTCCTTTTCGTCGTGCTCGGCTACGCTCTGACGGCGTTCTTCTTCGCCTATCAGGCGGTCTTCTACGTCGTTGCCGCACGGCTTGGCGCGTGGGCCCCCGCGGACACCCCGTACAGCGACCTCTTGAACACCGCGTTTCCCTGGGCGACGGTTCTCTTGATCGGCTTCCTTCCGGCCGTCTCGGAAGAGGGAATCAGCCGAATGTTCTCGATCTCCTTTCTCGACCGACTCGGCGCCGGCCGCTGGATCGCCGTGATCGTGCCGGCGATCATCTGGGGCTTCGGGCATGCGGCCTACCCGAATCAACCCTTCTACATTCGCGGCGTCGAGGTGGGAGTCGCCGGCATCCTGATGGGCTTTCTGATGCTGCGCTACGGCGTTCTGCCGCTGCTCGTCTGGCACTTCACGGTGGACGCGATCTACACCGCCTTCCTCCTTCTGCGTTCCGGGAACGCCTACTACGTCGTCTCCGGCGCGATCGCATCGGGGATTCTGCTGCTGCCGCTCGCCATTTCCGTCGTGTCCTACCGGAAACGCGGCGGCTTCCTGCCGGAGGAAGGGCTGACGAACGGCGACGAGGGATACACGCCGACGCCCGTCGCGGAGGCGCTCGCCCCCGAAGAGGTCCCCGCCGTGCGCCGGATGTCCCGTCGGACTCTCGCTGTCGCGGCCGCCGCCGCCGTAATTCTCGCGAGTTCGCTCTTCCTGCCCGTTCAAGGGCCGGAGTCGGTCGCGGAGGATCACGTCGGCCGGGCGGAGGCCGGAGCGATCGCCCGCCGTTTTCTGCGCGCGAACGGAGTGTCCCCCGACTCGTTTCAAATGGTGGCGTATGCGGGGACAGGTTTTACAGATAACGAGGAGCTCAACCGGCCGGACGGGGACGGCGAGAAGCCGCTCGAGAGCGGCCGGATCCCCGGCTTCTCGGCACCGGCGGCGCGCTACGTTTTGTTGCGAGGGGGGGAGGCGGCGTTCGAGCGGCTCGCGACGGAGCACCTGCCGCTCGCCTACTGGGTCGTCCGCTTCTTCCAGCCGGAGAAGAAAGAGGAGTGGAAGGTCCTCGTGGACGCGAAGCGCTCCCGGGTCGTCGGGTTCGTGAATCCGAAGGAGGAGACCGCCGCGGCCGCCGCTTCACCGGGCGTCGACGACGCGAGAACGCGCGCGCTCGCGGCCGCCGGGAAGCTCGGGTATCCGGTGCGCGACTATTCCGCCGTGGACGTCGGGACCCAGGACCGACCGAAGCGCAAGGACACGACGGTGGTTCTGGAGTCCTCGAGAGCGGCGGTCGGCGACGCGAAGCCGCGACTGACCGCCCTTTTCCATGGCTCGCGGCTCGCTGCACTCGTGCCGAGCATCAAGGTGCCGGAAGCCTTCCTCCGGGAGTACGGCCGCCGCACCGCCGCCGACTGGGTTCTTCTCGCGGCGAAGGTCGTTGCGATCGGCGGATTCGTCGGCCTTGGCGTGATCCTGTTTCTTCGGCTGGTCCGCGGCGGCGCATTCCGCTGGAAGCAGCTCGTCGGACCCCTGCTGGTCGTTTTCCTCGGAGCCGGTTTTGCGCTCGCGAACTCGATCCCGAGCCTTTCTCGCGCCTACCGGACCGAGCAGCCTTTCTCGCTGTTTCAGATCGGGGTCGCGATCTCGCTCACGGTCGGCCTGATCGCGCTTCTCTGCGCCGCCGTCGTCGGCTTCGTCCTCCTCTCGGGGGGGCGTCCCGGGTGGCGCGCGGCCCTCCGGCGCAGCGGCTCCCTCGGGGATGCGCTCGTGCGCGCGGCGGTCGCCGCCGTCGGCACCGCGGGGCTCGCACGGTGGGCGGCGGTCGCCGCGTCGCGCTTCCCGGCCCAGTTCGACCTCGACCCGTCGCTCCCGCCCGCGCTCGAGCGTCTGCTGCCGGGTTATTCGGGCTTCTGGTCGGCGGCTACGGCGACTTTTTCGCTTGCCGTTGTTGCCGCGACGATCGTGCTCGCCCTGCGAACCTCGACGGCGCGTCAGCCGCTGTGGCGGGTGATGGCTTTCGGAGGGATTCTCCTGGCTCTCGCGCCGACGGGCGCGCGCTCGGTCGGTGAGTTTCTCGCCGCCTTCCTTCCGGAAGTCGTCGTTGCCGCCTGGCTGGCGTTTTGTGCCTTCGGCTTACTCAAGGACCACGTCGCGGCCTGGGTGTTCTTCGGCGTCCTCTACTTCGGAGGAATGCGGGCGGCGGAGCTCCTGTCGCAGCCGGCGCCGCCGGACCGATTCGCGGGGTGGATGGTCCTGGTCCTCTGCGTTCTCGCGGCGGCCACCCTCGTCGCGGGACGCCGGGATACCACGGATCCTTTGCCGGTCACAATCGACGCCGCTCCGCCGATTCCCCCGCCTTTCCCACCGGACAAGCGGTGAGGCGTCTCGTCGGCCTCGCGGTCCTGCTCGCGGCAGTCTCACAGTCTGTAGCTTCCGCGGAGCCGGATCCAATCGCTCGGCGCGTACGCGCGTATCGTTCCGCACACGAGCTCGCCATCCTGGACGAGCTGACCAGGCTCCTTGCAATCCCGAACGTCTCGTCGGACCGCGAGAACATCCGCGCGAACGCGGATGCAATCGTCGCGCTCTGCGCGCGGCGCGGGATGAAGGCGACGCTCCTCGAGTCGGAGGGCAGCCCGCCCGCGGTCCTCGCGGAGCTCGCCGTCCCGGGTGCCCGCCGAACGGTCGTCTTTTACGCCCACTACGACGGCCAGCCCGTGGACCCATCCCGGTGGGCCGGGAATCCCTGGCAACCGGTTCTTCGAACCGGACCTCTCGAATCGGGCGGGAAGGAAGTCGCGCGGTCGTCCCTCTCTCAGCCTCTCGACCCCGACCTGCGGGTGTACGGGCGCTCGTCATCGGACGACAAGGCGCCCATCGTCGGCCTCCTCGCCGCGCTCGACGCGCTCCGGGCCGCGGGCCTCCGCCCCTCCGTGAACGTGAAGTTCTTCTTCGAAGGGGAGGAGGAGGCCGGCTCGCCTCACCTCGCCGGGATGTTGCGCGCGCACGAACCGCGCCTCGCCGCAGATCTCTGGCTCTTCTGCGACGGACCAGTTCACCAGAGCGGGCGCAAACTCGTTTTCTTCGGGGCACGCGGGATCACCGACGTCGAACTGACCGCATACGGCGCGGGACGGCGCCTCCACAGCGGCCACTACGGGAATTGGTCACCCAACCCGGCCATCGATATCGCGCGGCTGCTCGCCTCGATGCGCGACGACGACGGTCGGATCCTGATCCCGGGGTTCGCCGACGACGTCCGGCCTCCGACCGCAGCGGAGCGCCGTGCGGTTGCCGAGGCGCCCGACGTGGATCGAGAGCTGCGGCGGGAGCTCGGGATCGGAAGGACTCTCGGCGGAGGGGCCCGAGTGGAGGCGAGCGTCCTCCTGCCCGCGTTGAACGTGCGAGGGCTCGCGGCGGCCGACGTGGGATTGCAGGCGACGAACTCGATCCCGACGGAGGCAACTGCGTCGCTCGATTTCCGCCTCGTCCCGAACCAGACGCCGGAAAAGGTCCGTCAGAAGGTGGAGGCATACCTGCGGGGCCGGGGATACCACCTCGTCCGGTCCGCGCCCGATCGCGACACCCTCGCTGCGCATCCGCGCGTTCTCCGTGTGGAGTGGGGCGCCGGCTACCCGCCCTCGCGAACCCCGATGGAGCTGCCGGTCGCTCGGGCAGTCGCGCGAATCGTCGCAGAAGCCGCCGGAGGTGCGGTCGTCCGGCTCCCGACGCTTGGCGGGAGCGTGCCGATTCACGTCTTCGAGCAGGTCTTGAGGGCGCCGGTCGTCGGCGTCCCGATCGCGAACCACGACAATAACCAGCACGCGGCGAACGAGAACCTCCGCCTCGGGAACCTCTGGGACGGGATCGAGATCTACGCGGCGTTGATGGCGGGGCTCGGGAAGGGCTGGTAGAGAGACGGCGCGGACGCGCTGCCATGGGATGTTGCGCCGCGGCCGCTGCTTTCGCCGGCGGCGTCGAGCCGCTGCGACCCGCTTCCCCGGTCAACTCCCCGTCGAGTGATACCTCTTCTCGCCGCTCTTCCACAGCCCGAGCGCGACGGCAAGGGAGATCGCCGCCACGAGCGGCACCGCCCAGAAGTGAGGAAGGAACTCGGCGCGCCCGAGAAACCGGGCGGTCGGGTAGAACGACGCGAACGCGAACGGGATCACGAACGAGAGGGCGAGGCGGACCCACCCGTCGTAGATCGAAAGCGGATAGCGGCCGAACTGCATCAGGTTGAAGACGGGGGGAGAGATCCCGATCCGATCCTCGATCCAGAACGAGGTCGCGGTCAGCCCGAGAAAGATCGCGAGGTAGATCACGCCGCCCGCAATTGCCCAGACGACGAAGAGCACGACGTCCGCCGCGCCGAACGAGATGCCGAGTCGCCGCGATGCCCAGACGACCGCAACGATTCCCGTGACGATGGACTCGAGCGATTCGAGTCGAAACGACTCGAAGAGAACCTGAAACACAGAAGAGACCGGGCGCAAGAGGACGCGGTCGAATCGCCCCTCGATCAGGTACCGGTCGGAGAAGGCCCACAGGTTCCAGGAGAAGACGTTGAATATGCCCATGGGCAGGAGAGAGAACCCGTAAAGGAACACCATCTCCTCGAACTTCCACCCTCGAACCGGGGGCAGGCGCGAGAAGACGATAAGGAGGAAGGCGAAGGACGCGGCGGTCCCGAGGAAGGACGCGAGCACGGCCGAGAAGAAGTCCGCCCGGTACTCGAGCCGCGCCTTCGCGTACTGGGAGAAATACATCCCGAAGAGGCGTGAGTGCCTCCGGAGGGCGCCAGCGACGGTCGACAGTCAGCCCCCCTGGATGGTGATGCGGTGGCGCGACCGGCGCCACACGACCTGTCCGAGCGCGAGGAGGAGGACCGTCCAACCGGCCTGGAGGGCGAGGAGCCGGACCGCCTCGCCCCCCGCGGCCTTGCCGAGGTATAGCGCCGCGGGGGTGAAATTGAGGTGGGGGAACGGCGAAGCGAAGAGGATCGACCGAAAGGGCTGCGGGAAGAGCGTCGTCGGGATGAGAAGTCCCGACAGGAGCTCGAGCACCAGGTATTTCGCCCGCAGGATGCCCAGGATCGACTTGGTGCGGATCGCGATCAGCCCGACGAGGAAATTGATCGCGGCAGCGAGGAAGAATGTGAGAACTGCGGACACGAGGAAGAGCGCGCCGGCCGCGGGTGACGCGGGCGGCCGAACGGGGAAGAGGATCGAAACGACTATGCTGATAGGGAGGGTAAAGAGCATGGCGCGAAAAGCCGACTGGCCCGCCGCATCGGACACCATCACGGTCTGGAAGTTCACGGGGCGGATCAGATTCATCGCCAACCGTCCTTCCTGCACCTGTCCCGCGATGTCGCGGTCGATCTCGTTGAAGTAGAAAGACCGGATGGTCCAGCCGACGGCAACGTAAGTCATCATCTCGGAAAGCGTCAGGCCCACGACGGTCGGGGAGTGTTGAAAGACCGCTCGCCAGATGAAGTAGTAGACCGCAACGTTGAAGAGGTACGTCAGCACGCCAACGTAGTAGCGCGCCCGGTAGGCGAGCATGTTCAGGAAGCCGATCCGGGTGAAGGAGAGGGCCGGGCGGAGCGCGAGCGCCGTCAAGCAACCCCCTCCCGGTAGATGCGCTTGACGACCTCCTCGATCTGAGGCTCCTGGATCGAGAGGTCGGCGACATCGAAGCGGTTCACGATCTCCTTCAGGGCGGACGCGGACGAAATCTTCGTGCGGTCGACGTCGACCGAATAGCGGTGCGTGGCGATCTCGCGAGCGTGCAGCCCGTCGAAGTGGAGGTCCGCGGGATCGGGGGCCTGCTTGACGTCGAAGACGACCGTCGTTATCGGAAGGAGGCGGTCGCGCAGCGCCGGGAGCGGTCCGTCGAAGAGAAGCCGTCCGTGGTCGATGACGATCACCCGTCGGCAGAGCGTCTCGATGTCGGAGAGATCGTGGGTCGTCAGGAGCACCGTGGTGCCCTCGGCCCGGTTGATTTCCAGGAGGAACTCGCGCACGTTCGCTTTCGCGACGATGTCGAGGCCGATCGTCGGCTCGTCCAGGAAAAGCAGCGGCGGCCGGTGGATGAGCGACGCTGCGAGGTCGCATCGCATTCGCTCGCCGAGCGAAAGCTTACGGACCGGCTGGTGCAGGTATGCCTCGATCCCGAGCACCTTGTCGAAAAGGGCCATGCGCGCGCGGTAATCCGCGTCGGACACACCGTAAATCTCCTTGAGCAGCTTGAACGATTCGACGACCGCGATGTCCCACCAGAGCTGGGTGCGCTGGCCGAAGACGACGCCGATCGAAGCAACGTACCGGGTACGGTCCCGATAGGGCACGAAGCCGTTGCAGAAAATTTCTCCGCCCGTCGGGGTCAGGATCCCCGTGAGCATTTTGATCGTCGTTGACTTACCGGCGCCGTTCGCGCCGATGTAGCCGACCATCTCCCCCGGGTCGACCGAGAACGTCACATCTGCAACCGCTGCGGTTTCCGTCGGGACACGGCGGACGAGCGATTTCAACGCCGCTCGGAGTCCCTCCTCCCTCCGATACGTTCGGAACACTTTGGTCAGGCCGGCCACTCGAACGGCGGACTCGGTCACTTTCCCGTTTCCCGTTTCCCGTTTCCCGTTTCCCGCCGGGTCAGGGCGACCGCCCGGGCGTAGACGCGATGATCTTCGCCCCCATGAGATCGAGTGGGCGCGCGTCCGAAGCCCCCTCCGCAATCGCGCGCCGGATATCCCGATCGAGATCCTCCTCGGTGATCCGCTCGCCCGGCGTCGGTCGCGCACCCTCGACGACCACAGTTACCTCTCCGCGGCTGCGCTCGCGCAGCTGGAAGAGCTCGGCTAGCTCTCGCAGGTTCCCCCGGCGAGCCTCCTCGTGCAGTTTTGTCAGCTCCCTTGCGACACACGCCCGCCGCGCCCCGAGGACCCGCGCGGCCTCCGCGAGCGACTCGGCCAGACGGTGGGGAGACTCGAACCAGACGAGAGTTTCCTCGCGGTCGCGCAGCCGCTCGAGCGCGCGGCGGCGTTCACCGGACCGCGAGGGAAGGAAACCGACGAACAGGTGAGGGACGGCGGACAATCCCGAGAGGGCCAGCGCCGCGGCCGGAGCCGACGGACCGGGAACGACCTCGATTGTGTGGCCCGCTCCCGCCGCGGCTTCGACGAGCCTTTCACCCGGGTCGGAGAGGGTGGGCATCCCCGCGTCCGAGACGAGGGCCACCGACTCGCCGCGAGCGAGTCGGGCGAGGAGCTCCGGGATCCGGGAGCCCTCGCGGGGAGCGGGGCACGAGATCCGCGGGGCCGACAGTCCGAAGCGTGCGGCAAGCTTGGCGGTGACGCGCGTGTCCTCGCAAAAGATCGCATCGGCTTCTGACAGAGCCCGTACCGCCCGGGGCGAGAGATCCTCGAGGTTGCCGATTGGCGTGCCGACGACGACGAGCCTTCCCTCGTTTGCGCGCGCCGTTACCGGGGCAGGCTCTTTTCGCGGCGAGCGCACGGCGGGCAAAATAGCATGGGGGTTCCCGTCGCCCGCCCGGCCTCGTCAAAAGCGCGCCGAATCCGGCAGAGGCGGTTATCCTAGCGGCGTGAAGGGATGGTCGGCACTCCTCGCGTTCATCGGCGTCGCGGCTCTCGCGGCGGCCGGCGTGGTCGATCGGATTGCGGCGACCGTAAATGACGTCGCCATCCCGGAGAGTGAAGTGCGCAAGGCGATGATCGTCGCCGGGCTCCCGCGGGAGTCCGGCGAGTCGAACGCGGCCTATCGCGCGCGCGTGCTCGACGCCCTTGTGGACCAGCATCTCCAGTACGAGGACGCTCAGCGATTCGGCCCGGCTCCGCCCGACGCGGGGGAGATCGAGGCCGCCATGGCAAAGCTGTCCGAACGCCTTCGAGCGGAGGGAAAAGAAGCGCAGGCGGAGTTCACGCGCGCCGGGCTCACCCGCGAAGAGGTTCGCGCGTCGATCGAGCGGCAGCTCCTCATCCAGCGCTACCTCCGCGAGCGTTTCACGCCGATCGCGATCGCGGACGAGGAGAGGGCGCGAGAAGAGTACGACGACGTCTACGCTCCGGAGCGGAGCGCCGCCGGGCTTGCGGTGCCCCCGTTCGAGGCGGTGGTCGAGGAGATGCGCAAGCGGGCCCAGGACCGGGTGTTCGCGGAAGAAATCGACAAGTGGCGGCGGGATCTACGGGTGAAGGCGCGCGTCGGGATTTACCGGATCCCCGTGCCCGTGCCGAGCGAGCGCGAGAGGGTGGTCCTTTCGACAATTCAGAAAGCTCGACCGGGGCCGCCGCCGACGGCGACTCCCGCGAATCCGAAGTCCTAGGCCGGGAGGCCGGACTCCTCGGTTTCTTCTCTTCAGCCCGGAGGCCAGCTCATCGCGCGGCCCCCGAGAAGGTGGAAGTGGAGGTGGAAGACCGACTGCCCCGCCCCTTCGCCGTTGTTGACCACCACTCGGTAATCGGAGAGCCCCCGGTCTCGGGCGATCGCAGCCGCTCGCGACGCCAGTGCGCCGAGGAGCGCCTGCTGCGCGGTGGATGCGTCCGACAGCCGTGCGATGTGCTCGCGCGGGACGACGAGGACGTGGGTCGGCGCCTTCGGGGAGATGTCCTCGAACGCGAAGATTCGATCGTCCTCGAACACTTTTTTCGACGGGATCTCGCCCGCCACGATCCGGCAGAAGATGCAGTCGCTCACTCCACCCCACCTCCGGCGACGCGTGTCACGGAGGCGCCGAGCGCTCTCAGCTTCTCCTCCATCCGGGCGTAACCGCGGTCGAGATGGTATACGCGGTCGATCGTCGTCCGACCCTCCGCGGTCAGCCCCGCGATCGCGAGCGCCGCCGAGGCGCGAAGGTCGCTCGCCATGACGCTCGCCCCGGTCAGCCGACTGCCTTCGACGACCGCCCATCTCCCCTCGAGCCGGATGTTCGCACCCATTCGGACGAGCTCGGCGACGTGGTGGAAGCGGTTCTCGAAGATCGTCTCCGTGACCGTGGAAACTCCTTCGAGCCCGGTGGCGAGCGCGGTCCACTGCGCCTGGAGGTCGGTCGGGAAGCCGGGATATGCCGCCGTCGCGACGTCCTGCGCCGCGAGCTCCCGGGCCGCGCGGACGCGGAGGCTCCGGGCGGCAGCGCCGGACCGCCACATCCCCGCGCGTCGCCGCCGCCGCGATGGCGTAGGTTCCCGCCTCGATCCGGTCCGGTACGACCTCGTGGTCGGCGCCGTGAAGCGTCCGGACACCCTCGATGGTGATCGTCCCCGTGCCCGCCCCGTCGATCTGCGCGCCCATCGCGGCGAGGAGGCGGGCGAGATCGACCACCTCCGGCTCCCTCGCGGCGTTGAGGAGCCGTGTCGTACCGGAGGCCAGCGTCGCGGCGAGCATCGCGTTCTCCGTGCCGGTGACGGTGATGGTCTCGAAGGCGACGTCGGCGCCGCGGAGCCGGCTGGACTTCGCCTCGACGTATCCGTGATGAAGAGTCACCTCGGCGCCGAACTTGCGGAATGCGGTGAGGTGGAAGTCGATGGGGCGCGCTCCGATGGCGCAACCTCCCGGAAGAGAGACCCGAACAAATCCGGCGCGGGCGAGGAGCGGCCCGAGCACGAGCACGGACGCGCGCATCGTCTTGACGAGCTCGTAGGGGGCGTCGGCGTTGACGATCTCCGGCACCTCGATCGAGGCTGAACCCGGATCGGCATCCACCCGGGCGCCGATGTGGGCGAGGACCTTGCGCATAGTTCGGACGTCGGCGACGGGCGGCAGGTTTGTGAGCCGCACCGGCCCGGCCGTAAGGAGGGTGGCGGCCAGGCAGGGGAGAGCGGCGTTCTTGGCGCCCGAGGTCGCGACCTCGCCCTCGAGTCGCCCCGGGCCGTCGATGAGGAATTTGTCCACGGCCCTCGGCTACGACCGGTACACGACGACGGCGCGGGGGATTCCGGCGAGGTCGGGAACGATCCGATCGAGGTGCCATGCGCGGCGTCGCGCGACCTCCCGCTCGATCGCGGGCGACTGGCCGGCGCCGATCTCGAAGACGAACGGCGCGCCGGGGAAAAGCAGGCGCGCGAGGCCGTCCAGCAGGCGACGGATTGCCTCGAGCCCGTCCTCGCCCGCGAAGAGCGCTCGAGCCGGGTCGTGGTCGCGTACCGTCGGCGAAAGACCGGCTGCTTCGCCGAGCGCGAGATAGGGGGGGTTCGAGATCGCGAGGTCGAAGCTCGCGCCGTCGGAAAACGCCGACGTCCAGTCGCCGGCGACGAGGCCGAGCCGGCCGGCGACGCGGTGGGCGAGCGCGTTCTCGCGGGCGAGCGCGAGGGCCTCGGTCGACGCGTCCACGGCGAGGGCGCGGGATGCGGGTCGTTCGAGGAGCCAGGTCACCGCGAGGATTCCGCTGCCCGTGCCGAGGTCCAGGACGCGGGCGGCGTCGGGGGCCTCCGCGAGCGCCGTCTCGATCAAGAGCTCGGTCTCGGGTCGCGGCACGAGAGCGCGTCGGTCGCTCCGGAACGGCCGGCCGAAGAAGTCCCACTCGCCGACGAGGTGCTGGACGGGGACGCCGGAGAGGCGCTCTTCCCAGAGTCTCTCGAACCGGGCGGCTGCCGCTCCCGGGACGTCCTGCAGGGGATCGAGCGCGAGCGGGTTCCGGAGACCGACGGAATGCGCGAGCAGGATTTGAGAGTCCCACTCCGTGGCGTCGGCAGCGGGCGTCCGGTCGAGTTCCCGCGCGGAGGCGAGAAGCTCCCTGACTCTCACGCTCTCGCCATCTCCTCGCGGAGCCTTTCGGCCTGGAAGTGCGCGCTGAGCGGTTCGACGAGCTCGTCCAGATTTCCGTCGAGGACTCCGACGAGCTGGTGGGTCGTGAAACCGATCCGGTGATCGGTGATTCGCGACTGCGGGAAGTTGTACGTCCGGATCTTCTCGGACCGGTCCCCGCTCCCCACCATCTTCTTGCGCTCCGCCGCGATCGCGCCCTCTCGCTTTTCGCGCTCGGCTTCGAGGAGGCGTGCCTTCAGGACCCGCATGGCCTTCGCGCGGTTCTTGACCTGGCTGCGCTCGTCCTGGCACTGGACGACGACCCCGGTCGGGATGTGGGTAATTCGAACGGCGGAGTACGTGGTGTTGACCCCCTGTCCGCCCGGCCCGGATGCGCAGAAACGGTCAATGCGGAGATCCTTCTCCTCGACTTTGAGCTCCACGTCCTCGGCCTCGGGCAGTACGGCCACCGTGGCCGCCGACGTGTGAATGCGGCCGGACGCCTCCGTCTGGGGGACGCGCTGAACGCGGTGCACGCCGCTCTCGTACTTCAGCCGCGAGAACGCCGCGTCCCCTTCGATGAGAGCGGTAATCGTCTTGATCCCGCCGATGCCGGTGTCGTCGCGGTCCACGATCTCGACCTTCCACCGGCGAGCTTCGGCGTACCTCTGGTACATGCGGAAGAGCTGAGCGGCGAATAGGGCCGCCTCCTCGCCGCCCGTGCCCGCCCGGATCTCGACGAACACGTTGCGCGAGTCGTTCGGGTCGCGCGGAACGAGCAGGAGCTTCAACTCCTGCTCGATCTCCGCGAGTCGCTCGGTCAGGCCGCCCCGCTCGGTGGCGGCCATCTGGTAGAGCTCCTCGCCGGGCGACAGGGATTCCATGAGCTCGCGGGCGCCCGCGAGCTCGCGCGTGACTCGGGCGTGCTCTTCGTTCTTCGCGATGATCGGCTCGAACTCGGCGAGGGTCTTCTGAGCGTCGCGAACAGCGCGATGATCCTGGACGAACTCGGGGTCGTCGAGCCGTGCCCGGACCTCCTCGTACTTGCGGCGGATCTCTTCGAGCTTGGAAAACATGGGTAAAGGTTCTCAGTTCTCCGTTCTCAGTTCTCGCCTCCCGGCATCTGGCCGGAGACGGACATCGAGCGAGGCCGCTAAAGAGCGGAGAGGAGGTAAAGGGCGAGAGACCGGGCGGGAGCCACGGATCTAAGTCGAAACGCCGGCGGTCTTCTTCTCGTACCGTTTGCGGAAGCGTTCGACGCGGCCCGCGGAGTCGACGAGCTTCTGCTTGCCCGTGAAGAACGGGTGGCACTTGCTGCAGATCTCGAGGCGCAACTCTTTCTTCGTGGACAACGTCGTCCACGTCTCGCCGCAGGCGCAGTGGACGAGGACCTCATGGTATTCGGGATGCAGGTTCTTTTTCATGGAACCGCACATTCTAGGGGAGCGAGGCCGGTTCCGCAAGGGGTGCGGAGCGGAAAGCTGGAACACCGACCTCCAACCGCCTCCCGGTTCCGGTTACCTGCGGACGGCGACCGAGTAGAATCCCGAACCTACCGTGTTTTACGTTTATGTGAGCGCGCCCGGAATGGCGGCGCGCAAGTTTCCGCTCGAGAAGCCGGTCACGACGATCGGCCGCTCCTCCATGAACGACCTGCCGATCTCCGACAAGATGCTCTCCCGCCAGCATGCCCGGATCCTCCGGGACGACGATTCCGGTCTCCTCGTCGAGGACATGGGCTCCCGGAACGGAACCTTTCTGAATGGCGAGCGGCTCTCCGCCCCCCGACCGCTCAAAGCGGGCGACCGGGTCACGCTCGGCGGCGTCACGCTGAAGCTCGAGTCAGAATCAACGACGCGAGTTCGGATCGAGGCGGGCGGCACGGACGCGCTCGACAACACGATTTTGAAGGCGTCGGCGGAGCTCCTTCGCGCGCAGCACCAGGAGACCGATCCAAGACTCCCCGCTGAGCAGCTCGCGAAGCTGATCGAGTCCCTGCGGGTGGTCAACGAGCTGACGATCCAGCTCCTCAGAGACGTTTCGGTGGACGAGCTCCTGAAGTTCCTCATGGACAAGGTCTTCGAGACCCTCATGCCTGACCGCGGCGTCGTCCTCCTGCGGTCGCGCGTGACGAACGAGCTCATCCCCGCGGTCGTGCGGGTCGCCGAAGGGATGTCGCCGGAGGACATCCGGCTTTCGAAGACCCTGGTCGCCCAGGTCGTCGAAAAGCGGCTCGGTCTGATCCTGATGGACACGTCCACCGGGTCGGGCGTCTCGCTCGCGGACTCGATCCGGCTGTCGGGAATCAAATCGGTGCTTGCCGCGCCGCTCGAGAACGAGGGCGAGGTCGTCGGGCTCATCTACGTGGATAGCCAGGTCGGGCACCGCTCCTTCGAGGAGGCGGACCTGCGCCTGTTGACGTCCCTCGCCAACGTTGCCGCCGCGAAGATCCAGAACGCGCGCTTGATGGAGGGCGCGGCCGAGAAGAAGCAGATGGACCGGGAGTTCGCGCTCGCGCGCGAGATCCAGCAGCGGCTGCTCCCGGAGAGCCCTCCGACCGTCCCCGGATACCAGCTCCACGGCTCCAACACCGCTTCGCGACAGGTTTCCGGCGACTATTTCGACTTTCGGGCGCGCCCCGACAAGAAGATGTATGCGGCGATCGCGGACGTCTGCGGGAAAGGAGTCGGGCCGGCACTCCTGATGGCGTCACTCCAGGCCTCATTCCATGCCTGGGCGGACGAGTCCGTCGCGGTCGCGGAGATGACGGGGCGGCTGTCGGAGGCGATCTCACGCCGGGCGGGAACGGATCGTTTCATCACGTTTATCCTCGTCCTGCTCGACCCCGCGACGGGAGAGGTCGAGTACACGAACGCCGGCCACAACCCGGGTGTCCTTTTGAAGCCCGATGGCTCGATGCAGGAACTCTCCTCGCACGGGCTCCCGCTCGCGCTCTTCCCCGGCAAACCGTACGGCTCCTCGCGCTTCACGCTGGAGCCCGGGGACCTCCTCTGTCTCTATACCGACGGAGTGACCGAGGCGAACAGCCCCGACGGCACCGAGTTTGGATTCCCCCGGTTGAAGGAGTTCATCGCCGGGCAGGTTGGACGCAACCCGGACGATATCGAGGAGGCCTTACTCAAGGACCTCGAGGAGCACGCGCAGGGAGAACCGTTCGCCGACGACCGGACGCTCGTGATGGTCCGGCGGATCCCGGCGTAGCGCGCGTCCTCCCGGCCGATCCCATTCCATGACGGGCCTCCTGATCGAGGGGGGGACCCTCCTCGGCCTGACCGAGCCGGCCGACGTCCACCCGGGCGTCGATCTCTACATCGAGAACGGCCGGATCCGCGCGATCGGAGGTGAGGCGACCCGCGAGGCAGCCGTTGGCTCGCCCGAGCGGCTGGACGCGCGCGGTCAATGGGTCCTCCCCGGCTTTGTGCAGGCGCACCTGCACCTCTGCCAGACGCTGCTTCGCAACGGGCCGGACGACCTCGAGCTCCTGCCCTGGCTCGAGCGCCACGTGTGGCCGGGGGAGGCCGCGCACGACGCGGCGACAATGTCGGTTTCCGCACGCCTCGGGCTTGCGGAGTCGCTTTCCGCCGGCGTGACTGCGATCCTCGACATGGGAACCGTGCGCCACTCGGACGCCCTCTTCGAGGCAGCCGCGGCGAGCGGCATCCGGTACGTCGGCGGCAACGTGCTCATGGACGACCCGGACACGACCCCCGCGTATCTCCGGGCATCGGCCCGGGAGGGACTGGCGGAGACCGAGCGGCTCCGGGAGACGTGGCACGGCCGGGAGAACGGCCGCCTTCGGGTCGCCGTTCAGCCCCGGTTCGCCGTGTCCTGCACCGACGGTCTCCTGCGGGCCGCCGCGGAGGTCGCGCGCGACGGAGACCTCGTCATCCACACCCATGCGAGCGAGAACCGGGCCGAGTGCGCGCTCGTGGAGAAGCGGAGCGGATTGCCGAACGTCTCATACCTCGACTCGGTAGGACTCCTCACGCCGCGCACGTGCGTGGCACACGTCGTCCACGCGGACGCGAGTGATTTTCGCCTCCTCGCGCAGCGCGGGACGACCGTCGTGCACTGTCCTTCGTCCAACCTGAAGCTCGCGTCCGGCGTCTGCCCGGTTCCCGAGTTGAAGCGTGCCGGCGTCCGGGTCGCTCTCGGATCCGACGGCGCGGCGTGCAACAATCGGCTCGACCCGTTTCGCGAAATGTGGCTCGCGGCCCTCCTGCCGCAGACGCGGCCCGGCGCGGGGTCGCTCTCCGCGTTCGACGTGCTGAGGATGGCGACGTGGGACGGCGCTGCGGCGCTCGGGCTGGGCGGACCGGAAGGCTTCGTCTCCGGCGCCCGAGGGGACCTCATCCTCCTCGATCCGGAGGAGGGCTGGTCCCTTCCGGACGACTGGTCGCCGGAGCCCTACGGCGCGATCGTGTACTCCATGGGGAGGGAGAACGTCACCGCCACGGTCGTGGACGGGATCGTGCGCTATCGACGGGAGGATCCCGGTGTCGCCGGGCTCAGGCCATCTCCGGAAGAGATTCGCGATGCGACGCGGGCGCTCCGCTCGCGAATGTAGGTCGGGAAGAAGGGGAACGACGACTCGGCCTTCTTTCGATTCCCTTTCCCGTTTCCGTTTTACGGCTGGAAGCTTGGCGCCAGAATCGCGGCGTTGCCGAACAGCAGGGATGTCCCCAGCCAGAAACCGCGGAAGTTGGGGTCGTCGGCGAACGTGATCGCCCATCCCTTGCCCGCCGGCTCGGCGATCAGGTAGGGAGACCCGGCCATTCGCGCCACGCCTTCCGGCCACGCGTGACCAGAGGCGAGCGGCTTTTCGCGCTCGATCGAGATGACCGTCTGGAACGGGTCGTCGGGCGGCACGAGAGGCGCGTCTGTCGCGAGGAGGACCCGCGGTTTGTCGGCGCTGCCGAAGAGAAGAAAGTGTTCCGGCCGCGACCGAGTCCGGAATATCGCGCCAGGGATCGGGATGCGGCGATTCGGAAGATCCGCCTCCGCCTCTTCCGCGGAATCTGCGACGGACGCGCTCTTTTTCTTCTTCGCCTTCCTCGGCTCCGCCGGGGGCTCGCTCTCGTCGGATTTCTTCTCGCCGTCCTTCTCGCGTGCGGGCTTCCACTCCGTCGCATCTGACAGCCCGAGGTCCTTTTCGCGCAGGAGGCCGGCGCCCGCACCGATTCCGACGAGGACGCCCCCGCCCTTCACCCACGCTCGCAGCGCTTCCGCGCTTCGCGTGGCGAGAGACGACGTGACGCGCGACGACGCCTCCGGAACGATGATTGCGTCGTAGCGGGCGAGTTCCGCGTCCTCGAACTCATCGAGGTCGAGCACCGACACCGGGTAACGGAAGACGCGATGAAAGGCGTCGAGCGCCCATCCCGAGGAGGACCGATCCACGCCGGGACCCATGAGGAGCCCAACGCGTGCTGGTTTCCAGGGTACGAAGCTCGAGGAGCCGAGCGCGACCCCCTCTTCAGTCCAGGCGGAATCCACGCCGAGGAAGTCCACACCGGTCGATCGGGCGAGGTCGGCGACAATCGAGTCGAGGTCCGACGGTCCGCCATCTCGACGAAGGAAGAGCGATCCGACCGCGTAGGTTTCGCCTGAGACGCGAAAGCTCTTGGCGGCGACGGAGGCCGAGACGCGCTTCTCGGCACACCGCGCGAGGATCGGAAACACCCCGAGAC
>CAJDUI010000022.1_pt1 | contig 17654 bp, 20 predicted proteins | sample 7390031 | NCBI WGS metagenome assembly CAJDUI01 (sample SAMEA7055675, study PRJEB34461) | soil metagenome | biome: terrestrial ecosystem; feature: Peninsula; material: soil | place: Antarctica | collected 2016 | reverse complement strand
CCAGGTGGTGAGCCTCGGGCCGCGGTCGGGGACTCAGATCAACCGGATTTTCGACGCGGTGGGCCAGGCTGGTCTGGTGACGACCAACGCGCACGCGGTGGTGGAGTCCAGTAGCGCCCTGGCGCCGCTTTTTGCCTACGCCGCGGTCATCGACAACGCCACTGCCGACTCCAGCTTCGTCGCCGGAGATGAAGACGTCCCGGTGCCCGCGGGACTCGTGAGGCTAACGATCAACGTTCGCGCGTGGGACTTCTCGCCGGGCGGTCCGAACTCACCTCCCATCGTCCTAACCGTGGGCCAGACGTACCAGTTCGTGTTCCACAACGTGGACCTTCCCGGCACGATGAGCCCGCGCCACGGCTTCTCGGGCATCTCGGACCTGGGACTTCCCGGTACGGACGACATCTCGCCCGGCCGCGACGTTACGCTGCCTCCCTTCACGCCGCAGCCCTTCCAGCGCGGCACCCATCCCTTCATCTGTACGCAGAACGACTGTGGGGGAGATCCCGAGCAGCATCGGGGGATGCAGGGGAACATAGTCATTCAGTAGTCCTCAGCGGAAATTAGAATAGGGACATGGCCGAGACAAAAGACGAGAAACCGGCCGCGCAGGGACCCCTGGTCAACGAAGACGACGCGCGCGCTGCGGCGGCGACCGCGAACCGGAAGCGAGCGCTCGCCGACTGGGAGGAAAAGAAGAGGCGCTGGCGGTCGATGGGCGTTCCGCCGGCGCTCCCGGCCGCGGGCTCGACACCCAAAAAGTGACGGCGAAGCCCTCATCCTGAGCGGCCGCAGGCCGCGAAGGACCCGCCCCGTTGTCCGCCCTCCGGAACTTCCGTCAGCTCGAGCGTGAGGTCATCGCTTGCCGGCGATGTCCGCGGCTCGTTGCCTGGCGCGAAGAGGCGGCCCGACGGGCGCCCCGCCGTTTTCAGGGAGAAACCTACTGGAGCCGACCACTGCCCGCGCTCGGTGATCCCGGTGGGCGCCTGTTACTCGTCGGCCTCGCTCCAGCGGCGCACGGCGGAAACCGCACCGGTCGCGTCTTCACCGGAGACGAGTCGGGCAATTTCCTGTTTCGCGCGCTCCATGCCGTCGGGCTGTCCAACCAGCCCGAGTCCATCCGGCCGGGCGACGGCCTCGCCCTGCGCGGCACACTCGTTACGGCGGCGGTCAAATGTGCCCCACCGGACAACCGGCCGCTACCGGAAGAGTTCGCGAACTGCCGCGAGTACCTCATACGAGAGATGAGCTTCATCCGCCCACCGCGCGTGATCGTCGCGCTCGGCGGGCTCGCCTTCGACTCCTGCCTGCGCGTGATCGCTCATTGCGGTTCACCCCTGCCACGCCCGAAACCGCGATTCGGCCACGGTGCCCGGTACGAGATCGGAGAGGATGTCCTCTACGGTACCTATCACCCGAGCCAGCAGAACACGTTTACCGGCCGCCTCACCCAGGCGATGCTTCGATCAGTTCTGCGCCAGGCGATCGGTGAAACGGTCCGGACCTCGGACGGGTCGGTCTAGGCGCGAGACCGCGAGCCGGTGTCCTCGGAGACTTTCTCCATCACCTTCTCGACTTCCTCGCCCATCTCGTCGCGCGAAGAGTGTACCGAGGCGCGAGCAAGGTCGGCGGTCGAGATAACACCGAGGAGCCGGCCACTCTCCGTGACGAGCACGCGCCGGACCTGCGCATTCTGCATCTCGCGGCTGACCTCCCGGATGTCCGCGTCCGGCCCGACGGATACGAGGTTTGTCGTCATCACGTCGGAAACACGGACTTCGGAGGGACGCGAATCGTTGACTCCCAGATAAAGAGCGATGTCCCGGTCGGTCACCACACCGGCGACGCGGCTCTCGCCGTTGCCCTCGGTGATCGGTACCATCCCGCAGTCCTCGCTCTTCATGATCCGCAGGACCGAACGCAGGTCTTCTGAGGTTTTGCATACCGTCGGGTCGGGTGTCATCACGTCCCTGGCTTTCATGGGAATCTCCTTTCTTTGTCGAACCAAGGACTCCATGCACGAAACGTTCCGAATGGGGTCTGATCCCGAAAATGGGGTCTGATCCCGAAGGGGTCAGATCCCTCCCCGCGGGACTGAAAAGGGACTGAAAAGGGGACAGATCTATTTACGAAACAGGCGCTCGAAGGCCGCCCGCGCGTCGTCGGGGGTCCCGTTGGCCGTCGCCTTCGGGCCCGTCAGGTCGAAGGAAAGGGCGGGTGCGAAGTACGTGCACTCGTTCCGCTTCTTCTTGGGGAGAATCCGCGCGGGAATCGGCTGAATGCACTCGAACCGGGCCGAGGTGTCGAAGTTGGCGCACTGTGAACAGCTGTGCAGGTCCGCTCCGCAGCCGCAGGTGGAGTCGAAGCGGATGGCGTCGAGGTTCGGATTTTTTTCGCCACACGCCTTGCAGGCGAACACGACCGCCTTGTCGACGTCGGCGCCGCGGCCGCGGGGCGCCCCCTCCGTCCATCCGCCCCCTTCCGGGCGCGGTCCGCGCGACCGCGGCTCCTCGGACGACTCCTGATAGCCGCGATGGCGGTATTTGCGATCGTTCATGACGAAGGAAGGTGTGGTTTCCGGTTTTCTCCGAAGCGCTCGGAGCCGGGCATCCAGAATCCCATCCTATTTGACCTGCATGAGAAACGGATACGGATTGAGCGGCTTTCCCGCCCACCACTTCTTCTCCGGGCCAAGCTCGAAAATCGCGAAATGGAGATGGGGCGTGTTCGGAGGAGCGTTCCCGGTCGTTCCCACGTAGCCGACCGGATCGCCACGGCGCAAATAGACCCCTTCCTTCAACCCCTCCGCGTACCGATCGAGGTGGGCGTAGTAGTAGGCGTGCTTCTCGTCGCGATCGAACTGGTACGCGGTCAGGCCGCCCTGCTTGCTCGTGAAAATCTTGGCGATCCGGCCCTCGTCCGCGGCGATGACTGGCGTTCCCCGCGGCGCGAGGATGTCGATGGCCTTGTGGACCCGCGATCCGCGAGGCTCCTCGAAGTTGTCGCGCAGGTCCATCGTGCGTGCACCCGCCACCGGCATCTGCAGGATCCTCCCTTTGAGCGTCCCGAAGTAGCGAGTCGCCGGGGTCGGCGTGCGGTTCACGTCCGCCGCGAGGAGCGACGAACCCGGTGTCGTCGACGTGACGTCGAGCCCGAATCCGGGTGTGGGCGTTGGAGAACTGCTCGAAGGGGTCGGACGTTTGGACGTCTCCTCCGGAAACGGGATTGTCGCGAGGGGCGCGGGCGTGTGGACACGCCTGTCGCCCACCAGGTCCGCGGTGGTGCGCACGGCGAAGTGTCCGGGCATGAGGCCCCCCGTGCGCCAGAGGAGGTAGTAGAGCGCGAGTGCCCCCAGCACGAAGCCGAGGACGAAGGCGATTGCGCTCCGTGCTCGGAGGCTTACTCCTGGAGGACCGCTGGTGTCCCCGGAGCCACCATCGCCGCGAGCTCCGCGGCGTCCCAGTTCGTCAGGCGGATGCAACCGTGCGACTGCGTCTTTCCGATCGTGGAGGGCTCGGGCGTGCCGTGAATCCCGTAATGCGGTTTGGAGAGGTCGATCCACACGACCCCGACGGGGTTGTTCGGACCGGCCGGGACCTTTGCTTTGGCATGGCTTTCGTCAGCGTCCCAGAAGAGGTCGGGATTGTAGTGGAAGGTGGGGTTTCTGGAGACACCGTTGATCTTCCAGCTTCCGATCGGGAGAGGGTCGTGCTCGCTGCCGGTCGTGGCCGGGTACTGCGCAATCAGCTTGTCCCCCGCGTCCCACGCCGAAACCGTCTTGTCCGAGTCGTCGACGGTAACTTTTGCGGCTTTCGGGGGCGCCGCGGAGCGCACGCTCGGAACCAGGATCTCTTCTCCTGCCCGATCGAACGTACTCGCCGGATTCAATCGCTTCAAGAGCTTTGCGCTCGTGTGGAACTTCTCTCCCAGCGCCTCGAGCGCCGAGGAGTAACCAAGCGCCGGAAGCTTCGACTTTTCCATCATGTCTTCGGGTATCACCAAAAACGGTCCCTCGGCGTCCTCGGCGGTCAGGGCGTAGCGTTCGAGAACCGCGGCCGCGTCGGCGTTCAACAGTTTCCACGTCGCGGGGTCCACCACGCCGGTCGCCTCAACGCCGTGCGCCTTCTGGAAGCCGGCGATCGCCTTCCCCACGTTGCTGCCGAACGCCCCATCGATCTCGCCGGGAGAGAAGCGCGCGCGGTCGAGGAGCACCTGAGCACGAAGGACCCCGCCGCCGGAAGCGCCCCGTCGGACGAGCGGCGCGGTCGCCGGATCGTTGACGACGTTCGCGTCGAGCGACACGGGCGCGGGCTTGCGGACCGCAGCCTTCTTCTTCGGGCGCGCGACGAGAGACTCCGCCGGCGCCGCAGCGAGAAAAGCGGCGAGAACGGCGACGAGTCGAGTGGTTCTTTGCATGAATGGACTCCCTCCAGGCGGAGGAGTATCAAAAGAGATGCCAGTGTAGACGGGGGTCTAGTTGGCGACGACGGGGGCAGAAGGCGCGGACCCCGGTTGAATCTTCCCCATCGGCTCCGCGACGACGATGAGTCGCTTCGGAGCCGAGCCGATGAAGTCGAACGGATAGCAAGTGATGAGCGTCAGGCGAGGCTTCTTGGTCGGCCCGAGCACCCGCATGGTCTTCGGCGTCACGATCTCGCGCGAGACCACGCGGTACTTCATCGTCCCACCCCCCGTTTCGAGCTCGACGACGTGTCCCTTCCGAAGCCATCCGAGCCGGCGGAAGTGCGAGTCCCGATGAGCGGTGATGACGCAGTTGTTCGGGCCGTAGTCCTGGTTCGGCATCGCGGTTCCGGGAACGTGACCCGGCCCCTTCTCGAGCGACGCCTCGTCCGATCCTCCGAAGACGACCCACTCCATCTCCGCCACGGGGATCCGGATCCTTCCGAGTGGCACACCCATCGGGTAGCCGGGCGCCGGCGGTCTGCCGGCGGAGCGCGGGAGCTCGTCGCGCTCGGAAACCCTCTCCTGCGGATTGGTCGCCGTCACGTATCCCCCGTCCGCCGTCGCGCGGTCGAGGACCCGGCGCCCCTCGCTCTGCGCGCGCGCTCCGCGAGTGTAGTGGAGCGCGGCGGCGCCCATGAGTAGAGCGCCGGCGACGACGAAGACGACGGCGAGCGCGCCGCGCGGCGGTTTCAAGGCTCTTCTACCGGAATCAGTCTCGGCGTCCGCCGATGAACCGGAGGAGGAAGAGGAACAAGTTGACGAAGTCGAGGTACAGGGCGAGAGCGCCGACTACGGCGCGCCCGGCGAGCTGCCCGTCGGGCGTCACGGCCGCCATTGCTTTCAGCCTCTGGGCGTCGTACGCGGTCAAGCCCGTGAACACGAGGACGCCGACGACCGAGATGATGAACTGGAGCGCGGGCGCCTTCCAGAAAATGCCGACAACCGAGGCGAGCACGAGGCCGATCAAGCCCATGAAGAAGAACTGTCCGATGCCGGCGAGGCTGCGTTTCGTCGTCGTGCCGTAAAGGGCGAGCGCTCCGAACATGCCCGCGGTCACGACGAAAGTCGTCGCGATCGAAGTGCCGGTATACGCGAGGAGGATGCCGGAGAGGGTGACGCCGTTTAACGCCGAATAAACGACGAACAGGGTCGCCGCCGTCTGCGGCGCCATCTTGTCGACCCGCGCGGAAAGAAAGAAAACGAGGCCGAGCTCGACGGCAATGAGCCCGAAGAAGAGGATCGGGTTTCCGAGGACGATCTGCCGAAGCGCCGGCGACCCGCTCACGAGGAAGGCAGTTGCCGCCGTGATCGCGAGCCCGGCGAACATCCAGCCGTACACGCGGCGGAGGAACGCCGTGACCTTCTCGACGCCGGCTGCGAGCGTCGGTGTGTCGAAGGCGGTCTGGGGAGTCATGTCGAATCGGTCGTTTGCCAAGCTGTTCTCCTTCCCAACCGGTTAAAAACGAGCGGACCGGCGCGCGAATTCCGTCGCGCGCCGGGCTCAGTTGACTTGATACCGCAACTCCTCCAGGAACCTGAGCGCAATCGGGTCGTTCGGATTCTCCTCCAGCGCTCCCTGGAACTCGACGACGGCCTGCGAGATGTCGCCGCGGGAAGCGTGCAGCCGCCCCAGGTTCAGGTACGGAAAGTGTCTCGGCTCGTAGCGCGACGCCTTCTTGGCCCGCTCGAACCAGGGCACCGCCTCGTCGAGAAACCCCTTCTGCACGAGGTAGCAGCCGATGTCGTTGTAGGGATTTCCGAAGTCCGGGTCGGTGGCGATCGCCTTACGGCACTCCTCGATCGCCTCGTCGAGCCGGCCGGCGAACGAAAAAGCCCACCCGCGGAAGGTGTACGCCTCGGCGCTGGGTGAGAGCTCGAGGGACCGGGTGAAAAGCCGGATCGCCTCTTCGACCTGCCCCGTCAGGAGCCGCGCCGTCCCCTCTTCCCACATGGCGAGCGCCGTTTCCCGCTGCGCCGTCATGGGTGAATCTTACGGGAGTGCCCCTCTCGATTCACAGTTCGCCTATTCCCCTCGTATCGCAAGCGGCATTCGGGCCGCGCCTTCGTCGGCGGCCGGCTGCGGAGTGGATTCGAATTCTTCAGTCGGCGGCGACTCGCCCGGGTTCAGGAAGAGGTTGGCTTCGATGCCGTACTGGCGGGTGTAAAGATCGAAGTAGCGCCCCCCGCCCGCGAGGAGCTCGGCGTGTGCGCCGCGCTCGATGATTCGTCCCGCCTCGACGACGAGGATTGTGTCGGCGCTGCGGATTGTCGAAAGGCGATGGGCGATGACGAACGTCGTGCGCCCCTTCATGAGCTCGGCGAGTCCTTCCTGGATGAGCGCCTCGCTCTCGCTGTCGAGTGAAGAGGTCGCTTCGTCGAGGATGAGAATCCTCGGATCCGCGAGGATGGCTCGCGCGATTGCCACACGCTGCCGCTGACCGCCCGAGAGCTTCACCCCGCGCTCGCCGACGACGGTCTCATACCCTTCGGCGAGCTCCTGCACGAAGTCGTCGCACCGGGCGATGCGCGCCGCACGAAGGATCTCGTCCTTCAACGCTTCCGGGCGCGCGTAGGAGATGTTCTCCAGCACCGTTCCGTCGAAGAGGAAGTTGTCCTGGAATACCACCCCGATCTGGGAGCGATAGTCGGCGAGACGGACCTCGGCGAGGTCTTCACCGTCGACGAGGATTCTGCCGGAAGTGGGCTTATAGAACGCGGCGACGAGGCCGATGATGGTGCTCTTGCCGGAGCCGGACGGGCCGACGAGAGCGGTGGAGGTCCCGGGCGCCGACTCGAAAGAGACGCTTTTGAGGACCGGGACACCCTCCTGGTACTCGAAAGAGACGTCGCGGAATTCGACGTGCCCGACGATGCGGGGGAGCGCCCGGCGCGCCGCGTCGCCCGCGTCCTCCGGCGTCTCGTTGCGGATCTCGCGGATCCGTTCGAGCCCGGCGAATGCTTCAGTGATCTGGCTCCCGATCGAAACGATCTGAATGACGGGGCCGACGAGGAGGCCCATGTACAGCGTGAAAGAGAAAAATGAGCCGAGGGTCATTCGTCCGGCGAGTACCTCGGTCGCTCCGACCCACATGATCGAGACCCCGACCGCGCCAAGAAGCAGCGTCGAGAAAGCCGTGACGGCCGCGAAGCCAGTCATCGTCTTCGCTACGTTGCGGAAGAGGAGGTGCACGCCCTTTGAGAAGATGATCGCCTCGCGACGCTCGGCTCTGTACGCCTTGACTACGCGGATTCCGGAGAAGGATTCCGTCAGTCGGCCGGAGACCGCGGCGTTGATCCTCGAGCGCTCGCGAAAGAGCGGGCGGAGCGTCCGGAAGGCGTACAGGAGGATGAGCCCGAAGAGCGAAAGGACGCTGAGCGCGATGATCGTGAGTTTCGAGGAGAGGTAAAAGAGAATGATCAGCGCCGCGGCGGCGGTCAGGAGACCGCCAGCGACCTCGACGAGCCCCGAGCCGACGAGGTTGCGGAGGCCCTCGGCGTCCGACATGACCCGGGAGAGGAGCGCGCCGGTCTTCGTCTGATCGAAGTACGTGACCGGCAGCCGGCCCACGTGGCGCTGGATTCTCCGCCGCATCTCGGTGATCGAGCGCTGTGCGGCTTTCCCGAGGACCTGGGAGAGCGTGAACGATGTCACCGCCTGGATGAGCGTCGCACCGCCCGCCGCGAGCACGAGCCAGGCGAGAAGCTCACGGCGGCCCTTCCCGATCACCTCGTCGAGGAGGAACTTCGTCGTCCCCGGCAGCACGAGCGAGCAGAGCCGGTTGATCGCGAGGAGCCCGAACCCCACAGCCATCCGCCCGCGCCGGGCGCTGACGAGCTCGACCGCGTCTCGGAAAACGACCCGGAAGGGCGGCGCCTTGCGCTTCTTCTCGTCGTCGCGGGCGGGGCCCCGTCCCCCGCCCCCGCGGCGGTCGCCGCGGGGGAGCCCCCCGAGACCGCCGCCGAGTCCCACTCCTCGTGCCATCGCTGCACTCTATCTACAGAAAAAGGCCGGCGCGGTGCGCCGGCCTTCGAATCTGCTGCTTCGGAAACGAGAACGCTATCGAAAGCGAATCGAAGCCGACGTTAAGACTTTGTTCCGGTCACGAAAAGCCTCGGAGACCCCAGCCGGAACGGCTCGCCCTCGACAGAACCGTAAGTCTCGAAGCCGCCAAAACCTGCGTCAGATAGGAGCCGCAGGATTTCGCTCGTCGAATAAATCCGAGTCAATGCTCGCTTCCTTTCTTCCCGGTCCCCGCGTGAAATTGTGTAGAGGTTCTCCATTGTGCCCGTCGCCGGGTCGTAGCGGTTCACCGATCCGAACCGGATATCGCCAACCGTCATCTCGTAGCTCTCCCGGAAGGAGGGGAGGATCGATTCCGCGGCCTTGCAGTCGATGAAGAAGCGGCCGCCGGGAATGAGCGACCTCGATACCGCCGCCAGGAAATCCGCGTTCCCCGCGTCGTCGAGGAAACCGAAGCTCGATCCCGCGCAGTAGGCCGCGTCGAACTCCTCCCGCCAGGGGAGGTCGCGCATCTCTGCTCGCCGCCAGGCGACGTCGAGCCCGCGCGCCTTCGCCTGGGCTTGTCCCGCGTTCAGAAACTCTTCGGAGATATCCACGCCGGTCATTCGACAGCCCCGTTCGGCGAGCTCGAGGGCGAGCCGCCCGTCGCCGCACGGGACATCGAGCACCCGGTCTCCGGGCGAGAGCGCGAGCCGCTCCGCGAGGAAGGCCACCTCGGCGCGCGTGGTCTCGGGCGTCATCGCGGCCCGCCAGAAATCGACCACCAGTCCGCTGAAAAAATCGTTCCACCATTCGTTCTTCATTTCGAGGTTCTCCTGTCCCTGGCCACGCAAGGCGCGGCGGTTGTACTGACGGACGGTTGAGGAGAGCGGCAAGGTCCCGCACGAGCCCGGTTCGACCCGGCACCCGTAACCTGGACCTGCCCTAACGAAGAACGATCATAGGCAGCGCCAGTGTACCCCCCCGACCGGCTGCGCCGGTGGTAGCCTTTGTCCGACCGCACCCGAAGCATGAGGAGGCATTCGATGCGCAGGCGCTCGAGTCGGCACTTCTTTCTCGCCCTGTCGCTGGCCGCGATCACCGCGCCGCTCTCCGCACAGGACCTGCGAGTGAGCGCAGGCACGATCGAGGACCGGCGAACGACCGGGCAGTTCTTCGGCGGTCTCGAGGTCGAGCTCAAGCTCACCGGCGACGATCTCGCCGACGCGAAGGCGTCGCGCGTGCTGCTGAAGAAGGCGGTGGACGAGACGGGCCGGGACCTTCTCCCGGACGAGAAGAAGGAACCGGACTTCTCGACGTCGGGCAGCTCGGGACTGAAGGTGAACCTCAAGAATCCGGCCCGCGGCGCGACCGCGCTCAAGGAGATTTCCGGAGAGGTGCAGCTCTTCACGCCTTCGCGGGATCCCGCCGCCACCGTCACCGTTGACCGGCTGATCTCGCGCATGGACAAGCCGATCTCGATGCCGGCGCTCAAGTCTCAGAAGATCGAGGTCGCGGTCGTGTCGCCGAAAGCCCACCGCGCGAACGCGGCGAAGCGCAAGGCCGAGTTCGAGAAGGAAATGGCGAAGAACAAGGCGGAGATGGAGAAGGAGATGAAGGGCGCCTCGGCCGAAGAGGCAAAGGCGCTCGAGGCGATCATGGGGCTCGCCCAGGCGTTCTCCGGAATGATGGACGAGGTCGGCGACAACGACCTCATCCTGAACGTGAAAGACCCCGACAACCGGCTGATGGACGTCGAGGTGACGCGCGCCGACGGCGAGAGAATCAGCTCGAACGGTTCCATGTCGTCCGGGGAGCTCCGGGTCATGAACTTCTCCGAGAAGCTACCGGCGGACGCAAAGCTCAAGGTTCTGGTGAAGACGAAGAAGGCGCTCGTCTCGACCCCCTTCACGCTCTCGAACGTTTCGCTGCCGTAGCCGCAGCGTTCTCAGGAAAGTCCGGGCCAGAAGGAGTTCTCGATGAAGCTCGCCGTCACACTCGCCGTCGTTCAGCTGATCACCGTTGCCGCCCCGGCTCCCGCCGGCGTGTCCGTGAGCGCCGGCGACGTCACCGACCGTCGCCGCAACGACAACTTCTTCGGCGGCCTCGAGATCGAGCTGAAGATTGGCGGCGACGGCTCCGCGGACGTCCGAGGGACGCGTGCACTCGTAAAGAAGGCCGAGGACGATACGGGGCGTAACCTTCTGAAAGAGGGAAAAAAGACGCCCGACTTCGAAACGATGATGATGCACGGCTCTCCGTCGTTGAAGCTCGAGCTCAGAAACCCCGCCCGCAAGGCGAAGAAGGTCCGGGAGATCTCGGGCCAGGTCGAGCTCTTCCTGCCCACGCGCGACCCGGCCGCGGTCGCGCGCCTCGATAAGTTCCTCTCCCGGATGGACCAGCCCGCCGCGTCGCCGGCGTTGAAGTCGGCAAAGGCGGAAGTCACCGTCGTCTCGCGCAAGACCTACGACGCGGAAAAGAAGAAAGACGCCGAGCGGCGGAAGCATGAGGCCGAGTCGGCCGGCATCGGGGGCGCGATGGTGGAGGCGTTCAGCGGGCTCTTCGAGGGCCTCATGGGTGACATCGACGAGAACGACGTCCTCCTGAAAGTGACCGACCCGGGCAAGAAGGTCTTCGACGTCGAGGTCTTCGACGCGAAGGGAACGAAGATCGACGGGGCGGGTTCGATGAGTGTCGGGACTTTCCGGATCTTGAAGTTCCCCGAGAAGCTCCCGGCCGACGCGAGCCTGCGCGTGTACCTGCTGACCCCGAAGTCGGTCGTCACGACGGCGTTTCAGCTGAAGGACGTGGCGCTGCCGTAGGGCTCGATCACCTCCGCTCGTACACCCCCGGGTCGACCTTTTCCATCACCCGCTCCGGATGGGCGAGCTCCGTGAATCCGACCTTCCGGTAAAGCGGGTGCGCGTCTCGCGTCAGGAGCATCCAGCGGCGAAGACCCTGGAGGTCGGGATGGGCGAGGATCGTCTCCATGAGCCACGCGGCGAGCCCGCGGCCGCGGTGCGACTCGAGAACGAAGACGTCGGCGAGGTAAGCAAAAGTCGCCCGGTCGGTGATGACGCGCGCGAACCCGACCTGGCGTCCGGCCTCGTAGAGCCCGAAGCACAGCGCGCCGTCGATCGATCGATCCACGGTCTTCCGCGGAATTCCTTTCGCCCAGTACGACGCGGCGAGGTACTCGTGGATGAGCGGCCGGTCGAGTCGGTCGGGGTCGGCCGAAATCGTGAATCTTTCGCGGCTCCACTCGGGTGATCCCTCTCGCGTCATGCCGGCCCCCTGAACATGCCGGAAAGCCTACAGAAACCCGCCCTGGGGCGGGACTGGCCCGTTCTTTGAAAGCCGAGCACTGAGAACCGAGAACTGAGAACCGACACCCCATGACTCTCTCGCTCAAACCGACGCACCTGAAGCGCTACAAGGACATTGCCGTCCTGCTGATGAAGTACGGCCGCGGAGACCTCGCCAACCGTCTGGACGTGGAAGGAGACCTGCCTCCCGCGCCGAAGGGTGCGGAGCCCAAAGGTGCGGAACCATCGGCGACGGCGAAGGCCGAGGAGCTGGCGCGCGACCTCGAACGCCTCGGCCCGACGTTCGTCAAACTCGGGCAGCTGCTTTCGACCCGAGCCGACCTCCTCCCGGTCCCTTACCTCGAGGCGCTCGCGAGGCTTCAGGACGACGTCGAGCCCTTCACGTTTGCCGAAGTCGAGCGAATCGTCGGCGAGGAGCTCGGTGTCCGCATCTCGAAGGCTTTCGCCGACTTCGAGGCCACCCCGCTCGCCGCGGCTTCGCTGGGACAGGTCCATCGCGCCACGCTGCGGGACGGCCGGGCCGTCGCGGTCAAGGTTCAAAGGCCCGGCATCCGAGAACAGATCGTCGAGGACCTCGAGGCGTTCACCGAAATCGCTCGCGTGCTCGACCGCCATTCCGACGCGGGGAAGCTGTACCAGTTCGAGAAGATGGTGGACGAGTTCCGGAAGAGCATTCTGCGCGAGATCGATTACCGGCAGGAAGCGCAGAACCTCATCGCGCTGCGGAAAAACCTGGAGGAGTTTCCGCGGATCTTCGTCCCGGCGCCGGTCGAGGACTACTCGACCTCCCGCGTCCTGACGATGGAGTACGTCTTCGGTCAGAAGATCACCGCGGTCTCCCCGCTTTCCCGTATGGACTTCGACGGCAAGGCGCTCGCCGACGAGCTGCAGCGGGCGTACCTGAAGCAGATCCTGATCGACGGCTTCTTTCACGCCGACCCGCACCCGGGCAACGTCTTCCTGACCGACGACAAGGGTCTGGCGCTCCTCGACCTCGGCATGGTCGGACGCATCTCTCCGGAGATGCAGGAGAGCCTCCTGAAGCTGCTGCTGGCGATCAGCGAGGGGAAGGGCGACCAGGCCGCCGACCGCGCGAGCGAGATCGGCGAGAAGCTCGAGACGTTCGACGAGGCGGAGTTCCGGCGGCAGGTCGCCGAGCTCGTCGGCGTCTATCAGAACTCGACGGTCGAGAACCTCCAGATCGGGAAGGTCGTGATGGAGGTGTCGCGCGTCGCGGGGTCGTCCGGCATCCGCCTCCCTCCCGAGCTGACGATGCTCGGCAAGACGCTGCTGCATCTAGACGAGATCGGTCGAGCACTTGACCCCGAATTCGACCCGAACGCATCCGTGCGCCGCAACGCGGCGGACCTCCTCCAGAAGCGGATGCGCAAGAGCGCGTCGCCGTCGAACCTCTACGCGAGCCTTCTCGAGGCGAAGGACTTCATCGAAAAGTTGCCCGGCCGGGTGAACAAGGTCCTCGACATCCTGTCGAACAACGAGCTGCGCCTGAACGTGGACGCGATCGACGAGGATCTCTTGATCGACGGCTTACACAAGATCGCGAACCGGATCGCGCTCGGCCTCGTCCTCGCGGCGCTCATCGTCGGGGCCGCCGTCCTCATGCAGGTGCCCACACGCTTCCAGCTTCTGGGTTACCCCGGCCTGGCGATCCTGCTTTTCCTCGCTGCCGCGCTCGGCGGCGTGGCGCTCGTCGTATCGATCGTGGCGAGTGACCACAAGCCACGCAAGAAGAAGCGGCTCCGCTAGAGGCTTCGTTCTCATCCGTTCTCCGCGGCGCTCTGAACGCGGTCTGCTGAGAGGCCTTCGCTTGCGCTAGAGTACCCGCACGAACAGCCCCAATATGACGACCCCTGCGACGACGGAGACGAAACTTCACCCGATCGTCACCCTGGACTACCGCGTCCGCGTCATTGCGATGCTGGTAATGGGGGTGATTCCGCTTTTCCACTTCGACGGCCGGCCGCCCCTGCCGGCTCTTGCGGCGATGGCGTTCACGGGACTCGTGTGGCCCCACGTCGCGTACCTTCTCGCGAGGAGTGCTCGGGACAGTCGCGCCGCGGAGTTCCGAAACCTTCTTCTGGACTCGCTCTTCGTCGGCGGTTGGACGGCCGCCCTTTCTTTCAGTCTCGTGCCGAGCGCAACCACGGTTCTCGCGATCAACACCGCAAACCTCTCCGTCGGGGGCGCGCGGATCGCGCTCCGGGGGCTTTGCGCAATTGCCGTCGGAATGCTCGTCATCGGTTGGCCGCTCGGCTTCCCCGTGCAACTCGGCTCCAGTCTTCCCACCGATGTTTTCTGCATGGCGGGCATCCTGACCGTGACGTCCATCTTCGGGTACTTCGGCTTCTTCCAGACGAAGCGCGTTCGGCAGGCGAAGAACGACCTTTCCGAGCAGAACCAGCGGGTCCAGGAGCAGAACCGCGTGATCGAGCAGGCGCGCAAGTCCGCGCTCGAAGCGAAGGAGGCCGCTGAGGCGGCCAACCAGTCGAAGAGCGCGTTCCTCGCCAACATGAGCCACGAACTGAGAACGCCGCTGAACGCGATCATCGGCTACAGCGAGATGCTCGAGGAGGACGCGCAGGAGGCGGGGCAGGACGCGTTCGTCTCCGACCTGCAGAAAATCCGCTCTTCGGGCAGACACCTGCTCGGTTTGATCAACGACGTCCTCGACCTCTCGAAGGTGGAGGCAGGGAAGATGAAGCTCTTTCTCGAGACTTTCGACGTCGCGAGCCTCGTCCAGGACGTCGTTGCAACGGCGCAGCCTCTCGTCGAAAAGAATGGCAATCGGCTCGAGGTCCGCTGCGCGCCGGACGTCGCCCAGATCCGCGAGGACGTCACGAAAGTCCGGCAGGTGCTGCTCAACCTGCTCTCGAACGCCGCGAAGTTCACGGAGAACGGGACGATCACGCTCGAGGTCGCACGAGAGACGGACGTCACCGGCAGCTGGGTCGTCTTCCGCGTTCGGGACACGGGGATCGGGATGACTCCGGAGCAGACCGCAAAACTCTTCCAGGCGTTCACGCAGGCCGACGGGAGCACGATGCGCAAATACGGCGGGACCGGGCTCGGCCTCGCTCTCTCCCGGAAGTTCTGCGTAATGATGGGCGGCGACATCAACGTCGAGACGACGGCCGGCAAGGGCTCGACGTTCGTCGTGCGGCTTCCGGGTGACATCGAGAATTACGATGGGGAGGCGACCTCCATCCGGATGCGGCTACCCGACAGGCGGCGCGAGAGCGCGCGAGACACGGGGAGCGTCGCCCCAACGGGGAAGACCGTTCTCGTCATCGATGAGGACCCCGCGGTCCGGCACCTGATGGAGCGGATCGCGTCGCGCGAGGGCTACGCGGATCGCGTCGCGCGAGGGCTACGCGATGATCGCCGCCGGGAGCGGAGAGGAGGGTCTGAAGCTCGCCCGTGAAAAGAACCCCGCCCTCATCACGCTCGAGGTCGTCATGCCCGGGATCGACGGCTGGACCGTCTTGAAGTCACTGAAATCCGATCCAGAACTCTCGGCGATCCCGGTCGTAATGGTCTCGATCTCCGACGACGAGGATCGCGGGCTAGCGATGGGAGCGGCCGACTTCCTCGTAAAACCGGTCGACCGGGAGCGGATGGCGGGAATCCTCGCCGCGTATCGGGTCGGGGCTGCCGGCAGCCCCAACCCGGCTTAGCCCATCAGGGGGAGAATTGCCGAAGATCCTTCTGGTCGAAGACAACGAGATGAATCGCGACATGCTCTCGCGGCGCCTCGTGAAACGAGGGTACGAGGTCGTCATCGCCGTCGAAGGGGAACAGGGCGTCGCGCTCGCGCGCACCGATTCACCCGATCTCGTCCTCATGGACATGAGCCTGCCCGTGCTCGACGGCTGGGAGGCAACGCGGCGATTGAAGAGCGACCCGTCAACGCGACAGATCCCGATCATCGCTCTCACCGCGCACGCGATGGCGGGCGACCGGGAGAAAGCGCGCGAGGCGGGGTGCGACGACTTTGACACGAAGCCGGTCGAACTCCCGCGGCTCCTCTCGAAGATCGAGGTCCTGCTTCAGAAGAGGCTTCCAGGGTGAGCACCGATCCGCTCTCCATCGAACGGGAAGCGCGGGTGGAGAATGTGGCCGCCTTCCGGGACTTCATCGAGAAGGCCTGCCGCGGCGTTGGGGCCGACGAGTCGGTGTGTTTCGAGATGAAGCTCGTCGTCGACGAAGCGTGCAGCAACCTCGTCATGCACGGCTACAAGGGGAGGGAGCCCGGGCCGATCGGGGTGTTCTTCTCTCGGGATGGAGACGAGATCATCGTCACGATCACGGACCGGGCGCCCCCGTTCGATCCGAAAGACGCTCCGATTCCGCGACTCGACGCGCCGGCGAGCGAGCGTCGGCCGGGCGGCCTGGGCTGGCACATGATCCGGGAGATCGTCGACCGGATGCACTACGAGGCGAATGCCCGCGACGGCAACCGTCTCACGCTCGTCAAACGGTTCAAGCCAGCGTGAAGAGCGTCCCGTCGCTCGACCGAAGGAGATTCCGATGCGGGTTGCTATTGAAAAGAGAGAGCGCGCCACGGTCGTCTCGATCGACGGAAGCGTTGACGGGTTGACTGCGGCGGACGTGGTCGCCGCGTTCCGCGAACAGATCGGTGCCGGCAGCGCGAGGCTGGTCGGAAACCTGGCGGACGTGGACTACACGTCGAGCGCGGGGCTGCGCGCCCTTCTCGAGACCGTGAAAGAAGCCCGGCAGCACGGCGGGGACCTGCGGCTCGCCGCGGTGCGACCGGAAGTCCTGCGGGTCCTGGAGCTGTCCGGGTTCACGAGCATCCTGCAGGTCTTCCTCGACGTGGACGCTGCCGTGGCGAGCTTCGCGGTCTGAGCAGGCGGTGAGTCCAGTCCCGGTACGGTCGTGACGGCCGATCCTCTCCCGACCAGATCCGCGTCGGGCAATCGCGTCGCGCTCGTCATCGGTGCCGGCAGCGTCAAGTGCGCCGCCGCGCTCGGCCTGCAGAAAGTGCTCGCACGGGAAGGAATCGCGATCGACATGGTCGTGGGCTGCAGCGGGGGAAGCCTGTACGCAACGTTCATCGCGCTCGGAATCCCGGTCGAAACGGCGGAAGAGATGACGCGTCGCCTCTGGACGCGCGAGCTGACGAAGAAGCGCCACTATGCATCGCTTCTGCGAGCGATGCTCCCGCAGCTCTTCCCGTTCCGCGAGAGCTTCGGCCTCGTGGACGACCGCCTTATCCTCGACCGGCTGAAGGTCGCTTTCGGCGGCCACACCTTCGAAGAGGCGCGCATCCCCCTCTACCTCACCGCGACCGACTTTCACAACGGCGAGCAGGTCGTCTTTTCGAGCGGGAACCTCGTGGACGCAATCCGGGCCTCGATCGCGATCCCTTACGTCTTCCGGCCGTGGAAGGTCGGCGACCGGCTCTTCGTCGACGGATTTCTGTGTGACCCGATGCCGGTCGGCGTCGCGATCAAGCACGGCGCCAACGTGATCGTGACGCTCGGCTTCGAGAGCCCGTACCAGAACCGAGTCACGTCGGTGCTGCGTTTTGCGTTCCAGCTCTCGAGCATCATGTCGAACAACCTGCTTCGCGCGAACTACGCTTTCCATAACCTGGCGCACCACACCGAGATCCTCCCGATCATTCCGCAGTTTCGCGAGCGGATCAGCCTCTTCGACACGGACAAGATCCCCTACGTCATCGAGGAGGGGGGAACGCGCGGCAGAGCGGGAGCTGCCCTATCTGCGGCGGCTCTTGTCGAGCCCGGGGGCGTGACGGAGGTTCCTCTGCGCGACCCGGTGGCCGGCCGGATCCTCGTCGTCGACGACAACGAGATGAACCG